>WNGB01002059.1_pt1 | contig 50829 bp, 60 predicted proteins | sample 5400681 | NCBI WGS metagenome assembly WNGB01 (sample SAMN13153367, study PRJNA577476) | soil metagenome | isolation source: 115 cm soil or saprolite under grassland replicate 2 | place: USA:California | collected 2016-06-15
AGTGACGGGGGTCGGATGCTCGCGCCGGTGCCCGACCTGACCATCACGAGCGACGATGCCGGCCAGGATCTTCGTGCCGCCGAGGTCGACGCCGATGACGCGTTTCCCGTCCAAACCGCGCGGCTACCCTACTGGCTCGATGCCGACGGGAGAGAAGCCCTACCGCGTCTACCGTGGCGGGCGCGTCAAGGGCAGGGTTCCGCTGGAACGGCCCCAGGCGCGGCCGGACCGGGACGGACGGGCACCGCGGCAACCGAAGATCCGGCGGCCGCGAAGACGCTGGAGCTGGAAGCGACGGATCGGCCTCGGCCTCCTCCTCCTGCTCGTGCTGATCGTGGTCTGGTCGATTGCGGGCTACCTGTCGTTCCGCAGCGGCGTTGCCAAGGCCAACGACCGGATGGAGCAGACCTCGCCGGGCATCGACCGCGTCCTGACGAAGCAGAACGGCATGTTGCTCTCGAACTCGACGTCGATCCTGCTGCTTGGACGCGATCACGAGAACACCGACCGGCGCGTCGGCCTGAACAACAGCGACTCGATCATGATCCTCCGCACCGATCCCGACCGGCACCGGCTCGTCTACCTCTCCATCCCCCGCGACCTGCGCGTTCCGATCCCCGGCTACGGCGAGGACCGGATCAACTCTGCGCTTCCCCGTGGTGGAACGTCACTCGCGGTCCGGACGATCGAGGGCTTCACCGGTCTCGACATCAACCACGTGATGATCGTGGACTTCCGCAGCTTCAAGTCCCTGATCGACAACATCGGCGGCATCGACATCAACGTGCCCGAGCCGATCCTCTCGAACAAGTTCGACTGTCCGTACAACGCCGCCGGCTGCGCGCGCTGGAAGGGCTACCGCTTCGGGAGAGGACGACAGCACATGGACGGGAAGCGGGCGCTCATCTACTCCCGCATCCGCGAGAACCAGCTGAACCCGTCGGAGTCCGACATCACACGCGGCGAGCGGCAGCAGCAGGTGATGCGAGCCGTCCTGAGCAAGCTGCTCGGCTTCTCGACGTTCGTCAAGCTTCCGTTCGACGGCAGCGGCCTGCTCGAGCCGCTGACGACCGATCTCAGCGCCTGGCAGTTCGTCCAGCTCGGCTGGGTGATGAAACGCGCCGGACAGAAGGACGCGCTTCACTGCCGGCTCGGCGGCACCGCGGCGTCGATCGGAGGCGCGTCCGTGATCGTCGGCACGGAGGAGAACCTCTCCGTGGTGCAAATGGTGACCGGCCGTTCGGCGCCGCAGCCGCCCCCGCCCGGCTCAGGCCCGTTCGGGCCCGGCTGCGTGGTCGGGAGTCAGTCGTTCCACTGAGTCAGGCTTCTGCAGCCTTCTTCTCTGGCGGCTTGTCCTTCTTCTCCGAAGACCCCGAGTCCGATTCCGACGACTCCTTCGCGGTCTCCCTCTTCCGGCCCCCGCGCCCGTAGTCGGTCGAATAGAAACCCGAGCCGCGGAAATGGACCGGGACGGGATAGAGCACCGTCTCGACCGGGGAGGCGCCACAGACGACGCACGTCTCCGGCGCAGGCTCGGCGATGCGCTTGAAGACTTCGAAGACGTGCCCGTTCGGGCACTTGTACTCATAGGTAGGCACGAGAATGAAAGACGCTAGCAGTGCTATCGGCTTTGACGGCATCGAAAACGAGCCCATGATCGACCTCACCTCCAGGACCTCCGCGCTCACGCGCGCGCGCATGCGTGTGCAGGAGGTGGACGTCTTCTGGGCCGGAACGGCGGCCCTCACCGCCGGGCTCGCGGCGGTCCTCGGCTGGTTTCTGCACGCCTGGCCGCCGCACGAGGACGAAGCGCTTGCGCTCTTCGTGGGGCGCGGCTCGCTCGGCAGCGTCCTCCACACCGTGATCGCCGAGCGCGGCGGCGCGCCCCTGCACTTCGTCTTCGCCTGGATCGTCGTGCAGCTCGGCGGCGGACTGACCGCGCTTCGTGTCATCTCGCTCGTCTTCGCGGCCGCAAGCGTCCCGCTGATCGCGCGACTCGGTGCGCGCCTCGCCGACCGGATGGTCGGCCTCGTGGCGGCGCTCCTCGCGGCCGGCACCTGGGTGCTGCTCTTCCACGGGATCTACGGGCGCATGTACAGCCTCTTCCTCTTTACGAGCCTGCTCTCGTTCCTCGCGCTCGTGTCCGCGCTCGACAGCGGCCGGCGGCGAGACTTCGCCCTGTGGGGACTGGCGCTGCTGGCGGTGCTCGCAAGCCATCCCTACGCCGTGCTCGTGATCGCCGCGCAGGGATTGTTTGTCGTCCTGCGGCGCGAACGGATGCGCGAAGCGCTCGTGACGCTCGCCGTCCTCGGCGTCGTCGCCACTCCCTTCTGGTGGGCCGACCTCGTCCTGCGCAACCGCTTCGACGTCGGTGTGGGCGGCGGCGGTCCTCGTCTCGGCTCACCGCGATCGGTGCTGCGCTACTTCTGGTGGGTCTCGGGCGACTTCAGCGCCGGCCATCGCGTGTGGTCGATCCCGGTGCTGCTGCTCGCCCTCGCCGGAACCGTGCTGCTCGTGCGACGGCGCCGCGACAGCGTCCTCCTCGCGGCCTGTGTCGTCGCCGTTCCGGCGATCGCGTTCACGGTCGCGACGCTCCGCTCGACCACATCGCCCGAAGCGCGGCACCTGATCTTCGCGCTGCCGTTCTTCAGCGTGTTGCTGGCGGTGCCGATCGTCGCCGTCGGCCGTCTCCGTCCTCCCCTCGGCGCTGCGCTCGCACTCGTCGCGATCGCCGTTCTCCTCGTCGGAGAGGTGCGCTGGGCGCACCGCAAGACACCTGCGCTCTTCGACGGCGACCCGCACGTGGTCGCTCAGGGCCGGGACTCGGCCGCGGCATGGCTCGCCTCGACGGCGCGGCGCGACGACCTCCTATTCGGCTACGAGCCCGTCTTTCTACGCGCGTGGGAACGCAACCGGTCGTTCTCCCGCGACGTCCTTCCTCGCGCCGACCCGGCGTTGTTCGCGGAAGAGCTGAAGCGCATCGCGCGGCCTCTCGGCCGCGGGGTCTGGGTGCTCGACGCGAGCGACACGACCAACGTCTCGCAGCGAGAGACGATTCCGTTCGTGCTGCCCAAACCCGAGTCGGGATTCGAAGGTCACGCGTACGGCCCGTTCCTCGTCATCCGGTCACGACGGCCGCTCCTGACTCCCGTCCGTTACCTCGCAGCCTCGGAGGAGGTGATGCGTCTCGGTCGCACGCTGCGTATCGGGGATGCGGATGTCAACCTGCGCACGGTCCGGCAGGCTCGCTCACGGTTCTAGAGGCCTGATGTGAAATTCCGCCGGGCCGGATGACGCTCCAGACGCGGCGCCGGCCCGGCACGTTCGCCCGCGGCCCGTAGCCGGGCTACGAGCCGCGACCGACCGCACCGCCCGGCTGGGTCGCGGGCGCCCCCGACGTCGGCAGAATTTCCCATCAACCCTCTAGCCGCTCGAGCTCCTTCTCCACGATCTCGCGGTAGCAGGGCGCACCCTCGAACGCTTCGAGCCCCTGCGGCGTGCGGCGAGGCGGCGGCCTGCGGGGACGTTTACGACGCGCCGCCGCAAGCGCGGCCGAAGCCCCCAGGAGCCCGCCGACCACGAACGAGCCGAGACGGCCGCCCCTTTCCTCGCCGTCCATGCCACGATCTTAGTCGTGCGATTCCGGCGATCCACAGCTTCTCGATCCTCGAAGCGGGTCAAGACGGTCGCGTGGGCGAAGCCCACGCGACCTCTCTGCGGCGCCGCCGAGTCGGCGCCTTAGGTGCTGGTGGTGACGATCGGCGATGCGCTCCTGGACGTGATCGTGCGTCTGGGCGAACCGCTCGCTCCGGGAGCCGATGCGCAGGCCGAGACGAGAACCGGAGCGGGCGGGCAGGCGGCGAACGTCGCCGCCTGGGCGGCAGAGCTCGGTGCGGACGCGCGTTGCATCGCGAAGATCGGTGACGACGACGCCGGACGGCTCGTGGCGGCCGAGCTCGAGCGCAGGCAGGTGGAGCTCCTCGGGCCGAACGAGGGGCGAACGGGCGTCGTGGTCTCGCTCGTCGGCCCGGACGGCGAGCGCACGATGGCATCCGACCGTGGCCTCGCTCCGGAGCTCGCGCCCGAAGATCTCGACCCGGCCTGGTTTGCGTGCGACTGTCTCCACATCTCCGGCTACGCACTGCTTGCCTCGCCGATCGACGCGGCTGCGCTCCACGCCGCCGAACTGGCGCGCGCAAGCGGGGCGCGTGTGAGCGTCGACCTCTCGGCCTGGACTCGCATCCGCGCATACGGGCCTCAACGGTTTCGCGAGAAGGTGGAGGCCCTTGCTCCCGACGTGATGTTCGCCAACGAGCCGGAGTGGGAGATCGTCGGCGCGGCGTACGGGCTCGCGCCGACCGCGGTGGTCAAGCGCGGCGCCCGCGGCGTGCTCGTCCTCGGGCAGGAACGCGTCGAGCTGCCGGCGCCGGCGGGGGAGGTCGTGGACGCAACGGGGGCAGGCGACGCGCTCGCCGCGGGTTACCTCGTCGGCGGACCCGGGCTCGCGATTCAGGCGGCGGCACGGTGCGTGGCGAAGTTGGGAGCCATGCCGTGATCGTCGTCTCCGACGAGGTGCGGGAGGCGCAAGCCGCCGTCGCGCTCGAGACGACGCTCGTCGCGCACGGCTTTCCTCGAGGCGAAGGTGTTCCGGTCGCGCTCGAAGCCGAGCAGCGCGTTCGCGCCGCCGGTGCCGTGCCCGCGACGATCGGGGTCCTCGACGGGAAGATCCGTGTCGGGCTCTCGGCCGGCGAGCTCGAGCGCTTCGACGCCTCCGCGCGCAAGGTCGGGCCCCGCGACCTTGCGACGTGCGCCGTCCAGGGGCAAATCGGGGCGACGACGGTCGGGGGAACGCTTGCCGTCTGCCGCGCGACGGGAATCCGGTTCATGGGCACCGGCGGGCTCGGCGGGGTTCATCGCGGCTTTCCCGATCCACCCGATGTGTCGGCCGATCTCGGCGAGCTCGCGCGTACACAGACGCTCGTCGTCTCCGCCGGAATGAAGTCCTTTCTCGACGTGCCCGCGACCGCCGAGATCCTCGAAGCCCTGGGCGTCCCGCTCCTTGGCTTTCGCACCGACACGCTGCCACTCTTCTACGCGGCAAGCGGCGGGCCACCCGTGCCGGCGCGCGTCGACTCCGCGGAGGAGGCGGCCCGGGTGGCACACGCGCACTGGAAGCTCGGCGGCGCGAGCATCCTCCTGGCGCGGCCTCCGGACGAGAGCCTCGACGACATCGAGCCCCTGATCGACGAAGCGCTCGTCGAGGCTCGACGGCGCAAGGTGAGCGGGCAGGCCGTGACACCTTTCGTGCTCTCCTTCCTGCACGAGCGCAGCGGCGGCAGGACGCTCATGGCCAATCGCGAGCTCGTGGCTGCAAATGCGGGGCTCGCCGGGGAGGTGGCGGTCGCGTGGAGGCGGTGACCCAGTTCGACGGGCCCGCACTCGAGTTCGACTTTCCCGGCCTCAGAATCGGCGTCGCCGAGTACGAGGAAGGGCCCACCGGCTGCACCGTCTTCCACTTCGTGGAGGGAGCAACGATGGAGCGGGACGTCAGGGGAGGCTCGCCGGGAACCTTCGGCGAGTTCGAATGGGTCGATGCCATCTGCCTGGCCGGCGGCTCGCTGTACGGGCTCGAGGCCTGCACCGGGGTCGCGGCGGAGCTCTTCGCGCAGCGCGGCTACGACACCGGTTGGATGTCGATCGCCGCGGTCGCCGGAGCGATCATCTTCGACTGGGGTCCGCGCGACAACGCGGTGTATCCCGACAAGGACCTCGGTCGCGCTGCGCTGCGAGCGTCGCGCGAAGGACGTTTCCCTCTCGGCCGACGCGGCGCCGGCAGGTCGGCGACGGTCGGCAAGACATTCGGGTTCGAGTACGCCGAGCCCGGCGGACAGGGCGCCTCCTTCCGAAGGCTCGGGCCAACCAGTCTGGCCGTGTTCACGATCGTAAACGCCGTCGGCGCGGTCGTCGATCGAGACGGCCGCGTCGTCCGCGGACACTTCGATCCGCCGACAGGGGAGCGGCGTGCGCTCGTGGAGGGGATCGAAGCCCGGGTCACCGGCGAACCGCCGCCCGGAAACACGACCCTCACGGTGCTAGCGACCAATCAGAAGCTCGACCGCGAGCTGTTACGGCAACTTGGAAGACAGACCCACGCGTCGATGGCACGTGCGATCCATCCCTTCCATGCCCTCACCGACGGCGACGTGCTGTTCGCGGCGACGACGAACGAGATCGAGAACGAGGCGCTCGACAGCGTCACGCTCGGCGTGCTCGCGTCAGAGCTGGCCTGGGACGCCGTGCTGTCAGCGGTGCATTAGTGGTCTGACCACTAGAGATCGCGGCGCGCGAAACCCGCTAGCGCGAGCGCGCCGACAATCCCGAGGTAAGCAATCGCCCACAAGCGCAGCGCCACTCCTCCCTGCTCGGCACCGCCGAACGGACCGAGCCGGAGCAGGAAGCCGGTCAATCCGGAGGTGTTCTCGGTGATCGTGCGCAGCGCGTCCTGGTAGAGCGCTTCGAACGGGACGATCCACGCCGCGATCTTCGCCGCGTGTACGAGCCCTCCCGAGTTGAGCACATGTCCGATGTTGTCGAGCAGGCCCGCGACCAGTCCGGCGCCGAAGAGCATGAAGACCGCGATGCCGTTCGCGATCCCGCTGAGGAAGACGGAACCGAGCAGCGACAGGGCAGCGACGAGCAGGACTGCGCCCGCAAGCTCGAGGCCGGGCGTGACGATGCGGTCGGGCCACCACGATCCTTCTAGGCCGGTAAGCACCATCGTCGCGAAATAGACCCCGAGGACGTACGGAACGCACACCGCGCCGGCACCGAGGAACCGCGCGGCAAGGACAGTCGAGCGGCCGATCGGACGGACGACGAGCGGTTGCAGCAACCCGCGCTCGGCGTCACCGCGGACCACGCCGAGGGTCAGAAACACGGCCAGCACGACGCCGAGGAACAGCGTCCCGAACATCGCCATGCCGAAGAGAAACGCCCCTGCGAACGTCTGCGCATCGATTCCCGCAGGCGGGACGATCTCGCCGACGTGGTTGAACACGTAGCGGTTTCCCATCCAGTAGAGGAGCAGAAACGCGACGGTGAGCAGGCACACGACGACGAACACCTTTCGCCGGAGCGCCTCGCGCAGGCCGTAGCCGGCGATCGTCCACACGGCGGTCAGCGGCTCTCGCCTCCCACGGCCTCGACGTAGACCTCTTCGAGCGTCGAGGTCAGAACGCGCGCGCCGTAGACGCTCCTTCCGTCCCGGACGAGTTCGGCGACCAGCGCGGGAATGTCGTCCCGTCCCGCATCCGCGTACCTCCTCGTACCCGCATCTGTCTCGATCTCGACGCCGCGTGGCCGGGCGAGTTCCCCCGGCGCACCGGCGCTGACGACCTTGCCGGCCAGCAGGATGACGACGCGGTCGCAGACGAGCTCGACCTCGCTCAGGAGGTGCGAGTTCAGCAGAACGGAGATGCCGCGTCGACGCAGTTCCTCGAGCAGCGTGCGCACCGTTCGCCTCCCGACCGGGTCGAGCGCGCTGGTCGGCTCGTCCAGCAGCAGCAGGCGCGGCGAGCGGACGAGGGCCTGCGCGATTCCGAGCCGCTGCTGCATTCCCTTGGACATCTCCTCGACACGGCGTTCGCGCGCATCGTCGAGGCCGACGAGCTCGAGCAGGTCGGCACGTTCGCGCTCGCCGCCGTCGGAGCTCGTGAGGCGCTGGTGCAGCCCCAGGAGCTCGTCCGCACTCGTCCAGCCCGGAAAGCGGAAGAACTCCGCGAGATAGCCGATCGCGGCGCGAGCCTCCCGCGAGCCTGCTCGCGCGCCGCAGACCTCCGCGTGTCCCGCGCTGGGACGAACGAGTCCGCACGCGATCTTGACGAGAGTCGACTTCCCGGCGCCGTTCGGTCCCAGAAGTCCGACGAGCTCGCCTTCTCCGACCTCGAGATCGACACCGCGGAGCGCCTCGACCGCGCCGTACCGCTTGGCGAGGCCGCTGACGGCGAGCGCGGCAGTCACGCGCCGAGCGTACACTCGCCTCCATGCCGCGAGGTTACGAGGAAGGTCCCGTTGCAGAAGAGGCGGAGGCGCGGCGAGACGCGCTCGAGCGTGGAGAGGCCGTCGAGCCGGCAGCGCACCCGCCGGACCGCCGCGCGGTGTACGGCTCGACCGAGGAGAACCAGGAGAAGCACTTCCTCGGCTGGGCCGACGAGGTCGACCCGGACGAGCTATTCGAGTCCGGCGAGGCCTGGGGCATCTCGGTCCTGCGCATGCCGGCGGCGTAATCCAATAGGCCACGATCTGGCTCGAAATAGGCCGATCGGCCCATTGCAGCGCAACGAAGGTGTCGGCAAGTTGGGCCGGTGCACATGCTTTCGGAGACCCAGGTGTTCACCTCGATCATGGGCCTGATCGTGGTCGAGCTGCTCCACCTGAAGTGGATCTGGCTCTCCGAATGGAACTGCCGGCGCTGCAACCGCAAGAACCTGGAGTGTGCCTGCACGGGTCGCTGGACGCGCTACCTCTAGGGTTCCGCGCGAAAGCTGCGCTTTCGCGCGGATTCGGTTACGCCGCTTCGCGGGGTGGACGTGCGCGGGGGAGCCCGGCCCCTCCCTCTCACCTCGCGGGTCGACGATGCCGCGCCGCTCGTCCGAGAACGAGCCCGAGCAGGGCCAAGGCAACCCACAAGCCAAAGAGCAACACCGCGAACACCCCAGTGAAGGCGAGGAGATTCCAGCCTCCATGCCAATCGCCACCGTTCTCAATGAGATTGTCGTGGTACGCAAGACCCCACTCAGTACCGGCAAGAATGGCGCCAGCCGCGACGATGTACCAGAGGCTACGAGGCATCAGTGCGCAGACGACAAACGGCACGACGTACAGAAGCAGGATCGCGATCGAACTCAACCCCTCGGCCGAGGTACAAGCGACGCCCGAGCTCGGGATCTAGCCGAGCGCGCCCAGGAACTCGTCGATCGTCAGCGCGGTCAGCGTGCGGATCTTCGTCGAGCCGCGGGCGCCGAGGGCGACCGACACTCGCGCGATCGTCGCGGAGTCTGGTGCTTCGACGACGTTGACGAAGTCGTACTCGCCGAGCGTGGCCCACTGATGTACGACCTTCGCGCCGAGTTCCTCGACGTCCTTGTTGACCTCGCGCAGTCGGTCAGGGTTCGCCTTCAGCGTCTGAACGCCCTGCGCCGTCAGGCTTGAAAGCAGAATGTAGGTCGCCATCTCCCTTCCTCCTCGTTTGGGGGCTCGACTCTACTCGCGCGGCCTGGTCCAGGTACAGCACCGCAGCTCCAAGCACGAACACCGGCGCGAGGACGAGCAGCGCGAGCAGACCGGCCACGCGTATCGCCTGATCGCTGGCCTCACGCAGCGCGAAGAAGAGGACGAGCCCCGTGAGGAAGATCGTGATCGCGAGTGTCGCGAGCGACCCGAGGGCGTGGACGTAGTCGGCGCGCGCGAGCTCCATGCCGCGCCGGAGTGCGTCGACGATCCCGCGACGCTCCACCAGCGCGGCCGGCACGGCAAGGCCCACAAACGCCAGCCAGGCCAGCACGAGCAGATAGATGCCGGGAAAGATCCACAGCCGCGAGACGCAGATCGGAAGAAAGGCCACAAAACCGACGGCGAGCGCGATCGCGACATGGCGGCCGCGCTCGATCGGACGGACGAGGGCGACCGCGCCCGCGTACGACGCGCTCAGCAGGAGCGGCCCGACACCCAGGACGACAGCGAGCCGAGCGGGATCGTCGAGCTCTGCCGCGGCAGTGCCGATCAGCGCCGGCCCGAGGCCGAGCGCCAGCGAGGGCCAGAAGCGGATCCCGTAGAGACGAAGCGCTTCCGCCACGAGCTGCCCGACCGTACGCGTCTCGGGTGGGAGTGGCGGCGGGAGCTCTGCGCGCGGCACTAGCGCTGACCCGGGAACGCCGGCCGCCCGTCGACCCAGTCCACCTCGAGGTGGACGCGCGAGTTGTGAAGGGCTTCGAGGTTCGTCACCTTCTCGCGTGTCTGCGTGTCGATCACGTCACCCGAGTCGCCGACGTAGACGAAGCGCCCGTCCGAGCTGTGCTGGAGGGACCCGATGCGCGCGCACGCGGCGGAGCACGGGTCCTCGTCGCCGGAGAGCGGCTTCGAGAGCCGGATGTCCTCGACCCGCCGCGGAGCCCGCTCTGGAAGAGCGCTGACGTCGAAGACGTGAACCGTGCTGTTCGGCGCGTCGAGGACCCAGAGCTCCGGCCGGTCGGGAGCGAGCGAAAGACCGTGGCTCGGCGGGTTCGGCCCGAACCGCCGGTTCCAGGTGAAGCCCTTGAAACCGACGACGTAGAGCTTCTGGGCGGTGCGCAGGTCGAGCACGCGAAAGCCGAGCAGATCGCGCTGCGTGACGTACATGACTCCGTGCTCCTCGTCCGTCGCCGTCAAGATGTCCGACGCGAACGGTGCGAGGCCCCCGCGGCGCAGGCCTCCGCTGCGCAGGTCCAGCGTGAAGACGCCTGACTCGGTGCGGAGCGCGACGTCGTCGAGCAGGCGCGCGGCGACCGAGATCCCCTCGGTGGCCGGCAGGCGCAGTGCTCCGACGAGCTTCTGCCCGTCGTCGATGGCGAAGAAGCACGCCGCCCGGTCGAGAAGGACGACCTCGTAGCGGTGCGTCCCGGACGTGGGCGCCTTCCACGCCGGCGCGCCCGAGGCAAGACACGGCGGAACCTTCTCGGAGCTGAAGTAGATCGTGAGCCCGGCGACGATGCCGGCTGCGGCAACCGCGAGCACGACCGCTCGGACCCAGACGCGTCTCATTTCTCCAGCTCTGTCAGTAGACGAGGGAGCGCGGCCGCAAGTGCCTCGAGCGCGTCATCGAAACGCCAGAGGGCCCGATCCGGCTCGGCGACCTCGTTGGAGACGGCGCGCACCTCGACCGCAGGAACCCCGGCGAGCTCGGCGGCGCGGAGAACGGCGAAGCCCTCCATCGCCTCGACCTCGCAGTCACTCGTGCCGCCGACGCGGGCGCTCGTACCGATCGGGAGCACGCGCGCCTCCGGCAGCGCGCGCCGGGCGGCGTCGAGGAGCCGAACGTCGGGCCGGACGCGCTCCGGAACGAGCGGACCGGCCGCGGCATCCTCGTACACCGCTTCAGATCCGATCACGAGCTGCGGCGCCGAGATTCCGCGCGATCCGGCGATCCCGACGTGCAACAGAGCGTCGGGCCGCCGCGCGGCCAGCGCCCGCGCCGTCGCCGCGGCGGCCTCCACGGGTCCGATCCCGCAGGCGAGCACCGCGGCGCCATCCGCACCCGAGAGCTCTCGTTCCGTTGCCGCGACGACGAGGATCATCGCGCAACGCTAACCCGGAAGGGTGAATCGGGGGGCAGCCGCGCAAGGATCCGGCACGCGCGGCATCTCAGTCCTTAGCCGCAAGAAAACCGCCGCAGCCGGCCGCAGGCTCGCGGCGAACACACACAAAAGGCCGTCCACCGCAGGGGCGGCCTTCCTTTTTGGCTCCTACCCCGGTCGGGGGATTTTTGCCTAGCGCGGCAAGATCCAGGGACTTCGGGCATCTCACACTGAAAGCACCAGAAGCAAGTCGCCCCGAGACCAGCCGCAGGTCGACGGGCGAATCGTTCCTCAAAGGGTCGCGGCAACGCGACCCTTTGCGTATTCGGAGGTATGAGATGTACGCCGCACAGATCCAGACAGGGGAGCTACGGGAGAGGGACCTGCCGACGTCGTACGGCGAGTGGAGCGACTACGCGCGATTCGCAGTGACGTTCGCTCCGAGAGACACCGAGATGTGCCGCGAGCTCGCGAGCGATGCGTTCGCGCGCTGGCGGCGAACCGGCGACGTGCCGCGAACGCTGGAAGAGCTTCGTGCCTGCTTGTGGTTCGAGCAGCGCAGGTGGCGCTTCCTCGGCCGCGAGCCCGACACCGAGGGAATGCGTTACGCGGGTGCCCTCATCCGCGCCATGCGCACGTTCGTCTAGAACGCCGCTTCTTGCACCGCCCGGGTCACCGTGTCGTCCACCGACGACACCGGTGACTCGCGGCCGACCCAGGGGTCGCCGCCGAAGTAGCGGACGAAGATCTTCTCCGCGGTCCGCGTCGCGAGCGCCTGCGTCGTGAGCGTCGGGTTGGGACCTCCGAGCCCGTTGGCGAGAGCCGAGTTGTCCGCGACGAAGAGGCGCTTCACCCAGCGGGCCTCCGTGCCGGCGTCGAGGACCGAGTCTCTGTCGCTCGAGCCCATCCGCATGGCGCTGTGGATGTGGATCAAGATCGGCGGCCAGTTCAGGCGGACGATCTCCCGCGCTCCGGCCGCGCGCAGGAGTTCAACGGCGCGCGCCACCAGGAACTCCCGGTTTCGGAGCGTGCGCGCGGAGCGGCGTCGTAGCGCGACCCGCGCGACCGGCCCGTGCGCGTCGGGGCTCATCGCGGTCGAGAGCGTCACCCGGTTCTCAGGCATGACATCGTCGTCGGTGATCACGCCCACGACGATCAGCCGGTCAATGCGCTCGACGAAGCGCTTCAGGCGCAAGCCGACGAGCCTGCCAACGGAGTCGGCGCCTTGGCGACCGCCCGCGCCGTTGTCGTAGAACCCGGCGATCCCGGCGTCGCTGATCGTGAGTCCCTGTGCCTGGATACCCGGCGGCACCCCGGCCTGCTCGAAGCTCCCGTACCCGGGGAAGTCCGCGCGCGCTGCCGACGCCGGCCCCTTGCTCGAGCCCGTGTACGACGGCAGCCGCCCGACGACGTAATCGAGGTAATGGTCGGTGAGCCCGCGGCCGGCCTGGTCATTCGGGTTCGGCAGGCCGCTGTTGAGCCAGAGCCGAGGGCTCTCGATCGGGCCGGCGGCGAGGACGACAACTTGCGCATCCTCCCTCGCCGTTTCGCCGCTTCGGACCGAGCGCCACGTGACACCGGTCGCCGCGACGTCGCTCCCCCGCCGCTCCGTCTCGATGCGGGTTACGAATGCGTCCGCGACGAGCGTCACGGCCTTGCCGCCAGGTGCCCAGCGGCCGGCGGTGAGCGCCATCGGGACATAGCTCGCCTGGGTCGAGCGCTTCGCCTTGAGGTTCGCCGGCGACCGCAGCGGCTCGAAGCAGCCCTGGATGCAGAAACCGCAGAACGTGCAGCCTTGCGCCTGCGGGTACGTCAGCTTCTTTCGGCCGCTCGTGCGGCCTGCGGTTCCCTGTGGCTGAAGGATGGCGTTCTCCTGAGGCCGGAAAGACGCTCGCGTGATGTCCTTCGACGTCTGGACGGGGAGGCCGACCTTCGCGGCAGCGTCGAGGAAGCGGACCTCCTTCGTCCCCATCGCCGCGGTCTGGACGGGCAGCGTGTGCTCCACCCACTCGTAGTACGGCACGAGCTCGCGGTAGCCGAACGGGAAGAGGTGCGCGCGGTCGTAGGCGTCCGCGTCGGCGCCGTCGTAGTCGGAGAACGCGCCGGGCATCGCCCGCGGGGAGTTGGCGAAGTAGTGAAGCGTCGAGCCGCCCACGCCCGCCGTCTGCCAGAGGAAGCAGTTCTGCGGAAGGTCGCGAGGCCACGGCGGCTTGGAGGCATCGCCTGGGCCAAAGCGGAAGATTCCGGTGGCCGGATTGCTCACCTCGTTCTCGAAGTGGCTCCACTCGCGCTCGCTGTGCGCGAAGCGCGGACCCGCCTCGAGGAGGAGCACGTCGAGCCCCCGGGCGGCGAGCTCCTTGGCGACGACAGGGCCGCCGGCGCCCGCACCGATGACGATGACGTCACGCATCGGGTCCGGCCGCGCGCCTGCCCTGGTAGTAGCCCTTGAACTCGGCCCGTCCATCGGCGACACCGGTGTAGCGCGTGAGCCGCCAGCCCACCGGTCGACCGCGCAGGCGTCGGCGCCGGCGGTCGAATGCGCCCGCCTCGGAGTAGGAGAGGAACGCCGTCAGGCCCGGAAGGTTTCCGACCAGGAAGCGGATCGAGCCCGCTTCCTCGCCCGGAATGCTCTCGAGCGTCTCGAAGACCTTCGCCTTCTGGGCGAACGAGAGGTTCGCGAACGTCGACGCGAACTTCCCGCGCCGCGCCGAGGGAGCGACGTTCGCCGCGACCTCGTTCAGGATCGTCGCGGCGGCCGAGGACAAGGGCGGATCCGATGGCAAAAAGCGGTCCAACGTGCGGATGAGGGCCGCGGTGGCGCCTGCCTCGATCCCACCGGGTGTCTTCGTCTTCGTTCCCTGGGCGCGCGAGTAACGATCCCGCCCCGGCACGACGAAGGCGACGAGCGCGTTCATCGTCTGCCGGACGACGTTGGGCCCCGCGGCGTATGCGTTCTCGAGCCAACCCTGCATACGCAGTGCTCTCGGCAGCCGCTCCAGAACCGCCGCCCCCGCGAGCAAGACCGTCGCGCGCCGGAGCAGCTCGCGTCGAGAGACCCCGGTCACTGCCTCAACCGCGCGGAATGACCTCGCGCGACGGATCCTTCGCGGGGTCGTTCTCCGGCAGCACGTCGTGCGCCCACTCGCTCCGCTTCCACTGCGGCACCGGCGTCTCGCACTCGGTCTTCGGGACGAAGCGCGAGCGCGACACGAGCTCGTACTGGTGGATGTAGCGCGGGCAGTTCGGGAACACCTCCGTCGCACTTACTCGGACGACGAGCTGCGCCTCGGGATAGTCGGGAAGCAGCGGATCGTCGTCGTCCACCGACGCGATTCCGTTCAGCCGCATGCGCTTTCGCCCCTCGAAGTCGATGAAGAGCAGACCGACCTTCGGGTTGACGAGCAGGTTCCCCGCGGTCAGATACATCCCGTTGCCGTCGTAGATCGGGAAGGCGATCGTCCGCTCGTCGAGGACGCGGACGAAACCCGGCTCACCGCCCTTGTAGGAACTCTGCGGCCGGCCCTCGGCGTCGACCGTCGCGATGAAGAACATGTCCCTCGCCTCGATGAAGTCCCTGTCGTCGTCGTCGATGTGATCGCGAACGATGCGCTCCTCGATGCGGTCCGCGAGACGCCGCGTGTCGAAGCGATCCTGAAGGCGTCGGTTGCCGTCGTGGTACAGCGCCACGTCCAGATCCTTTCAGGGAACCCTCACGAACACCAACACTCGCTGCCCAGGGTCGGCCGAGGTTTTAGACGGGGCGCCGGAACGGGAACAGGCGCCGCAGAAGCCGGCGACGTCGCTCGCGCCTCTCGTCCTCCTCACGCCACCGCGTCTTCAGCCGCTCGTACATCGCTTCGAACTCCGCGCGGTTCCGGGCCCACTCGGCCCTCTGCGCCTTGTAGCGCCGTCGCTCGTCAGGACTCATCTTCCCAGGCATCGTCGCCCTCCTCCTCCTCGCCGAGCAGGCGATCGAGCTTGGCATTGATGTCCATCAACATCCGAATGATGCCATCGACCGTTTCACGATCGAGCGGCAGCTCGCGGCGCAACATGCGCGACATCGTGGAGCCACGCTCCCGGGAAGCGCAAGATGTTCAAAAGGGGCAGGGCCTACGCCACGACGGGCTCGGTTGCGCCCGCCTTCTCGAAGACCAACTCTCCATTCTCTGCGTCGACTCGCACGGCGTCGCCGTCCGAGAACTCGCCTTCGAGGAGTCGCAGCGCAAGCGGGTTCTCGACCATGCGCTGGAGGGCGCGCTTGAGCGGACGCGCGCCGTAGGTCGGATCCCAGCCGGCCTCCGCGAGCACCTGCTTCGCCTCGTCGCTGAGCTCGAGCTCGATCCCGCGCTCGGCGAGCCGCGCGCGGAGCCGTTCGAGCTGGAGCTCGACGATCTCGCCGAGCTGTTCCTTCGTGAGCTGCTTGAACTCCACGATCTCGTCGATCCGGTTCAGGAACTCCGGGCGGAAGACAGCGCGCATCTCCTCGGGGGAGCGCAGGTTGGAGGTCATGATCAGGACGGTGTTTCGGAAGTCGACCGTGCGGCCGTGTCCGTCGGTCAACCGACCGTCGTCGAGGATCTGCAACAGCACGTCGAAGACCTCGTGGTGGGCCTTCTCGATCTCGTCGAGGAGCACGACCGAGTACGGACGCCGTCGCACGGCTTCCGTGAGCTGGCCGCCCTCCTCGTAGCCGACGTAGCCCGGCGGCGCGCCGATCATGCGCGCGACCGTGTGCCGCTCCTGGTACTCGGACATGTCGAGCCGGACGAGCGCACGTTCGTCGTCGAACATGAACTCGGCGAGCGCGCGCGCAAGCTCCGTCTTGCCGACGCCGGTCGGGCCGAGGAACACGAACGAGCCGATCGGTCGGTTCGGATCCTGTAGGCCGGTGCGCGCGCGCCGGAGCGCGTTCGCGACCGCCTCGACGGCTTCGTCCTGTCCGACGACGCGCTGGTGCAGCCGTTCCTCCATGTGGATCAGCTTCTCCGTCTCGCCCTCGAGGAGCCGCTCGACCGGAACGCCGGTCCAGCGTGCGACGACAGCGGCGACGTCGTCCTCGTCGACCTCCTCCTTCACCATCGCGTTCTCCGGCTGCGCGCCGTCGCGCTCGGCGAGCTCACGTTCCAGAGCCGGCAGCTCGCCGTGGCGGATCTCGGCGGCGCGGTTGAAGTCGCCGGCGCGTTCCGCGCGCTCGTACTCCATGCGCAGCTCGTCGATGCGGTGCGTGATCTCCTTGACTCGGTCGAGCGTCTCCTTCTCCTTCGCCCAGCGTGCCTGGAGGCCGTCGCGTAGCTCCTTCGCCTCCGCGAGCTCCCGCTCGACCGGCTCGCGGACAGCCTTTGACTCCTTCGCCATCGCGGCCAGCTCGATCTCGAGCTGGCGCACGCGCCGGTCGGCCTCGTCGAGCTCGACCGGACTCGAGTCGATCTCCATCCGCAGCCGCGAGGCAGCTTCGTCGACGAGGTCGATCGCCTTGTCCGGGAGGTAGCGGTCGGTGATGTACCGCTCGCTGAGCACTGCGGCGGCGACGAGGGCGGCATCTCTGATGCGCACACCGTGGTGCGCCTCGTAGCGCTCCTTCAGTCCTCGCAGGATCGCGATCGTGTCCGCGACCGACGGCTCGCCGACAAAGATCGGCTGGAAGCGCCGCTCGAGCGCGGCGTCCTTCTCGATGTGCTTGCGGTACTCGTCGAGCGTCGTCGCGCCGATGCAGCGCAGCTCGCCGCGCGCGAGCATCGGCTTCAGCAGGTTGCCGGCGCTGACCGCGCCTTCGGCCGCTCCCGCGCCGACGATCGTGTGCAGCTCGTCGATGAAGAGGATGATCTGGCCCTCCGCGGTCTTGATTTCGTTGAGGACGGCCTTCAGCCGCTCCTCGAACTCGCCGCGGTATTTCGAGCCCGCGACGAGCGCGCCGATGTCGAGCGCCCACACGCGCTTGCCCTTCAGCCCTTCCGGGACGTCGCCGGCGACGATGCGCTGTGCGAGACCCTCCGCAATCGCCGTCTTGCCGACGCCGGGATCGCCGATCAGCACGGGGTTGTTCTTCGTCCGTCGCGAGAGCACCTGGATCACGCGCCGGATCTCCTCGTCGCGGCCGATGACCGGGTCGAGCTTGCCGTCCTCCGCGGAGGCGGTGAGGTCGCGTCCGAACTTCTCCAGTGCCTGATACGTCTCCTCGGGATCCTGGGAGGTGACGCGCTGCCCGCCGCGAACGGCCGTGATCTTCGCCTCGAGCTGGTCGCGCGGGACGACGTCGAGCGCGAGCAGGAGGTGCTCGGTCGAGACGTAGTCGTCCTCCATCCTGCGTGCCTCGTCCGCCGCCGCGTCGAGCGCGCGCGCGAACGCCGCCGAGACGTTCGGCTGCTGCTGCATGCCCTGGACGGACGGCTTTCCGCGCAACGTCGCTTCCGCCTGTGCGCGCAGCGCGGCCGCGTCCGGGACGAGCTGCTGCGGCAGCTCCTGGTCCAGCAAGGCGAGCACGAGGTGCTCCGGATAGAGCTCGGGATTCCCCATCCGGCGCGTGAGCTCCTGCGCTGCGGCGACGGCCTCCTGGCTCTTGAGTGTCAGCTTGGCGAAGTCCATGTCACCTGTGGAACGTGCGTCACACTCTCGTCACGGTGTCTGACACCCGGCCGTGGGCCGCGGGGACGCGTCCGAGTACCGCGCTGACCGGCATGGCTGCGTGACGCCCCGCAATGCGGGCGGATTCGAACGGCTGGTGTCCGACACCGGGGCCTGTTCATTAGCGCCTCGTCGGAATCAGATCGACCGGTGGTTTCCACGGGACGAGGTCGCGGCGGTACTGCCGGTGCACCTCGTTGATCGCCTTGCGCATCTCTCGCTCCATGCGATCGAGTCGCGTTCGCAGCCGCGTCAGCTCGTCCTGGAGCCGGAGCACCTGTTCGACCCCTGCGAGGTTCAAACCGAGCTCGTTCGTGAGCTGCTGGATCAGCCTCAACCGCTCGAGGTCGGCCTCCGAGTAGAGGCGGGTATTCCCGGCGGTGCGCTTTGGCCGGATCAGCCTCTTGCTCTCGTAGATCCGAAGCGTCTGCGGATGCATGCCGACGAGGTCGGCCGCCACGGAGATCATGTAGCGCGGACGCTCGTCCATCACTCTCCGCCCTCCTTCAGGCGTCGCAACTGCTCGAGCTTCCGCCGCATCAGCGCGAACGTGACGACGAGGCCGACGCTGCCGACGCTCACGAGGATGAGAGCCGCGAGCTTCAACGACCCTGTCCCCCCGTCCGGGTGAGCCGCAAGAAGAAGGGCAGCACCAACACCGTTAGTACCCCCACGAGGATGAGCGTCATCGACAAAGCCCAGGCGCCGGCGCGGTCCTCCTCCGCGATCAATAAGAGCACAACGTCCGCGACATAGAACATCAACATGATCCCCGCAATAGGCGCCGAAACGCGCGCCTGACGCCGAAAGATCCGATGAAAATGCGCCAGCATTTTCATCGGTTAAACAGCGCCTCCCTCGGATCCTCGCGCGACGCCTTCTGGAGCTCCTCGAGCGCCTCGCGCTCCTTCTTCGTCAGCTTCTTCGGAACGGTCACGCGCAGGCGCGCGATCAGATCGCCCTTGCCGCTACCGCCGAGCTTCGGCGCGCCGTGACCGCGAATGCGCAGCTGGCGGCCGTCCTGCGTCCCGGCGGGAACCTTCAGCGAGACGCGGTCGCCGTAGGGGGTCGGAACCTCGACGGTCGCGCCCAGCGCGGCCTCCGCAAACGTCACCGGCACGTCGACGACGAGGTCGGAGCCGCGGCGATGGAACAGCTTCGACGGCTCGACGCGCGTCACGACGTACAGGTCGCCGGTCGGCCCGCCGCTCGCACCGACCTCGCCCTTGCCCTTGAGCCGGATCCGGGTGCCGTCCTTGACTCCGGCCGGGATCTTGACCGTGTAGCGCTTCGTTCGGCGCTCGCGGCCGGAACCGTTGCACTTCCGGCACGGCTTCTCGACGACGGTCCCATTGCCGCGGCAGCGCGGACACGGCTCGGAGAGCGCGAAGAGCCCCTGGCTCTCCGCGATCACGCCGCGGCCGTTGCACTGCGGACAGATGACCGGCGACGTCCCCGGCTCGGCGCCGGTGCCGCCGCACTCGCGGCACGCCGTCGTCACCTCCACCGGAATTTTCGTCTCGAGCCCGCGCAGCGAGTCCTCGAACGACAGCCGCACCTCGACCTCGATGTCGGCGCCGCGCTCGGGCTGCTGCCGCTGTGTCCGCGTACCGCCGCGGCCGAACAGCCCGCCGAACAGGTCGCCCAGATCGCCGAGATCGTTGATCGTGAAGTTGCCGCCACCGCCGAAATTGAAATCGCGGGGGTCGAAGCCTCGAGGACCGCCGCGCCCGTCGGCGCCGAACGCGTCGTAGCGCTTGCGCTTCTCCGCGTCGGAGAGCACGTCGTACGCGTTCTGCACCTCCTTGAACCTCTCTTCCGCGGAGGCATCCCCGGGGTTCCTGTCCGGGTGGTACTGGGCGGCGAGCTTGCGGTAGGCCTTCTTGATCTCGTCGGCCGACGCGCCCTTCTTCACCCCGAGCGTGTCGTACAGGGTCGCCATTAGGCCTCGTGGATCGGGGGCCCGGCCACGACGACGCGCGCCGGGCGCAGGACCTTGTCGCCGAGCTTGTAGCCCTTCTGGACGACCTCGATCACTGAACCCTCTTCCTCGTCGGAAGGCTGGGACAGGAGCGCCTCGTGGACGTGCGGATCGAACTTCCCGTCCGTCTCGATCTCGGCGAGCCCTTCCTTCGTGAGCAGCTCGGAGAGCGAGCGGTGCACGAGACGCACGCCGTCCTCCAGCTTCGCCTCTTCGTGCTCCGCCGCCGCCTCGAGCGCGCGGCCGAGGTCGTCGAGGACGGGAATCAGCTCCTTGACGAGGCGCTCGTTCGCGCGCTCGCTCAGCGCCGCCTGCTCGCGGGCGCTGCGCTTGCGGAAGTTGTCGAACTCCGCGGCCAGCCGCTGCAGGCGGTCGAAGAGCAGGTCGCGCTCGGCCTGGAGGGCCTCGACGTCGAGACCCTCCTCAGCTTCCTGCGTCTCGTCGGTGACCTGGCGCTCGTCGCCCATTACGCCTTCGGAGCCTCCTGCTCCTCGTCGATGACCTCGTAGTCGGCCTCTTCGACGACCTCGTCGTCGGAGGTCGAGGCGCCGTCACCGGCTGCCGCCTGTGCGGTCGCCTGCTGCTGTGCGGATGCGTACACCGCCTCCGCCAGCTTGTGGGACGCCTCCTGGAGCGCCTCCGTCTTTGCACGGATGTCGCCGACGTCGTCGCCCTCGAGCGCCTGCCGCAGCTCCATGATCCGCCCCTCGATCGTCGAGGCGTCCGATTCGTCCAGGGCCGAGCGATGGTCCTTGAGCGAGCGCTCGGTCTGGTACGCGAGCTGCTCGGCGGCGTTCTTCGTGTCCGCGACCTCGCGCAGACGGCGCGCCTCGTCGGCGTGCGCCTCCGCCTCGTGGATCATCTGCTGGACCTCGTCCTCCTTGAGGCCCGAGCCGCCTTCGATGCGGATCTGCTGCTGGTTGCCGGTCCCGAGGTCCTTCGCCTGCACGTGGATGATCCCGTTCGCGTCGATGTCGAAGGAGACCTCGATCTGCGGCATCCCTCGCGGCGCCGGCGGGATCCCGACGAGCTGGAACTTGCCGAGCGTCTTGTTGAACATGATCATCTCCGACTCGCCCTGGGCGACGTGGATCTCGACCGAGGGCTGGTTGTCCTCGGCGGTCGTGAACGTCTCGGACTTCTTCGTCGGGATGGTCGTGTTCCGCTCGATCAGCCTCGTGAACACGCCGCCCTTGGTCTCGATGCCGAGCGACAGCGGCGTGACGTCGAGGAGGAGGATGTCCTTCACCTCGCCCTTGAGCACGCCCGCCTGGATGGCTGCGCCGACGGCGACGACCTCGTCCGGGTTGACACCCTTGTGCGGGTCCTTGCCGATCAGCTGCTTGACCTGTTCGACGACTGCGGGCATGCGCGTCATTCCGCCGACCAGGACGACGTGGTCGATCTTCGACTTGTCGATGCCGGCGTCCTTGAGGCACTGCTCCGTCGGCCCGACGGTGCGTCCCAGAAGATCGGCGCTCAGCTCGTTGAGCTTCGCGCGCGTGAGCTGGAGGTCCAGGTGCTTCGGGCCTTCCTGCGTCGCCGTGATGAAGGGGAGGTTGATCTGCGTCGTCATCGTGGACGACAGCTCGATCTTCGCCTTCTCGGCCGCCTCGTACAGGCGCTGGAGCGCCATCCGGTCGGCGGCGAGGTCGATCCCCTGGTCCCGCTTGAACTCGGACACCATCCAGTCGACGATCGCCTTGTCGAAGTTGTCGCCGCCGAGATGGTTGTCGCCGTTCGTGGCCTTCACCTCGAAGACGCCTTCGCCGAGCTCGAGGATCGACACGTCGAACGTGCCGCCGCCGAGGTCGAAGACGAGGATCGTCTGATCGGCGCCTTCCTTGTCGAGCCCGTATGCAAGCGACGCGGCGGTCGGCTCGTTGATGATCCGGAGGACGTTCAGACCGGCGATGCGGCCCGAGTCCTTCGTCGCCTCACGCTGCGCGTTGTTGAAGTAGGCGGGAACGGTGATGACCGCGTCGGTCACCTGCTCGCCGAGATAGGCCTCGGCGTCCGCCTTCAGCTTCTGGAGGATCATCGCGCTGATCTCCGGCGGCGCATACTCCTTGCCGCCGGCCTTCACGCGCGCGTCGCCGTTCGGGCCCTTGTCGACCGCGTACGGGACGATCGTCATCTCCTCCGAGACCTCGTCCCACTTGCGGCCCATGAAGCGCTTGATCGAGAAGATCGTGTTCTCGGGGTTCGTCACTTGCTGGCGCCGGGCGGGCGCGCCGACGAGCCGCTGGCCGTCCTTGGTGAACGCGACGACGGACGGCGTGGTGCGGCCGCCCTCGGCGTTTGGGATGACCGTGGGCTCGCCGCCCTCGAGCACGGCCATACAGCTGTTGGTCGTGCCGAGATCAATGCCGATAGTCTTTGCCATACTTGAATTCGCCTCCGTGGGTTTACTGAGAAAATCTAAGCCGGATGGTATCAAGTTCTTCCGGCAGCGCAAGGCCTTTCTGGGGGCTCTCGCCCTGGTGCTCGTCGTGGCCGCCTCCGGCACGGCCGCTGCCGCCAAGCCGCCTCCGCCGAAGCTCGTCCGGATCAGCGCGGACACGACCTCGACACCAGGCGCGCAGCACGCGACCGAGGTCGAGCCGGACGCGGTCGCCGTCGGCTCGCAGGTCGTCGCCACCTTCCAGGTCGGCCGCTACTTCGGCGGCGGCGCCGGCGCGCTCGGGTTCTCGACCTCCACCGACGGCGGCCGGAGCTGGCGATCAGGGCTCCTCCCGAAGATTCTCGGCGGCAGCGATCCGGTCGTCGCCTACGACGCCCTCCACGCACGCTGGCTGATCGCCACGCTGTCGACGGTCGGCGGCGAGAGCGTCCTCCTCGTCAGTGGTTCGACCGACGGCCTGAGCTGGGAGGCGCCGGCGGTCGCGGTCTCATATCCGCGGAACCCGATCGCCGGGACGTCGCTCGACAAGGAGTGGATCACGTGTGACAACGCACGGTCGAGCCCGCTCCGCGGACGCTGCTACCTCGCCTACACTGACATCGCCCACGATCCCGACCCCGAGCATCTCGGCAGCCACATCGCCGTGCAGAGCTCGGCGGACGGAGGACGGACCTGGTCTCCCCCGGTCCTGTTGCCTGTGAGCGCGAACATCGTCTCGCCGGGCGTGCAGCCGGTCGTTCGGCCGAACGGCGAGCTCGTCGTCGTCTACTTCGAGGACGGGATCGTGCACGCGGTGCGCTCGAGCGATGCCGGCGCGTCCTTCTCCGCACCGGAGCGCGTTTCCGGGCTCGCGTTCCACCACCGGCCCGTCGAGCCCAGGCGGCTGCGCGCGTTCAGCCTTCCCAGCGCCGCGGTGGATGCCGCCGGCACGGTGTACGCGGCCTGGTTCGACTGTCGCTTCCGTTCGGGCTGTGCGACCGACGACATCGTCTGGTCCCAGTCCACGGCGCCCGGAGCCTGGACCGCGCCGCAGCGCATTCCGCTCGGGCCGCTCCGCTCCGCGACCGACTTCGTCCTGCCGGACCTCGCGGTCGATCCGAGCTCACGAGGTGCGAAGGCGCGCCTCGCGCTGACGTACCACGCGCTCAGCTCCGCCGACTGCACCGAAGCGAGCTGCCTGCTCGACGTCTACCTCGTCACGTCGAAGAGCGCGGGTGCGCGGTGGTCGCGCCCGCGCCGGCTCAACCCGCAGCGCATGCGGCTCGGCTGGCTCGCTCAGACCGCGTCGGGGCGGATGGTCGGCGACTACGTCGCGACCGTCTTCGCGGGGAAGCGCGTCGTGAGCGTGCACGCGCAGGCACGCGCGCCCCGCGCAGGCCGGTTCAACGAGGCGATCTACGCGTACTCGCTGACGTTGCCCTGACGAGGGCGCCGGCCGCGGCCGGCTCCGTGAGGAGGATTCCAGTCATGATCACCGCGCACCCTCCCCAGCCGAGTGCGCCGAGCCGGTCGTCCGCAAGGGTGTAACCGAAGAGCGCCGTGAAGACAGGTTCCATCGTGAACGCCAGGGCGGTGCGGGTCGCCGACGTCCGCCGCTGCGCCCATGTCTGGACGAGAAATGCGAGCGCACTGGCGAAGACGCCGGTGACGAGCAAGGCTCCCCAGACGGTCCAGCCGCGCGGAACGCTGAGGTCACCGAGGGCGAGCGCGACCACGGCGAGACCCAGACAGGCCGCGAGCATCTCGACGAGCGTGAACGCGAGCGCGTCGTAGCGCGGCGCGAAGCGCTCCATCAGGACGATCTGCAGCGAGTACACCGCCGCGCCTGCAAGCACGAGCAGGTCCCCGGTCGCGGAACCCGCCTGAACGCCCGAGAGCATCGCGAGTCCTACTGTGGCAAGCGCGACGCCGGCCCAGGCTGTGAGTCCGATGCGGGAACGGAAGAGCAGGAGGGCGATCAGCGGCGTGAGCACGACGTACATCCCGGTCACGAAGCCGGTGCTCGAGACCGTTGTCCGCTGCAAGCCGGCGGTCTGCAGCACGTAGCCCACGGCCAGCAAGAGGCCGAGGAGCGCCCCCGACGCCCAACCGTTGCGTCCCAACGTGCGCACACGCGCGGCTGCGGGGCCCGCAAGCGTCACGGTCGCGATCGCGAACCGCACGGCCAGGAAGGCGAAGAGGGGATAGAGCTCGACGGCGTCCTTGACCTGGACGAACGTCACGCCCCAGATCGCCGTAACGGCGAGCAGTGCGACTAACGCCTGCACCGCGCGATTGTCTCCGAACGCCGCGAAGGCGCCCGCGAGGGCGCCTTCGCACTACGTCGACCTACGAAGGCCGGCCTCTAGGAAGCGGCGGAACCACCTTCCTCTTCGCCGCCGCCACCCATGCCGCCGTCGCCGCCGCCTCCGCCGCCGCCGCCTTCCTGGCCGCCGCCTCCACCTTCCTGGCCGCCGCCGCCGGACTCACCGCCGCCGCCGGACTCCCCGCCTCCCTGCTCCCAGTCGCTGGTGGACATTCGTGATCCTCCTTCCAGAGGGTCGATTAGCCGCGATTTTCCATCTGGATTGCGGCGCGAAACCTTCAAGGCGCCGACTCGGCGGCGCCGCAGAGAGGTCGTGCGGGCTTCGCTCGCGCGACCGTCTAACACCCGCTTGCACAGACACCGACGGTCGTTGAACGCCTAGCATCTTGGCTAAGCTCGCATGGTGGAACCGCTGCGCGACTCGTGGGGGCGGGAGATCAAGTCGGTGCGCGTCTCCGTCACGGACAAGTGCAACTTCCGCTGCACGTATTGCATGCCGGCCGAGGGCCTGCAGTGGCTCGGCCGCGAGGAGATCTTGAGCTTCGAGGAGATCACGCGCCTCGTCGAGGTGCTCGCGCGACTCGGTGTCGACGAGGTCAGGCTCACCGGCGGCGAGCCGCTCGTCCGGCGCGACCTGCCGGTGCTCGTGGGAATGCTTTCCGGGATCGACGGCGTGCGAGATCTGTCGCTGACGACGAACGGTGTTCTGCTCGACCGGTTCGCGGCGCCGCTCGTCGAGGCGGGACTCCGGCGAATCAACGTCTCCCTCGACACGCTCAATCACGTCCGCTTCGCGGAGATCGCGCGCCGCGACGCGCTCGATGCAGTCTTGCACGGGCTCGAGGAGGCGGAGCGGCATCCCGAGCTCCGGCCAATCAAGGTCAACTGCGTCGCGGTGAAGGGATTCACCGAGACCGAGGTCCCGGCACTTGCCGAGCTGGCACGGCGGAAGCCCTACACCGTTCGCTTCATCGAGTTCATGCCGCTCGATGCGGACCAGGCGTGGAAGGAGGACGACGTCCTCACCGGCGGCGAGATCCGCGCGATCATCGAGGAGCGCCACGGCCCGTTGGTCGAGATCCCCGCGAAGCCGTCGTCGACCGCGCGCCGGTTCCGCTTCGCCGACGGCGTCGGCGAGCTCGGCTTCGTCAACCCGGTCTCCGAGCCGTTCTGCTCGAGCTGCGACCGCATCCGCCTCACCGCCGACGGTCAGCTCCGCACGTGTCTGTTCTCACGACGGGAGTGGGACCTGAAGACGCCGCTCCGCGCAGGCGCGACCGACGACGAGCTCGTCTCGCTCCTGCGTTTCGCGGTGCGTCACAAGGAGTTGAAACACAGAATCAACGACCCGGGTTTCGTCCGCGCATCGCGTTCGATGTCACAAATAGGGGGATAACACCCAGTAGCGGGATGATGAGCGACAGGTCCCGCGTTTAAAATCGACAGGCCATGACCGCTGCCATTGCCGCCGGAAGGCGCTATTTGCCGCGTGGATACGCGGATTTCGCCCGCCAGGTGCTGATCTGGTTCGGATTCCTGCTCGCGTACCAGGTGGCACGGGGCGTGGCCGACCGCGATCCGACGCGCGCGTTCGCCAACGGCTGGAAGGTGATCGACATCGAGCAGCGGATGGCGGGGCTCGGGGAGCTCACGTTGCAGGGGTGGACGCAGTCGTCGCGCTTCCTTGAAGCGCTCGTCTCGTGGACGTACTGGAACTCGGAGTTCACGGTGATCGGGCTCGCGCTCCTGTGGGTGTACTTCCGGCGAAACGAGGCGTTCACCCGGTTCCGCAACACGATCCTGCTGGCGAACGTCCTCGGCCTGATCGGCTACGTCTTCCTCCCGACCGCACCGCCGCGGTTCTTCACGTCGATCGGATTCACCGACACGCTCGGACAGTTCGGCGGGCTCAATCATGGCAGCGGCCTCGTCGAGCTCGCGTCCAATCCGTACGCGGCGATGCCGAGCCTGCACGCCGCCGACGCACTGATCGTCGGCGTGGTCCTGGCCTCGGTCGTGCGCCGACCGGTCTGGAAGGTCCTCTGGTTGCTCTGGCCGCTCTGGGTGTGGTTCGCCGTGATGGCGACGGGCAACCACTTCTGGCTCGACGTGCTTGCCGGCGTCGCGCTCGGGGTCGTTGCGCTCGCGATCGTCGCTCAGCAAGCGCGCGTGCGCAGCTTCGTCGCGAACCTGCTGTAGTCTTCCCATAGCAGGAATGCGATGGGCAAGGACATGAGAGAGGACGCAGTGCTGCACCGGGTCAAGCAGGGCTACACCACCGGAGCACGCACGCTTGCATCGCGCTCGATCGTGAGTCTCGCGCGCACGCGCGTGACTCCGAACGCGCTCACGACCTCCGGTGTCTCGCTCTGCCTCGCCGCGTCCGTACTCGTCTTCTTCGAGGATCGCAACGAGCTCCTCTTCTACTGGGTCGGGGCGTTCGTCTTCGTCCTCGGGTCGGTGCTCGACATCCTCGACGGAGCTCTCGCTCGCGCAGGTGGCAAGACGACGCCGTTCGGCTCCTTCCTCGACTCAACCACCGACCGGGTCGGCGAGGGCGCAATGCTCGGGGCGATCGCGCTGATCTTCTCGCGGCATGGAAACCAAGTTGCGCTCGGCGTCACTGTGGCAGCGGTCGCCGGCTCGTTCCTCGTCAGCTACACGCGCGCGAAGGCGGAAGCGCTCGGCCTACGCGGCGACGTGGGTCTCGGCTCCCGGGCGGAGCGCGTCGTCGTCATCACGGCCGGACTGGTGCTCGCGCCCTGGGGCGCGCTGCAGTGGGCGATCTACCTGCTCACCGCGACCGCCTGGCTGACCGTGGTGCAGCGGATCCTCTTCGTCCGCAAGCAGCTGGTCGGGCGCAGATAATCCGCCCATGCTGATCTTCATCATCAGCCTGATCGTCTGGGGCTTCATCGTGGGTGGCCTCGCGAGGCTTGCACTCCCCGGGCCCGACCCGATGCCGTGGTACGCGACCATCGGCCTCGGCCTCGGCGGCTCACTGACCGGCGGGATCGTCGCGCGCATCCTCCTCGGCACCGCCGGAGGGCTGATCTTCGCGCTCCTGGGCGCGATCCTGCTCCTGTACCTGTACCGCCGCTTCGTTCAGGGTCGCGGGGTCACCGGGCCCGTTTAGTATCGCAAACCTGCTATCTTCCGCCATAGCAGGAATGCGATAGGAGGTCCTAGGAATGGCTCAAGAGAACGGCAAGCCGCAGAACGGGAAGGCACGGCTGGACGATCGCGTCCGGGTTGCACTCGTCGGAGTCGGCAACTGCGCCAATTCGCTGCTGCAGGGAGTGGAGTACTACAAGGACGCGCCGGACGACCAGTTCGTCCCCGGCCTCATGCACGTGAATCTCGGCGGGTACCACATCCGCGACATCGAGTTCACGGCCGCGTTCGACGTCACGACGGACAAGGTCGGCAAGGACCTGTCGGAGGCGATCTGGGCGCACCCGAACGACACGATCAAGTTTGCGGAGGTGCCGAAGACCGGCATCAAGGTCTCGCGCGGGATGACCCACGACGGACTCGGCAAGTACATCTCCCAGGTCGTCACCAAGGCTCCCGGCGAGACCGCAGACGTGGTCGGGATCCTGCGGGACACGAAGACCGACGTCGTCGTCAACTACCTCCCGGTCGGCTCGGAGGCCGCGACCAAGTGGTACACGGAGCAGGTGCTCGAGGCCGGCTGCGCGATGGTCAACTGCATGCCCGTCTTCATCGCGCGCGAGTCGTACTGGCAGCGCCGCTTCGCGGAGAAGGGTCTGCCGATCATCGGCGACGACATCAAGTCACAGGTCGGCGCCACAATTACGCACCGCGTCCTCACGTCGCTCTTCCGCGAGCGCGGCGTGCGGCTCGACAAGACGATGCAGCTGAACGTCGGCGGCAACTCGGACTTCCTCAACATGCTCGAGCGCGAGCGCCTCGAGTCGAAGAAGATCTCCAAGACAAACGCCGTCACGTCGATGCTCGACTACGACCTCGGCGAGAAGAACGTCCACGTCGGGCCGTCGGACTACGTGCCGTGGCTGACGGACCGCAAGTGGGCGTACATCCGGATGGAAGGCTCGTCCTTCGGCGACGTTCCGCTCAACGTCGAACTCAAGCTCGAGGTCTGGGACTCGCCGAACTCGGCCGGCATCGTGATCGACGCGGTGCGGCTCGCGAAGCTGGCGCTGAACAACGGCGTCGCAGGCGGGCTCGAAGGGCCGAGCTCCTACCTGATGAAGTCGCCCCCGAAGCAGGTTCCGGACGACGAGGCCTACGAGGCGACGGAGAAGTTCATCCGGGACAACGCGCGCACGGCGGCGAAGGAGAGCACGCCCGTCGTTTCCTAATCTTCCCTCTCTCGGGTCGAAGGCCATAGAATCCTCTGGTCTTCGACCAAGGGGAGGGGAGAGACGTGAGAGGTCGCACTGCACTCTTCGCGACGCTTGCGGCGTTGTTCGCCGCGATGGCCTTTGCAGCCTCGAGCGCCGCGGCAGCGATCGGCCCGCCGCAGCCTGACCCGGCAGGGATTCTCAATCTGCCGACCGGCTACAGCTACACGAACATTGCAACGTCATGTTCGACGCCGGAGCGATCCACGGAAAGTGGCGCGTCCGTGGTGATGCCGGAAGATCCCGACGGGAAAGCGCTGTTCCAGGGACCGCGCGGCGAGACCTGGCTGATCGTCCAGCACGAGCTGACCGATCCACGCGGGGGAACGGAGTTCACCGGGGACGCCAGCAAGTGTCACGTCGACGAGCAGACACCGGGCGACGACGACTCCGACGGATGGGGCTCGATCTCACGGTTGACGCTCGCGAACGACGGAACGACGCTCACGAACGCCGAGCTCATCACCACGGGCTTGCACGACCTCTGCGCATCTGCGGTCACGCCGTGGAAGACGTTCCTCACGAATGAGGAGTTCCCGTTCATCCACGATCCGGACAAGCTGTCCGGATGGGTCTGGGAGATCGATCCCGCAACAGGCGCCGAGAAGCGCCTGACCGGCATGGGGTGGTTCAGCCATGAGCAGGAGACGTTCGCGTCCGGCTCCTGGTACCTCACCGACGACCGCGGCGACGCGCGCTTCGTCTACCGGTTCGTCCCCGACAACCAGCGTGACTTGACGACCGGCGAGCTCTATGGGCTGGCCTTCAATCACGCGACGATGACGGGGACGTGGATCGGTCCGCTGAATCGCCTTGACCCGGACTCGGACATGCGTTCCAGGGGCTACCAACCGAGCATCTGGGGGTTCAACAAGGCGGAAGGGATGGTCGCGACCGGAAGCTCGAGCACGCGCGGTGGCAACGCCGTCTACTTCGCCGAATCCGGTGTAGGCGCGGACCCCGGCCGGATCTGGGCGCTGGATCAGCTGGGCAACGACGGAGTCGTCTTCGGCCGTGTCGTCGTGGAGGGCGATTGGGCCCGCCTTGGACGGCCGGACAATCTGCGCTTCACCGATGCCGGCGATCTTTTGATCATGGAGGACCACAGCGGAAGCGACTTCCGCAACAACCCCTCCACCGGTGGGGTCAACCAAGGCTGGGTCTTGCCGCGCAATCAGGAGGGCAGCGACAGCATGATCCTCCTCTGGTCGACGCCGGACGAGGCCACGGGCCCGTGGTTCTCGAACGACAACCAGCTGCTCTATCTCTCGATCCAGGCAGACCCACCGCGGGTCAGCCATGTGATTGCGGTCCGAGCACCTGGCAACTTCAACCAGCCATACGACCGCTGAGACTGGAGGACCCGGCCGGATCGCCGGCTGGGTCCTCTCTCTTCCCTAGGCCCCGCTCTACACTCGGACGAGGATGGCGCTTCGGATCTGCCTCGTCACGCCCTTCGCCTGGTCGCAGCCGCACGACGTGAACGAGCACGTGGCGGGGATCGCGCAGGAACTGCGCGTGCTCGGACACTCGGTGACGGTGCTGGCGTCGTCGAATCGCGCGCGGGATCTGGCCGCGGGACGCCGGGCCCTGCTCGACGGCCTCGACGCCGAGGTGGTCGCGCTCGGCCCCGCGGTGCCGATCTCGCGCCGAAGCCGGATCGGCGTTCCCGTGGGCGCGCGCGCGAACCTCGCGCTCGCTCTGGCCCTGGGCCGCTTCGACGTCGTGCACGGCTTCGAGCCCGGGTTGCCTTCGCTCTCCTACCTCGCGCTCCGCGACGCACAGGCGCTGACGGTTGCCACCTTCCTCTCGGCCGAGCGGCTCGGATATCCGCCGGGCCGCGCGCAACGCGACAGGCTTCTGGGTCGCCTCGATGCGCTCGTCGCGACGAGCGAGGAGACCGCCGACGCCGCCGGCGTCCGCTTCCCCGGGCACTACCAGGTGCTGTCGGAGGGCGTCGACCTCGAGCTGTTCCGTCCGCGCCGCAAGCGAAAGCTGATCGTGCTCGAGTGGCGGCCGAACGAGCGCGCCCTCGGGCGCGGCGTCCTGCACGAGGTCGCCGCCGTGCCCGGCTGGGAGCTCGTCCTCCTCCGGACGAAGCCGCTGACCGGGCGGCCGACGATCTCGCGCACGCTGCGCGACCGCGTGCACGTGCGCACAGCGCGGGACGGAGCGTCGCGCGCACCGCTGCTCGGCGAGGCGAGCGTCTTCGTTCCGGCCATCGCCGGCCTGCGACGGGTGCGCCTCGAGGCGGCCGCCTCAGGGTGCGCGATCGTCTCCCCACCCGGCCTCCGCCAACAACCGGAGCTCGCCGGCGCGGAGGCAGCTCGCATGGCAGAGAACGCCGATTACCGAACGCGCAGAGCCGAGCGCGCCCGCGCCGAAGCGGGAGAACAAAGCTTTGCCACCGTCGCGCACGAGCTCGACGAGCTGTACCGCTCGCTCGCCAAGCGGCGCCGCAGCGGCGATCGGCGCGAGGCCGAGCCGCTCGCGGGCCGCGACTGGATCCTCTGCGACCTGCACATGCACACGAGCTGGTCGCACGACTGTGCCGTGGATCCCGCCGATCTGATCATGTACGCCGAGGCGAACGGCCTCGGCGCCATCGCGGTCACCGACCACAACACCTTCGGCGGCGCGCTCGAGACCGCTGAGCTCGCACGCGACCACGACCTCGTCGTGATCCCCGGTGAGGAGGTGAAGACGGACGGCCAGGGCGAGGTGATCGGGCTGTTCTTGCGCGACGAGATTCCGCGCGGGATGTCCTTCGCGGACACCGTCGCCGCGATCAAGGAGCAGGGCGGGCTCGTCTATCTGCCCCACCCCTTCGACCGCCTGCACTCGATCGCCGATCCGGCCACCCTCCAGCGCCACCTCGCGGACATCGACGTCTTCGAGGTCTACAACGCGCGACTCCTGTTCGAGGCCTACAACGAGGAGGCGCTGCGGTTCGCGCGCAAGTACAACCTCACGATGGGAGCCGGCTCCGACGCTCACGTCCTCCAGGGCGTGGGCACGGGAGCCGTGAGAATGCGGGCCTTCGAGGGGCCGGAGGAGTTCCTCCTCAGCCTCCGCTCGGCCCAGGTTCTGCGCCGGCCGAGATCGCTCGTCTACCTCCAGTCCCTCAAGTGGATGGCCCAGGCCAAGGAACGGGTCCGGTAGAGGAGAAGTCTCTAACCGGTGCCTGCGACAGACGAGATCTACGAGAAGTACCTCCAGAAGGCCATTGTCGAGGTCAACGAGCTGGCTCACGAGGTGGCGCAGGCGGGCGGGCCCCGTGTGCCCGTCGTCGGCTCCGGCCATCCGCTCGCCGACGTGATGCTGCTCAAGTACCAACCGCAGCCGTCCGAGGTGCAGGAGGGCGTCGCGTTCTTCGGCCGAGCCGGCAAGGCGATCCTGAAGTCACTGCAGCGCCTGCACGTCGATCCAATGGCCGTCTACGGGACGAACTGTCTGAAGTTCGCCGACGGGAGCGAGGACGAGTCGCGGACGTTCCTCACGCGTGAGCTCCACATCGTTCAGCCGAAGCTCGTTGTGCCGATGGGCGAGAATGCCGTCGAGTTCTTGAACTCGATCGACTTCCCGCTCGCGGATACTGTGGAGTACAAGCCGGGCGAGCTCCAGCGCTTCACGGCGACCGTGCAGGCCCTGGTCGTGCCCGACATCGATGCATCGCTCGACGAGGCTCCGGCCAAGACCCAGTTTTGGAACGCCTTCACGTTGGACGATCGCGGCGGCGGTCTCCCTCGCACTGCTGGCGCTCCTGTTCCACCTCGTCGGTTGGAGCACGCCCGAGAACTTCTGCAAGCTCTTCGGGGTCACCGCGGTCGGCTTCTGGTTCCTCGGCTACTTCGAGACCCTCAGCTGGGTCGTGCTCGTCGCGCTGATCATCCCCTGGGTCGATGCGTACTCGGTGTTCGCCCCGCAGGGGCCCACCAATGTGATCGTGAAGGAGCACGAGCAGGTGTTCACGACGTTCTCGTTTGCCTTTCCGATTCCCGGAGGAAGCGGCGAGGCCAATCTCGGCCTACCGGATCTCCTCTTCTTCGCGCTGTTCCTCGCCGCGGCCGCGCGGTTTGCGCTGCGGCCGGGACTGACGTGGCTGCTGATGACGCTGTCGTTCGGGGGGACGCTCGCCCTCGCCGCGGCCTGGCGCGGCGGTCTGCCGGCTCTGCCGCTGCTGGCATTCAGCTTCCTGCTTGCGAACGGCGACCTGATCTGGGTCCGTATCCGTCCAGGTGCTAACGCTCGGCGTTGACGCAGCGCGCGGCGGCTGGATTGCGGTCGCGCTCGAGCAAGGCCGGTTCGCGGACGCCGTCCTGGAGCGGCGCTTCCCCGCGCTGCTGGAGCGGTTCGCCGACGCGGTCGTGGTCGGCGTCGACATTCCGATCGGCCTGCCCGAACCGGGTGCGAGGCGGCGGGCCGATCTCGAGGCGCGTGCCGCCGTCGGGGCGAGACGCTCGAGCATCTTCTTCACGCCGTCACGGGTCGCGCTGGAGGTGCGGACGTACAAAGACGCGCGGGCGATCGCTCCGAGCACCTCGGCACAAGGCTGGGCGCTGCGGACGGCGATTCTGGATGTCGACCGCGTCCGGGACCCGCGCGTGCGCGAGGTCCATCCGGAGGTTTCGTTCGCGGTGCTCGCGGGTGGGCCGCTCGCGTTCGGGAAGCGAACGTGGAACGGCCATCGCGAACGGCTGCGGCTCCTTCGCCGCGCGGGGATCAAGATCCCGGAACGCCTCGACGCCGGGCTTGTCGCCGCCCACGACATCCTCGACGCGGCCGTCGCCGTTCCGTGGCAAGGACGCAGGGAGCGTCAACAGCCAAAGCTATTGGCGCGACTGAGGACGCCGCCACGGGGCGAGCAGCGCGGCCCGACGGCACAGACTGTGTTTCGCCAAGCCCTCCTAGCTAGTTGAGCTACGCCGCCGTGCGCTCCAGCAACGCCACGGTCTCGACGTGCGGCGTGTGCGGGAACATGTCCACCGGTCTCGCGCGACGTAGGTCGTAGCCGTAGTCGCTCCGAAGACGTTTCACGTCGCCGGCGAGCGTCGTCGGGTTGCCGTAGCCGTAGTCGCTCCGAAGACGTTTCACGTCGCCGGCGAGCGTCGTCGGGTTGCAGCTGACGTACACGATCCGCGGCGCGCCGATCTCACCCAGTCGCTTGAGCGCTTTGCCCGCCAGACCGGCGCGCGGAGGGTCGACGACGACGACGTCGGGATCGCCGCTGCGCTCGTGCAGCTCTGCGATCGACTGGCCGACGTTGCCCGCGAAGTAGGCCGCGTTGCCGATCCCGTTCAGGTCCGCGTTCTCGAGCGCGCACGCGATCGACTCCTCCGACACGTCGATCCCCCACACCGTCAGCGCGTCCCGCGCGAGCACGAGCCCGATCGTTCCGATTCCGCAGTAGAGGTCGTAGACCGTCTGATTCCCGGTCAGCCCGGCGAACTCCCGGGCCAGCCCGTACAACCGCTCCGCCATGGCGGTGTTCGTCTGGAGGAAGGCGTTCGGCCGCACGCGGAAGCGCAGGCCGCAGAGCTCCTCCTCGATCGCCTCCTCGCCCCAGAGCAGCTTTGTCGGGAGGTTCGTCACCTCGGCCGGCGATTCGTTGACCGACCAGTGGATCGAGCGCACCTCGGGGAACTCCCGCAACAGGTCGACGAACCCGCCGGTGTCGAACTTCTCGCCGGCGCCGGTGACGAGCTGGACGAGCGCCTGCCCGGTGTTTCGCCCTTCGCGGACGACGAGATGCCGGAGATACCCGGTCTGCTCCGCCTGGTCGTAGGCGACGAGCCTGTCTCCCCGAGCCCACTCGCGCACCGCATTGCGGATCGCGTTGCCGAGGTCGGTCGTCAGCCAGCAGCGCTCGATCTCGAGCACCTCGTCCCAGCGACCCGCCTTGTGGAAACCGAGCGTCGGCCCGTCCTCGAGCTGCGTGAACGAATACTCGAGCTTGTTGCGGTAGTGGAAGACTGCGGCGGCGGGAAGGATCGGTTCGAGCGGCGGCTCCGCAATCCCCCCGATGCGGCGCAGCGCGTCCACGACCTGCGATTCCTTCGCCGCGGCCTGTGCCTCGTAAGCAAGATCCTGGAAGCGGCAGCCGCCGCACGCCGGATAGTGCGCGCACGGCGCCTCGACGCGCGACGGTCCCGGATGCAACACCTCGGTCGCCAGCGCCTCGGCGTGCCGGCGCTGCACCTTCGTCACGCGAGCGCGGACGGTGTCGCCCGGCAGGCCGCGCCGGACGAACACGACGAAGCCGTCGAGGCGCGCGACGCCGTTCCCCCCGTAGGCGAGCGAGTCGATCGTGAGCTCGAGCTCCTGGTCCTTCGCCACCGGCGCTGCCATCGCGTAGCAGCGTAGCGCCGGGGATACGATCGGCCGGAATGGACGCTCCCGCAGCTGCCCGGGGCCTGGATCGTGGCGTCGTTAGGGCGACGAGCAGCACCATCGACAAAGCCGGAAGCTAGTGCGGGCGAAGCTGCACTAGGAGGCGAACTCACGCGGGCGGGGACGCGAAGCGCCACCGCCCGCGGACCATTCCAGTTGCCCAGCCGTGCCCGAAAGAGTGCGCGGGCTCGGCCCGCGCACTCTTTCCCGCGAAGCGGCCTACCTTCTCCTAGCGCGAAAGCGCAGCTTTCGCGCTAGCTCAGCGCTGTGACGTAGACCTTGCGCTCGCGAGGCCCGTCGAACTCGCAGAAGAAGATCCCCTGCCACGTGCCGAGGGCGAGCTTGCCGTCGTCGAGGGGGACGAGGATCTGCGGGCTCATCAGTGACGCGCGGATGTGCGACGGGGCATTCGGCCCGTCGGGATCCTCCACGTGGCGCCACTCCCACTGGTCGTCGACGACCCGTTCGAGCGCGCTCTCGAGATCCTGGGCGACGGCTGGATCGGCGTGCTCGTTGATCGTGACACCGGCGGTCGTGTGCGGGACGTAGACGAGCGCCGCCGCGGCTCCGTTCGTCTGGTCGAGCGCTTCCTGCACCCGCTTCGTGATGTCCACGAGCTGGGTGCGGCGGTCGGTCTTGAGACGGATCTCCTGCACGCTGCGCGTATCCTAGGCGGATGCACGTCAAGCCGACGAGCGGGGCGACCCAAGATGCTGGTTAAGACGGCCGCGCGCGCGAAGCGCGCACGGCCTCTTGGCGGCGCCGCCGCGGCTGCGCCTTAGGAAACCCATGCCTCCGGCCCCGCCCTCCGACCGGGAGCTCGACGCCTACCGCGAGCAGGCCGACCGGTTCATCGCGGAGTTGGACGAGGAGTTCTACCTCCACTACGCCGGGCTGAAGGAGAGCTTCGACCTCGCGCCGATCTACGAACGCCACGCGAACCTGACCGAGCTCGAGCAGGCGCAGTCGATCGGTCTCGCGGTGAACGGCGGCGCGCGCCTCCGCGAGCTCTGGCGGTTCGCCTGCGAGGGGTACTTCGGCGATCTGACCCGCGACCACGCCGAGAAGCTCGCCGAGCTCGAATCGGAGCTCCAGGTCGCCGTGAACGGCGAGGAGATCCCGTACCGAATGGTGCGCCCGGCGCTCGCCAACGAGCCCGACCGCGACAAGCGCCACGAGCTCGACGCCCGCGCCAACGACATCCTCGACGAGCACATGAACCCGCTGCACCTCGACGCGGCCCAAGTTGTCCAGCAAGGCGCGCGCGATCTCGGCTTCGCGAACTACCTCGAGCTCTACCGCAAGGCGCTTCCTTCGTCGGCGCTCGACGAGCTCGCGGGGCAGTGCCGCCACTTTCTCGACTCGACGCAACAGCTCTACGAGGACTCCGCGGACAAGCTCTTCCGGGCACGTGTCGGCGTCTCGCTCTCGGACGCCGAGCGGTGGGACGTGCCACGGCTCTTCCGTGCGCCCGAATGGGATCCGATGTTCCCTGCCGACAAGATGGTGCCGGCGCTCGAGAGCACGCTCGCCGACCTCGGCATCGATCTGAAGGCGCAGGAGAACGTCACGCTCGATCTCGACGAGCGCCCGAACAAGAGTCCGCGTGCCTTCTGTGCGCCGATCGAGGTACCCGACCGCATCGTCCTCGTCATCCAGCCGATCGGGGGGCCGGACGACTGGCGCGCGCTCTTCCACGAGGGCGGGCACACCGAGCACTTCGCGCACACCTCGCGCGATCTCTCGATGGAGGAGAAGCGCCTCGGCGACAACGCGGTCACGGAGGGCTGGGCGATGCTGCTTCAGCATCTGACGGACGAGCCGGCGTGGCTGACGCGGCGACTCGATTTTCCGCGTCCGAACGAGTACGCGGTCGAGGGCGCGACGGGACTGCTCTATTTCGTCCGGCGGTACGCGGCCAAGATCCTCTACGAGCTCGAGTTCCACGCAGCCGAGGACGTCACGACCATGCGAACCCGTTACGCCGAGCTGCTGTCGGACGCGCTCAAGATCGACGTCACTCCGGCCAACTACCTCGCGGACATCGACTCGGGCTTCTACGTCTCCTCGTACCTGCGCTCCTGGGCGTTCGAGGCCCAGCTACGGGCGTACCTGAAGGAGAAGTTCGGCACGAGGTGGTTCGCCACCCCGAATGCCGGCTCGCTCCTCCGGGAGCTCTGGGCCGAAGGCCAGAAGATGCGGGCCGAGGAGATGCTCAAAGAGGTGACGGGCTCCACCCTGGAGATGGAGGCAGTAGCAGAGCGGGTCAAAGAGGTGCTCACCTAGCGAAAGCTAAGGCTTTCGCTAGGTCATTGTCCGCCGCTTCGCGGGGAACGTGCGCGGGCTGAGCCCGCGCACTCTAAAGGGGCGCGGTCGGCGAAGGGTCGCCGCCGCGCGGGCAGTGGCGCTTGCAGCGTCCCCGCCCCACCGCCGACGGACCACTCCAGCCGCCTACCACGGCCCAAGGAGCGCGCGGGCTTCGCCCGCGCGCGTTGAGCCGCGAAGCGGCCGTACCCAAAACGGCGCGAAAGCGCAGCTTTCGCGCCGTCCTGCAGCCATGCATAAGCTCTATGCATGGCGAGGACGCGAGTCCTGATCGCGGGGGCCGCCGGCCGCGATTTCCACAACTTCAACCTCGTCTACCGTGATCGTCCGGAATACGAGGTCGTCGCATTCACCGCGACGCAGATCCCGAACATCGACGGACGCCGTTACCCCGCTGACCTGGCGGGGTCGTTGTATCCGGACGGAATTCCGATCCTGCCCGAGGCCGCCCTCGAAGAGCTCGTCCGCGAGCACGAGATCGACTCGGTGGTGTTCGCCTACTCCGACGTCACACACGAGCACGTCATGCACATCGGCTCGCGTGCACTCGCTGCGGGGGCGTCGTACCACCTGATCTCGCCGCGTCACACGATGCTGCCGGCGACCAAACCCACGGTCGCGATCTGCGCGGTGCGCACGGGCTCCGGAAAGAGCCAGACGACGCGTCACATCGCAACCCTCTTCCGCGAGGCCGGCAAGCGGGTGGCTGTCCTGCGCCATCCGATGCCGTACGGCGATCTGACGAAGCAGGCCGTCCAGCGCTTCGAGCGCTACGAGGATCTCGACACCGCGGACGCCACGATCGAAGAGCGCGAGGAATACGAGCCGCACATCGCAGAAGGGAACCTCGTCTTCGCGGGGATCGACTACGAGCGCATCCTGCGCGCCGCCGAAAGGGAGGCCAACGTCATCCTCTGGGACGGCGGCAACAACGACACCCCGTTCATCAGGCCGGACCTGCACGTCGTCGTCGTCGATCCGCATCGGCCTGGACACGAGCTCCGCTACCACCCGGGCGAGACGAACCTGCGCATGGCCGACGTCTGCGTCGTGAACAAGGTCGATAGCGCGCCGCAGGAGGGAATCGACGCCGTGCTCGACTCGATTCACGAATACACCAAGGACGCCCGGGTCATTCTCGCGGCCTCGCCGTTCCACGTAGAGGGTGACGGCCGGGAGATCAGGGGGAAGCGCGTGCTCGCCGTGGAGGACGGGCCGACGCTCACGCACGGTGAGATGACCTACGGCGCCGCAGTGCTCGCGGCGAAGCAGTACGGAGCCGCCGAGCTGATCGATCCCCGCTCCTGTGCGGTCGGCTCGATCGCCGAGGCGTTCGAGCGCTACCCGCACGTGGGTGCACTCCTCCCGGCGATGGGCTACGGGAAACGGCAGATGCAGGACCTGCGCGAGACGATCCAGCGCTGCGATGCCGACCTGGTGCTGATCGGGACGCCGATCGACCTGCGCCGGCTCATCGACCTGGACAGGCCCGCGCTGCGCGTGACGTACAAGCTCCAGGAGATGGGCGAGCCGACGCTGAAGGACGTGCTCGCCGAGAAGGGCCTGCTGGAAACAGCGCTCGTGTGAGCACCGTCGTCGCCCTCGGCGGTAATGCGCTGATCAGGGCCGGCGAACGAGGGACGGCGGCGGAACAGCTTGCGAACCTCCGCAGGGCCGTCACCGCGTTGCGGCCGTTGCTCGACGAGCCGAGCCTCGTGATCACGCACGGAAACGGGCCGCAGGTCGGCAACGAGCTGCTGCGCCAGGAGCGTGCCGCCGAGGAAGCGCCGCCGCTCCCGCTGTGGCTCGCGGTCGCCCAGACACAAGCTGAGATCGGTGCCCTGATCTCCGTGGAGCTGCGGCCGGCGCTCAAAGGGCGCGAGCCAGCCTGCGTCATCACCCACGTTCGCGTCGCCGCCGAGGACCCGGCGTTCGACCGGCCGACGAAACCGATCGGCCCCTTCTACTCCTCCGAGGACGGAGAGCGACTCGAGCGCGAACGAGGCTGGGCGATCGTGTCCGACTCGAATCGCGGTCACCGTCGCGTCGTCCCTTCCCCCACGCCGCTCGAGATCGTGGAACTGGAGGTGATCCGCCTACTCGCCGACGGAAATGCGGTCGTGATCGCCTGCGGCGGCGGTGGCATCCCGGTCGTTCGTCGCGGCGACCGGCTTGCCGGCGTCGACGCTGTGATCGACAAGGACAGTGCTTCCGCTCTGCTCGCGCGCGGACTCGAGGCGGAGCGCCTGATCATCCTCACGGAAGTGCCCGCCGTCTACCGCAGCTTCGGCGCGGCGGATCAGGAGGAGATCCGGCAGCTCACCGCGGCCGAGGCCGAGCAGCTCTTGCCGGAGCTCGCCGAGGGCTCGATGCGTCCGAAGGTCGAAGCCGCCCTCACCTTCGGGGGCGAGACGCTCATCACGAGCTTCGACGCGCTCGAACCGGCATTGGCGGGCGACGCCGGTACTCGAATCCGCTGACGGTGGGATAGTCCCGCCGTGGCGGGCGCGACGGTTGGACTCCTTCATCCCGGCGAGATGGGAGCCGCACTCGGTCGTGCGCTGCGTGAGCGCGGCCACGAGGTCCTCTGGGCCTCGATCGGCCGAAGTGAGGCAACCGTGCGCCGCGCGGCGGAAGCCGATCTACGGGACGTCGAGGTCGTGGAGGCGATCGCGAGCCGCAGCGAGGTGATCGTCAGCGTCTGCCCGCCTCACGCGGCGAGAGACGTGGCGCGCTCCGTCGCGGGCACCGGTGCGATCTTCGTCGACTGCAACGCGATCGCACCAGCGACTGCCCGCGCGATCTCCACGGAGCTGAGATCGAGTTTCGTCGACGGCGGAATCATCGGACCGGCACCGCGGCGAGTCGGGACGACGCGCCTGTACCTCTCCGGCCCGAACGCGGGCACGGTTGCGGAGCTTTTCGAGGGAACGACTGTCGACGCACGCGCAATCTCCGGCACCGTGGGCGACGCCTCGGCGCTCAAGATGACGTACGCCGCCTGGACGAAGGGGACGGCGGCGTTGCTGCTCGCGATTCGCGCCGTCGCCGACGCCGAAGGCGTCGAGCGTCAGCTCATCGGCGAGTGGCGGATCTCTTTGCCTGAGCTCGAGGAAGCCTGGGCCCGCGCCACACGGTCGGCCGAAGCAAAGGGCTGGCGCTGGATCGGGGAGATGGAGGAGATCGCGGCGACGTTCGCTGCGGCGGGCCTTCCGGACGGATTCCACCGAGCGGCGGCCGAGATCTTCCGCCGCGCCGGGTAGAGCATTCAGCAGGCGACGCCGGTGCTCAGGAGCATGTAGATCAGCGCGGCCGGATTGACGACGAAGCACAGCAGCGCGATGAACCAGCGCCTTGCGGCGAGACCGATCAGCGCAAGCACTCCTGCCGCGGCCGCCGTCGCGACTGCAGCCCACGCGAAGGCCGTGGTCCAGGCCGGCGCCGAGGAAGGCATGTCGCAGCTGCCGTTCTGCGGGGCCGCGAAGGCCCACGCAAGCACGACGGTCAGTCCCGTACAAAAGAGAGCCGCAAGCGCAACCCGGCGGAGGCGTCCTAGGGATGGGCCCTCGGCTGCGACGCGCTCGACCACGGCCTCCTCCACGGGAGGGGACTGAGCGCGAGCGACGCTCCCGCCGAGGCCGGCGACGGCGATGAGGGTCAAGCACGGCAGAAAGGCAGCGCCGATAGGCGGCGAGATCTCGCGGCCGGCAACCCAGAGCACGCCGACGCCCGTCAAGCCGAGCACGATGCCCGCAACGCCGGCGTCGGCGAAGACACGACGCTGGCCGACCAGTGACGGGCTTCGCGCCAGCGCAAAGGCAGTCGCCAGACCCATCGCAACCGCAGCGATCCCCCCGTACAGCCAGGCACGGCGGTCAAAGTCGTGGTCGAGCCGGCGCATCTCGTCGAGCCGCGGCCCGAACCTCGCGTTGCGCGCGTTGTTGCACTCGATCGTGTCGGGGACGCAGAGCGGCGGGACCGGCGGGATCCGATCCTCGGTGTGGGCGAGGTCGATCCTCCCCACGAGCAGGACGGCGGCGACGATCACCGCGCCCGCGATCCAGGGCGTTCGTTCCCTCAGGCGGCTCATGAGCTACGCATCGGCAAGAGAAGGGGCGGCCTTTCGACCGCCCCTTCGGTGTCTTCTCTGGTGAGAGTCGTTACTTCTTCTCGGACTTGCCCTCGATCGTGGCGCCGGCGCTCGAGCCGATCTGGATCCGCTTCGGCTTCGGCTGCTCCGGCGTCTTCACGTGGACCTCGAGGACACCGTTCTTGTAGTCGGCCGAGATGTCGTCTTCGGTGACGCCCTGCGGCACGCTGAACGTGCGCGAGAACGTCCCGTGACGACGCTCGAAGCGGTAGAACCGCTCGTCCGACTCCTTCTGGGTCCGCTCACGCTCGGCGCTGATGGTCAGCGCGCCGTCGTCGAGCTCCACCGAGATCTCGTCCTCGGGGATGCCCGGCAGATCGAGCGCGTAGACGATCTCGTTCTCCGTCTCCCAGACGTCGAGCGCCGGAACCCAGGCCTGATTCGTCCGGCCGTTGCCCTCGAGGAGGCCGTTCATGAAACGACTCATCTCGTTCTGGAGCGTCGCGAGCTCGCGGAACGGCTCCCATCGAACCAGCGTGGCCATTTCTCCTCCTTTCGTGGACTTGATTCCAAAGAAATGATAAAACCTTAGTGTCTTGATGTCAAGTATGCCTAAGTAGGATCGCGGCCTAGCCATGGTCGCGGTCGCCGACAGCCTGAAAGGACGGTCGTTCACGCGGGTCGCAGACTGGCGGCGGGAGGAGCTGCTCGAGGTGCTCGACCTCGCGGACGAGCTGAAGCGCCTCCAGCAGTCCCGGGAGGAGCACCACCTCCTGCCCGGCCGCACCCTGGGGATGATCTTCCAGAAGCCCTCGACCCGGACCCGGGTCTCCTTCGAGGTCGGGATCTACCAGCTCGGCGGGACCGCGCTCTACCTCTCCGCCGGCGATCTCCAGCTCGGGCGCGGCGAGACGATCAAGGACACAGCCCGCGTGCTCTCGCGCTACCTCGATGCGATCATGATCCGCACGTTCGAGCAGTCGGACGTGGAAGAGCTCTCAGAGCACGCCTCGATCCCGGTCATCAACGGCCTCACGGACAGCGCTCATCCGTGCCAGGCGCTGGCCGACGCGATGACGATCCGCGAGCGCTTCGGCAGACTCGAGGGACTGAAGGTCGTCTACCTCGGCGACGGCAACAACGTCTGCGCATCCCTGATGGTCGCCTGCGCCAAGCTCGGGATGGACTTCGTCGCCGCAACGCCGGCCGACTATCGCCCTGAGCAGGAAGCCGTCCGGATTGCCCGCGAGGCGGGCGGGTCGGTCGAGCTCGTCGAGGATCCGCGCGCGGCGGTGGAAGGCGCGGACGTGCTCTACACGGACGTCTGGACGTCGATGGGCCAGGAGGAGGAGCGCGAGCGACGCCTGCGCGACTTCGCGGGCTACGGCATCGATGCGGAGCTCCTCGCTCGCGCCGGCGACAACGCGATCGTCCTCCACTGCCTCCCGGCGCACTACGGCGAGGAGATCACGGAGGACGTCCTCTACGGCACCCACTCGGCGGTCTGGGACGAGGCCGAGAATCGCCTGCACGCGCAGAAGGCGCTTATGGCGCTCGTGATCCGGTAAGAAGCGCCCGGTGCTTCCGCTCCGCGACAACGTCCCGACGCGGACGTTTCCGTTCGTCACCATCGCGATCATCGCCGCGAATGCGATCGTGTGGCTCTGGGAGGTCGGCGGCACTACCTCGTTCGAGCAAGACGTCGCGGCGGACGGTTACTACCCGTGCACGGTGCAGGGCCCGTGCGTGCCCGTCGAGGTCGGCGGCCACGTCTACGCCCACCACCTGCCCTGGTACGAGGGCGCGTTCACGTCGATGTTCATGCACGGAGGCTGGGAGCACATCCTCGGGAACATGCTCTTCCTCTGGATCTTCGGGAACAACGTGGAAGACGCGCTGGGCAAGGTGCGGTTCCTGCTCTGGTACCTCGCCGCGGGGCTCGCGGCAACCGCCGCGCAGACCTTCGTCACGCTGGACTTCGGGACGACGCGCGACGCGAGCATTCCCAACATCGGCGCGAGTGGCGCGATCGCCGGGGTGCTCGGTGCCTACTTCCTCCTGCTGCCGCGCGCCCGCGTGCTGACGGTGATCTTCTTCGGATTCATCTTCCTCCGCGAGATTCCGGCAATCTGGTTCCTCGGCGTCTGGATCGGCCTGCAGGTCTGGCAGGGCGGACTCGGCCTGACGCACCCGGAGCAGGGCGGCGGCGTCGCCTTCTTCGCCCACATCGGCGGCTTCGCGTTCGGCCTGCTGACGGTCTTTCTCGTCGCCAAGCAAAAACCCCTTCGCCCTTCCTACTGATGACCGAGTTCGACGAGCACGTCCGGCGGGCCCTGGACGCCCTCCCTGCCGACCTCGCCCACGGCCTGCGGAACGTGGCCGTCGTCGTCGAAGAGGAGAACCAGGAGGAGCCGGAGATCTTCGGGCTCTTCGAGGAGGTGCCCTATATGCCGGCCAAGGTCACGATCTACCGGCGACCGCTCGAGGAGGCCTTCGGCGGCGATCCGGAGGCTCTCGAGCAGGAGATCCGGATCACCGTCCTCCACGAGCTGGCCCACTACTTTGGGATCGACGAGGACCGGCTGGCCGAGCTCGGCTACGCCTGATGGTTACGGCCCTGAACGTGATCGCGATCGCGGCGGCCGTCGTGGGGGCGGCGGTTCTCGTCGTTTTCTTCCTCGGCCCGCGGGAATGAGGCGCGGGCTGTCCGCGTTCTACGAGACATGACCCTGAACGACATCCACAAAGACATCGAGGAGACCAGCGAGCGGCGGACGGAGCTGTGGCACATCCTGTCTCAGCGGTACGACCCGACCACCGCCGCCGAGCTCAAGAGTCTGAGCAATCAGCTCGACCACCTGTGGGACGAGGAGCGCACGCTGAAGGCAGCCCTCCGCTTCGGCGATCGCGATCACATCGTCGCCCGGGCCCGAGTCGAGGAAAGACTCGAGCGAGCGGCTTAACCATCACTCTTCTCCCTCCGCTCGAAGCGGACACGTCGGCCCCGGACGAGGGATTCTCCCCCTCCTCGCCGGGGCCGACAACGTTGGCGAGGAACCTGCGGCAGGAACTGTGGCCCGACAATCCAGAAGGAGCCGCCATGCCAGGTTCGAACGCAGAAGAGATCGTGATCGACTTTCTCCAGGCCGAGGACTGGACCGAGGAGATCGACATCGAGGCCGAGCCGGACCTCGACTTGCCGCCGTTGCCGCCGCCCACGCCGCGACCGAGCGCAGCCTGAGCCCCCTGCGACGCCGGTCGCGCCTCGGCGCTAGGGCACGCCGAATGAGTCGAAGCGAACACTCTTCGTGAGGTAAGCCGACCGCCGGCCGCTGTACCTGCCGCGCGGATTCAGGACGTATCTCACACGCACCGCCAAGACGGGGTCGAACTCCGGCCGGACAACTCCTACGCATGAAAAGCGGTGATATGCGTCGGCGCGCTGCTCCCCGAGCCCGGTGCACGTGGTCGTCTCGAGGGCGGTCCCCCGAACCAGCTTGATCGATTCGGCCTGACCCACCGTCCAGAACGTGGCGGGCCGTGAGGCGCCACAGCCGAGAATGGCGAGGAGCGTGACCACCAGGAACACGACACACGCCCTGTGCGTGCCCATGCCTCGAGGGTACTGGGCCGGGCGGTCCGCTATGCGCGCACAGGTCCATGCTCCGACCATGTGCACGTCGCTTGCATACGTCGTGTCGGCGCTGACCGAAGGAACCCGCGATGAACTCGGCCAGCTTCTCCTTTAGGGATCTGCTCATCCGGTTGTGTACCAGGTTGTCATGCGCCAAGCGCGGTCTTTGAAGGAGGAAAGGCAAGCGGGCGGGAAGGAGTTGGGAGAGCGCAAAAGACAGGATCTGGCTCTACCAGGAAGGCACACGGGGGCGTTAGCTCAGCTGGGAGAGCGCCGGATCTCAAACTAAGAGCACGATCTTTCTTGGAAGCAGGCGCGCAGCTAATCAACCGCCCTTCCTCGCTCGTCCAACGCGACTAGGGCAGCATCCAATGGCGTTCGCGCGTCGTCCAATGCGACTCGCGCGTCTGCCATCGCCACTTGGGCGTGGACCAACATCTCGCCAAGCTGTGCGAACAGTTCGATAGCCGACTCAAGCGCCCGCGCAAAAGTTGCTCGTCACGCGAGTCGCGCGGCTCGCTGTTGCCGCGCTCGTACAGTTCGTTGATCACCTCTGTGAAGTGTGCGAAGTCGGTGGCCAGGTGCGCCACGCTCGTCGAGCCTTGAGGGCTTCGCGGAACCCAATCACGTGGATCATCCATTCGACTCAGACAATCGCCGTTGTCGATACGGAGACACGTACTCACCGTGGATCACGCACTTCTGGTTCCGGTGTCGTAGAGCAAGACGCGGTCTTCCCCCCGCGCGATCGAGCCGATGGCTTGTCTCGGACGTGGAGCTACCACTCACACCATTCTCATTGAGCAAGCCGGTCACGCTACGCGCATTCATTCGAGCTCTTCGAAGGTAGGGCGGCGGCTCCTCGACGATCGTCACGTCCCCCATCCGTATAAGCGGGACTTTGGCGTATCTGGCGACCGCGTCCGCCTGCTCGTGTGAGTCGCAGGCGAACACGTCGATGACGAGGCGGTCGCCGGTCAGGGGTAGCCCCGTCCAGGAGTCCTTGCGGGCGACGATGTACAGAGGCGTGTCGGGAATCGACGTGTAGCCCTCCTTCTCGTAGACGACATCGGGGATCGGCGGACTCACAATTTCAGCGTACTCGTGCTCGGGGCCGCGTCCCCCGGCTGCGCTGAAGCCGCTCCCGAAGCGGCGAGTCTCCGGTATCGAGCGTCCCTCTTGCGCGCACAGGGTTTCCGGAGTAGCCGACCGAGGCGACCACGCCCAGCGAGGTGGCGCACAGGTTCACGCCCCCGGCGACGACCTCGTCGAGATCGGCGAGGACGAGGCCCGCCGGACTGAGCGGAGAACCCGCTCGCGCGTTGAAGCTTGGAGACCGTCGGCATCGAGCTCCGCGAGAAAGTCTGCGATGGCGAGCGGGAAGGCGGGGCCTCGAGAGTGCGCTCCACAAGAGGAGCAGGCCACCACACACGGATGTGCGCTATTCAGAACGCCCGTCTGAGGGGGATTCGAAAACGGCGCCCTGCGGGTCGGTCCGGCAGTTAGTTCAAAGTCGCGCGGATCGCTACTTGCGCTCCCGGTTATAGCTGGCTTGCTCCTCATCAGGCGACCCAATCGTTAGGCCGTCTTGCAACAGAACCGGGAGCTCGCAAAGGTGGGCAGTCACTTCGCGGAGGCGAAGCCTTGACGGCGGTACATAGATACCAGTGATTTCCTGCACCGGCTTGTTGCGGCATTCGAAGACGGTAAACGCCGGCAACAGTTCTTCAGACTCTTCAGCACCTGCGAAGACGTTCATGTCCACAAACACAGACAGCCTCGACGTCTCAGGCCTGAGCGCCACAGTCTTGATGAGGCGAATGATCCCGCCTGGAGCCCGATCGACATTTTCCGCTCCATCTCTATTCACCCACTCGGAGACAAACTTTAGGGCCGTTCGGGCGCTTCCCGTAGCCCCGTGGAGACTGAGACCCGCAATGCCCCAGCCGAGAGCTGTACCCCGCAGAGGCAGGTTGCCATCTCCCGGCACGGCGTACAGCAGCGATGAGGCTGTTCCAGCGCTAACAATTCCACCTAACAGAAGGTACTCCACGCCGAGTTGCATAGAGACGGTCAATACCGCGCCCTCGCCATGAGCGGGGATGGTGAGAACGCCTCCAATAGAAGCCTCGGATCGATTAAAGCCAAATATGAATGTCTCTGACGCCGGCCAGCGAAGCCCGCCGAATTCACCGGTTGCAGCGGCGACCTCGAGCGTTCTAGCGGATGCGTTAGCACGCGTGAACCGCAGTACATTTCCGGCAGAGTTACGAGCTATTTCTTCCGCCGACTGGATAGCAAACCTTGGGGGGTCGAGCTGAGTGCAGTCTGCGAGCACTGCCACGATACGGTCATATGATGCAGGGTCGGAGGACAGTCGTCCAACCGACCGAAGAGTGCGAAGGACAGCCCCTCCGGTGCGCTCTTGGTCTAATGCCTCTAACCGGGCCTGGACAGCTTGGAGTGCTGTCTCGAGTGCCTGAAGATCCCTGGCAAACTCGTAGCTAATTGCTTCGGTGTGGCCCGTAAGCAACGCATTCTCGTCTTCCGGCGACAAAGGCGAACTGGGGTCGCCCTCGTTACGGAGAAGGCGGCGCATGTTGATAATCTCAGACATTCTTCGGCCTCCTTACGCTCGACGCGGCGGAGCGATCTTTTCAGTCACCCTGCTACCGGCTGCCGCGAGCCTGACGACTCGGCAATTCTCCGCAGGGCCATTCCCAGGAGTGTCAATGCCTCACCGATGTCCCGCTTCTGCTGCGGTTCGGCCGACGCGGCCTGCCGTAACCGTGGGGTAAGCCGGTTGAGCTGTTCGAAGATGGACTTCACACCTTCGGCGGGCAGGCTCTTGAGCGACTGTTGCAGCGCAGCTCGCTCGCTGAATGTCGGTACCTCCTCCTCGAGGCGACCGACGGTGCCAAGGAAATCCCCGAGCGCGATCACGTATTGCGCGTACGCGTGCGCCGGAGCTGTTGACGCCAACTGGTCCATGTCTGCCTCCATGTCGTAGTGAGCACCCTGGGCCGATCGTGGTGTCCGGTTACCACGGGCGGTCGACGAATTCGGATATTGCGTCCGAGACATCGTTGACGGCGCCTTGGGCCATTTCGGCGGCGCCTTCGCCGATCTCGCGTGCGACCTCGCCAGCGCCCTCGATGACTTCGCCGGCCATGCCGATACCACCCTTGATCACCGCGAGCCCCGCGTCGGCCGCCTCGTCGAGCGTGTCGACGACGCCTTCGCCGAACAGGGCGGCGGCTTCTCCGACGTCTCCCTTTCCCAATGCCTCGAGGCCGGCGGCGCCTTTCTCGATCATGTCGCCGGCGGCGCTGACGACACTACCCAGGAACTCCCCCATGGCCTGGCCGCCCGCCGCGAGAACTTCGAGGCCGGCCTCGCCGAGCTCGCCAGCGACCGCGGCGCCCGCTTCGGCGGCCTCACCGCGGAAGGAAGTGCCGAACCCTTCGCTGCCTTCTGCCTTTGCCACCTTGTTCTCAAGAGCCTCACCCTGGCCGCCGCCGCCCAGCTGGCGGCCGAAAAGCTCCTGAGCCGTAACGGACATGAGGTTGCCGAACTCGTTGATCGCTGCCAATGGGTCCTCCTTGGCAGCCTGCTCAACCTTGTCGAAGGCATCCTGGACGGCCCGCGGGATCTCCCCCGGCGATGGTGGCAGCGCGGCGAGTCCCTCGGCGATGGTGGGGCCGTCGGCAGGCTGGTCGGTATGGCCACCGCCTGCGGATCCGCTGTCGAGATCGGCCCCTTCAGCTGCGCCCGCGGCGAACGCGGTGGCCGCCGCGGCCATGGTAACGAGGGGATCGATCGCCTCGCGGCTAGGCGTCGGCGACGCGTTTGGACCGCCGGCGTCTAGCGGCGCGGCAGCTCCCGGCTGCTCGAGGCTAGGCCGGTCCGTGACATCCGAGGTCGCCTCGCGTTGAGATTCGCTGCCGTCCGGCCGGTCGCTGGCCTGAGTCGGCGTCGAAAGGTTGGGTCGGTCCGTCGCTGTACCCGACGACCCCGTGTCGGACGGAGTGTTGGGCTGTTGAGGCGCGTCGCTGTGCGGCTCGCTGCTGTCACTCATCGCGTTCGTCTCCTGTCGCTCTGCGAACCTTCGCTGGTGGCGTTCGTCTCGCCGAGTCGTCCTCCGGCCGTGCGGATTCGAGAAGGGTCGACCCTCCGCCCAGCGGGCTCCTTGGCTGTCGGGGTGGCCGCTTTCGGCGTAAATAGCGAACGTTGCTCTGGCGGTCAGTGAAACTGGCGGAGCTTTCGACGTGGATCTGCCACATTCCCGGCCCAGTCGATCGAGCGGCCGAACTCGTGAGCGGCTTCGAGACGCGTTCGCTCGGCACCGCCGCCGGGATCTGCCTGCTGCCGAGCGTCGCCGGTGCCACCCCCCGTCTCTCGGGCTCGGGCACGCGATCGGCTTGATCTCGGAGCTGCTCGGCCGTGCCTCTCTGTTCGTATCCGAGACCGTTGCTCATCGTCTCTTCCTCCTGCCCTCGCTCGTATTGTCCGGCGGCTTCTTGGCGCGGCGCCCGGCGCCGGGATCGAGGTCCGGTCGCTCCACCGCGCTCCGGTGGCGCGGCGCGCTTTCTGCCGCGCGCACCGACGGCGCGCCTTCGGGCCTCGCGGAGGGCAGCGGCGCACTGTCCGCCCCAGGCGTGCGGGGGACGGCTGGTTCCATGAGAGCACCCGACTTCTTCAGCTGCTGGGGCCACAGGACTGGGGCGTGGACGTCCGAGGTGTGGTGCTGCTCGGGACCGCCGGTCGGGATGCTCGACGGGGGTAGCGAGAAGTCTTTCTTAGCCCAGTTGCCTCCGTCGCCCTTACCGCTAACGTCCGTGCGGTCGGATTTGCGGGCGTGGTCGGCGGCCGTCCGATCCGTCTCGATCGCGCGCTTTTCGAGATCGTCGCGCACGTCACCGGCGTTGGTCGCGGCCTCGCCGGCATCCTTGCGGGTTTCCGCTGTCACAGCCCCGCCTCGCGCAGAATCCGTGCGAGAACGCGTCGTCCCGTGCGCGGGACCTTGCGCGCGTCGGCGGCGAGCATCTGCTGGGCGAAGCACAGGCACGCCCGACGCGCCGCCTCGGTCATCGTCTCCCGGAGATCGTCGGGCCAGTCCTCTTCGGGAAACTCAATCGCCTCGTAGCCCGCGTCCTGGCAGACGTTCCACGTGGAGATCCGGCGCAGGTCGGGTCGCTCGACGTCTTCGGCCTCGGCCGCCGTCCAGGGACCCCGGTAGTGGCCGCCAGCAACTAGGTCGCCCATCCAGTGCCGGTAGACGCAAAGCGGCGGCGTTGCCTGTTTGCAAATGACGGCGCACGCGGGGTATGGCTCGTACGTCCGTTCAAGAAGGTCGTG
>WNGB01001087.1_pt1 | contig 50812 bp, 54 predicted proteins | sample 5400681 | NCBI WGS metagenome assembly WNGB01 (sample SAMN13153367, study PRJNA577476) | soil metagenome | isolation source: 115 cm soil or saprolite under grassland replicate 2 | place: USA:California | collected 2016-06-15
CGCCTCCGCCTCCTCCGCCTCCGCCGATTGAGCTCGTGCGATGCCACGTGCCGCGTGTGATCGGCCTCTCGCTCGCGCGCGCCCGCGTCCGCATTCGTCGAGCCCATTGCGCTGTCGGCCGGATCCGGCGACGGCACTCATCCCGGCCGGGCCGGGTCGTCGGCCAGAATCCCCGCGCTGGAGCCGTACGACGACGAGGCGCGCGCGTGAACCTGGTCGTCGGCCGGCGTTAAGAGGCTTCGTCGGTAGGAGGGCCGCCCTGCTCTGCTTCCGAGGAGGTTAGTCAGAGGGGCCGCGCCGGCGCGGCCGGCACGGCCTCGCTGGTCGGCGCCGCCAAGTCGGCGCCTTAGGGCTCGCCGAGCTCCGCCAACCGCCGCTCGAGCAAGCGCCGCTCGGCGTCGTCATGGACCAGCGCCAGCGCGCGGTCGTAGGCCTCGCGGGCCGCCTCCACGCGACCCAGGCGGCTCAGGAGCTCGCCGCGCGTCGAGTGGAGGTAGTGGTAATCCTCGAGCCCGAGGCGATCGACGATCTCGAGCCCTGCCTCGGGACCCTGGGCCTCGGCGACCGCTACGGCTCTGCTCAGCTCGACGACGGGCGAGTCGGTGAGGCGGGCCAGCTCACCGTAGAGCGCTGCGATCTGGGGCCAGTCGCGTGGCTCGTCCGCGTGAAGCGACGCGATCGCCGCCTGCAGGACGTAGGGACCGCGGCCGTGCAGAGCCAGCGCTCGGTCGAGCACCGACCGACCTGCGGCGATCTGCGCCGTGTCCCACAGAGCGCGGGCCTGGTCGGCGAGCAAGACGATCTCACCGTCCCGAAACCGCGCCTCGCGGCGCGCGTCGAGCAGCAGCATCATCGCCAGCAGACCGTGCACCTCCGGCTCGTCGGGCATCAGGTCGGCGAGCGCACGTCCGAGCCGGATCGCCTCGGCCGCCAGGTCGCCGCGGCCGCCGTAGCCCTCGTTGAAGATCAGGTAGACGACCGCGAGCACTGCGACGAGCCGATCGGGCAGCAGGTGGTCGGGAGGCACCCGGAACGGGATGCCGGCGGCCTTGATCTTGCGCTTCGCCCGCACGAGCCGCTGGGCCATCGTCGGCTCGGGAACGAGGAAGGCTCGCGCGATCTCGTCGGTGGTCAGACCTCCGAGTGTCCGCAGGGTCAGAGCGACCTGCGCCTCGGTCGCGAGCGCCGGATGGCAGCAGGTGAAGACGAGCTCGAGCCGCTCGTCGGGAAATGTCGTCGCGTCCATCGAATCCTCCGCTTCCTCGGGCACCTCAAGAAGGCGCGTCTTCTCGGCCAGCGTGCGCTCGCGGCGAATGCGGTCGATAGCCCGGTTGCGCCCCGTCGCGATCAGCCAGGCGCCCGGATTGGCGGGAGCCCCGTCCCGCGGCCAGCGCTCGGCGGCGATCGCGAACGCTTCCTGAGCGGCTTCCTCGGCGAGGTCGAAGTCGCCGAGGAAGCCGATCAGGCTCGCGAGGACGCGGCCCCACTCGTCGTGGAAGGCCTGCTCGAGGATCGCGCTATCCCTCCTTGAGCGGGCGCACCTCGATGGCGCCGCCCAGGCGGGCCGCCGGAATCCGCGCGGCGAGCTCGATCGCGGCGTCGAGATTGTCGGCCTCGAAGAAGAGATAGCCGCCGATAGCTTCCTTGACCTCGACGAACGGACCGTCGGTGACCAGCGTCTTGCCGTCCTCTACGCGCACGGTGGTTGCCGTCTCGGGAGGTTCCATCCATACGCCGGGCGTGACGCCGGGAGTCTCGTTGATCGCCTGGTAGTCGGCGTAGACCGCCTTCTGCTCCTCCTCCGAGAGGCGGTCCCACTCCTCCGACGGCGGCGTCGGGGTGTCGCCCTGATGAATCAGCAGCATGTACTTCATCGCTTCCTCCTTTTTCCGGATGGTCGCTGATGAGACGAACGGGAAGCGACGAAATCGACACCTCGCTGGCTATGCCTTTGCGTAGGTCGCCAGGATCGCCCCTGTGCTCGTCACCTGGCTCTCGACCAGCCGCAGCGGCCTGAGGGCGCCGTCGTCGCGGAAGATGCTCTTGCCGCCGCCCAGGAGGACCGGGTCGATCATCAGCCGGAGCTCGTCGACCAGGTCGTGCTCGATCAGCGTCTGCACCAGCTGCGTGCTCCCGATCACGTGCACGTCGCCGTCGTCTTCCTGCTTCAGCGCGGCCACGGCCTGGGCGAGGTCGCCCTCCAGCAGCGTCGAGTTCTCCCACTCGAGCGGTTCCGTCAACGTCCTCGAGGCGACGTACTTCGGCTTCGCGTTCAGAGGCTCGGCGATGACCTGCTCCTCCTCGGGTGCGTTCGGCCAGTAGGCCGCGAAGATCTCGTAGGTGCGGCGCCCGAGCAGGAAGCCGCCCGCCTCGACGATGCCCCCAAGCGCCCACTGCTGCGAGAGCTCGTCCTCCATGTAGCGCATGTGCCAGCCGCCGTGCTCAAAGCCTCCGGAGGTGTCCTCTTCATCGCCGCCGGGCGCCTGCATGACGCCGTCGAGGCTCATGAACTCGTTGACGATCAGTTTCCGCATTCCGGGCCTCCTTCCAGGTGGGTGATTTCCAAAGGTTCAGACGGAGCTGCGCCTCAGAACTCATCGTTCCCGCCTCTTGCATCCGTAGCTCGTACGATTCGCGCGTGAGCGGCCCGGATCGGGAGCGCTTCGACAGCGAGTCGGCACGAGCGCCTACCGCAACCTACCGTCCGCTCGAACGGCGGGCGAAATGGGTCACCGGGCTTCTGCTCGCCGGCATCGCCGCCGACCTCGCCGGAGTCGTCTCCGGACTGATGCAGCGCTCGTTGCTCGCGGACGCGGGGTCCGGAAACCTGATCACGAGCGCAGAAGCGAATTCGAACGACGTTCGGCAGTTGGTGGTCGGGTTGATCCAGGGCGCGATCTTCGTCCTGACGAGCGCCGCCTTCCTGTTTTGGTTCCATCGCGCCTACCGGAACCTGCCCGCCGTCGGTGCCAGAGGGCTCCGCTTCCGTCCCGGCTGGGCTGTTGGCAGCTGGTTCGTGCCCTTCCTCAATCTCTGGCGACCAAAGCAGATCGCCAACGACATCTGGCGGGCGAGCGGCCCCGAGGCGCTGGTCGATCGATCGGATTGGCGGGACGACTCGGTGCCGAAGCTGTATGTCGCCTGGTGGCTTGGATTCCTCATATCGCAATGGCTGTACTCAACTGCTTCGAGGCTGATTCTCCGCGCCGAGGACGTCGACGAGCTGCAAGCGGCGAACAGCGTGTTCCTCGCAGCCGATTCTTTTTCGATCGTCACAGCGGCCCTGGCCATCCTCGTCGTCCACCGGACGACGGCGCGCCAGTCCGCGCGCGCCGCCCGATTCGGGGTCATTGCCCAGGAGGACCGGAGGCCGCTCTGGCGGAGGAGATCGGCATGGGCTGCGCTGGTCGCGGTGCTCGCGGCATTCGGCTTTCAAGGTCTCATCGCGTTCGCGTCCTGGAATGACACGTTGGGGAGTAGCCAGCAGGAAGCGCTACCGCCGAGCACGGCGCCGCGAGATGCGCTCCTGGCGGACGACTTCTCGGAAGAGGGTGTCTGGAGCGTCCAAGACGACGACGCGGCCACGACGACCTACGTCGACGGGAGCTATTCGCTGCTCGTGAAAGAAGCGCAGGCCACCTGGTACATCCCGCAACCCTTGCCGAAGGCGGTGGATTCGATGTCGCTCGAGGCGGACACGATGTTCGATCTCGGGCGCCCGCGCGCCGATTATTACGGGCTGGTCTGCGTCGCGTCCGCGCAGAAGTACTACTTCTTCGGGATCTCCCCGGACGGCTACCACACGATCGCCTTCGATCCCGGCGGAGATCGCCCCTTGGAACGGCTGGTCGAGGATCGCGCCGACCGCCGCTTCAGTCCTGACCATGCGACGAACCGACTCCGCGCCGAGTGCATCCGACGAAGAGATCGGAGTGTTCTCAAGCTGGCCGTGAATGGGCAACTCGTGGCTGAGACGACACATCGAGGAAGCATCGGGAAGTTCGTCGGTGTCGGATTCTTCGCCTACTCACAGAACGGCGGGACCAGCGTTCGGTTCGACGACCTCGTCGTACGCGAGTTGAACTCTCGCTGATCGGGAGGCCGCTACGCCTTCACGACGGCGTCCCTCGAACGAGGGATTCCGCCTGAAAGGCTTTTCCAATCTGGCCTCGAAGCACCATAGTGGGAGGTACACGCGCACCGCTGCGGCACGGAGACGATTGATTCGATGCTCAGACCGCAGCGAGAGGAACACTGAGAGCAGATGCCCGGCTGGACGTTGTGGCTCCTGCTCGCGCTCTTCACCTGGACGCTGATCTCGGTCCTGGTGCTGATCGCGCTCGCCCGCGTCTTCGGCGCCGCGCGCACTGCGGACTCGGTCGGCCTCGATGCGCAGGACGCTGCGCCGCGCTCTCGGTTGCTCGCTGCTGCGGGCGAGCGCCAGCGCATTCTCGTCGTGGACGACGACCCTTCGCTCCGCCTGCTACTGAGGACGACTCTCGCCGACGACGACTTCACGGTCCAAGAAGCGGTGTCGGCCGAGGAAGCAAGTGACCTCGCCCGCTTCTGGCGTCCAGACGTCGTCCTGCTCGACGTCGGCCTTCCAGGCGTCGACGGTCTGACCTTCTGCGGCGAGCTGAAGCGGAACCCCTCCTACGGCAGTCCGCTCGTCATCCTGCTGACCGGCGCGGAGACGAGCACGGAAGAGGCGGAAGCGGCCGGCGCCGACGCCATTCTGCGGAAGCCTTTCAGCCCGCTCGAGCTGATCGGGCAGATCGACCGCGTGAGCGGGCCCGGACTCAAGGGCATCTCCGAGCCCGACCGGGAAGATGCCGAGCAGCTACTGATCTACGCGCGCGACCTCAGCAGCCTGCTCGCGGTCGAACGCCGCCAGCGGCGGCTGCTGCAGCAGGGATACCGCCAGACGGCGACCGCCCTCGCCGACGCGCTCGAGGCGAAGGACCCGGTTTCCGGGCTGCACGCGCTCCGCGTCCAGCGCTTCGCCCTCGACCTCACGGCCGCGCTCGATGAGCGCCTTCTCGCCGACCCGAGCCTCGAGTACGGCTTCCTGCTCCACGACGTCGGCAAGGTCGGGGTCCCGGACACGATCCTGCAGAAGGGCGGCCCGTTGAGCGAGTCCGAGCGCCGCGTGATGGAGCAGCACCCCCTGATCGGAATGGAGATCCTCGCCGGGGTCGCGCCGCTGCAAGGAGAAGGCCTGAGGGTCGTGCGTTCCCACCACGAGCGCTGGGACGGCACCGGCTATCCGGATCGCCTCGCCGGCGACCGCATCCCGGTCGGCGCCCGCATCTTCTCGCTCGTCGACAGCCTCGACGCGATGACGAGTGAGCGACCGTACCGCCGTGCGCTCGACTGGGAAGACGCCGTCGACGAGATCCTCGCGCACAGCGGCAGCCAGTTCGATCCCAGGGTGGTGGCCGCTTTCGCGCGCCGAGAAGAACGATTGCGGCGCATCTCGAAAGAGCTCGCCGAACGCGCCGCCTGACCCGGGCCCTCCCTTCCCTCGGGACCTCTTGAGCCGTCCGGGGTGTCGTGCAACGCTGTAGTCCCGAACAGAGAGGTCCAGATCAGACACGTTCTTGCGAAGCGGAGGCCGTAGCGGATGGTTCGCCGCTGGCTCGCCGTTGCCGCCGTTGCGCTCGTGCTCGTCCCCTTTGCGTGGGCCAGCTCCGTCTCCTCGAGGCACGGCGCCGGTCCGGCGCAGACGGCCGTCGCGTGCGGGACGGAGCGCTGGGACGTGAAGACCCTCACCGACCCGGGGAGCAGCGCGGTCAAGCTGAAGAACGCGCGCAGCTCGACCGTGACGAAGCTGGCCGGCATGAAGCCCCTCGGCCAGAGCGAGGCCCGCCGCGCCCAGGAGAGGCAGGTCTACCGGGTCAAGGTCATCTTCGACTCGCTGCCCGGCAGGAAGCTCGGCTTCAAGCTCGAGACCACCGACAGCGACATCCATCTCGCTGTCCGTGACGCTCTGGGCTCGACGATGATCGTCGAGTTCCCCGATCCCGGCTGCACCGTCGGGGCCAGGTATCGCTCGCGGATGAAGAGCGCGCGCACGGCTCTCGTCGCGGCCTGCGGGCCGCCGCCGCGGTCGAGGTTTCGCGAGCTGCACGGGAGCGCGACCATCACCGGCGTCCTCTTCTTCGACTTCTTCCACCGCCAGCGAGGCGTGGCGAGCAACGTCGCCGAGCTCCACCCGGCGCTCGGGTTCAGCAACGCCACGTGCAAATAGGGAGTTCGGGCTCAGGTTTCGGGCCGGCGCAGCCGATAGGTGTGGCGGAGCTCCGGTAGGGCTGGCCGCAGACCCTGACCGGAGCTCCTTCCTTCTCGCGCCGTAGCATTCGGCCGTGCCCAGGACGAGTGGCCGCCGACTCGTTTGCGTCCTCCTCGGGGCGGCGATCGTTCCGCTGCTGCTCGGCCTCGGGGCCCGTGCTCAGCCCTTCGCGGGCTGGATCGTCTACGGAAACGACTTCGCGCGGAGCTCCTCGACGGCGACCGAGCTTCCGCCGAAGGTGCTGAAGCCGGCCTGGTACGCGCCGATCTCTGGGCGCGTCAGCTCCCAGGTGCTTGTCGCGCAGGACGTCCCCACGCCCGGGCTGAGGACGGTGTACGTCGCAACGACGAAAGGCGTCGTCTACGCGCTCGCCGAGAACGGCTACATCCGCTGGCGCGTCGAGCTCGGGCAGCTCGAGCGCCTCTGCGCGCAGATCGACGGCTACGGCGTGACGGGCACGGGTGGAATCGACCGGGCGTCGAACGCCCTCTACGTCGTCGACGCCTTCGGACGGCTGCACGCCCTCGATCTCACGACGGGCGACGAGCACGCGGGCTGGCCTCGCCGGCTCTACAGGGACTTCCGGAGAGAGCTCGTCTGGGGGGCGCTCACGATCGTGAAGGGCTCGATCTACGTCGGAACGGGCTCGTATTGCGACCGGCCGATGGAGGGCAAGGTCTTCCGGGTCGAGCTCGCCACGGGCCGGACCTGGCACCGGCGGCTCGTGCGGCGTGAGCTCGGCGGCGGCGGAGGCGTGTGGGGGTGGGGCGGGGTCGCCTACAGCGCTCGTCGCGGATCGCTCTTCGTGGCGACCGGAAACGCGTTCCGGGGCGGGCGGAACCGAGGGAAGCGCTTCCGGGAGTGGGCCGGGTACGGCGAGCAGCTCGTCGAGCTCGCGCCCGACCTCGCCGTTCGCTCGGCAAGCCATCCGCGTGACATCCGGAGGCCGGACGACCTCGACTTCGTCGGCTCGCCGGTCGTCTTCCGCGACCGGAGATGCGGCGAGCTCGTCGGCGTCCTGAACAAGAACGGCTTCCTCTACGTGTGGCGCGGCGCGAAGGTCAAGGCGGGGCCGCTCTTCTCGCTGCGGCTCGCCCGGCCGACGATCGGCGCGCCCCTGCTCTCGCAGGCGGCGTACTCGCCCCGTACGGGAGCCCTCTACGTCTCGACACCGCGCCGGCTCGCGCGCATCGACGTCGATGCCCACTGCCGCGGCCGCATCACGTGGTCGAGCCGGATCGGCAACGGCCTCTTCAACGGCTCGCCGACGATCGCCGGCGGGACGGTCTGGCTGGCCGAGAACGCGACCAGCGGCTCGGCTCTGCTCGGGCTCGATGCGCGCTCCGGAAAGGTGCGCTTCCGCTCTCCTCTCGCCGGTCCCGTCTTCGTTGCGCCGACGGTCGTGGGCGATCGCCTGTACCTCCCCACCTACACGGGCGGCGTGCAGGGTTTCGCGCTCGCGCCTGCGCTGGCGAGGCCGACTCCCAGTCTCGAGACCGCCCTGCCGGAGCACCGGAGCTTCGCCGACGCGCTCCACGGCTGGGCGAGTCGTGAGGACGGCGTCTATTCAACGGACAACGGCGGGACGACCTGGGAGCGCATCTATTCCCGGCATGCGGCCAGGCTCGCGCGCACCTCGGCTTCGGCCGGGATTCTCGCGACCGGCGATCGCGTCTCGAGGTGCGGGTGCAAGACGCGGCGGTTCTGGACGGCGGACGGAGGCGCGAGCTGGCACCCGACCCCCGGCGCGGCCGGCGGGGGCTTCGTCGGGTCGGCCGGGACGCTCTGGTGGTGGCGGACCGGGCGCCTCTACCGCGCGGTGGCCTGGCCGCCCCGAGCGGCCGGTCTTCAAGGCCAGCTGGTCGCGAGCCTCACCGGTGCGATCATCGACGTCAAGCCGGTTCCGAACGGGGTGCTCGCGCTCGCCACCGATCGCGTCGCCGGGCTCGGGCTGGACAGCTCGCCGCGGCTCGTGCTCGTTCAGGGCGCGAGGGTGACGCCTCTGCGGCTGCCCGTCGCCGGAGGAGACGTGCTCGTGCGCTCGCTCGAGGTGACATGGCCGTCCGCGACCGTGCGAGGCGCCGACGTCACCGCCTTCACGCGCGGCGAGGAGGGAAAGGTGAGCTGGACAACCCTCGACGGCGGCCGCAGCTGGACCGTCACGCGCTCCTAGGAGGAACCAGTCGGTACGGACATGTCGCTACAAGACGCCTGGCTGATGTAGCTACAATGATCGTGTGGACGTAGGGATCCGTGAGCTTCGGGCCGACCTCAGCCGCTGGGTGAAGCGGGCTCGTGCCGGCGAAGACGTGGTCGTCACCGATCGCGGCGTCCCGGTCGCGCGGCTCGTGCCCGTCGACGGCCAGCGCAAGATCGACCGCCTGATCCGCGAAGGTGTCGTCACTCCCGCGCCCCGTCCCTGGCGAGGGCCGTTGCCCAAGCCCAAGCCCATCGAGGGGATCGAGTCGCTGAGCGACATCGTGCTCGAGGACAGGCGCTGATCGCCTACCTCGACACCTCCGCCTTCGTCAAGCTGATCATCCCCGAGCAAGGCAGTGCCGAGGTGATCGCAACCTGGCAGAGCGCGGACCGTCGGGTCTCGTCGATCGTCCTCTACGCGGAGGCTCGGTCGGCGCTCGGGCGAGCCCGTCGAGCCACGCGAGTCCGCGAGCGCGTGATTTCCTCGCGAAGGCGCCAGCTCGAGACGCTGTGGGATGCGGTTGACCGCCTCGAGGTGACGGAGCGGCTCGTGCGTCTGGCCGGCGAGCTGGCCGAGCGCCACGAACTTCGCGCCTACGACGCCGTCCACCTGGCGTCCGCGGTCTCGGTCGCCGATGCCGAGCTCGTGCTCGTCGCCGCCGACGGCGACCTGCTCGAGGCCGCCCGCCGCCTCGAGCTCGCCACGGCCCGCCTCCCGTAGCGGGATAGGCACGGCGCAAGCGGGGTATAACCCTGGATAGGGTGCTCAAGGGAACGGCGCTCCTCGCGGTCCTCCTGGTCGCAGCCGGCTGTGGCTCGGTCGAGAAGGCGGGCAAGGCCGAAGCGGTCGAGTTTCACCTCGTCTACGAGAAGGTGATCGGCGAGAAGGGGATCTGGATCGCGGACGTGGACGGGAGTCACGCCCGGCTGCTCGTCCCGCGCGGTCATCTGCCCGCGATTTCGCCGGACGGGAAGTGGGTGACCTATTCAGGCGAGTGTGCAGAGTCGGACACGTCGTCCTGCGACACGCTGTACATCGTCTCGACGACCCACGCCGACAAGCCTCGCCGGCTCTCCACCGTCGTCAGCGGAACGATCGTGTGGTCACCCGACTCCAAGCGGGTCGTGGGGGAGTCCATCGGCAAGCTCTTGAGCATCGAGGTCGCGAGCGGGAAGGCCGTCGAGGTAGCCGATGGCACGTTCTGGGGGTGGAGCATCTCTCCTGACGGCGAGCAGATCGTGTTCGCGCGTCTCGAGGATCCGGATGCCGAGCTGGTCCTGGGCACCGAAGTCAACCTCTTCGTCGCCGGTCAGGACGGCGGCACGGCGAAGCGCATCACCGATACCGGCGATGCAGCCGAGCCCGTCTGGGGCCCGAAGTCGATCACCTTCGCCAAACTCATCTCTTGCCTGCCCCCGGCGCCTCAGGACGCTCTCGATCAATGCAAGAACAACACGTGGGGGCGGCACGAGATCTGGCAGATCGAGCCCGACGGATCGGGCCGAAAAACGATCACGGGCCCGTTGCCCGATCGCCTCCAGGCACAAGGATTCACCGGCCTGACTCCGATCGACTGTTCCGACGACGGTCGTGCTTTGCTCGGCTGTTGGGCCAACGAGTGGGGGTGTGTGCCGATGGCCGTCGACCCGGTGAGCGGCAAGGCCCGTCAGTTGGATGAGGCCCAGGGCTCAGATCCAGTCGCACTCTCCCGAGACGGCCAGGTCGCGCTCGTCGGCGGCGGCGGTGGCGGCGAAGTCTCGCCCGACGACTACATCGTGATGATCGTTCCGTACGGGGGCGGCAAGCCGAAGATCGTCGCGCGCGGCGCGGTCACTCCGAGCTGGAACCGCTAGCGGCTTTCCGGCTGGCCCGCTAGCGCGGTTCCTGCTGCTGCTTCTGCTCGAGCTTGATGAACTCGAGGTCGTCCTTGGTGACGACGAGGCTCGGGCCCACGATGCCGATGCCGTTCGACTTCAGCTGGCCCATGGCGTCCTCGAGGGCCTTGCGGGCGTCGTCTTCGTTGTCGGCGACGTCGGCGCGGGTCGTCGAGCCGGACTTGAATCTCACGTAGGCCTGCCACATGGTCGCGGGATGGTAACGGAGATCTGCAGAGGACGACTAGGAGGGGGTCGCCAGCGCGAAGCTCAGCTCAGGCCACTTCTTGGTCGTCGTCACCGTTGCCCAATTGCTTGTCCCACCATTCGGACTCGCGGCGCTGGAGGGCGCCCTGAGCCTGGGCGACGTACGCCGCGAGCTGCGTCTCCTTGCTTCCGAGCTTCTCCTCCAGCTCGGCAAGGGCCTTCTCGCGCCGCTCGAGCTTCTCGAGCCGCAGCTCGTAGTCGGTCTCGGTGCGGGCGTCGCGCCGCTCGAGCTCCTCTTCGCGGTCGTCGAGCTCGCGAACCCGCTCGCGCAGGTTCGCCTCGGTCTGAGCGAGGCGCTTCTCGCGCTTGTCGACCCGCTCGCGGGCCGTCCTGCCGAGATCCTCCTCCTCGGAGAGAGCGGACTCGCGGTCTGCGACTTCCTTCTCGCGGGACTCGAGCCGCGCGGTCCATTCCTCGAGATCGCGCCCACGGGCGCTGTCGACCTCGGCGCGGTTCAGCTCCGAATCGCGCCGGTTGAGCTCGGCCTCGCGGGCGATGAGCTCCTCCTCGCGGCCTTCGATCTCCGCAAGCCGCGCGTGGATCTGCTGCACCTCGGCGCCGGACATCGCGAGCTGCCGTTCCAGCTGCTCGGTCTCGGCCCGCACGCCTTGAAGTCGCTCCTCGACCTCCGCTTCCCGGCGCCTGAGGGCGGAGTCCTCGGCCGCGATTCGCGCGCTTTCCTTGGCGAGTCGCTGCTCGCCGTCCGTCAGCCGCGACTCGCGTCCGCCAAGATCCTTCTCGCGGCGCTTGAGCTCGTTCTCGTGCGCCTTCCACTGGCCTTCGCGGGTCGCGAGCTCGTGCTCGGTCTTCGCCACCTTCTGTTCGCGCGAGGCCAGAGCCGAGTTGCGCTGCGCGAACTCGGAGGAGCTCCTGCCGGCGAGCCGCTCGGCCTCGGTCAGCTCGGCTTCACGCGACCGGAGCTCGTCCTGGAGCCGGGTGGCGGAGGCCTGCGCCGCCGCGACCTCGTCCTGAAGCGCGGACAGGCGATTGCGCTCGGCGTTCAGGTCCCGCCGCTCGGCGGCAAGGCGCTGCTCGCGCTCGCGGACCTGGCTCTCGGTCGAGGAGAGCTTTGCGCTCAAATCGTCGAGCTTCGACTGCTCGCGCGAGACGTCGTATTCCTCGGACAGCTTCCGCTCGTAGGCCTCAACCTGCTCAGCGAAGGCGGCGCGTAGCGCGCGCTCACGCTTCTGCGCCTCGGCCAGCTGCGTCTTGAGCTCGTCGAGCTCGGCGCTCGGCTCCGCGCCGTTGACCACGAGGGGAGTCGGCGTGTAGAGGTCGCCTGCGGGAAGGGCGGGCTCGACGGGCTCGACAGGCTCGACGGGCGCGGCAGCCTCGACTTCGGGCTGGTCGCGCTGGCGCTTCTTCAGCTGGGCTCTCAGGCCGGTGCCGAAGCCTCGCTCGGTCGGTTCCTCCTTGGTCGGCTGCTCCGGCTCGGCGCCGTTCTCGTGCGCGTCTGGTTCGATGGGCATTCCGCGTTCCTTAGCCGAAGAGCTCTTGGATGTTGAGGAGCGCGGGGCCCAGGATGACGAGGAACATCGCCGGGAAGATGAAGAGGACCGTCGGGAAGAGCATCTTGATCGGCGCCTTCATCGCCTTCTCCTCGGCCGCTGCCTGGCGGCGGAGGCGGGCGTCGGCAGCCTGGACGCGCAGGATCCGGCCGAGCGAGGTTCCGAGCTGGTCGGCCTGGATGATCGCGCGCGTGAAGGCGGAGAGCTCGGGGACGTCGACGCGATCGGAGAGGCGCTTCAGCGCTTCCTGGCGGCTCTCACCGATTCGCATCTCGGAGAGCATGAGCGCGAACTCCTCGGCGAGGGGTCCGTCCATGTGCTCCTTGATCTTCGCCAGGGCGCCGTCGAACCCAAGGCCGGCTTCCACGCTCACGGCGAGCAGGTCGAGTGCGTCCGGCAGTTCCGCGCGGACGCGCTCCTTCCGCCCGCGGGCCTTGAGCGTCAGGCCGTAATCGGGTGCGAAGAACCCGAGCGCGCCCAGGAACATCGCGCCCATCAGCACCCCGCCGAGGCCCTTTGCGGAGCCGAGAAGCGTGCCGAGGAAGATGCCGCCGAGCGCAGCCATCGCCTTGAGGGCGAGGAATCCGTTCGGCGAAACCGTTCGCCCGAGTCCCGCCCCCATCAGCTTGAGGCCGATGGAGTCGAGGCTCATGCGCGGATTCACCTTCAACGCCCAGTGCGCGAGCCATTCCCGAATCGGGACGATCAGGCGCTGGCGAACCGTCTCCTGTGGAATCCCTGTCGGCAGCTCCAGCTTTCCGTACGTGGCGGCGCGCCGCATCGACATCATGCGCTGACGCGAGGGAAGTGTTGCGACGTCGCCGAGCAGGAAGGCCGCGCCGGCGAGACAGAACACAGCGAGTATGAGAAGGAAAAACATGACCTACCCCTTGAAGGAGACGATTTTCTTGAGCACGAGGGAACCGAAGGCCATCATCGCGAGGCCCGTGTAGATGAGGTGGTGGCCCGTGCTCGTGTGGTAGAGCGGGTCCATGTAGGTGGGATTGATGATCGTGATCATGGTGGCGATGAAGAAGGGAAGGGCGACGAGCACGTAAGCGCCTGCACGGCCCATTGCCGTGAGGCCCTTGATCTTCCGGATGAACTGCAGACGCTGACGGACCGTGTCGGCGACCATGTCGATCAGGCTTGCGAGGCTGCCGCCGATCTCCTGCTGGATGCTGACGGCGTTGATCACGAAATCGAAGTTCTTGGAGCCGAGCCGCTCGGACATGTCGGCCAGGGCCTGGCCCAGTGGCCGGCCGAGCCGCGCCTCGGTCAGCACCCGGTGGAACTCCTTGCTCGCCGGGGGATGCCCTTCGTCCACGATCGTCTGCAGGCCCTGCTTGAAGCTGTGGCCGGCCTTGAGCGCTGCGGCGAGGGTGATCAGGACGTCGGGGAGCTGGTTCTCGAACGCCTTCAGCCGCCGCGCCGCCTTCACGGCGACAAAGCCCAGAGGCACCGCGCCGCCCACGGCCATCGCGGCGATGATCAGCAGCGTCGACTGCGCGGTCAGAGCGGCGACCATCCCGCAGATCAACGCGGCTCCGGTGATGAGGTAGAAGACCTCGACCGTGCGCAAGGACAGGTCGCTTCGCTCGACCAGCCGGTCGAGACGATGCCAGAGGCGCCAGTGCGAGAACGTCCGCTCGGTTGCGTTGAAGAGGCCGGCGGCGGCGGCCAGGCGCTTCCGCTCGCCCTCCTTGCGCTTGCGAACCTGGACGTTCTCGGGCAGATGAGGCGCCAGTCGTCGGCGCAGGCGCGAGCCCTTCACCGTCGTCAACGCCAGGGTCGCGCCGAGCAGGACGATGAAGAAGGTCAAAACCGCCATGACCTGCGTGCCGAGGACCGTCTCGTAGAAGACATCGGGAAGGAGATGCGACGGCTTCGGATCCTCCGAGCCCGGGCCGAGGCTCGCGGGCGGCTGGAGGACCTCTGCTCGCGAGGTGGATCCATTCGCCACGGCGCGCAGAGTCGCCGTGTCCCCGGGGCGGGTCGTCGTCGCGTACTCGAGCACCCAGGTGTGCCGGAGCTGTGCGGCGATCGCCGCATACTCCCGGCCGAGGGTGGCGGTCGAGCTTGCGCTTCTGTAGGAGCCGCCGGTCTCTGCCGCCAGCTTCTTCAGCGGCTCGGGCGAGAACTGAGGGCTCGCGATCGCGATCGTGTAGACAGAGGCACCTGCGGCGCGCGCCTCTTCGGTCGCCTCTGCGAGCGTCGCCTCGCTGGAGAAGTCGTGGCCGTCGGTCAGCACGATGATCACGCGTCCCGGCAGGCTCTCAGCGGCGAGATCGCGCGACGCGGCGACGACTCCGTCGTAGAGGGCCGTTCCCTCGTCGGAGTCGACGGTCATGCTGCGCAGGGCTCCGTCGACGTCGATGGTCGCCGTCGAAAAGCGTGTCAGCTCGATCGCGTTCGAGCCGAAGCCGATGATCTCGATGCGGTCGGCCGGCGTCTTCCTGGCCACGAACGCGCGGGCGGCGGCGATCGCATCGGAGAACGCCTTGCCCTGCATCGAGGTCGAACGATCGATGGCGAGCACGACCGACTTCGCGCGGCCCAGGTTCTCCGCGCGCGTGAGCGTGGCTCGCGCACCGTTCTCGGTGAGTGTCGGCGCACGCCCGACTCCCTCCGACGTCGAGACGACGACCTGGACGGTCGGGTAGGCGTGTGTGTTGACCCCCTTCACCGACACGCTTGCCTGCGCGGCCGGCGCAAGGATCGACAGCGCCCCGAGGAGGGCGAGGAAGAGCCCCGTCCTCGGTCTCACGAGAAACCGCCGAAGCTTGCCGCGGTCAGCGTCGAGCGGTAGCCCGATTCGTCCTCGTCCTCGAAGAAGTCCGGCGGAAGCACAACACCCTGCGCCGCCATCTTCTCCAGGAACTGAGGCTTCAGGCCCGTGCAGCCGAGCGGAGTCAGGAGCCTGGTCGCGCTCGAGGTGGCTGCCACCTCTTCCTTCGGCGGCTTCGCGAGGAAGAGGTCCTGCAGCGTGATCACGTCCGACTCCATGCGGAGCACCTCGGTCACGTGCGAGAGCCGGCGCGAGCCGTCGACGAGGCGCGTGATCTGGACGAGCAGGTCGAACGCGCTCGAGATCTGCTCGCGGATCGCACGGAGGGGCAAGTCGACACCGGCGGTCAGGACGAGCGTCTCGAGTCGCGAGAGGGCATCGCGGGGCGAGTTCGCGTGAATCGTCGTCAACGACCCCTCGTGGCCCGTGTTCATCGCCTGGAGCATGTCCAGCGTCTCGGCACCGCGCACCTCGCCGACGATGATCCGGTCGGGGCGCATGCGGAGGGCGTTGCGGACGAGCTCGCGGATCCGCACTTCGCCCTGGCCCTCGATGTTCGGGGGCCGGGCCTCGAGCGTGATCACGTGCTCCTGCTGGAGCTGGAGCTCGGCGGCGTCCTCGATCGTGACGATGCGCTCGTCGCCCGGCACGAACGCGGAGATCGCGTTCAGGGTGGTCGTCTTACCGGTGCCGGTTCCGCCGGAGATGAGGACGTTCAGCTTCCCGCGCGTGCAGGCGGCGAGGAACTGAGCGGCCTTCGGCGTCAGCGTGCCGAAGTTGATCAGGTCGTCCATCGTGTACGGGTCGCGCGAGAACTTTCGAATCGTGAGCGTCGGCCCGCGCAGCGAGAGGGGCGGAATGATCGCGTTCACACGGCTCCCGTCGGGGAGCCGGGCGTCGACCATCGGTGAGGACTCGTCGATGCGGCGCCCGACCTGGGAGACGATCTTGTCGATGATCCGCAACAGGTGGGCGTTGTCGGCGAACGTCGTGTTCGCCTTGTCGAGCCTGCCCTCGCGCTCGATGTAGATGCGATCGAAGTTGTTGACCATGACCTCGGTCACGGAGTCGTCGCGCAGCAACGGTTCGAGCGGGCCGTAGCCGAGGATGTCGTCGGTGATCTCGCGGACGATCCGCCGCCGCTCTTCGCGCGTCAGCGGCGTGCGGTCGAGAGTCAGCTGCTCCGTCACCTCGCGCAGGACGCGCTCGGAGAGGTGCTCGCTGGTCTCGGTGGTGAAGAGCTGCGGGCCGAGCTTCGCGATGCACGCGTGGTGCACGCGGGTCTTCAGCTCGGCATACGGGTCCCCGTGCGCAGCCGTCGGCTTCGGCTGCTCGCCGAGGGACGGCACGACATGGCTCTGCGGCTGCTCTTCCGCCGCGTCCCCGCGGGCGCTTCCCTTGATGCGGTCGTGAAGTCCCATCGCTAACCGTTCCTCGCGAGGAATCGCCGCTTGGCGCGCGCGTCGGCATGCGCGGGAAGCAGGTTCTTCGCCATCTCGTTCAGCGCCCGGCCGAAGTCAGACTTCGGGTCCGAGAGAACGGCGGGATTGGAGCGGTTCACGGCGAGCGGGACGACCCGGTCGCTCGGGACCTCGAAGCGCACCTTCGCCTCGAGCGCAGCCTCGACCTCTCCTCGCTTCATCCCGACGTTCGTGTTCGCTCGGTTGAGCACGATCCGAATGCGGTCGGGCGGGAAGGAGAGAAGATCGAGCGTCTGCAGGCTCAGCCGGACGTTCTTGATCGTCGGCACGTCCAGCCCGCAGACGAGGAGCAGGTCGTCGGTTCGGTCGAGGGTGGCCAGCATCGGCCCGTGGAAGAAGGGCGACGTGTCGACGACGATCACGTCGTACGACTCCTTCGCGACTTCCAGCAGGCGAGCCAGCTTCGCCTCGGTCACGAGCTCGGCGTCCTCCGGCTTGATCGGCGCCGGCAGGACGTCGAGGCCGGAAGAATGGCGCGTCGTATAGCCGGCCAGCTTTTCCGGATCGAGCTCACCGGGAGCGGTGACGAGGTCCTGGATCGTCTTGTCCGGCTCGACGCCGAGCATGATCGCGGCGTCTCCGAACTGGAGATCGAGGTCGAGCAGCAACGTCCGCTTGCTCCCGTGCTTGGCGAAAGCGGCGGAGAGGTTCGTCGCCATGACCGTCTTGCCAGTGCCGCCCTTCGGCGAGAAGACCGTGAGGACACGTCCCTTCCCGGCAGAACGGCCTGACTGGTCACGACGGCCGGCGTGGCTCGCCTTGCGGATGGCGAAGACGACGTTCTCGGTCAGCTGCGGAAGGAGCAGCACGTCGGCCACGTCTGCGTCGAGCGCCTCCTCGAGGAGAGCCGAGGACTCGCCCGACGCGAGCAGCACGACCGGAGCGCGAGTGTACTCGCGGATCGCGGCCAGCTCGTCTGCGGGGAGGGCCGAGCTGCGGGTGGCGTGGAGGACGGCCTGAAGGTGGCCGCCGGTCAGCGGGCCCGCGCCGTCTCGAACATGATCGGAGCGGCCGATGAGCTCGACCTCGCCGTGCCGCTCGAGAGCGTCACAGAGCTCGGCCAGGCCTTCACAGTTCCCCGTGACGAAGATTCGCGTCTTCTCGCGGGCCGGTGCCTGAGTCTCGACGGTCATTATCGGCCTCCTGTCACGCGCCTGCGCTCGCGGCCGGAAAGGCCGTCCAGCGCGAGGGTGCCGGAGTTCTCGAGGCGCTCGGGGCTGTCCGCCGCGTCGGTGACGGGCCGGAGCTCGAGCGACCATTCGCCGTTCTGGCTGACCCACCAGAGCTTCTCGGCCTGGGCGTCGGTAACGGCCAGCATGGCCGCGAACGGCTTGTCCGGATTGCTGCCGATCTTGCTCGAGACACGGCTCGTCTCGGCCGCTTTGAGAACGAGGAGGTCTCGCAGCACGATCCGGGCGACGTGGTTCTGGCTCGCCTCGGGGAGGAGCCAGGTGCCGACGACGTCGACGCGGTCGCCGTCCTGGAGGGTGCCGGCGAGAAGCTGGTGCTCGCTGCCGGGGAGCTGCATGGCCCGCAGGTTCCCCTTGAGCTGGGCTCGGATGCCCTGCTCTTCGGCGGTGCGGAAACGGCGGGTCGAGACCTGCTCGCCGGCGTAGATCGGCTCGACAGCGACGAGCTTGTCGATCTGGTCAGGCTGGGAGATGGCGCCCGGCACGACGCTGCGGCGCGGAACGTGCTCGACGCGGAGCATCTTCCGGTTGGCGACGTCGGCGCCGGACGTCCCGAGGGCGATGTCGTGGGACGCGACGTAGACGGGGACTGTGTCCTCGCCCTGCTGGACGTTGCGCTTGTAGTTGGTGACGTAGAAGGTCGTCAGCAGGGCGGCGACGATCGCGAGCGCGACAGCGATTCCGATGTTTCGAAGGCGGTAGGTCATGGCAGCGGTTTCTCTCCTTTACTTGACGAGTTCGATCGTGTGGACTCCGAGGTCCGTCGACGACCCTCCTTCACCTGTATCGGCAGGAATCCCGTCAGCGATATAGCGCGCAAATTCGCCGGTGAGTGTTCCTTTGCTCCCGTTGGTCGTGTAGGAGCGGATGATGAATCCGACCCAGCCGATGACGTCGTACTTGGCGTTCGAGCCGGGCCCGGTCAGCAGGCGGTAGACGGGGAACAGCACCTCCTGGCCGATCACTCCGTCGAGCGCGGTCAGAAACTGGGAGTTGTTGAAGTTCGCGGACGGCGCGGAGTAGTACTCACCTGTGGGCAGGTAGTCCGGGTAGCCGTTCGTCAGCCAGTCGGCGAGCACCTTGGCGTCGGCCGTCCCGTCCGGATCGCCGTAGTTGAGGTTGATGAGGCCGAAGGCGCCGGAGCCGCTTCCTCCGCCGGGCCGATGCAGGTCCTCGAGGTTGAGCGTCGTGGTCTGGCCGAACTCGGGGTTGCACGTCGGCTGCGAGCCCCGCGTGCAGTTCAGGAAGTCATGCTGGTAGTGCACGGTGATCGGCGCGACGTACTTCACCCTCGCGACGACGTACGCCCGGGCGCTTCCGCGTCCGACGATGTCTACCGCCCCGAACTGCGAGTCCAGGACCTTCGCGAAGAAGCCGGGCGAACTGCGCGTCACGGTCACGTTGATCGTGTCGTTCTCGATGATTTCCTTCGAGAAGGTGATCCCGCCCCCCGCGAGGCCGCCGCCGTTCTTGTCGGCGTAGGTCACCGCCAGCGAGGAGGCCTGCCCGGTATCGCTCGGCAGCATCTGCGCTCCGGCGAGCGCCGCGGCGTCGGCGGTCGACTGGGCGGCGCGATGAGCTCGGTACCAGGACCCGACGTCGAGGACGAGCGCCATCATGCCCATCAGGACGGTCAGGAAGACGATCATGATCACGATCGACTGTCCGCTTTCGTTCTTCTTTTTCATTCGACACGCTCCGTGGTTGTGCTCGTCATCCGGCCCGACGCAATATCGATGCCGAGCAGGCGGATCGAGTAGGGATAGGTAGCCCTCACGCGCACATCGGATCCGGACTCCCAGTCCGACTCGCAAGTGGGCTCGACGTCCGGCCAGTTGAGATCCGTGGCAGCGTTCTGGATCGCGTCGAGACAGTCGCGTTCGGGGTTGCCGGAGCGCCGCGAGACAACCGCCTTGCGGGCGCCGGCGCGCGTCGCATCCGTCAGCGTGAGGTAGTGGTTGAAGGCGATTCCGAACTGGATCACGCCGAAGAGCAACATGGCCAGGATCGGGAGCGTGATCGCGAACTCCGTCATCGACTGGCCTTCTTGGCTTCTGAGGGAGAGTCTTCTTCTCATTCCAGGTTCTGCTTCGGTCGTTTGGCTCCGTTAGTTGAACTGCGTCCTAATGAGGGTGGCGGGCCCTTCGTGGGAAGGGCCCGCCCTAGTGCCATGCCGGACGGTCTTAGGTGATGTAACCGGCGACGCGGGTCACGGCAGTCACGATGTTGCCGGAGAGGATGGCGAGTGCGCCGAACACGGCGATCGTAATGACGGCAAGAACGACACCGTACTCAGCCATCGTCTGCCCGTCCTCGCGCTTGAACGCTGCGAAAAGCTTAAGCACCTGATTCACCTCCCTTCCTCGAATCAGGCGAGCCTTCTGGCGCGCCAATGCATGACGACTTGAATAGAGAGGAAGCGAGCCTCGTGCTTCGCTGGTGGGGGATGAGAGGGTGGGGGAGAAGTGATGAGTCACGCCGCGGGACCTCCGGGGAAACGTTTCGGCGTGGCCGCGCCGCCTTTGGCTGCGTCGATCCCGTTCATCGCCCCGACCGCGGCGTGCGGACATCCCTCGCGTTGGTGATTGTCTCGGCGTTTCCTCATTTCGAGTGAGTCAGGCCGGCGCCGTGAAGGCCGATAGCCACCTCGAATTCCGCTGCGGCCGCGGATGTCGTCAAGAAAGAGATCCGCGCCGATGTGGCGGCCTCGGCGCTAACGAACGGAGCAAGCGCAATGCCACAACGGACAGATCGATCCCGGAAGAGCCTCACCCAGCTGCTGTTTCTCTCGGCGGCGCTGTCACTCTTGGGCGCCTCGGTCAGGCGCGAGCGAACGACGCTTCTGAAAGCCGCGAGCGCACGCACGCGCAGGATTCCGCTCGGTCGGAGAAGGGCCGCCGCGAGCGTCGCGTTCGCGACGCTCTTCTTCGCCGGCGCCGCGCTGTCGGCGGGTGCGGGGAACTCAGTCGTGCAGTACCTGCCCGGCAGCGACTCCGCAGCTCCGGGCGAGACGACGACCTCGACGGAAACGACTACGGAAGGTGCTCCCGGGGAGGACGGCGGCGGTTCGGGCACGGCCACGCCGGCGGAAGCCTCCGGCGAGCCTTCGGCACAGCCGGGCAACGAGCCGCAGCCGGCAGCCGCAGCAGCTCCGCAATCGTCTTCCGCCCAGGTCTCGGCGGCGTCCCAGCCGGAGCCCTCGACTTCGGCCGGCGGGCTACCCACCTCACGAATTCAGGCCGGGGTCGCGCAGCGCGCCGCAGGCCATGGCTCCAACACCGCCGCCCAGCAGTCCGGGGCGCAGCGGAAGGGCCGTCCTGCCGACAAGTTCCACGGCGCTCTGCCGGTCCTCGCATCGCCGAAGGCGGTACGCCGGCAGTTCGATCGTGAACCAGAAGCCGACGAGCCGAACGTCAACGCGACGATCTGGCTCAATCGGAGCCTCCCCGATCCCACGCCGCCGTCGCGGCGCCTGACGCCGGCTTTCGCGCATCGCCTCGTTCGCATCTCCGCGCGGAATCACGTCGACTGGGCGCTGACGCTCGCGGTCCTACGCGCGAGCGGTGAGCGCGGGGCCACGCCCGCGTCGAAGGCGAAGCTCAGGGTCCTCGCCAAGCGCCTCGGCTCGCTCAGGGCCGACCGGAGCGCGTGGAGCCTGGCTCTTGCCTACGGAGGGCAGACGACGTTCGCCGATCGCACCGTCGCGCTCCGCAACCTCTACCACGCCGTGGGCGTGAAGGCGCTCGTCCGCGGGTTCGAGTGGGCGACGCCCTCGCTCTCGAAGAGGCTCCTCAACGACCCGCGGGTCTCGATCTATCCGGGCGGCCGGGCGGACATCGAGGCGGGGCGCGTGAACATCCGCGTCCTCGTCCTCGTGGCCTACCTCGCCGAGGCGCATGGCCAGGTCACGGTCTCGTGCCTGATCAGCGGGCACAGGCTGTACGCCCGCCCCGGAGTGGTCTCCGCGCACATCTACGGCCTCGCCGCCGACATCTCGACGCTCGGCGGGACCTCGATCCTCGGGCACCAGCAGCCCGGGAGCGTGACGGAGCACGCAGTGCGAAACATCCTGCTGCTCCCGGCCGAGATGCAGCCGAGGCAGGTCATCTCCCTGATCGGAATGGGCGGGCCGTCGTTCCCGCTCGCCAACCACGACGACCACATCCACGTCGGTTTCTAGTGCCGGAAGTCGTCCTCAGGCGGGCTGACGGCGAGGTCGTTTGCGAGCGGTGCACGCTCGCCGACTCGCCGCTCACCCGCCTGAAAGGCCTGCTCGGGCGGAACGGGCTGGAGACGGGCGAGGGCCTGCTTCTCCGGCCCGCTTCCTCGATTCACACGTTCTTCATGCGCTTCCCGATCGACGCGGTCTTCCTCGACCGCGGGCTCGTCGTCGTCGGCATCTCGCCGGGTCTCCGACCCTGGGGAGCGGCTGCGCGCCGCGGCTCGAAGGCCGTGCTCGAGCTTCCCGCGGGGGAGAGCTTCCGTCGAGGGCTCGCGGTCGGCGACCAACTCACGCTCGCTGCCTGACGCAGACAGCGCCGGCATTTCGACCCCGGGCCTGCGAGTGGTAGATTCGGGAAGGTTCTGCGGCCCACCGCCGCAAGCTCTCTTGGAGAGGGGAGACGATGGAGGTCACGCAGAAGCAGGAGGACGCGACCCGCGCGCCCGCGCCGGCGAACAACGCTGTCGTCACGGCGAATGAGGTCACGCGCCGCTACGGGGAAGGCGACACAGCGGTCGATGCTCTCCGCGGCGTCTCACTCGAGGTCGAACCCGGGAAGCTGACGGCGATCATGGGCCCGTCTGGGTCCGGCAAGTCGACTCTGATGCACATCCTCGCGGCACTCGACCGGCCGACGTCGGGCTATGTGACCCTCGCCGGCACCCGGCTCGGCCAGTTGAGCGATACCGAGATCACAAAGCTTCGGCGCGCCCATATCGGCTTCGTCTTCCAGTTCTTCAACCTGCTCCCGATGCTGACGGCGGAGGAGAACATCCTCTTGCCGCTCTCGATCGCCGGCCGCAAGCCCGACCGCGCCGAGTTCGAAGAGCTGCTGAGCCGCGTCGGCCTGAAGGACCGGCGCAGCCATCGCCCGGCCGAGCTCTCCGGCGGGCAGCAGCAGCGCGTCGCGGTCGCACGCGCCCTGGTCAGCAAGCCGACTGTCGTCTTCGCCGACGAGCCGACGGGAAACCTCGACTCGAAGACGAGCGACGAGATCCTGTCGCTCCTGCACGAGGCCGTCGACAACTACGGGCAGACCATGGTCATGGTCACGCACGAGGCGAGCGCGGCGACGATCGCGGATCGCGTCCTCTTCCTCGACGACGGCACCATCGTTCGCGATCTCGGAGCCGGGACCGAGGAACAGATCCTCGAGACGATCAAGGAAGTCACGCTCCATTGATCAGGGTCGCGCTGCGCGGGCTCGCGGGGCGGAAGCTCCGCGCGGTCCTGACCTCGTTCGCGATCGTCCTGGGGGTGGCGATGGTCAGCGGCACCTTCGTCCTCACGGACACGATCGACCGCGCCTTCAACAACATCTTCACCGAGTCGTACGCCAACACCGACGCCGTCGTCAGCGGCAAGGCGGCCGACATCAACTTCGAGGGCGACTCCGCAGCGGCGCCTTCGATTCCCGATTCGTATCTGGACTCGGTGCAGCAGCTGCCCGGGGTCGAGTCGGCTGCGGGCTCGGTCGTGGACGACTCGGCGACCAAGATCCTCGACAACAAGGGCAAGGCGATCAACACGAACGGGGCGCCTTCCTTTGGCTTCGGCATCGATCCTGCGGAGCCCCGGTTCAACCCGCTGAAGCTCACTGCCGGCCGCTGGCCGTTGCGGGCTGGAGAAACCGTGATCGACGTGGCGACCGCGGACGATCAGAAGTACAGGGTTGGAGACACGATCAAGATTGCGACGCTGAAGCCGGTCCGCTCGTTCAAGGTCGTCGGGACCGCCCAGTACGGAAGCGTCCGCTCGCTCGGCTCGGCCACGTTTGCCGTCTTCACGATCCCGGAGGCGCAGACGCTGCTGGATCGCAAGGGCCAGCTGGACGCGATTTCCGTGGCCGCGAAGAGCGGCGTCTCGCAACATGAGCTCGTCGATCAGATCAAGAGCGTGCTTCCTCCCGACAAGGCCGAGGTGCGGACCGCGAAGCAGCAGGTTCGGGAGGACAAGAAGCAGGTCTCCTTCACGAAGTTCATCAGGTACCTCCTGCTCGCCTTTGCGGGGATCGCGCTCTTCGTCGGCGCCTTCGTCATCTTCAACACGCTCTCGATCACGATCGCCCAGCGCATCCGGGAGCTCGCGACTCTGCGCACGATCGGTGCTTCACGCAGACAGCTGCTCGGCTCCGTCGGCCTGGAGGCCCTGGTCATCGGAGCCCTGGCTTCCCTTCTCGGCCTCTTCCTCGGCATCGGCCTCGCGTGGGGGCTCGAGCAGCTCTTCAAGGCGGCGAACCTCGATCTGCCCACCGTGAGCCTCGTCATTCAGGCGCGGACGATCTACCTCGCGCTCCTCATCGGTGTCGTCGTGACCCTCGTTGCCGGTCTCGCACCGGCGATTCGTGCGACCAAGGTGCCTCCGATCGCGGCCGTGCGGGAGGGGGCGACGCTACCGCCCGGACGGCTTGCCCCGTACGTGCCCTACATCGCCCTCCTGGTCGTCGCGGCGGCGATCGCTCTCCTCGCCTACGGGATGTTCGCCGGCGACCTCGGGATCTTCCTGAGACTGATCTCCCTGGCCGTCGGGTGTCTTGCGCTCTTCGTCGGCGTCGCGCTCGTGTCTCCGCGGCTCGTGCCTCCGCTGGCCCGGTTCGTCCGTCCGATGGCGAAATGGGCGATGCTCGGAGCCGGCGTGCTGGTCTTCCCCGTGCGGTGGGGAGTCTGGCTCACGAGGCGAGCGCTGTTTCGGCCGAGGCTTCGCGCTTGGGAGCGGGCGGCTGCGTTCCTCGGCGGTGTCGTGCTGCTCTTCGCCGTAGGCCCTGGGCTCCTCGTCGCGGCCGCGTTCCTGCTGGGAGGCCTCGGCTCCATCATCAGGTGGATCGGCCTCGTCGCCGTCGGAGGGCTCGAGCTTGTGCTGGTCGGGTGGCTCCTGCTCATGATCGGGAAGCGGCTCTTCGGGCAGGGTTATCCGAGCGACGCGCCCGACCTCGGTTTCGATCCGGCAACCGACCGGCTCTCAGGTGAGAACTCGCGCCGAAACCCGGGCCGGACTGCGGCGACTGCCGCGGCGCTCATGATCGGGCTCGCGCTCGTCACGTTCATCGCCGTGCTCGCGAACGGCATGAAGCAGTCGAATCGCGGCGCGATCGAGCGGCAGGTGAAGTCGGATTACATGATCACGTCGCAGAGCGGGTTCGAGGCCTTCTCGCCTGCTGCCGGCCAGGAGATTGCGCACGATCCGGAGGCGGCGGTCGTGTCCGACGTCCGCCAGGGGCTGGCAAAGGTCTCCGGCTCGGGGCAGCAGTTGACGGGGATCGACCCACGAACGATCAACCAGGTGTACGACTTCGACTGGAAGAAGGGCTCGGACGCAACCGCCGCGAGCCTCGGCGAGGACGGAATCATTCTCGACCAGAAGTTCGCCAGGGACAAGAAGCTGCACGTCGGCGACGACGTCCAGGTGCTGACAGCGAGCAATGAGAACCCGACCTTCGAGGTGAAGGGGATCTACAAGGCGCCGCCGTTCTATCCGCTGCTCGGGGTCGCCAGCATCTCGAAGTCCCGGTTCGACCAGATCTACGAGCGCCCGAAGACGCTCTACACGTTCGTGAACGTGAGGGGCGAGCCGAACGAGGCGACGGAGCGATCGCTGAAGGCGGCCGTAGCGAACTTCCCCGACGCCAAGCTGCAGACCCGCGAGGCCTGGATCAAGGCCCAGGACAAGGACTTCAACAGTTTCCTGATCATGCTCTACGTCTTGCTGGCCCTGGCTGTGATCGTCAGCCTCTTCGGCATGGTGAACACGCTCGTGCTGAGCGTGTTCGAGCGGACGCGCGAGCTGGGGATGCTGCGGGCGGTAGGCATGACCCGCAATCAGGTGGCGCGGATGGTGCGGCAGGAGAGCGTGATCACGGCGCTGATCGGAGCGGCGCTGGGTCTGCCCCTCGGGATCTTCCTGGCCGCGCTCGTCACCCGGGCGCTTTCCCAGTACGACGTGGAGTTTCACCCGCCGTGGAGGAATCTCGTCGCATTTGCGATCGTGGCGATGATCGTCGGAGTCATCGCGGCCGTCGCCCCAGCGCGGCGCGCGAGCCGGCTCAATGTCCTGCAGGCACTTCAGTACGAGTAGCGAAGGCGCGGGCGCATACTTCCCGGTGTGAGTGAACGCGAGGAGCTGCAGGCGGCGCTCGGCGCGAGGAGTGAGCTCGGCGCCGACTTCGAGCCGCAGATCATCGATTCGTTCCTCGAGCGGATCGAGAAGCGGATCGACGAGCGCAGGGCGAGGCCGGTCGCCCGCCACGAACGCGAGCACCACGCGATCACGCCGCTGGTGTTGGGGTCGCTCGGGATCTCGATCCCGCTGATGGCCATCGCCGGCGCGGCCGGGGGCCTCTGGGGCGTCGCGATGGTCTGCGCCGCGATCGTCCTGGTCAACTTCTTCGTCGCCAGACGCTAGCGAGCCACGGCGCCCCGCTCGTCGCGAAAATTGAAGCCAGAGAGCCCCACCCTTGGGTGGGGAGCAGGGTCCACCCGCCACCCGCGGTGAGCGTAACGCGGATTCGCGCCCCGGACTGTGCCGGCTTCGAGTCAAATATCGTCACGGGATGCTCTGGGCGATCTCCGGTGGCGCGGGCTTTCTCGGGCTTCATCTGGCGCGGCGGCTGCTCGCCGACGGACACGCCGTGCGGTCGCTCGATCTCGTTCCGCTCGACGAGCCCGAGCTCGAGCTCGCAGTGGAGGAGCTCCGCGGAGACGTCAGAGACCCGGCGGCGGCCGGCCGCTTCGCCGAGGGCGCCGACGTACTCGTCCACGCCGCGGCTGCCCTGCCGATCCGCGGCTCCGGTGGCGAGATCCGATCCGTCAACGTCGATGGCACAGCAACGGTGCTCGCTGCAGCGCGCGAGGCCGGCGTCGGGCGAGCGATCCTCGTCTCCTCGACCGCGGTCTACGGCATTCCGGAGACCCATCCCATCGACGAGGGCTCCCCGCTGCGCGGGGTCGGCGACTACGGCCGCTCGAAGATCGAAGCCGAACACGTCGCGCAAGGCTTCACGGCCCGGGGGCTCGCCATCGTCGTCCTGCGCCCGAAGACCTTCATCGGCCCCGAGCGCCTCGGCGTCTTCGAGATCCTCTTCGACTGGATCCGCGAGGGGCGTCGCATCCCGGTCCTCGGCGACGGTTCGAACCGCTACCAGCTGCTCGCCGTCGAGGATCTCGTCGAAGCCGTGCTGCGGAGTGCCGAGGCCGACGTCCCCGGCGAGACCCTCAACGTCGGCGCGACCGAGTTCGGCACCGTCCGCTCGGATCTCGAAGCGCTGATCGCCCACGCGGGCTCGTCGAGCCGCCTCCGGCCGGTCCCCGCCCGCCCGGCCGAGCTCGGCCTGCGAGCGCTCGAGCTCGCCCGACTCTCGCCGCTCGCCGAGTGGCACTACAAGACCGCTCACCGCGACTCCTACGTGGACGTCTCGAAGGCGGAGCGCCTGCTCGGCTGGCAGCCGCGCTACTCGAACATCGAGGCGCTGACGCGCACCTACGACTGGTATCTCGAGAATCGCCACCACCTCGCCGGGGCCGGCCTGACGCACCGGGTGCCCTGGAACCAGCGGGCTCTCGGTCTGCTGCGCCGCATAAGCTGAACCGATGGAGCTAGTGGCCTACCGCGAGCGTTTCCCGATGCTCGCGGAGACGACATACCTGATCAGCCACTCGCTCGGCCCGATGCCCGCCGAGGCGGAGAACCGTGTCGCCGACTATGCGCGGACCTGGAGGACGCGAGGAATCCGGGCGTGGGAAGAAGGCTGGTGGGAGCTGCCGCTCACCGTCGGAGACCAAGTCGGCGGCCTGATCGGCGCTCCTCCCGGCTCCACCGTCATGCACCAGAACGTGACGATTGCGGAGGCCGTCGTGCTCTCCTGCTTCGCCCTGGACGGAGAGCGCCGGCGGATCGTCTACGAGGAGGGCAACTTCCCATCGGTTCGCTACCTGATGCAGGCGCAGCGGGCTCGCGGCGCCGAGATTGTCGTCTGTCCGGACGAGGAGGCGATCGTGGAGGCGATCGACGAGCGGACGCTGCTCGTCCCGATCAGCCACGTTCTCTTCAGGACGGGCCAGATCCAGGACGTCGAGCCGATCATCGCCCGGGCGCACGAGGTCGGTGCCCATGTCGTGCTCGACGCCTACCAGTCCGTCGGCACTGTCCCCCTCGACGTCGCCGCGCTGGAAGTCGACTTCGCCGTCGGCGGCAGCGTCAAATGGCTCTGCGGGGGTCCCGGCGCCGCGTGGCTCTACGTGCGGCCGGATCTCGCCGAGCGGCTCGAGCCGACCCTCGTCGGCTGGCAGGCGCACGCGCGTCCGTTCGCGTTCGAGCCGGAGCTCGAGTACGCCGCCGGTGCGGCGCGCTTCCTCACCGGCACCCCCAATGTTCCCGCGCTCCATGCCGCGACGGCCGGGTACGAGATCGTCGGTGAGGCCGGCATCGAGCGCATCCGCGCCAATTCGCTCCGGCAAACGGATCTCTTCATCGGCCTCCTCGACGAGGCCGGGTTCGACGTGGTGAGCCCGCGCGAGCCCGAGCGCCGCGGTGGATCGGTCGTCGTCCGCGTGCCCGACTTCCCGGCCGTCCACGCCGAGCTCGACGCGCGGGACATCCTCTGCGACTTTCGCCCTGACGCGGGCCTCAGGTTCGGGCCGCACTTCTTCACGACCGACGAGGAGCTCCGGCTCACCGTCGAGGCGCTGAAGGAGATCGTAGGCCGGCGCTCGAGCGTCTCTGCGCCGGCCTAGCCCGTCTCGTTCGGATCCTCGCGGCGAGCTCCTGGTTGCAGCGTGGCGGTACTCAGGCGTAGGTTGTCTCCAAACGTCTCCCGAAGGAGGACACATGCCGACGTACTGCGCACTGACGGTGAGAAAGCTCAAGCCCGGCACCTACGAGGACTGGCGACAGGCGTGGGGGTCAGAAGAGGACATTCCGGCGGGCGCGGAGGCCTACATCGTCCGCAACCTCAAGGACCCGAACGAGATCGTCGCCTTCGGCCTCGTCGAGGGCGACATGGACAAGATCAAGGAGATGATCAACGAGGACGAAGAGCAAGCCCGCCAGGAGGCCATGGCTCCGTACATCGAGTCGATCGGGGCCGACGGCATCTACGAAGTCATCGAGCACATCGGCGCGCGGACGGGGGCAACGACCTCGTAGCGACTACGTGGAGAGGAGCTCGAGCAGGCGCCCGGCATACCCGGGTGCGCTCGGCTCCTCTTCGTGCTTTAGGTAGCAGTAGACCTCGATGCCCTGGTCGAGGAGCGGGCGGATCCTGTCCGCCCACGAGGCGAGAGCCTTGTCGTCGTAGGGAGGATCGCGCAGGCGCAGGTAGCGGAACGGCGCCTCCGCCTCGAGCGTGCCGACGCGCACCGCATTCCGGGGCAGCTCGCCCTCGATGCCGTCCCACGACTCGTGCCGGAAGTCGAAGGCAAGCTGGAGCTCCGGGTCGAAGGAGCCGAGGATCAGAGTCAGCAGCCCCTCGTCGCGGGCAGAGGGGACGAGCACGCGGATCGGCCCCAGCCGGTCCCCGAGCCTTCGCACCCGCTCCTCGAACGTGGCCAGCGCGCCCGCGCGGTAGGCGTTGAGCTTGACGGCGAAGCGGAAGCCGCGCGGCGTCTGCTCGGCCCAGCGCCGGAACTGTTCCTCGGCCGGGAGCCGGTAGCCGGTGGAGTTCAGCTCGACGCTCTCGAAGCGGTGCGAGTAGTGGCGGAGGAAGTCCGGAGGCTTGAGCTCGGCGGGGTAGAAGCCGGGTCTCCAGGACGGATAGGACCAGCCGGAAGTGCCGACATAGAGCCCCGGTACACTCGCCTTCGTGGCCGTCACGCCCGAAGTCCTAGCGGAGAACGTCGTCCCGGTCCTCGGTCACGGCTTCCTGGCGCTGGACGGAGCGCTCGCCTCCGACCTCGCAGTCGTCAACGGAGCGCGCGTCTCCTTCAACCAGGCCTCGGACGAGATGAGCGAGCGCGACGAGGGGCTGATCCGTTTCCTGATGCGGGAAAGACACGGGTCACCCTTCGAGCATGGCTACTTCAGGTTCGTCGTCAAGGCTCCGCTCTTCGTCGTCCGCGAGCACCATCGTCACAGGGCCGGCCATTCATACAACGAGTGGAGTGGGCGTTATTCGAAGATGGAGCCGGAGTTCTACGTCCCGGACTTCGTGCGCACCCAGGTCGGCAAGCCCGGCTCCTACAGCTTCGAGCCGGTCGAGGACGACGTGCGCGAGAACGCGCGCCGGGAGATCGAGGAGAACGCGGTGCGCGCCTTCCAGGCCTACGAACGCATGCTCGAGCAGGGTGTGGCGAAGGAGGTCGCCCGCGCGGTCCTGCCGCTCTCGACCTACACGAAGTACTACTGGAGCTGCAACCCGCGCAGCCTCATGCACTTCTGCTCCCTCCGGAACCACGAGGCCGCGCAGTACGAGATCCGTCAGTACGCAGCGGCGGCCGAGTCTTTCCTGGAGAAGCAGATGCCGCTGACCCACGCGGCCTTCGTCGCCAACGGACGCGTCGCTCCGTAGCCTCTACTAGGCCAGCTTCGCGCTCAGGAGCGGGCGGACCTTGTGGTCGGCATGCCGGTACTCCGAGAGGCGAAGTCCGTCGAAGTCGCCGACCTCGTAGCCGACCGTGAAGCGAACCGTCGTCAGCGGCCCGCTCCCCACCTTGAACGTTCCGCACTGGGCGATCGGCTTGCCCTTCTTCGTCATGAAGAGGATGTAGTAACTGCCCGGCTTCGTCCGCGGGAGACGCTGCGCTCTGACGAGCATCCGCCGGTTTCCGTTCGCGTCGGGCGGGGCGAACTGCACGACGACTCGCATCTCCCCGGCGCCGCGGAGCACGATGCTGGGCGCCGCTCCGAAGTCGTCGTCGGTGCGCTCCTGGCCGACAACGTAACCGCCGACGAACGCAACGAGGGCGATCGCAGCGGCGAGCGCGAAGGCGGCGCCGAGGCGCCGGTGCGGCAGCCAGGAGGGGGACGACGCGGCAGGACCCGGCACGTCGGCGAGCGAGGGCGGGAGCTCAGGCGGCGGGCCGGCCGCCACGAGGAGCTCGTGCACCCGCGTGAGCCGCTCCTGCTCCTCGGCAGGCACATCGTCTCCGACGAGGTCGCGGAACTCCGGAGGGCCCGTCACGAGAGCTCACCTTCGAGTATGTCCGCGAGGCGCGCGAGCGCGCTCCTCGTCCTCGTCTTGACCGTTCCGAGCGGCATCCCGAGAAACTCGGCGATCTCACTCTGCGAGAGCCCGCTCCAGTAGGCGAGCTCGATCAGCCGGCGTTCCTGCTCGGGAAGCTCGGCGAGTGCGCGGTGTACGCGCCACGCGATCCAGCTCGCCTCGGCGCGGTCGGGGGGCCCGGCTTCCTCGGACGGTTCGTCCGCCGGTTCCGCGGGCGGCTCGCCGAGGGCGCGCCTGCGATCGACGATCGCGTTCCGGGCGACCGCATACAGCCAGGGCGCTCCGGGCCCTCGCTCGCGCCGGTAGCTGCCGGCCGAGCGCCAGATCGAGGTGAACGTCTCCTGGACGGCGTCCTCGGCGCGGCCGCGATCGCCGAGCCGGCGCAGGGCGAGGGCAAAGACTGGGCGTGCGTACCTGCGGTAGAGGAGCTCGAAGGCGCCGGAGTCGCCCTCGCCCACGCGCGTGATCAACTCGGCGTCGGTCTCGGTGTCGAAAGCCACAGCCTGGATGGTGGCGAGTCGAGCCGTGGACGGCAAGCTCGTGCGAACTGAGAGCGCGGCAACAGTCATCGGGGTTCCAGGGATTTCTACGGTTTCGTGGGCGGCGCGGATTGCAGGAGCCGGCCGCCGTCGACGACGAGGCTCGTGCCGGTGACGAAGTCCGCTCCCACGAGGAAGAGCACCGCGCCGCCGACGTCGTCGGGCGAGCCGACCCGTCCGAGCAGCGTCTCGGCCGCGCGCCTCTCTTCCTGCCCGGGCTCGACGGCGACCGGACCCGGGGCCACGCCGCACACGCGTACCTCGGGTGCGAGCGCGCGCGCGAGGACCCGAGTCAGCATCGCCTGGGCCGCTTTGGCGGCGCAGTGTGCGGCGAACGAGGGCCACGGCTGGTAGGCGGCTACGTCCTCGATCATGACGACGACGCCGCGGCTCTCTCGCAGATGAGGCGCTGCGGCCTGGGTCACGAAGAAGCTGCCCTTCGCCGTGGCGCCGAAGGCCGCGTCCCAGTCGGCCTCCGTCACCTCCTCCACCGGCTTCGGCGCGAAGCCCTCGGCCGCGGCGTTGACTAGGAGGTCGAGGCCCCCGAGCTCCTCGACGGCCCGCTCGACGAGAGCCTCGGCATCCCTGGCGCGAGTGAGATCGCCGTCGGCCCGTCCGGCTGCGAGGACCGACCAGCCTTCCGCGCGCAGGCGCTCGGCCACAGCTGAGCCGATGCGCCCGGTTCCGCCCGTGACGAGCGCTCTCATCGCACGAGGAGTGTAGGGATGGTCGGAGAACGCCGATTTGGGGAATAACCGCCCGAGGAAAGTGAGGTCTCTGATGAAGAAGCTGCTGCTGCTTGCGGTCGCCGTCCCTGTCTTCGCGCTGACGCCGGCCCTCGCGGCGACGAAGGGAGTGGACATCACGCGTGCCGGGTTCACGCCGAGCAAGGTCACGATCAACTTTGGCGACACGGTCACGTGGACGAACAAGGACACAAACCCCCATCAGGTGCTCGCCGACCAGGCGAAGTTCCCGACCTCGCCGGTGCTCCAGGCGAACCAGACCTACTCGTACACGTTCATGAAGTCGGGGAACTTCGGCTACCGCGACGCCCTCGCCACGAACCACCGCGGCACCGTCACCGTCCGCACGGGTGTCTCGCTGGGGGCCGCGCCGTCGTCGGTGAGGTACGACTCGACAACGACGCTCTCGGGAGTCGTCTCGAACGCGGCGTCGGGCGAGGTCGTGACGGTCGATGCGCAGGCATGCGGCCAGACCACCTTCACGAGGATCGCCGCGGTCACGAGCGCCGCCAACGGCGCGTGGACCTACGCTGCCAAGCCGACGCTGGACACCCTCTTCCAGGCGAACTGGAAGTCGGCGAAGAGCATGCCGGTGAGAGTCGTCGTGCGACCGAGGGTCGTGCTCAAGAAGACCGGACGGGGACGGTTCTCGGCCACAGTCTCCGCGGCGCAGTCGCTCGTCGGCAAATACGTCGACCTCCAGAGGCACACGCGCAGCGGGTGGAGGGTCGTGAAGCGCGTCACCCTGCGCACCGCGACCGGGACAACGCCTCCGACAATCAACTCGAGCGCACGCTTCCGCGCGCGTGTCCGGCGTGGGACGAAGCTGCGCTTGGTCATGCCGCAGCCCGGCACGTGTTACGCCCCGGCCACGAGCAACACCATCAGGGCCTAAACGCCTAGAAAAGGGGGCCGCAGCGCTGCAGCCCCCTTTTCGCACAGAATCCTTACAGCGCTGGAGCAACTTTTCCGCGGCCGGCCCGTTTCACTCAGTAGCCGTCAACAACTGGGGGGTTACCGCCAATGAAGAAAGCTCTAGCGATCGTCACTGCGGCGTTTTCCCTGGCAACCGCCGGGTTCGCCCTGTCGGCCCTGACGGCGACGAAGACCGTCAGCATCAAGAGCACAGGCTTCGTCCCCAAGACGGTCACCGTTGCCGGCATTGACACCGTCCGGTGGAAGAACGTCGACACCGTGAACCATCAGGTTGTCGCCAACAGCGGCGCGTTCGCGTCCGGGATCATCGCGCCGAACCACGTCTACGCCAAGGTCATCAGCACTCCGGGCACCTATCCGTATCACGACGGGTTGCACCCGACGCTGAAGGGCACGGTCAAGGTGATCGGGCCGGCGCCGGCGGTCTCGATCGGCGCTTCCGTCGGCATCGCGACCTTCGGCAACCAGATCCATGTCGGCGGCGCAGTCTCGCCGGCGGCCGTGGGGAACACGGTCTCGATCTACGCTCAGCCGACCGGCCAGGCCTCGTTCGTGAAGCTGGCGGACGTTCAGACGACGACGAACGGCGTCTGGGATTACGTGACCATGCCGGAGATCCTCACCTCGTACAAGGCGACGTGGAAGGGGCACACGAGCGCGATCATCATGGTCGCGGTCGCCCCGAAGCTCACGCTGAGGCGCGTCAGCGGCTGGTTCGTGGCTCGTGCCCTGCCGGCGAAGTTCGGAGGCCACTGGGTGTACGTCCAGCGCCAGAACGGCTTCGGCCAGTGGGTGAGCCTGAAGAAGGTGACGTTCAACCGGCAGTCGGCCAGGCGCTTCAAGCTACCGGGCTTGCGCCGCGGCCGCCATCGGCTCCGCATCTTCATGACGACGAACCAGGCCGGGCCGGGCTACATCTTCAGCAACTCGTCGACGCTCGTCTTCAGAAAGCGCTAGTTCGGCTTCGCTTCGCTTGCCTTCACGGGGGAACCCCTGGTTCCCCCGTGTTGCCCCCTCCTTGCGGGCGGAGGCGGTGTTCGGGCGTTTCAGGAGCCGCCGCAGGTGGTCGCTCTTCAGGCGCGCGCGGTGAGCCTCCCGCCGGGCGGAGCCCGGCTCCGGCGGCGGTTTGGTGTGGTCTCCGAGGAGGCGTTAAGTCGTTGCGGCTTTCACCCTTCCGATGGCCTTTTCGTAGCGTTCGGCCACCGCGGGCCAGTTGACCACGTTCCACCAGGCCTCGAGGTAGTCCGGGCGGCGGTTTTGGTACTTGAGGTAGTACGCGTGCTCCCAGACGTCGATGCCGAGGAGGGGCTCGTCGGATTGCATGATCGGAGAGTCCTGGTTCGCGGTCGAGTAGAGGGCGAGGCCGGTGCCGTCGTGGACGAGCCACGTCCAGCCCGAGCCGAAGCGGTCGACGCCTCCCTGATTGATCGCCTGTTTCAGCTCCTCGAGCGAGCCGAAGGTGTCGTTGATCGCATCGGCGAGCTCGCCTTCGGGCTCGCCGCCCCCGTCCGGGCCCATGATCTCCCAGAAGAGCGAGTGGTTCGCGTGGCCGCCCGCGTTGTTGCGGACCGCGTTGCGCTTGTCCTCGGGAAGCGTTTCCAGGATCGTCAGGACGTGCTCGACCGACTCGTGCGCCGCGTCGGTGCTCTCGAGCGCGGCATTCGCCTTGTCGACGTATGCCTGGTGATGCTTGTCGTGGTGGAGACGCATCGTCTCCTCGTCGATGTGCGGCTCCAGCGCGTCGTACGGGTAGGGCAGTGGCGGAACCTCGAAGGCCATCTGCGACTCCTTTCTCTAGCCTGATTGCTGAGGCTACACCCGCCGAGTATGCTCGCCGCGCCCACGTCCGGAAGGAGCCCGATGCCCACCCTCGTTTTCAACGCCGAAGAGATCGCCCCGCGGGAGCTGAAGCCCGAGCTCTACGAGCTGGAGGGCATCTCGCGCGAAGCGGTCGAGGCGCACTACAAACTGTACGAAGGCTACGTCGCCAAGCGGAACGAGATCCTCGCCAAGCTCGCCGACGTCGATCTCTCAGCCGGGAATCAGGTCTACTCGGAGGTGCGGGCGCTCAAGGTCGAGCTCAGCTTCGCGATCGGTGGGGTCAAGAACCACGAGATCTACTTCGAGCACCTCGGCGGGGAGGGAGGCGATCCGAGTGGGCCGATCGCCGATCTGATCGAGCGCGACTTCGGCTCGGCGGACGACTGGCGCGAAGACCTGAAGGCGACCGGAATGGGCGGTCGCGGCTGGGCCTGGACGGCATACGACTGGGACGAGGGCCGTCTCTACAACTACATCGGCGACGCCCAGAACACGTATCCGATCTGGAACGCGACGCCGCTCGTCGCGCTCGATGTCTATGAGCATGCCTATTTCCTCGACTACCGCACCGACCGCGCGGCCTACATCGGTGCGTTCTTCGACAACCTCGACTGGGGGACCGTGAACGACTGGGTGTCCAAGTACGCGATCCCCCTGAGATAGGTAGCCCCATCGAGACGCTGGCCTTCATCGTCGCCGGCTACCTGACCGGCAGCCTCCCGTTCGGATACTGGGTCGTCCGGGCCACTCGCGGCGTCGACATCCGCACGATCGGCAGCGGCAACATCGGCGCAACGAACGTCTGGCGGAGCTTCGGGGCCCGGTACGGCCTACCCGTGATCCTGCTCGACATCGCGAAGGGGCTCGTCCCCGCGCTCGTCGCGACGCTCGCCGCCGGCCATGTCGCGGGTGCCCTTGCCGGCGGCGCCGCGATGCTCGGCCACTGGCGGCCGCTCTTCCTCGGTTTCGCCCGCGGCGGGAAGATGGTCGCGACCTGCGCCGGAGCGCTGCTGGGGCTCGCGCCGCTCGTCGGGCTCGCCGGGGCCGGGGTCTGGATCCTCGTCTTCGCGCTCACGCGCTACGCCTCGGTCTCGTCGATCGTGGCCGCCGCCTCGCTGCCCCTCACGGCGCTCGTGCTCGGCGAGCCGTGGCCCGTGCTCGTCTTCTCGGGCCTCGCGGCGCTCGGAGTCCTCCTTCTGCATCGCGCGAACCTGGCCCGGCTCCGCGCAGGAACCGAGACGAGGGTTCAGTTGCGCCGCAAGCGCGAGCCGGCGAGTGCCTAGGAGCTAGCCAGCCACTCGCGCAGCTCGGTGTGGCGCTCGAGCGGCCCGCCGTGCTCGAGCTCGCGCCGCAGCTCGCCGACCGTGCCGAAGCGCTCGGCCAGCACGTCGTGCGTGTGGATCGTCTCCAGGTTCACCTGCCGCGAGAAGACGAAGTCGCCCTCGTCGAGCGCCGGGTACGCGTCGAGGACGCCTTTCAGCGCCAGGCGAACCGAGTCCTCGACGAAGCGTGGCTGAAGGTGCGCGTGCTCGACCACGAAGAGCTCGTCGGGCCGCTTGAGGAGCTCGTAGACCGGGGCGCTCATCGAGCCCTCGACGATGCCGACCAGCTCTTCGGCGTTGACGTTCGCCTGCGTCCCGACGTAGAGCGTCCCGCGCCCGCGCTGGTTGTGGGTCGCCAGAGGCACGAGCTCGAGGATGCGATCGACGTCGCCGTCGTCGAAGCCGGCCTCCAGCAGGCGCTCGCTCGCCCGGCCGCGGACGAGGCCCTGCGCGCACGGGCAGGCGTTGATGCCCGCAGCCTCGACGCCGACGGCTCGCCGCGTCGCGCTTGCCGAAGCGGCCGCGATCCCGATCAGGCTCACCATCTCCTGCGTCGGGAGGCCGGTAACCGGCGTAGTCCGCTTGATCGGATACTGCGCCACGATTCGGACCTCGGCCCGGAGCGACTGCTGGCGCTCGACGATGTGCGCCGCGATGTGCTCGGCGAGGACCTCGACGAGGAACGCCTCTCCGATCACGACCTCCTCGATCGCCTCCTCGAAGAGCTCCGGGAAGCGCGACATGTGGACGCCCTTCTGCCGCGGGTCGAGGTCGACCGTGCACTCGATGTCCGCCGCGATCTGCTTCTCGTGTCCCCCGTAGCTGATCCGGATCGCCTTGCTCGCGCCTGTGACCCCGGCGCGGGAGAGTCCGAGCGGGACCTCGGGCAGCGAAGCCTGGAGGTCGTGCTCGAGGAGCCGCGAAGCGTCGTCCGTCGTAGCCATACTCTCCGTCCAACCGTACCAAGGGGGTTCGTGGCACCAGAAGAAAGCTTTGCCCGATTCGTATCGCTCGCCTGTCACGACCTGCGGACGCCGCTCGCAACGGTGTCGGGCTTCGCGCACACGCTCGACCGGATGCAGCTGGGCGAGCCTACCGAGCGGTACGTGGGGATGATGCTGGCGGGGGCCGAGCAGATGGCGGAGCTGCTCGACGACCTCGGCCTCGCGGCGCGCATCGAGGCCGGCCGCTACGAGCCGAGCCTGGAGGAGGCGGACTCGCTGGAGCTCGCGCGGGCGGCGGCGGGCCGACTCGGGGAGAAGGCATCGGCCGCGGGTACCGGAGCCGAGGTGCGCCTCCCTCGCGAGTCGGTCGAGCGGGCCCTGGCGGGGCTCGCGCTCTGCGCCTTGCGCCACGGTGCGGTCGAGCACGTCGAGCTCGTCGCAGAGGGCTCGACGGTCACGATCTCGCCGGTCAACGCGGACGCCGCGCCGGTCGTGTTCTCCGAGGAGCTGAAGGATCTCGGCGCCGCCACCGCGCGGCGGCTCGTCGAAGCGCTCGGGGGCTCGCTCACGCTCGAGGGCGAGCGCTTGCTCGTCCGTCTATCGGGCTAGGAACGGCCGCGGCAACGAGCCAGCGCGTCGGCGTAGAAGCCGAGGATCTTCGAGGCGTGATTCTCGAAGTAGGAGATGTTGTGCTCTCCACGCCAGAGATGGAAGCGCACCCCCGGGAGCAGATGAGCCAGCTCGGTGTCGGCGCTGCGGAAGGGATCCTCCGTGCCGACGTCGATCCAGAGACGTGCTCGACCATAGAGGCGCGGGTTCGCGCGAGCGGCCCCCATGACGTCGTGACGAGCGAAGTCCTCGGCGTCCTCGAACGCCCCTTGCGGCGTCTCGCCGCCGGTGCGCCACATCGCTGCCGAGTGGCCGCCCACGGCGCAGAACCGGTGGAACCGCGCGAGGTCGAAGGCGCCGAACCCGCCCATCGAGAAGCCGCCGATCGCGACCCGCGAGCGGTCGGTGTGATAGCGGCGAGCGGCCGCGGGAATCAGCTCGCGCAAGACATAAGCGCCCCAGCGGCCGTCGGCCCGGTCGTGGTAGTACGAATGCTCGCCGCCGTTCACGAAGACGATCACGGGCGCCCGTGCGCCGAGCCGCTTCAAGGCGCGCCGGAGCGAGCCCTTGACCATCGAGTCCGGCGAGCTCCCGCGGCCGTGCAGCAAGAGGAGCAGCGGCCGTCCGCGGCTCGATCCCGGAGGAAGGAGGACGGCCTGCCGCAGCGACTGGCCGACGAAGCGACTCTTGACGGTGAAGTGCGAGGCGCCGTTCCCGCAGCCTGCGCAGGCGACCGCGAGGAGGAAGAGAGCCGCGAGCCGCCTCACTCCAACAGTCGCGAAAGTCGCCTGTCCCTGATCACGTCTGCCAGTGTGGCACGCGCGGACGCAGCTTCCCGCGTACACCCTTTCCCCCGGGGCCGCTGTCCGATGCGTTGGCTACCCTGGCAACATGACCGCTGTCGAGACAGAGAAACCGTGAGCTCATCGCCCTCTCACTGCACGAGCTCGAGGATGAGATCGCGACCCTCGCCTCGCACATCTACGCCGGCACCTGCCGCTGGCTCGAGCTCGTAGGAGAGCTCGACCGCCGGGGCGGGTTCGTAGGCTGTTCCTGCGCCGAGTGGCTCGCCTGGCGCTGCGGCTTGAGCCCGCGCGCGGCGCGGGAGCACGTGCGGATCGCGCGGCGCTTGTGCGAACTGCCGCGCATCCACGCGGCCTTTGCCCGCGGCGAGCTCTCGTACGCGAAGGTGCGGGCGCTGAGCCGTGTTGCCGAGGAACGAAGCGAGGAGGAGCTGCTGCTCCTCGCACGGCACATGACCGCGTCCCAGCTCGAGCGCGCTGTTCGCGCCTACAGGCGGCTGGCGACCGAGGAGGCCAACGCACTCGAGGACGCGGCCTACGTCGGCTACTGCTGGGACGAAGACGGAGCGCTCATCGTGAGAGCCCGGCTTGCACCCGAGCAGGGGGCTCTGTTCGTGCGCGCGCTCGAGTCGGCCCGGGACGCGCTCCAGGAGCGGGCGTGGTCGGAGGAGCGCGGCTCCGCGGAGCCGCGGCAGCCTGCGCGACGAGCGACGAATGCCGAGGCGCTGGCAGCGATGGCGGACATGGCCGTAGCGAGCGAGACGCAGGGTCGGTCAGGAGGTGAGCGCTACCAGGTGGTTGTCCATGTCGACGAAGCCGCGCTCGCTGGCAGCCGCGAAGGGGCCGTCGCCCTCGAGGACGGGCCGGCCCTCGCCGAGGAGACGGCTCGACGGCTCGACGGCTCGCCTGCGACGCCTGACAAACCTCGCGAATCTCGTCCTCCTCTGCGGCCGCCACCACCGCTTCCTGCACGAGGGCGCCTATTCGCTCGAAGTGCTTGCGGACGGCGGCGCGGTCTTTCGGGATCCCTGGGGAGGTCCGATTCCCAATGTCCCGCGGCCGCCGCCCGGCAATTCGCATGGCCTGCTCGAGGGCAACCGCTCGTTCGCAATCGACGCCGGCACGTGCAAGGGCGGAGACGGCGACCGGATGGATCTCGGCCTCGCAGTGGACGCCCTCCTCACCGCAGCAAGCGCGAAAGCCGCCGGTCCTTGAGCACCCGGCCTCCGGTCTGGCAGTCGGGGCAGTAGTAGATCGTGTGCTCCTCGAAGTCGACCTGGGCGATCGGTGTCCCGCAGACGTGGCACGGCTCGCCGAGCTTCTTGTGCACGCGGTAGGTTCGCTTGTCGTCCGCGCCCTGCTCCCGCAGCTCGAGACCGCGCTCGAGCTCCGAGTGGATCGCCTCGCTCAGACGCTCCACCTCCTCCGGCTTCAGCTCCTTCGAGAGCGCGTAGGGAGAGAGCCGGGCCGCGTGGAGGATCTCGTTCGCCCACGCCCTCCCGATCCCCGCGATCACACGCTGGTCGCGCAAGAGCGAGTGCAGCCGCCGCGACTCGCAGGCGAGGATCTCGCCGAGCTCCTTCGCGTCGAGCTCGTTCGCCTCCGGGCCCAGGTGCGCGAGCTCGGCCTCCGCCTGCTCGGGCGTGAGGAGCCAGACGCCCGCGCGCTTCTTCTTCCCCGCCTCGGTCAGCACGAGCTCGGCTCCGCCCTGGAAGCGGAGGCGAAACGCAGGTGTCTTCGGCCCCTTCTCGCCGGCGGGCACGTAGCGCAGCCGTCCCGCCGTCATCAGGTGGACGAGGAGAACGAGGTCGCCGTCCTCGGTCGGGAAGAGGAGGCGCTTCGCGCGTCGCTCCGCACCGGCCAGACGGCGTCCTTCCAGAGCCGTCAGAGGCGGGTCGATCGTCTTCAGTGTGGCGATGTGGGCGGGCCCTGCCTTCTCGATCGGGAAAGCGGAGACGGGGCCGTCGAGGGCACGCCTCCACGCCTCCATCTCCGGCAGCTCGGGCACTAGTCTCTCCTCATGGCTGAGCCGATCAGGGTAACCGCGCGGCGCGGGGGCACGGTCGAATCTGCACACCGCGTGCATGCCGTGGCCGTGCGCAACGGCGAGGTGGTCGCCGAGGCCGGCGACCCGACTCTCGTGACATTCATGCGCTCCGCCGCGAAGCCGATCCAGGCGCTGCCGCTCGCTCGTGCGCGCGAGGACCTCGACGCCCGCGACCTCGCCATCGCCTCTGCGTCGCATCTCGCCGACGAGGCGCAGCTGGCAGCTGTGCGGGGGCTCCTCGAGAACGCACCGGCGACCGAGGACGATCTCGAGTGCGGACCGTTCGAAGGCTCCAAGCTCAAGCACAACTGCTCCGGGAAGCACGCGGGGATGCTCGCCCTCTGCCACGCCGAGGGCTGGCCGCACGAGGGCTACCGTCTCGCCGACCACCCCTGCCAGACCGAACTGGTCGCGGAGGTGGCAAGCCTCGCCGGGACCCGCGAGTTCCCAACCGCAGTCGACGGCTGCGGCGTCGTCACCTTCGCGCTCCCGCTCGAAACGATGGCGCGCGTGTTCGCGACCTTCGAGCAAGCCGCCGCCGGTCGAGCCGTGGCTGATGCGATGCGTGCCCACCCGGAGCTGATCCGCGGGCCGACCGGCCTGGACACGAATCTCATGCAGGCGCTGCCAGGCTGGATTGCGAAGGGCGGGGCCGAGGGACTGCTCTGCGCCGCCTCACCGGACGGCCTCGGTCTCGCGCTCAAGGTCGAGGACGGAGCGAGCAGAGCGCTGCGGCCCGCGCTAGGCGCCTTTCTCGGCCTGCTCGGCCTCGACGGCTCCGCCTTCGGAGCGATGCCCCTTAGCAACAGTCGAAACGAGGTCGTGGGCGAGCTCGCGGCGTCTTGAAAAAATCTCTTCACAGCCCTGTGGATAGCTGTTAACTTCCCTCCCCTGCGAGGCGAGCCGGGGGAGGGGGTTAACCGGCTCTTTGCGTTTCCGGCGTCCGTCCCACCAACGCGAAGAGGAGACAATTGCTCACAGTCGACATCTCCCTCCCAGACGTCGAAGAGCTCCACAAGCTGGTACAGGACGGACAAGAGAAGGGCTTCCTCACCTACGACGAGATCGTCGCCGGGCTCGAGGAGGTCGATCTCTCGAAAGAGCAGATCGAGGACTTCTACACCTATCTGATCGACCACTCGGTCGAGCTCGTCGAAGGCGAGCAGCACAAGCACCCGCCGCACGAGCAGCCCGCGCTCGCCGAGGAGGAGAAGGGCCCGAAGCTCGATCTCTCGGTCGAGCCGTCGCTCGATTCGTTGCGGCTCTACCTGCGCGAGATCGGCAAGGTGCCGCTTCTGACCGCCGACCAGGAGGTCTATCTGGCGAAGCGGATCGAGCGCGGCGACATGTCTGCGAAGACGCACATGATCGAGGCCAATCTGCGCCTCGTCGTCTCGATCGCCAAGAGCTATCTCGGCCGGGGACTGTCCTTCCTCGACCTGATCCAGGAGGGCTCGCTCGGCCTCATCCGCGCCGTCGAGAAGTTCGACTACCGCAAGGGCTACAAGTTCTCGACCTACGCGACCTGGTGGATCCGGCAGGCCGTCACCCGGGCGATCGCGGACAAGGCGCGCACGATCCGCATCCCGGTGCACATGGTCGAGAAGCTGAACAAGGTCGTGCACATCGAGCGCCAGCTCGTCCAGCGCCTCGGCCGCGAGCCGCAGCCCGACGAGATCGCCGTCGAGCTCGAGATGACGACGGAGGAGGTGCGCGAGATCCTGCGCATGGCGCAGCTTCCAGTCTCGCTCGAGAAGCCGATAGGCGAGGAGGAGGAGTCGGAGCTCGGCGACTTCGTCCAGGACGAGCAGGCCGAGTCGCCGTTCGACACCGCCTCGCTCTCACTGCGCCGCGAGGACATCCAGAGGGCGCTCGACTCGCTTCCGGAGCGCGAGCGGAAGGTGATCGAGCTGCGCTTCGGGCTCACGGGCGCGCAGCCGTGCACGCTCGAGGAGGTCGGCCGGGCCTTCGGCGTCACGCGCGAGCGCATCCGGCAGATCGAGAACAACACGCTCAAGCGGCTCGAGACGCTCCCCGAGGCGCAAGGCCTCAAGGGCTCTACTTAACAGGGTTTTCGGTCTCGGCCCGCTCGTAGGGGACGAAGAGCCGGCAGTGCGGGCACTTGAACCCACGCCGCGGATCGTCGTCTTCGCCGATCAGCTCGCCTCGGAACTGCCGCTTGCAGTGGGGGCAGACGACGTCGTAAATTTCCGAGGCGGCGGCGTTACCCATTCAGCGAAGGTAGCAACGACTCACTGTCCGGTGGGGCAGCCGCCGACTTCGTAGGCGGTCACAGCCTCCTCGTTCAGAATCCAGTACCAGCGCTCCCCGACCTTTAGCTGGTGATTGATGTCCGGCTCGGTCGTCTTCCCCGAGACGGACGTCAGCCGGAAACGCACGGCCTTCGTGTCCCGCTCGCCCACTCGTGGGACCTGGATCGTCTCGTTGTAGACGTCGAGCACCTCCACCGAAGCAAGGTCGCCGACGGCGATTGTCCGCCGCGCGCACTCCGCGAAGAGCTCGCGTGAGACAAGCCGCCGATGGGCAGGGAGGAGGTTCTCGTACGTGCGACCGAAACGACCGTTGTAGAGATCTTCCATCTGGCGCACTTGGGCCTTTCCTGCCGGGGTCGACGCCGGGTCGATCTCGCCGCCGCAGCCGGCGAGCCCGAGAGCGGCGAGCAGGAGCACGGGGAGGAGGCGTCGCACGGGACGCATCATCCCCTACGGCGCGGCTAGCTCTCGCTCATCGAGGCGCCGTCGAGGCGCAGTCTCAGCAGCGTGCCGCCCCCGGCCGCTCGCTCGGCGACGACCTCGCCGCCGTGGGCCTCGGCCACCTGCCGCACGATGGCGAGGCCAAGGCCGGATCCGGGCGATCCCCGTGCCGAACGGGCCCGGTAGAAGCGGTCGAAGACGTAGGGCAGGTCCTCCTCGGCGATCCCCGGGCCGTGATCGCGCACGGTCACTTCCCCATCGCGGACGGAGATCTCGACTTCGCCGCCGGGCGGGCTCCACTTCGCGGCGTTGTCGATCAGGTTCGCCAGCGCCCGCTCGATCGTCCGAGGGACGCCGTGGACGACCGACTCGGCGAGCTCGGTCTTGAAGCTGATGCCGGGCCGGTTGCGGCGGGCCCGCTCTACCGCATCGGCCGCGACGAGGTCCAGCCGGACGTCCTCGGCCTCTTCCGGGTGCTGCTCGCCGCGCGCGAGCTCGATCAGCTCGGAGATGAGCGTCGTCATCTCGCCGAGCTGCTCGACGACGTCGGTCAGCAGCCGCTCGCGCTCCCCGGGCGGCAGCTCGCGGTCGCTCGCCAGCACCTCGATGTTCGTGCGCAGGCTGGTCAGAGGCGTGCGCAGCTCGTGCGAGGCGTCCGCGACGAGCTGGCGTCTCGCACGCGTCGATTCCTCGAGCACCCCGAGCATCGCGTTGAAGCTGGCCGCGAGCCGGCTCAGCTCGTCTCGACCGCGCGCTTCGATGCGCTGGGAGAGGTCCCCGGTCTCGGTCACCGTCTCGGTCGCTTCCGTCAGGCGCCGAACGGGCGCGAGCGCGGCACCGGAGACGGCCAGGCCGAGCCCTGCCGCGACGAGCACTCCGCCGCCGGCGATCAGGACCAGCATGGTGAAGTAGGTGTCCCTCTGCCCGCGCGCGACCTCGAGAACGCGCTTCGTCACCGGCAGGGTCACGGTCTGCCCCCGCAGCCGGAAGATCGCTCCGTTGGCGCCCACGGCCTGGGGATAGCCGCCGAAGACGCCCGGCTGGGGCGGCCCGCCGCCGATGTCGAAGTCCGGGCCGTGGACGATCCGCTCCATGCTCGATCGGAGGGCATCGTCGACGCTTCCGTAGAGCTGGCCGCGGACGACGACGTAGACCAGGATCGACGCGGCGACGACGGCGAGCGCGACGGCGGCGGCCGCAACCAAGGTGAGCCGGGCTCGGAAGCTCATCCGTCCCGCAGGGCGTAGCCGACGCCGCGGACGGTCTGGATCAGCCGCGGCTCTCCGCCCGCCTCCGTCTTTCGTCGCAGGTAGCCGATGTAGACGTCCAGCGAGTTCGACGCGAAGCCGAAGTCGTAGCCCCAGACGCGCTCGAAGATGACCGACCGCGTCAGCACCTGCCGCGGGTTGCGCAGGAAGAGCTCGAGCAGCGAGAACTCCGTCCGCGTGAGCTCGATCGCTCGCCCGTCGCGTCGCACCTCGCGCGTGGACGGGTCGAGCTCGAGGTCGGCGAAGCGCAGCAGCTCGGTCGCCTCGTCGCTCGTCCGCCGGAGGAGCGCCCGCAGGCGCGCGAGCAGCTCCTCGAGCGCGAAGGGCTTGACGACGTAGTCGTCGGCCCCGGCGTCGAGCCCCGCGACCCGGTCCTCGACCTCGGTGCGGGCGGTCAGCATCAGCACGGGGAGCTTCCGGCCCGAGCTCCGGATCCGGCGGCAGACCTCGAGCCCGTCGAGGCCGGGCATGAGCACGTCGAGGATCACTGCATCGGGCTCGGCCTCGGCCTCGATCCGGGCGAGCGCCTCCTCGCCGTCGGCCGCGAGCTCGATCTCGTAGCCCTCGAGCTCGAGGGCACGGCGCAGCGACTCGCGAACGGCCGGCTCGTCGTCGACGACAAGAATCCTCATGCCTTGAATTCTTGCGCGGCAATGGTGAGAGCGAGATAAGAAAGCAGGCTTCTTAGCGGGTTCTTAGAGATCTCTCATGCCAGCTTTAGTTCGGCATGCTCTGATTGGGGCAGACAACGAAAGGAATTCGCATGCCTCGCCCAGGACGCATCTCCCCGCTCATCTCCGCCGTGATCGCCGCGCTCGCCGTCGGTGCGGGCACAGGCGCCGTCGTCTACTCGCTGGTCTCCTCGCCGGACCAGAAGACCGTTGTCCGGGAAGTTCCCGTCGGCGGCTCCGAGACGACCGCCTCGACCTCGGCGCTCACGGTCGGCGAGATCTACCGCCGCTCGTACAAGGCCGTCGTCGAGATCACGGTCGCGTCGAACGGATCAGGCCAGTTCGAGGGCCAGGGCCAGCAGGCGCAAGGCTCCGGCTTCGTCTACGACACGGACGGGCACGTGGTCACGAACGAGCACGTGGTCGAAGGAGCAGACACGCTTTCCGTCCGCTTCTGGAACGGCGACACCTACACGGCGAGCGCCGTCGGCTCCGATTCCTCGACCGACCTGGCCGTGATCAAGGTCGATGCGCCGCAGTCGATCCTCCAGCCGCTCGCGGTCGGAGACTCGGGGGCCGTCCGCGTGGGAGACGGAGTCGTGGCGATCGGGAGCCCCTTCGGGCTCGAGGAGACGGTCACGAGCGGGATCGTCAGCGCCCTCCACCGGCAGATGCGGGCGCCGAACGACTTCACGATCAACGACTCGATCCAGACGGACGCCGCCATCAACCACGGAAACTCCGGCGGCCCGCTGCTGAACTCGCGTGGACAGGTGATCGGCGTCAACGCGCAGATCCGCAGCGAGTCGGGTGGCAGCGACGGCGTCGGCTTCGCGATCCCGTCGAACACCGTGCGCTCGATCGGGGACGAGCTGATCAGCACCGGGAAGGTCGAGCACGCCTTCCTGGGCGTCACCGTGCAGACGATCCCGGAATCGGTCGCTTCGAAGCTGAACCTCGTGGCCGGCGCCGAGGTGGACGAGGTGCGCCCGGGGACGCCTGCGGCGAAGGCGAAGTTGCACCCGGCGACCGGAACGAAGACCGTCGAGAACGACCGCTACTCGACCGGGGGCGACGTGATCACGTCGGTCGACGGCAAGGACGTCACGAACTCCGAGGAGCTGCAGCGCGCGATCGACGCGAAGGAGCCGGGCGACACCGTGACGATCAGGTACTGGCGCAACGGCGACACGCACGCCGTCGAGGTCGAGCTCGCACAGCGCCCGTCCCAGCCCATCGCTCCCTAGCCGGTCTTAGGAACTTCTTAGCCAGATCTCAGATCGTGCTTAGGGAGCCCTGGTTCGATGAGCAAGCAATCGAACGAAAGGAATAACGCGATGCACAGGCTGATCACGTCCAAGCGCTTCCTCGCCGGGCTGGGGGCGATCGCCGTCGTCGCCGGCGGGGGCGCGGCTCTCGCCGCCTCGGGCTCCTCGAGCTCGCCCAGCTTCCTCGACAGGGTGGCGCAGCACCTCGGGATCTCGACGGAGAAGCTCCAGGACGCAACGAAGGCGGCCGCGCTCGACCAGGTCGACGCCGATCTCGCGGCGGGCCGGATCACGAAGGCCCAGGCCGATGCGCTGAAGAAGCGGATCGAGTCGGGCGACTTCCCCGCCTTCGGCTTGCCGCCCTTCGGCGGGCCAGGCTTCTTCGGCGGGCCCGGCTTTGGCCGCCACGCGGACTTCCTGCACCCGGTCCACCACCAGGCCGCAGCCGACTACCTCGGCCTGACGGTGGCCCAGCTCGACGAGAAGCTGAGCAGCGGCCAGTCGCTGGCCGACGTCGCGAAGGCGCAGGACAAGTCCGTCGACGGGCTCAAAGAGGCGATCCTGGCCGACGCCAAGAAGCATCTCGACCAGGCCGTCAGCGACAAGAAGCTCACCCGCGCGCAGGCCGATGCGATGTACGAGCGGCTCTCCAAGGACATCGACGACATCGTCAACGGCACCTTCCCGCGCCTCCGCCATCTCCGCGGCGGCCTGCATCCCTTCGGGCCGCCTCGAGGCGAATCGATGTGGAGGACGCCCGCGGCCTAGCTCCCCTCCCCAAGGGCTCCACCCGTAACGAGGCCCGCTCCGGCGGGCCTCTTGCGTTCAGTAGGTCCGGATCCGGGCCTGCGTGCCGATCACGATCAGCGGCGAGCGCCCGGGGCGGAACCAGCGGAGAACGGTCACGAGCTGGGGCAGAGGAAGGCTCACGCAGCCGATCGTCGGCCGGCCCGTGCTCGCGTGGAGGAAAATCCCGGAGCCGCGGCCCGGCACGACGGGATCCATGTTGAAGCGGATGACCGCGAAGTGACGGTAGGCCGTGGGCGACTCCGACATGTCCGGGGTCGTGACGCGGAACGGGGGCGTCCTCCCGCACGGAACGTGCCGGAAGCGGTTGTAGAAGGGCGAGCGCGGATCCTCGACCCACCAGTCGCCGCATTCGATCCGGTGGTAGGGATAGCGCACGCCCGGGTTCGGCGCGACGCCGAACATCGTCCGTCCGATGCCGAACGCCCCGGCGGGAGTGGTGCGGTCGCCTTCGCGCCGGTTCTCCGAGACGCCTCGCCGTCCAACCCAGGCCGCCCAAGGTCCGGCGGCCGGAACCCAGCAGCCACCGGAACGTTCCCACGTCCGCAGGCTGCCGCGTGTGGAGCGCGCCGTATCGGTCAGCACCGTCACCAGCTGCCGCGCGGAACCGGTCGAGGCGAGCTGGTTGGCGAGGGTCGGCGGACACGACTGCGCCGCCGGCGCCCCGCGGGACCTGTCCAGGGCCAGGCCCTGGCCATGGCTTGACTGGACGCCTTGCCAGAGTGCCAAGCAGGCCAAGGGCAGGATCATCCTCCGCATTCGGCCCTTCAGACTAATCTCGTAGGGCGATGAGGCTTCTGCTGATCGCACTGCTCTCGGTGCAGGCGCCCCCGTTCGCGCACACCGTCTCGCCCGTTACGCGGGCGCAGCTGCCGCAGTCCTGGCGTCCCGGCTGCCCCGTCCCGCCGGCGCAGCTGCGGCGCTTGCGGCTGAGCTACTGGGGCTTCGACGGCGAGCCGCACACCGGCACCCTGGTCGTGAACACGACAGCCGTGAACGATCTCGTCCGCGTCTTCTCCCGACTCTACGCCGCGCGCTTCCCGGTGCGTCGCATGCGGCCGATCGACGCCTACGGCGGCAACGACGAGCGCTCGCTTGCGGCCGACAACACGTCGGCGTTCAACTGCCGCTTCGCGGTCGGTCCCGGCCCGCGGCGCTGGTCGACGCACGCATACGGGCTCGCCGTCGACGTGAATCCCGTCGAGAACCCGTACCTCGAGGGCAGACGCGTGCACCCACGAGCAGGTCGGGCCTACCTCGACCGAACGGACGTCCGGCCGGGAATGGCCGTGCGGGGCGGTTTGCTCGTCCGCGCGTTCTCCGCCGTCGACTGGCAGTGGGGCGGACGCTGGCGGGGCACTCCCGACTACCAGCACTTCTCCGCGACCGGTGGCTGAGCTGTGACGGCGCGGCTGTACGCGGCAACCGGAGACGGGATCGCCCGCCTCGACCAGAGCGGCGAAGACTGGGCCGTCGAGCTCTCTCTCGAGGGCAGCGGAGCCCAGTGCCTGGCGGTCGACCCGGCGGAGCCGGACCGGCTCTACGCCGGCCTGCGGGAAGGCGGTGTGCGCAGGAGCGATGACGGCGGACGTGCCTGGGTCGATTGCGCGCTGCCCGAGCCCGGCGTCTTCTCGCTCGCCGTCAGCGTGGTTGACGGCGCGGTCTATGCGGGCACGGAGCCGAGCCGGCTGTTCCGGAGCGGCGACGGCGGCGAGAGCTGGCGGGCGCTCGACGGCCTGCTCGAGCTTCCGTCGAGGCCCACGTGGAGCTTTCCGCCGCGGCCGTGGACGTCGCACGTGCGCTGGATCGCGCCGAGCCCGCACGAGGCCGACCTGCTCCTCGTCGGGATCGAGCTCGGCGGCCTGATGCGCTCGAGCGACGGCGGCGAGAGCTGGCAGGACCACCGCCCGGGAGCGCAGCCTGACGTCCACTCGCTCGCCTGGCACCCGCGCGTGCCCGGCCGCGCCTACGAAGCCGGCGGCGGCGGAGCCGCGTTCAGCGAGGACGCAGGGGACACGTGGCGGCCGGCCGACGAGGGGCGAGACCGGAACTACACCTGGTCGGTCGCCGTCGATCCGGACGATCCGGAGCTCTGGTACGTCTCGGCGAGCACGGGCCCGTTCGCGGCTCACGGCCGGCGCGACCCGCAGGCTCTCGTCTACCGCCGGCGCGCGGGCGAGCCCTGGCAGCCGCTCGGCGGCGGGCTGCCCGAGCCGCTGCCGGCGATGCCGTACGCACTGGTCGCCGCCGACGGCCGCCTCTTCTCCGGGCTCGCCGACGGCCGGATCTGGGAGAGCCGCGACGAAGGTGACACCTGGAGCGAATGCGTACTCGCCGGCGACCCGGTGACGGCAATTCAGGCCCTCGTCTACGCCGGCACCGACTACCCGCCTGCCTTTGCAGATGCAGGTCGAGCAACCGGTGCAGGAAGCGGAGGTTGAGCAGCAGGTACTTACTCCGGTGCGGGAGCGCGGCAGCGGTCATCTCGGACTCGTGCAACCGTTGGCGGATGTCGTCGATGTCGTCTCCGAGGGTGGCCATGCTCTTGCGCGTGGGCCTCTCGCCCACCAGGTCGGCGATCAACAGACGGGTCAGAGCCTCGCTTTTGACCGGGGTGAAACGGACGGGCGCCCACGCCCATTCGCGGAGTGCGTAGTACTGGCTCTCCCCGGCCCAGTCGAGCATCCTCCCGCGCCGCGCCATCCGCAACAGATCGTGGCCACCGGCGCCCCTGGAGGAGGCGCAGCTGCCCGTGTACGAGGATGCGATCCGCCGCGTCGATCTCGCGCGGGGACAGCGCGTGCTCGACATCGGCTGTGGCACAGGCGTTTTCCTTCGTGCCGCCGCCGACCGGGGGGCCGAGGTCTTCGGCCTCGACGCCTCCGACGCGCTTCTAGAGATCAGCCGGACGCGTGTTCCCGAGGCCGACCTCCGCGTCGGCGAGATGCAGGCCCTTCCCTGAGGACGACTTCTTCGACGTCGTCGCCGGGTTCAACTCGTTCTTCTTCGCGGCCGACATGGTCGCGGCGCTGCGAGAGGCGAAGCGGGTCGCGAAGCCCCGGGCGCCGGTCGTGATCCAGGTCTGGGGACGGCCGGAACGCTGCGACCTCAAGGCTGTGCACCATGCGCTCGCGCCGTTTCTCCCGCCCCCGGACCCCAATGCGACCCGGGGCTCCGAGCTCTGGGAGGCGGGTCTTCTCGAACGGCTCGCCGCCGAGGCCGGCCTGACTCCTGGGGCCGCGTTCGACGTGTCATACACCCTGGAGTTTCCGGACGGAGACGCCCTGGCCCGAGGGCTGCTGTCGGCCGGCGGCCTGGCCGAGGTCATCGGCCCTGCGCGCGAG
>WNGB01001017.1_pt1 | contig 50706 bp, 66 predicted proteins | sample 5400681 | NCBI WGS metagenome assembly WNGB01 (sample SAMN13153367, study PRJNA577476) | soil metagenome | isolation source: 115 cm soil or saprolite under grassland replicate 2 | place: USA:California | collected 2016-06-15
CCTCGGAGCACGTCGTAGTGCCAGTAGGTCGGGTAGGAGAACTGTGTCCAGGACGGGTCGATCACCTCACCGGTCGAAAGTCTGCGAAGCATCCGCCGGTCGAGGAGATACTCCTGGCCGCGGAGACGGGCGGCATTCACGTCCGGCGAGCCACCAGTCGCTCGTTCGTATTCCAGCAGCCCATCCAGCACGTCGATCGTGCTGTGGAATGATCCGCGCGTCGATCCATTCTCCTGCTCGCAGTTCCACCCTCCATCGTTCATCTGCTCGCCGAGGAGACGGTCCACGATGCGCTGGACGTTCTCGCCGAAGTAGGCCCCGATCGCGACGACCTTGCCGTTGATGCACGGCTCAACCTCGCCCGCGAAGAAGGGCTCGCCGTCGTGTTCCCACCTGCAGTGCTCGCGGACCCGGCGCACGGCATGTCGCGCGCTTGCGCTCACGGGATCAAGACCGAAGCTCCGCAGCAGCATCAAGCTCCAGGCCGTGGACGTCCATTCGGGGAACAAGGTGCCTTGCCTCGCGGGTGTCCATTCGGGGAACAAGGTGCCTTGCCTCGCGGGTGGTAGTGAGTGCCACCATTCCGCCGCGGCGGTGGAGGTAAACGTCGGGGGGCCTGCATCCCAGTGGCCATCCTGGCGTTGGAGGGCGAGCAACCGTGCGCCCCAGCCCTCGTTGGCGACACGGCCGCATTCTGCCGCGACGTCTTCTTCGGGCGCGTCAACAAGGTCGCCCATGACCTGCCAGCGGATCGCCGGGTCGGAGTCCAGCAGCCACTCGACGACATTCATGGGGTCTGCCTCATGGCTCGACAAGTAACGGGTTCATTCAAGTGACCCGACTCGTGTCGGGCAGGAGGCCGCGATAGGTGGACCGCCAGCTTGCCACGTGCACCCGGGCGATGGCGGCAGCGTCGTCGACGTCAGGCGGTCGGACAAGGCCGATCATGGATTCACAATCTATCTCGATCTTCTTTGACCATAGACGGGCAGCAGCTCGAGAGCGGGCGCTCGAAGCGAGCCATAGCGATCATCGCCGCGGCACTCACCGCGGTCGTGCTGACGGGGCTGCTGTACATGCGCTCGGCGGGACCGCGAGCGACGGCACCATCCCCATCGCCGGTTCCAGTGATGTCGGGGACTTACTCGGCGACATACGACTTCATCAGCCCACAGGCCGGCTGGGCGATCGTCGTCGACTACGCCGTCCTCGGTTCGTGTCGAAGCCCTGACCTGGCGGAATGTCCATCCTCGAGCACGTTCTGGATCTTCAAGACCACAGACGGCGCCAGGCACTGGCTGCGTCAGTACACGGGCACCGGCCAGGGCTCGGAGGGCTTCTTGTGGTTCTTCGACGCTCAGCACGGGCTGGCGGAGATCGGTCCGAGCATGTACCGAACTGTCGACGGCGGTGCGAGCTGGCAGCTCATCGAAGGTCCCGAGGGCCGCGACTACCCTCCACCCTGGCTCACGTTTGCCAGCCCCACTCGCGGCTGGGCGCTCGCGCGGGACTCCTTCGACGACGCCCAATCGGCCCACCCACGACTTTTCTCGACCGGAGACGGCGGAGTCACGTGGTCCTTGCTCCCGGCCGGCCTCCCTCCTGGGGCGGCTCTCGACACGTTTGGAGTCACGCAGCACGCGTTTCGGGAGTCGGGTGAGGGCTGGCTCGGCGCAAACAACGTATCGGCGCCGATCGTTTACACCACCGCCGACGGAGGCGCCAGCTGGCACGACCTCCAGCTCGCTCCTTCGCAACGAGGTGAGTACTTCACCAGCGTGGGGCTGATCCCCGGCGGAGCTGTGCTCGTGGTGGCAGAAGGTGGACCGGTCAGTCCCGGTGCGTTCGTGTCCTCGGACCACGGGGCAACGTGGCGATCGTTGTCACCGGTTCCTGCCGGGATCCAGGAGCTGGCTTTCGTCGACGCCACCCATTGGTGGACTTTGACCTCACCAGACGGCGTTATCTACAGGACGGCCGACGGAGGCTCGACCTGGCGTGAAGTGGTCGCCAGCGGCTTCCCCGAGTACTGGAACTTTCAGACCGCCGGTGTGATCGACGCCGACCATGCGTGGTGGGCCATGACCTCGGCCGCACGTTCCACCGATAACGGATTGGCGATGACTTCTGATGGGGGAGCTCACTGGAGAATGGTCAAGCCGCCCCAGCCTGGTTAAGCTCGGGAAAGGCCGGGATGGGCGCTGGACTCGAACCACCGACCTCCGGTCGCTAATCCCAGACGGTTACCCGGACTCCCGTCAAGCGGCTGCGCTCTGCAGCGAAAGCCATGAGGTGGCTCTCCAACGACTCGCGGGGCCCAGTGCGGATCAAGGACCGATCGCCTGATGAGACCGCATCCAGGAACGCGCTCATGACACCGAAGTCGCCTCCATCGTGCCCACCGCCTGCGTCCAATCCCGTGCTGGGCAGGTCGAATGAATGGACCACGCTAGTAACAAAGTCAGTCATTGTGAGCCGACGGCCGTCGCCATCGAGAAAACCTCGAGTACCCATGATCCGCGTCCGGCGCCGATCGGCCGGCGTGAAGGCGCTCATCGTCAAACTCGCCGTGATCCCTCCCTCAAATTCGATTGTCACGACCTGGTGGTCGACCGCATCGTTGTCGCAGCCGTAGACGCATCGCCCGTACGGGCCGTCACGCAATGCCCGCCGCACCCCCGGTTCGGTCAGGTCGGTTGTGACAACGGAAAGGGGCCAGCGCTCGCGCTGCGCGTCGCCCAGACAGCCCAGGTAGAGCCGCGCGGCAGAGTACGGGCAATCCGGCTCGACCGCACAGTCCAGGCATCGATCGGCCGCACCGGGCGGCCGGTTGACTGCCGTGAAGTGGTGCAGGCCGCCCCAGCTGGACACTGCAACGGCAGGCCGGTCGACGATGTACCGGAGCCAGTCCAAGTCGTGACAGCACTTTGTCAAGATGCTCGGCCCTGCCTGGTCCGAGCGGCGCCAGTTGCCCCGCACGTACGAGTGGGCGAAGTGCCACCAGCCGATCGGCTCGAGGTGCTCAATGCCGACGACCTGGCCCAGCCGACCCGTGGCGACAATGTCCTTCACCGAATCCGTGTAGGCCGTATAGCGCATAACGTGACAGACCGCGAATATGACCCCGGCTTTTTCGACCGAGTCGATTACCTCGATGCACTCTGCCCGCGTTGGTGCGATCGGCTTCTCCAGCAGTACGTGGTAGCCCAACTCGGCAAAGCGACAAGCTGGTCCCACGTGCTCGCGGTCCGGCGTTGCGACGATCACGGCATCGGCGAACCGGGGCAACGAGACGAGTTCCCGCCAGTCGTCGAAACGTCGGTCCGCCGCCACCGCGAGCTGATCCGCCAAAGCGTCACGGCGATCGGCGCGTGGATCGGCGACCGCCACGATGCGAGCCCGGTCCGGATACTGCTGCGCAAAGCTTGCGAACGTGCTGCCCCGCGAACCAGTACCCGCCAACGCAATTGTGACCGGCCGAGGAGTTGCCACTGGACTCCTATTCTCTCGACAACCTCGTGCCAAGAGTTGGTGGGCCGTAGTTTCCGTAACGCGATCGGGCGCCGACCGTGATCGGCGGGCACATTCGGGGTTCCATCAGCGATGACCACCAGACGGCCCCCAGCCGAGCACTCCGCTGCCATCGAGGCACGGCAGGTGTTGGACCTAGCTACCGGTTTCCTTGCCGACTCGACTCGGACGCCGCCAGTTCGAGCAAACGATCATTCAGTTGGTTCATTCGGTCCTTCACCGAGTTTCTTGTGAACCGGGGCCTGCGGTTGCCCGGCTCCCACAGCCAGGCAGTTCCAACTCGGGTCACCGCTCCATCTGACGTCAGGTAGGCGGTCATGTACAGGGGTCCGGTCGATTTCGTTTCGTAGACCACCGAATGCACGGCCCCTTGGTCGGACTCAGTGACCCGGATCACCTCAGGTTCACGGTGCGGATCGGCGTACCGGCATGAGTACACCGCTCCGAGCTCGGTCCCGCGCGCTCCAGTTCGGGTCTTGATGTCCTGCAGGCCGTGCAGCCGGCGGATTGATTCAGGCTCGATGAGCATGCGCCATGTCTGGTCGATTCCGGTCGGCAGCGTTACCTCCGAGTAAAGGCGCGCCTCGTCGCGCGATACGCGCGTCCTCTCACGGGCCATGGCCGCCTCCCATACCGGGCTCAGCGGGCGGTATCCGCAATTGACACGTCCGACGTGCTCGTACTCCTCGACGTGAGGCGTGTACTCCGTGCGACTGTCCGTGTCGAGCTGATCCAGCACGGGCGAGGTTAGGAGGAGGTACTCGTCAAGAGGGACATGATTCTTGAGCAATCGAAACGACTTGTTGACCTCCGGGCCGTGGAGCTGCTGCCGCCGGTGGGCGAGCGGCTGCCACGCATACTCGCCGCGGTGGCCAATGAACTTGAGCGCAAGGTCTGTTGTTCGAGCACAGGCTTCGCACGTGCACGTGTTGCACTTCTGCATGTCGCGGAGCCTGCGTTTGAAGGCGATGTACGCATGCTCCAGCTGCTCGACAAGTTGGGGAGCGCCGAGGTCACCGGCGAACGTCACGGAGTCGCCCTCGAACTGGGCTGGCTCGAGGCGCCCTCCGATCTCGTCGACGAGTACGCCCAGCAACTCACGGACGGTGGCTGAAGAGTCCTGAATTGCAGTCCTGCTTACGTAGCGTGTGTACCCGGAGATATCGGCCTGGACGAGGACCCCGGTGTGCACCAGGTCTTGACCTATTTCGCGCGATCTCAGTCCCATGCGACCAGAAGCTTCGCCTCATGCCGGCTCGGACACGGGGGCACAGGCGAAGTATGCTCGTCGTGTAAGCGCCCGAAAGGTTCTGGAGCCTGACGGTCCGGTCCCCTAGCCCGACTCCGCCGCCTGCTTGAGGCGGCCAAGCGTCTGCTCAGGCATTCGCCTCAGTTCACGCCCCACCAGGAGCTCGATGAGTCGTCCCCGCCGCCCGGGCGGGAGCTCGAAGTTTCAATCCAGCGTGATGCGGGTGTGAAGGGGATCGAGCGGCGCCAGCTTATGTGCTCGTCGTTCACGATGCCGAACGGCATGTGGACTCGAAGCGTTAGCAGCAGCGGGGGCTCCGGCTTGCCGATGTCCATCCGCACGCGGAAGGCGACTCCCAGTTCGCGCGTCCGGAAGTCCAGCACCTGGCCTTCGCGCACCGGCCCCTGAGGCGACGCGCGGACCAACTCGGCGGCGGCCCCAGCGCTGATAGCTGTCCGGATCGGTCAGCATCGCCCATACGCGCTCGATCGCCGCGTTGACGACCGTGATCGGGCAGACGATCAACGCCATGCGCCAATAATGACCACCGATACCCGCGAGAAACGGCGGTCTCGGGAGGACGGTGAACCCTCCGTTGAACTCCTTGGTCTGCGGGTAAGTGCCGGCGGTGATCGTCCCGTCACCGGCCACCATGATTGGATCCACGTCTTCGGCCAGCCCGCCGCCGAACACCCACACGCCTGCGTCCATGGCCTCCTGGACCACCGCGTGAGCGGCCTTTTCTACGGCGGGGAACTCCTCATGGGGGATGTGATCCATCGCGCCGCTGGGGAACGAAATCAGGTACCGCGTCATCTCATGACTCCTTTTTCTCGACGGCCGGCTCCGGCCGCATCTCAGCCTGGCTCCGTACCCAGTAGAGACTGACAACCACCACGGACTCATCGCTGCTCCGGCCGATCCGGCTTAACCTCGTCAGGGATCATTCCGGAACACTGACGCACGCCGCGTTGCCCCGTCCGTTGCCCCCTACGGGCGGCGCGACTTTCCGTGGGACCGCGCGGTGGCTCATTAGTACGCGGTTTTGAATGGACCGTAGTTTCCGTAACGCGAACCAACCGACGATTGTCAGGCTGGGGATCAGCCTCGGTATATCCGACGGAACCTGATTGCTCACCGAAGGTCAACCCGGACGACCCCATGGCGCCAGACGCTTCCCCGCAAGGGGGTCTGTGGGCGCCGGACCTCGGATCGGGATAGACTTCGTCAAAAGGTCCTGGCTTCAGTCTCGAGGGGGTGGTTGTATGAAGAAACTCTGGGCGCTACCGGTCGCTGCGTTGTTTGCCGTGGCCACCACGATCTCCGCCACGGCCGGCGCCGATACGCTCGTCAGCGTCGGCAGCCCATCGACGCCTTTCTCGCAGAACAAACAGAACGAGCCCGCGCTTGCCGTAGACGCGAACCATCCGAACATCCTCGCCGCCGGGTCAAACGACGAGATCGACGAGGAAGCATGCAACGCCGGCGCCGACACAACCTGCCCCTTCACGGCCGGGATCGGCGTTTCAGGCATCTACTTCTCCTTCGACAGCGGTCACAGCTGGGTCCAGCCCACCTACACGGGTTTGACGGCGCGCAACTGCCTGGGCGTGGTCGGACCCGATGCAGGCTGCACGCCGACGCCCGGGCCAATCGGCACCCTGCCCTGGTATTACGAGAACGGCCTCGTTGCCGACGGCGACCCCGCGCTCGCCTTTGGACCCAAGCCCAGCTCAGGGGGATTCAGCTGGACCAACGGTTCGAGGCTCTACTACGCGAACCTGACTTCAAACGCGCCGACCGCCTCTGGGGAGCAGGCGTTTCGCGGTTTCGAGGCCATCGCGGTTTCTCGCACGGACGACGTGACGGCCGCAGCCGCCAGCGTGAAGAGCGCGTGGATGCCACCAGTGCTCATCTCGCGGCAATCCTCGACCACGTTTTCAGACAAAGAGCAGATCTGGGCCGACAACGCCTCGTCCAGCAGATTCTTCGGCAACGTCTACGTGTGCTGGGCAAGCTTCGTGGGGCAGGAGTTGAGCCCAAACGCAGCGCCTGCGCAACTGCAGGTCGCCGTTTCAAGAGATGGCGGCACTACCTGGACGCAGCATCCAATCGGCGCGGCGGCGAACAACAGCCAACGCAACCCGATGGATGGCTGCACGGTCCGCACTGACAGCAATGGCAACGCGTACGTCTTCGGCGTCGGCACGCAGTCTTCGGGCGGTCACCAGGCCTTTGAGTTTGTGTCAATCTCCAGCGACGGAGGCGCCACCTGGTCGGCACCGCGCACTGTGGCGGGCCCTGTCACCCAGCCGGGCGTAATCGACCCGATCCTTGGCCGCCCGACGATCGATGGCATCGCCGGCGCCCGTAGTGACCTGGCACCCGCACCCAGCGTCGACATCGCGAACGGAGCGCCTACAGGCGCCGACGCAACTGACCGGATGGTGCTGACCTACGTGAGCGGAAGCCTTGCCACCCCGCACGTGTACTTCACCGAATCGGGCAACGGCGGGGCGACGTGGTCAACGCCGCGGGCGATCGAAACCGCAGGCGACCGCGGCTACTACACCGCTCCGGCCATCTCGCCGGACGGAACCGACGTTTACGTGGTATACAACGCGTTCACCACTCCCTACCGCACCAACACCACCGACCCGCGCAACCTGGTCGGGGTCGTCCTTCACGCTGATGTCAGTGCCAACGCTACCGGGGCGTTCACCGAGCTGAACCGCGGTGCCAACGGTGACCCGAGGGGCTCGAGCCAGAACAACCTGGTCGGCGAGTTCCTAGGTGACTACGTTTACGCCGTCGCGACCCGGACTTACGGTGCGGCGGTCTGGAACGATGCCAGGAACGCGGGGGACTGCTCTGCCATCGACGCCTGGCGGATGTCGCTTCGGAACGGCACGACCGTCGCGCGGCCGGCGCCCCAGCAGGACTGTCCCGCGAACTTCGGCAACTCCGATATATTCGGAGGCTCGTACCCAGACCCGACACCGACCTAGGACCCAGCAGAGAGGGGGCCGCACCCGCGCCCCCTCTCGTCCACTGACGTGGTCAGTCGGCCGAACTGGCGTGCCGAGCATCGATCGGGTTGACGGTCATTGCTGCTCTCCTCGTAAGGCAGGCCTGATCGCTGTGCGGACGCAACCGCTGCGATTAGTCGATCGAACGCCAGACGTGGCATAGCGTGAGCCTGGATTACTGGATCTAAACGACTGTTCGCGAGCTTCAGCCGCTCTTCTCGCGGAGGTACGTGCAACATATCCATGTAGGAGCTGGGTGCGAGCAAGACCAAGGCGGTCGGAAGCCTCAAGCGCTCGGTCTCCGCGGTCCCAATCCGGTGAGGATCATCCGCTTGGGTTCCCGAATGTTGGACCTGCCTCACGGGATCACTCGGTCCTCAACCCTACGGTTGATCGTAAGGTCTACAATGGCCTTGATATGGCAGTTCCCCGTGTAGTTACAGCAGACGACTTGAGAAGCCGACTTGGCCGTGAGCTGGATCAGCTGCGTTCGAGTGAAGAAGTCCTTTTCGTCTCCAAGCGTGGGCGGCTTGCTGCGGTCCTCATCGATGTCGAGCAGTATCGGGCCATGGTCGAGCGAGCCGAGTACCTCGAGGACAGCCTCGCCGCACTACAGGCCCGCGAGGAAGTCGACCTCGCCGTACCCTGGTCGAAGGTCCGCAAGTAGCACCGAGAAAGAGATACGACGTCCGCCTCCACCCAGAGGCGAGCAAGGCGTACCGCCGGCTCCGTGGATCGGTCGCCGATCGTATCGCCACTGCAATCGATGACCTCGCGATTGACCCGCGCCCGCCAGGCTCGGTGAAGCTTGCCGGGCGGGATGACTTCCGCATCCGGGTTGGCGATTACCGCATCGTCTACGCCGTGTACGACACCGAAGACCTCGTTCTCATTGCCAGGATCGCCCACCGCCGCGACGTCTATCGGCGCTGATCGCCCCAAGCCTGTGGGTTCGCGTTATGGAAAGCCCCAAGAATTGGTGTGGACCCAAGTTCCCACAATACGAACCCAGCCGACGTATTCGGCGGACCGGCATTCAGGTGGCAGACCAAGGACTCTGCCCGCGACTCTGAGGCTCTTGATGCCGTTCGGCGCTTTGTTCAGGAACACGGACACATGCCGACTCAGGACTCGTGGGCAGCCGCAGGGGTGACCCCGTGTGAACGCACCGTCAGGCAGCGCTTCGGCAGCTTCCGAGCCGCCGTAGAAGCCGCAGGACTGGCGCCCCTGCCGTAGCTGCGGCTCCCACTTCGCCTCGGCCGCGCCTTCCTGTCCGATCGCGCGCCAGCTGCTCAGTTGAGCCCATGTGACCAGGCAGCTGGGCGGAACTAAGATGCAGCGAGTCTGAGCAGGACCAAGGTCACCCAACTGAGACGGCGCTCACCGGGGCCACTGCTGGGCCTATCGGCCAGGGCTGCGCAGTGGTGACCTTGAAGCTCGCCGTCGGCGAGGAGCGCGACGTCGATCAAGTAGTGCAGGCCCTTGCTCGTGCCGGATTCGCGATTCAGCCGATTGTCGAGAAGGCCTGGCCCGAGCATCTGGAACTCGTCGTCACCGATGAATTCGAGGCTGGTCACGTTATTGGTGCGCTCGAGGTCTTGAGGGCGGTCCTTTGTCCCGACGAGGTAGCAATCGCCCTTCGAGTCACCCGCGAGTCTTGGGAGAACGACATGCTCTACTACATCCCTTGCACCGATTGGAACCGGGCTATCCAGTCGATCCCCAAAGACGTCGCTACGTACCGCGACGACCGCGACGGATTCCGCAACTGGTTTCGGGGCCAATGGATCGGAAGCGATGAGGAGCGGATTCTCACGAAGCAAGAACTCAGCTCTGAGGCTCTGACGCCAGCCAAGATCCTTGCCGTCATCGATCCTGACGAGTGGAGGGACTGGCGAGACGTCCAGCGCTACTTGGAGCGGAACGCTCCATGTGGCGCTGTAGCCGAGGCCATGGCGCAGGCTGAGACGACAACCCAGAAGGACCGTTTGGCTTACCTGTTTCACTTCCGGCGCCGGCCGTGTATGGCCGCAATCCCACACCTCATCAGGTGGTTGAAAGACGAGAGTCAGGACGTTCGCCAGGAATCGGCCGATTCGCTCGGTCAGCTCATCAGCCTCGTTAGGAACCCAGCCCGCCGCCGAAGGTTGGGCGAACTCGCAGGCCGCTCTCTCCTGGAATACGTACAGGCCTATCCCGAAGACAATCTGTTCTGGGCGCGTATGGCGCTCGGGATAACCGGCTACGAACCCGCGCGCCCATACCTCGAGGAATTAGTTCGGACTAGCTCTGGGAATCGGAGGAAGAGTGCCGAGATCGGCTTGGAGAACCTCAACAGGTTCGGTGCAAGAGCGCAGTGAGCGAGGCCCCGGATTGGAGGCTTGCAGGGCTGAGGCGAACCATCGTCGTTCGGCCCAGGATCCGTCGGATTACGACGAATTATGACAACGGCTTCCCGCGTCGGCGAAGGTGTCGAGTTGCCTCGTCGCGATTTGCGGCTCGGCAGAGCCGGACCACTAGATCTTGGGGTTCGTATTGTGGGAACTCAGCCCGAATACAAATGGGCCGCGGTGGACTCGAACCACCTACCTCCGCGTTGTCGCGGCGTGAACGACGCAGCGTCGTATTCGAACGATCGAACGACGCGACGGGGTGTTATCAGCAGTGACTTGGTCGGCGTAGCGAGGCAAAAGCTAGTGTCGGCAGGATGAGCCCTGACCTCGTGGTGACAATCACGGCCAGGTCGATGGACCGCGATGCTGCCCGCCAAATCGAGGACTCGGAGTGGCCATCGGACGCCCTGCCTGTGATGACCGACGTATCCCCCCTGCTTTCCAGATGGTTGGGCAAGGGCAAGGCGCAGGGTGAACTCTTCATCGGCGCGCACGACATCCTGGACTACAAGGCTGACTGGAATGCGTCGACGTGGCTGTTCGACCCGGCACAACTTCACAGATTCGTTGCCACCCTTCAGCGCCTATTTGAATTGATGCCGGAAGAATTCGAGCTGGTTGCGGCATGGGCAGGCGACGAACCGTCTCGTGAACAGCCCATCACTCGGTCAGAACTCCTGAGAATCGTGGCGACGAATGAGCTAGGCAACGCCGTGCGGTATCGGGTGAGCGCAAGCTAGTCAAGACCGCCGTCGGCGCTATGTGGGTGGTGGGGCCGTAGTTTCCGTAACGCGAACCAGGTGACGCTCGTCGGTCGGCCGATCAGCCTCTTCAGATCGGACTCGGCCAGTACGACGAGATTGTCAGTGCGAGGTGGGTAACGGCTTCCCAGCCAACGCAGCCGCGACAGCACAGCCGGGTCGATGTCCGCGACCATCCGGTGGTTCGCAACCGCCGCACTCGGGACATGCGCCAACAGAGCCGACTGGCGTCAGGCCGGACCATTGACGTTTGGTCAGCAGCCGGCGTAGCTCGACGTTTTCGGGCCGAAGGCGGCTGAGCTCGTCCTCGACCACGCGAGGAGCTTAAGCCTGCCCGCTCCTCATCGTCTTTAAGGAGCGCTTCGGATGGTGCCTTATCCCGACTTTCGCCTTTCCGCACTTTCTCTGATCCAAATCCCTTTTCGAGTGCTATAGATAAACGTCGAACAGGCAGCGCCGGCCGGCGCCAAGCGAAGGCTTCGGCTGGGAATCGAAATGGGGGTGTCCGATGCATCGAATCAGATGTCTTCCAATTCTCGCGTCAGCTGTCGTCTGCGCCTTGGCTCTGACACCAGCCGTGGCCAGCGTATACACGCTCGCACCTTTGACGATTGCATCCGGGCCCAGCATGTTTGCAGGCTGCACCGTCGGCGGGCCGGGCACCGTTTATGTCAACTCCGAGGTGGAGCCGTGGGTCGCCGTCAACCCAGTCAACCAGCGCAACGTCATCGCCGTCTATCAGCAGGACCGCTGGTCGAATGGCGGCGCGCACGGGTTGGTGACGGCGGTCAGCTACGACGGCGGCGCAACGTGGAGTTTGACGTTTGCGCACTTCAGCACCTGCTCAGGTGGCACGGCGGCAAACGGCGGTGACTTCGATCGGGCATCCGACCCATGGGTCACGTTTTCTCCCAACGGCAGCGCCTACCAGATCAGCCTGTCGGCCAGTGCGGATCTCCTTACATCCGCAGTCCTGGTCAGCAAGTCCGCCGACGGCGGAAATACGTGGAGCGAACCGACCACGCTGATCAGGGAGACGACGGCGTTCCATTTCAACGACAAGGAATCGATCACCGCCGATCCCCACGATGCGAACTACGTCTACGCGGTCTGGGACCGGAGCCGGAAGCCTGGCGAGAACGCGAGCTTCAACGCGCTTCACTCCTACGCGTTTCGCGGCGACATCATGTTCTCTCGGACCACGGACGGCGGCCTGACATGGTCGGCTCCGCGGGACATCCTTTCGAGCAACAAGAACGAGTTCACGATCGGTAACCAGATCGTCGTACTGCCGAACGGCGACCTGGTCGACGTCTTCGAGCGCCTCAAGGGCTCGGGGGTGCAGCCGTCGCCGAACCAGTTCACCGAAGCGGTGATCATCTCGCACGACAAGGGAATGACATGGTCGAACCCGATCGACATCGCGCTAGACCGGTCGGTCGCCGTGATCGACCCGGAGACCGGAATCGCGCTCAGGACCGGCGCCGGCCTGCCCGACATCGCAGTCGATTCGGACACCGGAGCGCTGTATGCCGTGTGGTCGGACAGCCGCTTCAGCGGCGGTGCCCGTGACGACGTCGCCCTTTCCCGCTCGACGGACGGCGGCCGCACATGGTCGGCGCCGGTCAAGGTGAATCAGACTCCCGTACCGGTCCCGGCCTTCACGCCTTCGGTCGAGGTGGCGGCCGACGGCACCGTGGGCGTCACGTACTACGACTTTCGGAACAACGACACGAGTGCGGGCTTGCCGACCGATTACTGGTTCGTCCACTCGCACGACGGCGGCACAACCTGGAGCGACGAGTCCCGGCTCAGCCCGGTGTCGTTCGACGTGGAGATCGCGCCGGTCGCCCGCGGCTACTTCCTCGGCGACTACCAGGGCTTGACATCGACCGGCAACTCCTTTGTGCCGTTTTTCATCATGGCCAATTCGGGCGACCCGGCCAACCGGACCGATGCGTGGGTGACCAGAGTCTCTCCGTAGCTTCTAGCGGGCGGGCGGGCCCACGATCCCACGGCCCGTCCGCCTGCCCCTTTCAGACTTTTCTCGGCACCGCCGTGCCAGCGTGAACATGAACTTTGGTGGACCCCAGCCGACCAGCGCGATCGATCCGGCCGTCAATCCAGCGGCAAGGCCGACCGCGCCTTCGACGGTCATCCAGAACAGGCTCGCCCAGGCGAGCCAGCGTGCGAGCCGAGCCGCGCGTAACCAGCCGGCTTCTCCAGTCACTGGCCGACGCAGCGCCTGCGCCTCGCTCACCCCGGCTCCCCGTATCGCGGACACAATGCCACCTGCTCGCCGGTGGCCTCGAGTAGTCCTTCGGCTGACTTGAGCAGCGCCAGCAGCTCGTCTCGCGTCAGGGCATAGAAGACCTGGCGACCCACCGCCCGACCGGCGACGAGGCCGCAGTCGCGCAAGCATGCGAGATGGGTCGACACCGTGGATTGAGGCAGGCTCAGCTCCGTCGTCAGGTCGACTACGCGAGCTTCGCCTTCGGCCAGGCGCCGAATTATGGCCAGGCGAGTTGGATCCGCCAGCGAGCGAAAGAGGGCTACGGCGGGTTTGAGCGCCGGCTTGGTTGCAACCATCGGTCAAGACCGATGACATCGCGATCGACCAAGTCTGGACGCTGTTATCCGAGGAACGGCCTCCCGGGATTCGTATCTCTATCGGATGGTGCCGGCGGCCATGGCATGCGCTACGGGCCGTTGTCAGCGTCGCCTCCTGCAACTTCTCGGCGAGCTTCGGTCCTAGCGAATCGGGGCGAAGGCGGAGTAGCGCAGGATCTGTCCGTTCCGGCGGGCGGCCAGCACCTCGCCGGTCGGGTGCCCCTTGACCTCGTAGATGGGCGTCCCCGGGTCGAGAAATGCCGCGTCCCCATCCTTGGGCCGGTAGTTCGGGTCGCAGACGTTGCCGTCGACCCTGTACTCCACCTGGCCGACCACCTGGCCGAGGTCGCTCTCTTCCAGAGTGGCTGGCGCTCCGGGCTCGGCCACGTACTGCGTGGGACCGACCTTAATGAAGTCGACCCAGTCGATCTGCACCGTCTGGCACCCCTGGCCTTGCCCGAAGGCCGGGAATCCGCAAGCCGTCAACGCCAGCAGCGCGATCGCGAGAGTGAGTCGAACCATCAGTTAGGGGACGTTCGCCGGCTTCCTGAGGTAACGCGCGGCTTCACCGCCCGATACAGACACACGATGCCCAGCATCACTCGACCGGTCTCTGCAAGGTCGTCGAAGCCGGCCTCCATGATCAGATCGGGCAGCCGGCCGGCCAGGTTGTGCTCGGTCGCGCCGAAGCCGTCGAACAGTCTGAAAGGGATGACCGCGACTCGCATCAGGGCGCTGCGAGGGCGCCCGACGTCGGCGATGTGCAGTTCTCCACCCGGGCGCAAGACTCGCCAGGCTTCGCGCAAAGCGACGACCTTGGTCTCGGGCGCGAGGTGGTGGAAAACCAGACTCGACACCACACGGTCGAAGCTCGAGTCGGAGTAGGGCAGCCGATCCGCATAACCCAGGTCGAAGCGAATATCGGCGCGGGCCCGCCTTGCCTTGCGACTGGCGATCTCCAGGATCTGGGTATCCGGATCGATGCCGACGACGTCTACGCCGGGATGTTTTTCCTTGATCAGGAGAGCCAGCGTGCCGGTGCCTGAGCCAATATCCAGGACGTGCTGTCCGGACAGCATCCGCATCTGGTCGACAAGACGAGTTCGCCAGTGCCGTTCCCGCAAGTGCAGGCGAAGAAGCGGGTCATAGAGCGGGGTCAGCCAGCGATGACCAAGCGCGGGGACGAACGGACGCGGGCGTGGATGATGGTGCGCTGAGTGCTCAGTGGGCGTGGTGCCCTCCCTTACCGCCGGTCATGTACTTTTCCGGGTCTTTGTCGAAGGTCTGCTTGCAACCTGCCGAGCAGAAGTAGTACGTCTCGCCGCCACGGAACGACCAGTATTCGGCGGTTTGCTTGTCCACCGTCATTCCGCACACTGGGTCGATCGCTGTTCCCCCGCTCTCCATTTCATCTCCGTGCATTGCGTGCCCGACCATTGCTCGTGCCGGCGCCAAATACTGAGCCGGGTTCCTCTCGAATGTCGACCGGCATCCGCCCGAGCAGAAGTAATACATGCTGTGGCGGTAGTCGACTTTTTCGCGGGCGGTCGCCGGATCGACCGTCATGCCGCATACACGGTCGCGCACCATCGCTTCGTGGTGATCCGCAGGAACCGCCATCGCCCGCATCATCGCCGGCCCGCCCGTGGTCAGAAAGCGCCAGCCGAGGACGGCCATCAGCCCAAGGAAAATCATGTTGAGGACCGTCGTGTAGTTCAGGCTCGGCGCGGTCTCGAAGACGGCGACGTGATGGTGCTCCGGCGCGAGCCCCAGGAGCTGGAACGCACCACCGATCAGGAAGCCCGCCACCGCCATCGCGGCGTAGGACATTCCGAGCAAGTACAGCGACATCCGGCCGCCGTGGTACTTCCGGTAGATGTTGAGAATCGGCAGGATGATCAGGTCGGCGAAGATGAAGCTGATCACTCCACCGAAGCTGATGCCCCCGTTCCAAAGCACGGCCGCCAGCGGAACGTTGCCGATCGAGCACACAAAGCTCAGCATCGAGATGATCGGTCCGACGAGCGGGCTCCAGAACTCGTTCAGGGTCGGATCGCCCGTCAGGAAGAAGGTCTGCCAGAAGGTGACCGGAACCCAGGCAGCCAGCGCGCCCGCGATCAAAAAGCCCAGACCGAGGTCGGTCCAGAGGCTGTAGACGTCCATATAGAAGTAGTGCGAGATGGCGGTGAAGGCTCGGCCCGAAAAGAGCCTGCGCAAGAAACATGAAGAAGGAAGCCTGCAGTACGCGGAGGATCGCGTCGATCACGAACACGGCTAGCTCCTGACCAATCGCTCGACCGCGAGGTTCAGCTCGCGAACCTTACGCCTGCCGTCACCGGCCTGGATCGCTTCCATGACGCAGTGCTCGGTGTGGTCGGCAAGCAGTTCAAGGGCCACGCTCTCCAGTGCCGCCTTGGTCGCGTTGACCTGGGTGAGCACGTCGATGCAGTAGCGGTCGCCGTCGACCATCTTCTGGATGCCCCTGACCTGACCCTCAATCCGGCGAAGGCGGGCCTGTATGCGCTTTTTGTCCTTGGTGTAACCTGGCATGCATGCATGATACCCACCCGGGGTATGTGCGTGACGCGGAGTCGGTGGTCATGCATGTCGGCGGGCTTCGCTTCGCCAGCGAGAAAGCAGTCGTCGAACGCGTCCTGAGCCGGCGCCCAGGCGTGCTGTCCGTTTCGGCCAACCCACTGGCCCAGACAGCCACCGTGACGTTCGATCCGAAGCAAACAAGTGTGGTCGAGCTCAAGCGGTGGGTCGAGGAGTGCGGCTACCACTGCGCCGGCCAGTCCGTCCCTAACCACGTCTGCGACGCGATGGAGGAGCCACCACATCCGACAACACCTCACGCCGCCCATGCGCCGCCCGCCATGTCGCCGCACGAGGCGATGGGACATGGCGGCCACGCCGCGATGTCGATGGACTCCATGGTCCGCGACATGCGCAACCGGTTCCTGGTGGCGGCGATCATCTCGGTCCCGATCCTGCTCTGGTCGGCGATCGGCCGGCAGGTGCTGCATTTCACCGTGCCCGCACCCTTCGGGCTGCGCGACGACGTCTTCCAGCTGATTCTGAGCCTGCCAGTGATCGGCTACTCGTGCTGGATCTTCTTCGACGGCGCCGTGCGCGCTCTGCGGGCTCGAACCCTGGACATGATGGTGCTCGTCGCGGTCGCGATCGCGGCCGGCTGGCTCTATTCGCTCGTCGTCACATTGCGCGGCGGAGGTGACGTCTTCTATGAGGCTGCGACCGTCCTGGCCTCCTTCGTTCTCCTGGGCCATTGGTTCGAGATGCGAGCCCGTGGCGGCGCCAACGACGCGATCCGAGCACTGCTCAATCTGGCACCAGCAAAAGCTGTTGTGCTGAGGGATGGCGAGCAGGTCGAGGTCTCCACCTCGGAGGTCCGGGTCGGCGACCTGCTGCTGGTTCGACCGGGCTCCAAGGTTTCGGTTGATGCCGAAGTCGTCGAAGGAACGAGCGAGGTCGACGAGTCGGTCGTCACGGGCGAGAGTCTGCCGGTCTCCAAGGCACCGGGATCTGCTCTCATCGGTGGCTCGATCAACAAGAACGGCACCCTGCGCGCACGCGCGGCGCGGGTCGGCTCTGACACCGCCCTCGCCCAGATCGTGAAGCTGGTTCAGGAAGCCCAGAACTCAAAGGCGCCGGGTCAGCAGCTGGCAGACCGTGCGGCGTTCTGGCTGGTCCTCGTGGCTCTCATCGGCGGGACCCTGACGCTGATCGCCTGGCTTCTCACCGGCAGCAGCTTCAGCGCGGCCATGCTCTTCGCGATCACCGTCGTCGTGATCACGTGTCCCGACGCGCTCGGCCTGGCCACGCCGACGGCGATCATGGTCGGCAGCGGCCTCGGCGCCAAACGGGGAATCCTGTTCAAGAACGCAGCTGCGATCGAAGCTGCGGCTCGCCTCGACGTCGTGGTGATGGATAAGACCGGCACCCTGACCAAGGGGGCACCGGAAGTCACCGATGTCCACGCGGACGGATGGAAGGAAGGCGAACTGCTCAGATTCGCGGCGGCAGTCGAACAGGACTCGGAACATCCTCTGGCCAGGGCGATCGTCGATCGCGCCCGTGGCGCGGGCACGTCGCGTGCTCAGGCCGAGGGCTTTCAAAACCTCCCAGGACACGGGGCGGTCGCTACCGTCGAAGGGCACCTTGTAGCGGTCGGGAACCTGCGATTGATGGAGCGGCAAGCGGTGAGGTTCGATGGTCTCGCGACACAACGCGATCAGATGGCTGGAGAAGGCAAGACCGTCGTCCTGGTCGCGATCGACCGCCGATCCGCAGGCCTGATCGGAATCAGCGATGCGCCCCGGCCGACGGCCAAGGCCGCGGTGGCCGCGCTGAAGGAACAAGGCGTCGAGGTCGTGATGTTGAGCGGCGACAATCGGATGACGGCGGAGCGCATCGGTCGCGAGCTCGGCATCTCGACGGTCATCGCCGAAGTCCTGCCGGGTGACAAGGCGAGTCGAATTGCCGGTCTACAGAACGAAGGAAAGAGGGTGGCGATGGTCGGCGACGGTGTCAACGATGCCCCTGCGCTCGCCCAGGCCGACCTTGGCATCGCGATCGGCGCCGGCACCGACGTCGCGGTCGAGACGGCGGACGTGGTTTTGATGCGTTCCGATCCGCTCGACGTCCCGACCGCGATCACCATCGGCCGCGGCACCCTCCGCAAGATGCGGCAGAACCTCGCGTGGACTGTGGGTTACAACTCGATCGCGCTGCCGATTGCGGCTGGTGTCTTCGAACCAGCCTTTGGGTTGGTGCTGAGGCCTGAGATCGCCGCCCTGTCGATGTCGGGCTCGAGCCTGCTCGTCGCCCTCAACGCGCTCTTGCTAAGGCGACTCAAGCTGCCGGCCGCGTAGTTTCCTGCGCTCCTGCTGTTTGCGCCATCCATATGGAGTGATGCCTCGCGGTTTGTAGACAGCGAGCACCGTGGCCGTTAGCAACAGCCCGAGCGCAGAGCTCGCATGCAGCAGCGGCGATGGGCTCATGACCGCATCCCGCCCGGCCGACGTCGCCAGGCCGGCCACGAGCGACCCGAGCTCGAACATGTACAGGAGCAGCACTGTGTTGGCCAGCAGGTTGATCAAGAGCTTGGCGATGATCCAGTAGTGGCGGAACAGGCCCCACTCCGTGCCCAGCGACTGGATCAACCCGGTCAGCAGGGAGGCGAAGCTCAGTGGGACGAGGACGAACCAGCCCATCCAGTACATCCCGACGTAGGCGCCGTAGACGACCACAGGTTCGTCGGTCGTCAGTCCCATGATGGTGAGCGCCAGGAACGCCGCGATGGCGCCCATCCAACCGACCGACGAACTGATGTGGAGGAGCAGCACGAGCGTGCGCAGCGAGCGTCCCATTGTCACGCCAAGTGCTGGAAGACGCTAATGACCCATCGGCTGGTGCTGAAAGGGCCCGGTCCCAGTCATGACTCCGTGCACGAACATGACGGCGATTCCGAGCAGAAGTACGGCAAAGCCGATGGCGAAGAACTTGACCCACCGCGGGGTCTTAGGTGGGGATCCGGCGTCGAACTCAGCGGGTCGGTTGTCCATCGTTCGGACTCCTTATCCAGACAGTCTGTCGCTATAGGAGTCATTGTGTCACATGCGCGGCGATGCGTATACTTCGAGCGTGCCGAAGCTGTGGACCGAGACCATCGCCACGCACCGGCGCGAGGTCAGCGACGCCATCCTGGCCTCGGCGGCCGAACTGGCATCGGAACAGGGATTGCGGTCCGTGACCATGTCCCAGATCGCGCAGGCCGCCGGCATCGGACGGGCGACTCTCTACAAATACTTTCCCGACGTCGACGCGATCCTGGTCGCCTGGCACGAGCGCCACGTAGCCAGGCATCTCGACCACCTCAGGTTGCTGCGAGAAGGCCCTGAGCCACCGGCAGAGAGGCTGGCAGCGGTGCTCGAGGCGTATGCGCACATCCAGCAGAGACGTCACGCCAACGAGCTGAGCGCACTCTTGCACCACGATCAGCACACTGCCCCGACCCAGAAGCAGTTGAGTGATCTGATCGAGGGCTTGCTGATCGAATGCAGGGAAGTAGGAAGGATCCGGGAGGACGTGCCGCCGCACGAGCTGGCGAGCTACTGCATCCACGCGCTGGCGGCTGCCGGAGCTTCTGACTCCGAGGAAGCGGTCCAGTCGCTTGTCGCTGTCACGCTTGCTGGCCTGCAGCCTTCAGAGACCGTCACCGTGAAGAGCCATCGCCACTCGAAGCTGCACCACCTGGCGTCTCATGGCTAAGCGCAGATCGCTCTCAGCGATCCCGATCTGGATCAGGGTGCCCGGACTGATCGCGCTGGTCCTGGTCGCCATCGTCGTCAGCACCGTCATGTTGAGTCGGGTTGGGGACGTCAGCGGCCATGCCGGCTCGAACCACGTCATGAACCCCGCCACCCACGGGTCGGGCGATGGTGCGACCCACGGCTCGAGCGGCGGCGGTGGGCATGGCGCGGGCCACTCTGGCGGATGAGGATCGACAGACCGAGTGTCGACCGTGGAAGCGTCCCCGAGGATTCAAGCCCCGCGCGGTAACCGAGGCTGGCGTCGACGGCTTCTCCTCCACCACGTCCCGATCGCCCTGGCAAGCGCACTGATCGTCCTGGTCCTCATGGGTTTCTCACTGTTCACCATGAGCGGCTATGCCGAGCTGGACACGACCAGCAGCGCAGCACTTCCCACCGCTCGGGGTATGCCGATCCCACCCGCTCACATGGAGGGTCATGTCGCCGGTCTGGCTTTCGCCTTTGACCTGAGCTACTTTTCATTGTCTCGGTTCACCATCGCCACCGGTTACGTCGCCTCGGGTCTCCTCGCGCTCACGCTCGTGGTGGGTCCTGCGAACCTTCTTCTTCGCCGGCGGAACCGAATCTCGAGCTACCTTCGGCGTGACCTAGGTGCATGGACAGCTTTCGCGAGCGTTGCTCACGTTGTCGCCGGTTTGCAGGAGCACAATCGCGGCCAACTCGGTTTCCTTGCCTATTTCTTCGCGGATGGCCGGCCTCTGACCAACAGTTTTGGACTGGGAAACTGGACCGGACTAGCGGCGCTCCTCGTCGTCCTGGGCCTGCTCATGATCTCCACCGACAGCTCGTTGAGCGAACTGAAGGCGAAGCGATGGAAGAACCTGCAGCGGCTGAACTACGTTCTCTTCTGTCTCGTCGTGCTGCATGCCTTCTTCTATGGAGCGCTGCTTCGGATGACCTCTCCCTTCACGGTCCTGCTCATCCTTCTCGTTGGCGGCGTGTTTGTCGCTCAGGTCCTGGGCGTCTGGCTGTGGCGCCACAGGCACGTCGGGGACCAGGGCTGAATTACAACAGTCGACGAGCCGTCGGGTACCGCGACTACTGGTCCGGATCGTTGGGCTGTCTCCAAGTGTCAAACGAGCCTATTGAGGAATGGGTGATCAGCCCGCTTGGCCCCAAACGTACGGAACAGGTGCAGCTTGACGGCCTCAGCTTCCCATCATTCCGCGCATCATGGCCGGCATGCCGTCGCGGACGAATCCGCTAACCTCGGCCGCGTGAGCTCGGATCGCTGCGGTTAGCTGCGGATCGTCCGAGGTCTCGGTCACGGATACGCCCTTGGTCGTCAAGGAAAGCTGCCGCCGGTATCGCGTGGCGTTGCGGAAAAGTGTCGGCAGACTGTTGCTCATACAGGTGACCTCGGCCTGCTGGTTGACGTGGCCGTACATGCTCGAGACGTGCGCCTGCAGCAAGGCCGTCAACTCCGCCGAGTCGGATTCGGTTGTGGTCCGCACTCCGCCAGGAATCTCGTCGGCCGTCCGCCGAAGCTCGGTGTGACGATCGAAGAGCTTCATGTACATACTCATGTCGGCGGACGTTGCGCTGCCCATCATCCCGCCGTTCATCATTCCTCCGCCCATCATTCCGCCCCCGGAGGAGCCGCCGAGCCGCATCCCATCGCGCAGCAGGTAGCCGCCCAGGAGGCCGAGACCGAGCAGGCCTCCGCCCGCCGCCAGACCGGCGAGGAGTGCCCGCCTCGTGATCACGACGTCGGCTCGCCCTAGCCGAGCTGGCGCTTCATGCGCTGGTACTCGTCGTCGCCGATCTCGCCCCGCGCGTAGCGCTCGTCCAGCGTCCGCCGAGCGGTGTCACCAGAGGGGCGCGCCGTCACGCTGACGATCGCCCCGACGATAGCCGCGATGACGGCAACGACCACCACGAAGCCGATCAGCATCATCAGCAAGCCGAAGCCCGTCATCCCCATACCGGACCACATATCCATCTACTACGAACCCATAGTACGCTCACCTATCGTGAGCACGGACCAGGATGCAGTAGAGCGGGCCGTCCGAATCTTGGGCCCGCTGGAGGGTCGGATTATGCGAGCGGCGTGGAGTCAGAAGCTCCCGGAGCGGTTCGTGGTTCGCGACGTCCAGCGCCTGCTACCGAAGCTCGCCTACACGACCCTGATGACCACGGTCAGCCGCCTGGCCGAAAAAGGACTGCTCGAGGTTCACCACCTATCCGGACACAAGGCTTACACCTACGCGACGACTGGATCGGCACGGGTGTTTCTTGCTGCGGCGAGCAGGCAACACGCCAGCCGGCTGCGCGATCAGTACGGCGACGCCGCACTGGCAGCGTTCGCTGCAGAGCTGGAAGGCCTGACGCCGGCGCAGCGCGAGCGTTTGAGGAGGCTTTCCGGCCGTGAATAGCCGACGCTCCGCCTTTATATATGCCGGCCTCAGCATCGCCAGCCTGAGCTGCATCGCATTCCTCCTCTTGTGTCCGCACCGCTCGGATTGCCTGCGTTCCCTCACCCCAGGCCGCGACCTGGCTGACATATGGCGGCCAGGTGGTCCAGCCCCTCCTTATCGTGAGCATGCTGGCCTGGTTGATTCGGCTGAGCTGGATCCTGGCTGCGACGCTGGCGTGGCGGCGATCGTTGGTACCGGTGGCGACGCCGGCGGCGATTGAGGCCGCGGCCGAGCGGATCGGTGTGCGGCGAGTTGTGACCGTCAGAGGTGTGCAGCCAGAAGCCTTGTGTGCCGGGGCAGCGCGGCCCGAGGTCATCATCACCGAGGCCGTCGCGGAAGCCCTGGACCAACCCGAGATCGAAGCCGTCCTTATCCATGAGCAAGAGCACGCCAGAAGGCGAGAGCCGCTTCTCCGGGCTGGGTTGCAGGCCGCGGCCGAGGTCTTCTTCTACATCCCGATCATCCGCTGGCTCGCCCAGCGCCGGCTCGAGGAGTCAGAGCTGAGCGCGGACCGAACCGCCCTCGACAGGCTTGGTGCGAGGCCGCTCGCCGGGGCTCTGTGGGTGTTGGGCAATGGAGCCGTTCTTCGTGGAGTCGCTGCCTTCGGCGACGCCGCCGACCTGCGCGTGGCCCAGGTCCTGGGCGAGCCCATCCCGCGGCACCGGCTGGCCGGGTCGACATTGGCGGTGTCCGCAATAGGGGCTCTCCTGGCCCTGCAAATCGGTTCGTGCCTGGCACAGGCCATCGCCCATCTCTGAGGCCGTGAAGCTCTCGGTTCGCGCGGACCACGGGCTCCTGCTCGGCTATCTCGGCGGTGTTGCCGGGACCCTTTGGGATTGGCCCTTCGGCACAAATAGAAGGACGAGGGCGGCAAGCGGGAGGCCCTGCAAAAGGTGCACCGGCTCAGGCGACATACTCGGCCTCCCGGATGCCCATGAGCCGCGGCAGCAGCGTCTCCCCGAGGTCGCTTGCCGCCGCGGCCGCTCGTGAATCGAAATCGAGGATCCACGGGAGTCCCTTCAGGTCGCTGGAGACGACGAGCGGGTCCTCAGGGATCAAGGCGCGATGCTGCAGCCCCGACCCCAGTCCGCCCACGCTAGCCGCACCGCCACGGAGTCGGTTCGTCACTTCCGCCATCTGGCCCGTGATCCCCCGCTCCCAGCCGGCGTCAGCCCATCGCGCCGCCGCTACCGCTGAATCACGCGTAGGTAGCCCAACAAGGAGCAGGACATCGCAAGTATCGACCGCTACCTCGGTAAGCCACCTGTCATCGGTCCGACAGTCAATGACAATCGGGTCGTAGTAGCGACGGAGAATCGGCATCGACAGCCGTAGCTGCTGACCGTTCGGCGAACCGGGTCCCATGCAAATGAGCTCGCACCCGGTGGCATGCCTGATGGCCAGGCCGAGAACGTCCTCATCGGGGCTCACCGGCCTCTCGGCGAAGTATGACCTAAGCGGCTCCGGCTCGAGGGCTAATGCCCTCGTCAGCTCCCCCTCGCTCAGCAAGCACAATGGCCTTGGCCGACGACCATCGATCATCCCGTCAGTCGCGATCTTCACGGCGATGTTGAAGGCGGGTGGCTTTGCTCAACGGATCAGCGGCGCAGAAGAAAGCTCTACTGCGGCAACTGATCCATGAGATCCCCACCGACGGGAGACGCGCCTATCCCAAGTATCGCGTTCCCATGCAAGAGGTTCGTATTGTCGGAACTTTGGTGGGCCGTAGTTTCCGTAACGCGAACCGGCAACGGTCGTCACCCGGCCGATCAGCCTCGGTGTGCCCGACGCGGGTGCGAAGGCTCACGACGCTCCAATCGAGCCACGGCCGACTCGAGTACCGACTTCATCAGCGTCTGATAAGGCACGCCTACCCGGGTCGCCTGTCTTTTGAGCCGTTCAAGCAGATCGGTTGGGACACGAAGCGAGACCGCGACTGTTCGGGGCCGTTCGGAGAAGAGAACGTCGACGTGCTCATCGAATTCCTCGTCCGACATGTCGTCGAATGGATCAGTCCACTTGCTGGCAGTACTCATCGGTAATACCTCCTTGCGGTGCGGCGGCCTGCCTGGCGTGCATGGACTGGGAAGCGGCCAGCGGGGTGGTCGACCCAGACCGCCACAACCAGCCGACCCTTCAACGTGGCACCAACGACTGTGTGGTACTGGACCCCTGCGCGGATCTCGGCAGATTCGATTCGATTCGCATCGTTCATCGCTTCCTCGATGTCGTCGCGGGTGAGATTTCGCTCTGGATGGTCATCCACCTGGTGGCGGAGGTTCGACGCCTCCCAGACCACCGGCCGCGCGTCCATCGATCATTGAGTATATACAATGACTGCTGCCAACGCACTACATAACGCATATACCAATGGTGGGCTGTAATTTCCGTAACGCGAACCAGATCGAACTGCCAGGCGCGGTGATCCGGATCTGAGTCCTTGAGCCTGGCGTCGCACGCGTGCTACAATACGTCTATGGCGCGAGAGATCACTCAACGAATGCTCCGAAACGACAGCGGCGAGATCATGCGAGGCCTCGATCGCGGGGAATCCTACGTCGTGACCCGTAATGGCGTCCCGGTAGGGGAACTCACACCGATACGCCGGCGCACGTTCGTCTCCGCAGAAGCTCTGCGTAAAGTCTTGGCGGGCGCCCCACGACTTGATCGGACGCGCTTTCGCGAGGACATCGATCGTGTGATCGACCAGGGCGTCAGGCCGCGTGCCTGAGCGTCGTCATGCACGTGGCCTGATCGACACTTCGGTCGCCATCGACCTCCCCGGCGAATCCGATCTGCCATTGGAGGTGGCGGTATCCGCCATCACGCTGGCCGAGCTCGCCGCCGGCCCGCATGCAACAACCGATCCGGCTGAGCGCGCCGCACGCCAAGACCGGCTTCAGCGAATCGAGACAACGTTCGAGGCGCTGCCGTTCGACGGCGCCTCGGCCCGCGCCTATGGGCGCATCTATGCGGCCATCATCGCGGGTGGTCGAAAGGCACGCGGACGGCGCGTCGTCGACCTACTGATCGCGGCGACGGCCGCGGCGGAGACCCTGCCTCTGTACACCCGGAACCCGAACGACTTCAGCGGACTGCAAGGCGTCGTGGAGGTGGTGGCAGTCGTGACCTAACCGGTTCGCGTTATGGAAAGCCGCGCGAACTGATGTGGGCCGCGGTGGACTCGAACCACCTACCTCCGCGTTATCAGCACGGCGCTCTGCCAGTTGAGCTAGCGGCCCGTCAACAGACCCCAGAGCCGGACCAGACCACGGGAGTCTAGCCGGGTCGATTGATTTTACGAAGGCGCCGGAGCCGAGGCGAAGAATGGCGCGGTCAGGTCATGGACGGACGGGTGACGTAGTCCACCGGCTCCGCCGGCCTCGTGAGCGCAAAGGCCGCCATGCCCAGGATGCCCAGGCCCACCAGTTGCAGGACCAGCACCCAGACAAACATGCTCGTGTCCTTCTGCCGCGCAAGCATCAGCAGGGCGGCAACCCACATCGCCACTGTCAAGAGGCCGGCGACCACCATCACGACGTACGCCGCGATCAGCCCGGCCGACGTCGAGCCACTGCCGTGTGCCCCTCGCGACATGGCCGCAATGGCGACCAACGCGGCGAGCCAGACCAGCCAAGCCCCCACATACCAAACGGTGATCGTCCGCTTGCGCACCGCGCAGGTTCCTCAGCTTGTGAACGTGAAAGTGGTCGGCGCTACCTGGCTGATCTGGTCAGTTCGAGAGAGCCTGGCCGCTAGTCCATCACGACCTGCGACCAGGCTCCAAGAGAGGAAGGGCGAGGTTACGGCGAGCCAAGGACTCCCGTTGCCACTCAAACCCCTTCCCAGCCTACCCATGCAGCGCAACATTGGACGCCAAAATCGTTCGAGGCAGATGGCAGGGGCGGAAGGATTCGAACCCTCGGCCCTCGGTTTTGGAGTTTAGTGCCTGGGGTCGATAGCGGTCGATCTCGGTCGGTAGCGAACTCCCGGCGTCGGCCAACGTCGGTGCGGGCCGGCGGCGTTGGCTCCACGGTTTGGCTGTACATCGGGTCCTCCCCACTGCAGGCGCTGGTCGCAGCGGTAGCCCTTAGAGACGAGCTGGAAGGGCATCCTGGTGGCGACCCTGATCCGTCCGGCTCCTCGCCAACAGCGAGAACGTCATCTTTGTCCGGGCTTCCAACTCCTTGCCGATCGCTTGGCGCATCACTGAGAGATTGTTCGCCACGATGTTGGCCACCTGCTTGAGCTCTTCCTCAATTTGTCTCGTCGGGTTCGCCCCACTCCTCCCCGGCTTAGGCGTGCTGCTCGGTACGCTCAGCGTCGAGTGCGCCAGATGGTCAGCATCATCTCGATCTCCGCAGAGACCGTACGTCGAGCGTCGTCTCGATCCATCCCATCCATGAGCAGCCGGTCGTACATAGTGTCCTCGTGGCGGACTGAAGCGGTGACGGCAGCAATGATCGCGCCGTCATCAAGCTCTCGCCCAGCCGCCGATCGTCCAACGCGGCCGCTCCCGCGCTCGCCCGCATGTTCGGCTATGGTCCGGGCCCGAGCCACAGGGCAGTGCGGAAAGAGCTTGAGGACGGCCGTGGCGAACTCGGCCACGAAGACGGCATCGAGGCGTTGGCGACGCTCTTCCGCGCGGACCCGTTGCGCCGCGCGCGCGTCGGCGTCCGCGAGGCACTCAGCCTCCGAGCGCTCCAGAGCGGCCTCCTCGATCAAAACGCCCTGGCGTTCATATCGGCGTCGCGTCCGGCTGAATCTCACCACCACCGCACTCAGCGAGCTGCGCCGCCGCGCACGTCGAGTCAGAGCCGTGTCGCCGGCGGGCAGGAACACGAGATGGTCCAGGTCGGCGCAGTTCATACACGTCGGTCCGGCGTCCTCCATCTTCAGGAGCCAACCGGACTCATGGCACAAGTGACACGTCCAATTCTTGTTCCGGGGGTTGATAACGACGAGGTCGGCGGCCCGTTGACGAGGCTGTTCGATCACCATGGTCATGTTGGCTGATACCCTCCCTCCCTGCGTGATCGACGGAGTCCGCAGGTGACCGTGATCCGCTGCACATCGAAGCTGTTGAAGCTCGTCGCGGGCTCGCCGGTTACGAGAAGCATGGAGCCGGCCGACGGCGACTGGTACGCCAACCTCCTCTGGTTCGATGGCCGAAAGTGCCTGCTGATGACGCATGCGGCCACGCTATTTGGGATGTTCGAGCCCGACATCACCAAATCCTCGGTCACCCCGATTGGGCCGTTGGCCCTGTCGTTGATCGAACGTGAGCTGGCCGCCGAGGAGCTGCCGCCGGATACCTTTGGGTCGCTCGAAGCATCCGCCTTCGAGGTCGGACGCACGTGGAGCCGAAGCGTGCTCGGCACAATGACCGACATTCGATACCAGGTCGAGGCGGCCGTCCACCAGTCTGGCGGGCTCAGACATCTCGACTTGGCTCACCTCAATCGATCTTTGCGGCGGATCCCCTTCAGCGCCATCAAGTACGACCGGCCGATCGATCGCGCTCGCGCTCGGCTCGACGGAGAGAAGGGCGGCACAGGGGCGGCGACTTCGCAATCGGTCAGTGAGACAGGCGATCGGATCAATGACTTGCTTGGTCGGTTTCTCGCCGAGCGACGCGAACGGCTTTCCAGCAAGGAGTTGAGGAACTACGAGGCCATCATCGACTTCTTCACGCGCAGCCTCAACGGCTATGCATACGAGAGCCTTTCGCCGCTCGATCGCAAGCGCTGGGAACGCGCCTTCAACGCGGGCGACGAGGATGCCTACTGCAAACTCTTCGGCGCGGGCAGGATTCCGGGTGAGGTTGGAGGCCTTGTGGGCTACTTCATGATCCGCAAGGTCGCCGCCTCCAGCACAGTCGTCGCCTCGACAGGACGTGTGATCAGCGATCTGCTCGACTGGCTTGTCGAGCAGGGCTTAGTGAAACCGGAGGACGTGGCCGACGCCAAGGAGCGAGCAGAGGCCACCAGCTCGGATCTCCCCCGAGCCGAGAAGCTCGCCGGCCTTCTATACGAGCTTGCGGAGCGCTCCACCGTGAATGTCCACGAGATTGCTGATGAGGACTACATCGAGGATCATCTGACCATCAGCCGGGTTGAGCCCGATGCGCTGTGGTTCGAAGGACACAAGGGCGAGATCGGTCCGCTTCAGGTCGGGCAGGCGATCAGCCGGCTTGCTCGACCGGGTTGGTCGGTCAGCATCGTGATGGGTCGAGTCGACGGACGCTGGCACGTGGTGGAAGTTGGCAGCGTCTACCCGGACTGACGAGACTGCGGTCGCCGCCGCGATCGACGCCTACCTGCGCTCAGGGTCCACCGATCCGTTGATGGCGGCTTGGCCCGGCGACCTGCCTGAGAGGGCCGAGCGGTCCCACCGCGATCTTCGCGGCGCGCTCATTCGGGAGGTGCTGCGCCGCACGGCAGGCCGAACGCATGCCCGATTGCCGTCACACGATCTGCGTGAGCTGACGCGGTTCAAGGTGACGCCCATGGTCCAGGGCCTGTTCCCGACCGCCGAGCGCGAGGCCGTCCTGCAGCTGCTCGAACGCTCGGTGATCTTTATCACCAGCGACAACCTCGAGCAGCTTCTGATGAACCAGCGCTGGAACCATACGGCGTGGATGCTCGCCAACCTCCACCTCGGAACGCTAGGAGTCGACCTGCTGGATCCCGACGCCAAGCGGCTGGTTGGGTTGAGCGAGGAGGCCATCTGTTTCGTATCGCCCGTGTACTTCAGCGAACCCGATCCAACATCCGATTTCGTGGTGCATGAGGTGGCGCACATCTTCCACAACCGCAAGCGCCGTGCTGCCGGCCTGCCCGAGACGCGGCGCAGCGAGTGGCTTCTCGACATCGCCTTCCACAAACGCGAAACGTTCGCCTACGCATGCGAATTCTATGCCTGGGTGTTGGAGCATTCGCCGAACGCCGCGGCGAGGCGCCGCCTGGCCGTGGAGATCTGCCGGAAGAAGGCGCTCTCCGACAACCGTGTCGAACCTCAAGAGGTCGCGGACATCGTGCTCGATGCGGCGCAGTCGCGCGCCGGCTGGAAGGTCATCTTGCACCGGTGCGGCAATTCATCGCGAGGACGCCCATCGTTTCGTCTAGGTGGTCGAGAGACCGTAGGCGCAGCCGTCGAGGACGGGATCAGTAGGTCGAACGCCACCTGTGGTGTGGAGCGCACAAGACAGGGATTAACGCAAAGGGACAGGATTCAGAAAATAGGTTGGCCTCGCCCGGCTCGTCCCTAACGCCCGATAGGACTACGGCATTACTCTATGGCGGAGCGATCAAACAGGAGTAGGCCGAGCACGCGCTCGATCTCGGTCAGCACAGCTCGATCGACGCTGCCGCGATAGTCGCGGAGGCGAAGCAGGGAAAGGCTTCGCAGATGTTCAACAGCGGCCCAGCTTGTCTCACGCAGTCCGGACTCCCCCGCGCGCACCTTGACCCGCGATGGATAACCGCGTTGCGCGGTCGTGAGCGGAGCCACGATCACGAGCCCGGCACCGGCGTTGTTGAAGTCGTCGGTGCTGACTACCAGCCCCGGTCTCGTGCCGGCTCCCTGCTCGTGTCCCGTCGGCCGGCCGAAGTCGATGTCCCAGATGTCGCCGCGCTGCGGGCGCGATCTCAATCCGGAATCGGCTCGGCGTCCAGGCCGTCGGCCAGGGTGCCCTCGAAGAGCTCGCGATCGGCGGCCTCCGCGGTTGTGGCAACCGGGTTCTTGGAGACAATCGCCGCGGCTTGGCGGAAGCTTGCCCAGAAGAGGCGGCGACGCTCAGCGCGGATTGCGGCTTCCACCACCTGTGAGATCGGCTGGCCCGTGGCGCGAGCTAGCTCCCGAGCCTCGTCCCGCGCCTTCTGACTGATTCGAATGGTTGTAGTCGACACAGAGATAGTCTACAGGACTGTAGATATCAAAGTCTACTGGCGGGCGGCTATTGCAGCTCCCAGGAAACGGTTGGCCCACTCCTCGCCGCCGATATCGGGCCAATGACCACGAACCGCCCCCGACGGGGCCTGCAGCGTCGTGCGGATTACCCTCGCGTGGTCTTCGGTCTCTATCAAGGATCTTGACTACTTCAGGCAGGTCCATGCGGATCGAGAGGCAGGAACCGTTGTCTGGCCGAACGATTGGCATCCCACCGGCCAGTCGGGTTGAGCTTCCTTCAGACCTTTCTAACCCCCGCCTTCGCGCGCCCAATGCCGATAGGCAGCGATCCACTCTGACCCTGCTGGGGGAGGCTTCGGCAGAGGCAGGTCGAGAATCGATATGGGCTGGCGGATGCCACCACGGTCGCAAATCGCCACGATCCCGCCTCGTCCGCTCTGGGCAATCTTCCTGACGATCACGGTAACTCCGAGAACCCTGGTCTCAAACGGAAGCGCCAGCTTGTCTTCGAGCATCGTGAACAGGCCGGTGGCTTCCTCACCGTCGTTGTAACAGTCGACAGTGGCCTGCTCGATCATCAGATCGAGCCTGGCAGTACTGAGTCGCATCATTGAGACTTGGAGACAACGTAGCGCGAGGCAGACAACAACCGAGGACCCGCGGCAGATCGCTGAGAATATGATCGGTTCTTTTGGGTGCTGTTCGAATGGAAGGCTGCGCAGTTGCAACGGATTCATCCTCCTCACGGTTTTATCTTTGAAAAGACCATCGACGCCGTGGCTCTGGAGTTCGAGTCCGTCCTGGGTCGTTCGACATACATCGCGGAGGTCGGTAGCGACTTGGTGCAGCACCCGTTCCTCGGCCGCCTCGAGCTAGGGTGCTTCGATCCGATTGGGCAACGGCAAGCGGCCTTTTTTTACCGCGATTCAGAAGCTCCGCGATGGACCAGTTAGAGCGGGCCGGACAATTCGAAAGACCGAATGCGACCACAAGAACCGAGGGCTTTGGCTAAACCGAGGCCATTGGGTGCAGGAGTCATCCCCCCAGTTCAGCGGTGTCTGAAAATCGGTCGTCAGCGAGCGAGTTTCGCCGTCTGTTGGCCGTACATCAGGTTCGACGAGTGTGCGGCCCACCGACCCTCAGCCGGCCAGAAACTGGCGATTCTGAATCCGGGCAGTGGCCAAAAGAGGTGGCAGGGGCGGAAGGATTCGAACCCTCGGCCCTCGGTTTTGGAGTTCGTTGCCAGCGGTCGATTGTAGTCGGCAAGGGTAGGTATCGTACTTGAGGGGTCGGCTGAAGTCGGCCCTGGTCGGCGCCGTTGGCTGTACTTCTTGGCTGTACACAAAGTAGATCCCAGAAGGAGGATGAGCTGCCTCTCTAACGGCCAGGCCTACCTGCCCACAGTCATCGTTGCCGTTTGACCAGTTACAGCCCGTGGGATGTCTAAAGCGTCTCGAGAGGGACACGCCCTACCGCATGAGAGCTCATGGATTTGGGACGTAACGCCTATAAGCGTTTAACTACGACGCGGATCGCAGCACGTGTCGGAGCTGGGGCACCGATGGGGCACCCTGCGTTCCCTCTTCGGTCTGGTAGATGCGACAGCCCAAGCTGGCCGGCGCTTCTTGCCCTGCAAATGGGTCGCGGCCGTTGACGACGAACGTCGGCGAGCCGTGAAAGTCGAAACGCTCTGCGTTTTCCAGCGAATCAATGCGCTGAAGCGTGATTTGCACGTCTTCGCGTCCGATGTCGGCCAGCGCTTGCCGCAGCCGCCGTTCAGCCAGTTCCCAGTGCGGACAGCCGTCGAAGAACTGGATGGTGATTTTCACGGCTGCGATGAACCTCGCACTATTTGTGGCCTGGGCCCTCGCTTTTGGTGCTCGCGCCGATGAATTTCTCCGGATCCTTGTCAAAGCTCGCCTTGCAGCCGGCGGAGCAGAAGTAGTAGGGCTTCCCATCATGGACGGAGCGGTACTCGGCGGTGGCAGTATCGACTGTCATGCGACATACGGGATCAATTGCAGTTGTCATGCCTGTCACGTCGTCTCCTTGGCCCGATTGGGCATGTTGGCTGATCGGCGCTGCATCATGTATTTCGACTTCGACCTTAGGCTCAGACGACGATGGGATAGCGACCGATTGAACCGGCCTCGGCTTGAAACCACGAAGGCGGTTCGAGTTCGACACCACTGATAGCGAACTGAGCGCCATCGCTCCCGCCGCGATCATCGGGCTCAAGCGAAGGCCCAAGAACGGATAGAGAATGCCAGCCGCGATGGGAATGCCGACGATGTTGTAGGCAAACGCGAAGAAAAGGTTCTGACGGATGTTGCGCATGGTCGAGCGGCTCAAGCTGATGGCGGTGACGACTCCGGTCAGGGAGCCCGAGATGAGCGTGATGTCCGAGGCCTCGATGGCGATATCCGTCCCTGTGCCGATCGCGATGCCAATATCGGCCTGCGCCAAAGCTGGTGCGTCGTTGATCCCATCGCCAACCATGGCAACGACTCGATTCTCGCCTTGAAGCCGCCGAACCTCTAGTGCCTTCTTGTCGGGCAGAACTTCGGCCAGGACGTGCTCGATGCCTGCCTGGCGCGCAATCGCGGCAGCCGTCTGCTGGTTGTCCCCGGTGATCATCACCACCCCAACACCGAGACGACGAAGGGCCGCAACCGCGGCGACTGAGTCGTCCTTTACTGTGTCGGCGACTCCGATCACGCCGGCCAGCTTGCCATCAACTATGGCCGCCATCGGCGTCTTGCCGTCCGTCGATAGCCGGCCCGCCGGCTCTGCGAAGCCGTCCACGCCGACACCTGCGTCTTCGATGAATCTCTCATTGCCGACCAGGACATGCCGACCGTCGATGATGGCGCGAACACCTTTGCCGGTCACCGACTCGAAGTCCGTCGCTTTGACCAATTCGACGCCACGGGCTTTGGCCCCGGCGACGATGGCAGCTCCGAGGGGGTGCTCGGACGTTTGCTCGGCCGAGGCTACCAGCCGCAGCAGGTCGTCCTCGGTCAGGTCGCCACTGACGATCAGATCAGTAAGAGCTGGTGTGCCGTGCGTAATCGTCCCGGTCTTGTCTAACACGATCGTGTCGATCTTCTGTGCGGTCTCGAGCGCCTCGGCAGAGCGGATGAGGATGCCGTGTTCGGCGCCCTTGCCTGTGCTGACCATGATCGCCAACGGGGTCGCAAGCCCGAGGGCGCAAGGGCAGGCGATGATCAACACGGCTACCGCGCTGACGAGCGCGAGCGTGAGCGTCGGCGGCGGACCGGCCACGAACCAGACCACGAAAGTTGTGATCGCGATGCTCATGACCACTGGAACGAAGTAGCTCGCGACCACATCAGCGAGTCGCTGGATCGGCGCTTTCGAACTCTGAGCCTGTTCGACCAGCCGGATGATCTGAGCGAGCATCGTGTCCTCGCCGACTCGGGTGGCCCGGAACCGGAAGGCGCCGGTCTGGTTGATGGTTGCCCCGATCACGGTGTCACCGACCTGCTTGGTGGCCGGTATCGATTCACCGGTGACCATCGACTGATCGACAGTTGAGTGACCGTCGATCACCTCACCGTCGACTGGGACCTTTTCACCGGGACGGACCGAGATCACGTCGCCGGGGACAACTTCCTCGACTGGAACGTCTGCCTCTGAACCATCCCGCACGAGACGTGCGGTGCGCGGCTGCATCCCGATCAGTTGCCTGATCGCCTTCCCGGTGCCTGCTTTCGCCCGCGCTTCGAAGAGGCGGCCCAGAAGGATCAAGGTGATGATCACGCCGACCACCTCGAAGTACACGCCGCGCAGCTCGGCGGGCAGAGCACCAGGTGTCACCGTCACCAGCAAGCTGTAGCCGTAGGCGGCGGTCGTGCCGACGGTGATAAGTGCGTTCATCTCAGCGCTGCGGTGCGCGATGCTGAGCCAACCGGTTCGGTGAATCGGCCAGCCCGAGTAGAACATCACTGGCGTGATCAGGGCCAACTGCAGCCAGTGGTTGAGAAGCAACGACGGCAACCACGACAGGTGCAGGAAGCCGTCTGACATAGCCGCGAAGAGGACCGGCGCCGTGAGCAGCGCGCCGACGATCACACGGCGGGTGAGATCGGCGATCTCGGCGTTGCGCTCAGCCTCCTCGGTCTTCGCGGCGTCAGCAGGTCGATCCGCATGCCCGCCGTTTGATGACGCGGCGGTTACCGGTCGTGCTGGCAGGGCAGCAATGGCTTTATCCGACGCAGACGCCGGCTCGACGACGAGGGTGCCGTGAACCATGTTCATGCCGCAGGCAAAGCCGAAACGCCCGCTCTTGTCAGGCGTGAACTCGACCGTGGTCTTGGCCATTGCGGGCAGTAACCTGCTCAGCGCGAAGTCGGGAAATACGACGCGCGATGTGCATTCACCGCCCTCTTGGCGGTCGAAAACTATCCTCAGCGGCACGCTTTGGCGAACACGGATCAGGTTCGGCGCGTAGCCGCCCTTGACCAAGACCTGAACTTGCTGCAGTTGGCCGATGAGCTCAGCCTGTCGCGCTTTCTTGGGGCCGAAAAAGAACCATGCCAAGAAGCCAATTAGCACGATCCCGGAAGCGATTACCGCAATGTCAGGGAAATTCACTGCTTATCCACCCGATTGGAGCCGAGAGTCTTCCAATCGCGGAAGCTGCCCGGGCTCAGTCCTTGTCGGAGCTTGCAGCTGGAACCGTCGCCGCCGCAGCTCCGGCGTCCTGCCGATCGTGCAGCGCCATCCGCAGCTCATTGACCTGACTCTCCAATTCCGCGACGCGGGGATCGCTCACCGGCGGCGAGGCATGGCCGTGATCTTTGCGCATCATCATCCACATCATCACGCCCATCGAGACCGGACAGGCCAGCAAGAACAGGTACGGCAGGATATGGTCCACAGGCAACCTCCTCAGGTAACTATCGAGGCATAGTAGCAGGTGCGGGCGGATTAGCCAGGTTCCTATGCCCAGGTAGTAGACTCGTCGCCGTGGCCGCCCCCGTCGACAAGCTCCCGGCTAACGGGGTTTCGGCCAGGTGAGCTTCGATGCATCCACCAACCTTCTGGGCCTTGCCTTCGTCACCGGCGTAACCACCGGTGGACTCAGTTGCCTGGCCGTCCAGGCCGGCCTACTCGCAACATCAGTCGCCCGCCAGGCCGAGACCGATGTGGCGGCCCAACTCGCGATCAGACATGTGGTCGCGCAGCGCAAAAAGCGCTCGAACCGCCGGTTGACCAAGGAGCACCGACGCCGGGAGCGCGCGGCGCTTGCGACTCTGGCTCAACCGGAGAAGCCAAAGCGGCGCAATGCGGCCACCCCAATCGCTCTGTTCTTGGGGGCCAAGCTGGTCGCCTACACGATCCTGGGCATTTTCTTGGGCTGGATCGGCTCCGTGCTCCAGCTCAGTCCATACAGTCGGGCGGCGCTTCAAATTGGAATTGGCATATTCATGCTCGGCACCGCGGCAAGGCTGTTCAACCTGCATCCGATCTTTCGCTACTTCGTAATCGAGCCGCCCCGATTCGTAACTCGCTTCATCCGCCGCTACGCGAAGAACAATGCCAGCACGGTCGCGACCCCGTTGTTCCTGGGCACGCTCACGATATTCATCCCGTGCGGGGTAACGCAGGCGATGATGGTGCTCGCCGTCGGCACCGGGTCGCCGCTTCTCGGGGCAGCGATCATGTTCGCTTTCATCCTCGGCACCACTCCCGTCTTCTTCGGCCTGGCCTACGTGGCCACACGCCTGGGGGAGGTGCTGCACACACGATTTCTCCAAATAGCAGGGGCCGTCGTCCTAATCCTGGGCCTGGTCTCGATCGAAGGTGGGCTGAACCTGATGGGCTCGCCGTATTCCCTTTCCAATCTGCTCAACGCGGCTTCGGTGTCACTGGCCCAGGCCAGCGGCGGTTCGCCAGAGGTCGCAGCTCAGCCGGACGCCAACGGAGCAATCACGATCCAGGTCTACAACACCGGCTACTCCCCGGACCTGATCAAGGCGCCAGCCGGCAAGCCGGTGAGCCTGACAGTTGTGAGCAACGGCACGACCGGTTGTACCCGGGGCTTCGTGATCCCCTCGATTGGCTACCAACGGACCCTACCCGAGACCGGTCAGACCACGATCAATATTCCGGCCAGCGCCGCTAACGGAAACCTGCGGTACACCTGCTCGATGGGCATGTACAGCGGTTACTTCGAGTTCACCTGAGGAGATTGAGATATGGCGAAGCAAGTGTTCAGTGTCAAGGGCATGCATTGCTCGGCTTGCGTGATGACATTGGAGGGGCTAGAGGACGAGTTGGCAGGCGTCCGAAGTCTCAAAGTGAGCCTTCACAAACAGCGCGCAGAAATCGACTACGACGATAAGAAAATCAGCGAAGACGAGATCCGAAGGGCTTTCGAAGGCAAGGGCTACGGCCTTGCCCGCGCCTGATCTTCGCTTCTAGCGTGTAAGCGCCGCCATAACCGCGAATAGACATCCAGCCAGGCTGATGGCGAGCCACGAGTAAACAAAGCTTGCCGCCCACACCGCCCGCGGAGCTTTCGGCTCGTCGATTCGGATGCCGAGCAGTCGACGAGCGCGCAGCTCGGCGTGACCTACAAATGCTGCCAGCGGAATCGCTGGGGCAGTCATCACGAGCAGAGCCCCAGCGAGGGCAGGTCGTCCCACGATCCGCTCGGCGGCGGCATCTGCGCTCAGCTCAGATAGCGCGATCTGACGCTCTGACCACCAGCCGACGATGGGAAGGAAGGTGAGAACCTCCGCCGCAGCGGTTCGGGCCGCTCGCCATAGCGGTTCGTGGCGCCGCGCGTGATCCGCCTCGTGGTGAAGCACGGCGAGCAGTTCGGAGTCGGAGAGTCCTGCAACCGCCGCTTCACTGATGAACACGGTGGGCCGAAGTATGCCTGCGCAGAAAGCCACCAGGGATCCGCCTCGGACACATTCAATTCGGCCAAGGCCAGCCGCTCTAGCCGTGCGAACTAGTTTTGGCGGAATGGGATCGCGCGGCAATCTTGCCAACTCGCGCTCGGTCCTCGAGGCCACGAGTCCGAACTTGAGGGCCCAGGCCAAAGCCGAAGCCAAAACTACGACCAGCGGCGGCACGTAGGCTGCCGGCCACCAAGAAGTACCTTGTGTTGGAATCCAACCGCACGCTCCGCCTGACTGGCAACCCGCAACCGTGCTGAGGCAGGCAATTGGCACCGCCGCCAGCAGAGCAAGCAGGGCCAGGCGGCGCCCGGTCACCGCGAACGCAACCTCTTTAGAGCCTCGCGCGTCGCCGGCGACAGTCGGTCGAGGCGGGCGGCGAAGGCCGCGAGGGCGGTGTCTCCGTAAAGCTCGACAAGGCGATCGACCTCGGCGCGGCCCGAATCGGCCAGGAAGTCTTTCACTCCCCCATTGGCCCGGTATTTGTGAGGCTGATGAGAGCCCATCTTCGTCACGCTCAGAAGACCTTTTTCAGCAAGACGGTTGAGAGTGGTCATGACCGTCGTGTAGGCGAGCTCCGGCGTCAGCCCAAGCACGTCGCGAACGATGAACGGCTCATGGACGCGGCTGTCCCAGATCAGCTTCATCAACCTTCCCTCGAGGGGACCCAGCAGTGACATCGCCCGGGTCAGCTGATCGTCCCTTCGAGTCATCACCGGCGATCATAGCGCGACCGACCGCTATTCTTACTAGGGCCAGATAGTAAGAGTGCAGTTACCCTCAGTGACCCGTGGAGTACTCGCTGCCTGGGTCGTTGGCGGACTCGCGGTTGGCACGCTCTTCGCCTCCCTCGGATGGGGTCTGCTGCATGCAGCGCAAAAGCAACCGAGCTCGCTTGTTGGAAGTCAGGTCCCCGACCTCACGATCCGGTCCCTCGACGGCGATCTGATCAGTCTTCGAGCGTTGAAAGGCACGCCCTTGGTGATCAACTTCTGGGCTTCCTGGTGCGTACCCTGCCGTCAGGAAGCGCCGGCTCTCGCGGCAGCGGCGAAGCGTGCTGCCGGCAAAGCACAATTCGTGGGGGTCGACATACAGGACACGGACAGTGCAGCGCATGCCTATGAAGCGGACGTCAAGAGCCCCTATCCGGTCGGGCCCGCCATTCACGGCTCGTATCACGACTTCGGAGTCACAGCTCCGCCCGAGACCTTTTTCGTCGACCGCCACGGGACTGTCCAAGGCCGAGTCATCGGGCCGGTTGATGCTCAGCAGCTGGAGGTCTACATGGCGGCGATTCTCGGCTAGCGATCCCGGCCTGAGAGCTCACATGCCAAGCCAAACCAGCTTGGCGATCCAGTTCAGTCCCAGAGCCGCGAAACCTATGACAAGCACACCGCGAACCATCGCCGGCGATAGGTTGATGTGCACGGCGCGTCGGGTGACCAGCACGTACAGGCCGTACACCACCAGCGCGACCGTCGCCACGAACAAGAGTGGACCCAGCGGATAGACCGCAACTGCCCGACCGACGTCCCCCCTCCACATCCAGGCGAATGTGCGTGTGCCGCCACAGAAAGGGTCGGGCTTGTTGAAATACCACATGAACAGGCCACCGTCGAAGGTGAGATGGCGAGGGTGTAGAAAAAAGTACAGACGCGTGTATGCGAGCCAGGGCAGGCCGACGCCGAGGAGCGTCCACGCCAGCCATCGGTCGCCGGGCGTCGCGGGAGCGACGGCGGCGAGCGGCGCTGTTCGGTTACGCGCCGATTGCGCCGATGTGCGGGCCAAGGATTCCGGCATTGGTCTCACCGATGTATCGTCCCTCGATTGCGCCGTCGGTGCGGATGAAGAAGGTCGTCGGCAGACCGCTGATCCCGTAAGCGTCGCCTACCTTCCCGTCGCCGTCGAACAGGACGGTTGAGGTGATTTGAAGCTCGTTTACGAAGGCAGACGCTGACTGGTGGCTGTCGCGCTCGTCGATGAGCAGGACAACAAGACGGGGATGCTGGGCGGCGGTGCGTTCGATCAGCGGCATCTCGCGCCGGCACGGCGCGCAATAGGTGGCCCAGACGTTGATGAGAACCGGACGTCCTCGGAAGTCGGCAAGGCTGACGCGTGTGCCGTCGAGCGTATCCAGAGTGAACGCTGGCGCCGGGCCGCCGCCCGAGGAGGATGGAGATGCGAGGCCACCGACCGCCTGCAGGGCATCGAGGATCTGTGAATCACCCCAACCGTTGCCATGAGTCAACAAGAGTTGTCGGCCGGCGGCGCTGAGCTGTGAGTCCAGCGGAGCCGGCAGCGTTCCACCAACATCAGGGGCACCGAGGAAGTACGTTCGGATGTAGCCGTGGCCGTCGATCAAAGCCAGGGTTGAGCGGTGAACATCGCTCGTGCTCAGCACGACGTCGAAGGGCTTCCAGAAGGCAGCCATCGTTTGGGGGTCGGCAGTGGCAAAGGTCCAGGACGCCCCGATGCGACCGGCGTAGTCGCGCAGCACAGAGGGCGTGTCCTCCGATGGATCCGTCGTGACCTCGACAAGGAGGACCGACGGTGGAAGCCGCTGGCGTAGCTCGAGGAAGAGGCCCGCGACGAGCGGGCACGTCTCCCGGCAGCTGGTGTGAAAGGCAGCCAGGAGGACGTCATGACCTGCGATGTCGGCGTTCGTGAAGTTGCGGCCGAATTGGTCCACCAGGCTGAAGGGGAGCATTGCCTTCAGCTGGCCGGAGAGCTCGTTGAGCCCGAGGCTGACCGCCTGTGTCCCGCCGTACGCCGAGTCCGGCAACGGTCGCCCGGCGTCGACACCCACCAGCAATGGATTGAGGATGTCTTTCTGCACCCCGAGCGCCACTGGTATGGACACGCCGGCCAGACGGACGCGGTCGTAGCTCCCGACCGGCACCCGCGCCAAGAAAGCCTGAGCCGTTTCCGGCGCCTTGGGCACGGCGCGAGCCGGAATCGACCCCAGTGTCATCCAACCCTGAGCGGAATGCAGATCGACCGATGTGGCTGCGACATGGTCTGCCTGCCTCGCGGTCAGCAGCAAGAGAACGTCTCCAGTCACCGGCGTCAGCAAGAGGTGGCCCAAGACTGCCATGGCGACCACGATGGCCGCCCCCAGCGCCGCACGCCGGAAGAGCCGAGCGCGCCTCGTCATGCCCCCACGTTACTAAGGACCGATAGTACTAGGATGCCCCGAGTGGGCGAACCGGGCCTTGTCATTGCGTTCGTCGCTGGGCTCATCTCGATCACGTCGCCATGTTGCCTTCCACTGCTGCCCGGTTACCTCGGCTACCTGACTGGGCTCGGCGGTGACGAGCCAGCTCGCCGAAATCGCACCATTGCGGCTGCAGCGCTTTTCGTACTCGGCTTCACGGCGGTATTCGTCGCGCTGGGGGCAACGGCTTCTGAGCTTGGCGCACTCCTCCTTGATAACCGGGTGCCGGTCGCGCGCGTAGCCGGAGTCTTCATAGCGGTTATGGGCGCCTTCCTCCTTCTTGAAGGGCGTGTCGGATTCCTCAGTCGAGGTGGCGACTGGAGCCGGCGGATGGCCGGACGCAGCCTCTTGACCGCGCCTCTTCTCGGGGCGGCTTTCGCGGTCACATGGACCCCGTGCATCGGACCTGTCTTGGGTGCAGTGTTGACCCTCGCCGGAACAACAGCCAGCTTGAGCCAGGGTGTGCTGCTGCTGACGGCATACAGCCTCGGCCTCGGTTTGCCCTTTCTTGCGTTGGGTCTCTCAGTGGCAAGGGTCCGACTTTGGTTGCGAAACGCCGGCCGCGTCACCGCGGCCCTGCAGCCGGTGTCGGGCGCTCTGCTGGTTGTGATGGGAGTCTTGCTCGTAACCGATCGTTGGCTGCCCTTAATCTCACCGATCTTGGCCTGGTACGCGAACGCTCACTGGCCTCCGATCTGATACTACGAGCGGCTAGTAGACTGGCACGATGAGCGAGAAACGCGGCGGCTCGGCGCCTGGCCGAACGAAGTCGAAGCCCAGGCGATCTCCAGTCCGCTCCACCTCGGGCAAGTGGTGGCCATACGCGATCGCCGGCGGCGTCGTGGTTCTCGTTGCAGCGTTCGTTGCCGTCACACAACTCGGGCACTCCGGCTCTGGCGGGGGTGCGGGCACTGGCAGCGGCCTTGCTATCGGGTCGCCCGTTCCCACGGACTCTGTTCCGTCGAGTGACGGTCGCGCGGTGTCACTGGCCGATTTCCGCGGCTCGAGGGTGGTTGTCTACTTCTATGAAGGAGGCGGTTGAGGCGCCTGTCAACAGCAGCTCGTGGAGCTGCAAGGACAACTGGATGCAATCAAGGCTGCCGGCGGCCAGGTGGTGGGCGTGAGCACCGACCCCGCTGCTACCTCTGCCTCCCTGGCAGCTCAGCTGCACCTTGGATTTCCGATCCTTGAGGACCGGAATCACGTGCTTGGCTCCGGCTTCGGAGTGTTCCGCCTTCCGAGCGGTATGGACATGGGCGCGGTGGACGGCCATTCGATCTTTGTGGTCGACGCCTCTGGGCGAGTGTCCTGGAAGCAGTTAGCTCCAGATTCCATGCATGTCCCCGTCGACCAGGTCGTCGCAGCTGTCAGGGCCTGATCGCTTGAGGACCTCGCGCCTAACCCTGGTCACCGCGGTCGACTGCCATCTTTGCGAACATGCGCGGAGCGTCGCGCATCGTCTAGCAGCTGAACTCAAGTTTGAGATTCGTGAGCTCGCCTGGGACAGTCCGGAGGCCGATGTCGTTCGTCGCGACGGGGTCCCGTTTCCGCCCGCGCTATACGCCGGTGATCAACTGGTCGGCTACGGCCGGATCTCTGAGGGTGGGGTGCGGCGCCGACTCTCCCGAGTCTCATGAGTGCGCTCGTCTACTCGAGCTCGCTCATTGCAGCCTTCCTCGGCGGAGTGCTGGCCCTGTTCGCTCCTTGCTGCGTCGTGTCGTTGCTGCCGACGTTCGTCGGTGCGGCACTCGAACGAGGGCGCCTGCGGCTGCCGGCGATGGCGGCGATCTTCGCGGCCGGCATCGCCGCGGTGATGCTGCCGATTGTGCTTGGCGTCGGACTTCTTGGTCAGCTCCTCGCCGCGCAGCACCGAGTCATCTTCTTCGTGGTCGGTCTGTTCCTCGTCCTCCTCGCGCTGCAGGTCCTCTCGGGACGGCCGTGGTCGCTGCCGTTCCCGATGCTGCGGCTTCGCGTTTCGGGGTCAACGCCGGGCGGCATTTTCGCCCTCGGTCTGACTGCGGGCATCGCCAGCTCGTGCTGCGCTCCAGTGCTCGCCGGAGTCGTCGCCCTATCTGCCCTTGCCGCCTCGGTCACCGGAGCCCTCGGCCTTGGCCTGGCCTATGTGTTCGGCATGGTCTTCCCTCTCTTAGTCGTCGTGCTGATTTGGGATCGCGTCCGCCCAAACTCGCCGGGCTTCGCATTGCGGGCAAGACGCATCCGAATACGGCAATGGTCTTTGCCGTGGACGGATGGCGCTGCCGCGGTCATGTTTCTCGCCATCGGGATCCTTGCGTTGGTGATTGCATACACCGGACAGAGCACATACCTCCCGGGCTGGTTGGAGGTATGGAACCAGTGGGCGACCGGCCTCGCCGGCAACCTGTCTGTTTGGCTCGGAAGCCTGCCGACTGCAATCCAGGCGATCGCGTTGGGATTTCTCGCGCTCGTGGTCGTCACAGCTCTGTACCGGTCTTGGCAACTCGGTCCGGCGCCTGGTCAGGTGCGCCCGAGCGGCGCAGAACCGGCCCCGTCGGAGTCCGAGTTCTAAGGTCTCGCTAATCTGACCTCGACGCTGGATTTTCGATCGCGCCGCCACCTGTGTGAGCTCGAAACCCTGCACTGCTGATGCCCGTGACAGCTCCCCAACCGGCACCAATCAGACCTATCAGGAAGCCGGCGAGTATCGCCTGGTGCGGCGGCAGCCCCGCCATCGACGACCGCAACTCCATGGGGTGCGTCTGATGCCAATACAGGTCCCAAACCGTTGCGATGGCGACCAGCACGATGCCAAAGGCTGCGGCTAAACGCCACCAATTGAGGCGGTCTTGCGACAGCCATCGCCACCCACCCCAACTGGCGAGCAACACCAGCGGCACGTACACGAGTAGGGCTCCATTCGACATCATCGAGCGCATCAGGCTCGCCATCAGAGCGCTCTTGGGAGCGGCCATCATGAGCACGAAAGGGCCGATGGCGACCAGCACGACCAATACCAAAAGCACATACAGCGCGATGAACGTTCGCGAGCGGAGATCGATTTTCCCGCTGAACGCCAGCGTCGAGATGACCAGCAGGCCGCCGAGGTCGATGACAAGGTGTGGGGGCTGGGTGCCTGGACCCAGGAGATGCTCCCGCCAGTCCCATAGAGTGCCGGCGACGCCGAGTGCGTACGCGAATGCAAGCAGTTCGATTGGCTTCGGCTCGCGGAACTTCGGCGCCGGAGGGACCCCCATCCGGGAAGCTTAGCTGCGATAGGGTCCATTGCTACTATCTGCCTGTAGTCATCTAGCGTTCGGGTTGCATTGAGGGGTCCGTGACTGGCATCACGCGGCGCGCAGCGCTCGGTCTGTTGGCCGCCGGCGGTGCCTTGATCGCGTTGGGCCTTGCCGGCGGCAGCCTGCTTCGCGATGTCCTGAAGTCCATGGGCGGCGGCGGGATGATGGGGTCGGGAATGATGGGCAGCGCGACCCAGGCCGACATGAGCAGCTACACGAAACTCTTCGATCGCCACACCGAGCTGAGACGCACAGTCGAGATGATTGATGGTGGAGTGCGCACCACGACCGAATCAGATGCGCCTGACTTGATCGCGTTGCTCCAGGCTCACGTTTCGAGCATGTACTCGCACCTCAACCAGCACGCTGAGGTCACGTGCATGAGCTCGAGCCTCCCGACTCTATTCCGTAACTCGACGAGTTACCGACGAGAGCTGACGTTTACCGCCAAGGGCGTGGTTGTGACAGAGACCTCGAACGACCCTCGAATTACGGCTGCCATCCGCGCGCACGCCCAAGAGGTGAGTGGATTCGTGCACGATGGAATGCCGGCCATGATGCGGGGAATGATGGGCCAGTGATGAACCTGGTGGGCTGTTGAGCGGCGGCGTGACTCGCTTCCGGAAACTGCAATGAAGGCGGCCGATGAAATGCGCTCCCCGCACGAAATGATGGGCCATGGCGGGCATGCGGGGATGTCGATGGACGCCATGGTTCAAGACATGCGGAACCGCTTCCTGGTCGCAGCGGTGCTGTCGGTACCGATCCTGCTCTGGTCGTCGATCGGTCGCCAGGTGCTGCATTTTGGCGTTCCGGCTCCATTCGGTCTGCGCGACGACGTCTTCCAGCTGATCCTGAGCCTGCCCGTGATCGGCTACTCGGCGAGGGTCTTCTTCGACGGCGCAATCAGCGCCGTCCGCGCCCGAACTCTCGATATGAACGTCCTGGTCGCCGTCGCCATCGCCGCTGGCTGGACCTACTCGGTCGTCGTCACGCTCCGCGGAGGCGGTGACGTGTTCTACGAGGCCTCGACGGTGTTGAGTGCCTTTGTGCTCCTCGGCCATTGGCTCGAGATGCGCGCTCGAGGCGGCGCCAACGAGGCAGTCCGCGCCCTGCTGAATCTCGCCCCGCCGAGAGCACTCGTCATGAGGGACGGCCAGCAAGTCGAAATGCCGACCTCAGCAGTGCAAGTCGGTGACGTACTTCTCATCAAGCCAGGCTCCAAGGTCCCGGTCGACGCTGTCGTCGAGGATGGCATCAGCGAGGTGGATGAATCGGTGGTCACTGGCGAGAGCCTGCCAGTTTCGAAGGCGCCGGGCGCCGAGTTGATTGGCGGTTCGATCAACAAGAACGGGACGCTGCGTGCCCGTGCCACAAAGGTCGGCTCGGACACGGCGCTGGCCCAGATCGTGAAACTCGTCCAGGAAGCCCAGAGCTCGAAAGCGCCCGGGCAGCAGCTGGCGGATCAGGCCGCCTTCTGGCTGGTGCTGGTGGCGCTGGTCGGTGGCACTCTGACTTTGATTGTTTGGCTGCTGGCCGGCCGGAGCTTCAGCCAAGCAATCCTCTTTGCCATCACCGTGGTCGTTATCACCTGCCCTGATGCTCTGGGCCTGGCCACACCGACGGCGATCATGGTGGGAACAGGCCTGGGTGCGAAGCGCGGAATCTTGTTCAAGAACGCGGCGGCAATCGAAGCAGCTGCTCGAGTCCAGGTCGTGGTCATGGACAAGACTGGGACTCTGACCAAGGGTGCACCCGAAGTCACCGACTTGCACGCCGACGGCTTGTCAGAGGGCCAAGTCCTCGCGCTTGCTGCAGCGGTCGAGCGAGACTCCGAGCACCCACTGGCCGAGGCAATTGTTCGGCGCGCGGAGCAGGTGGGCGCATCGCGCTTCTCGGTTACGGACTTCGAGAATGTGCCCGGGCATGGCGCGCTGGCCGTGGTCGAGGGCCATCGCGTGGCGGTGGGAAACGCGAGGCTGATGGACCGGGAGAAGGTCGGCCTCGACGGTTTGGCAAGCAAGCGCGACGAGATGTCGGCTGAGGGGCGAACCGTCGTGGTGGTTGCGGTCGACGGACGTGCTGCGGCAGTGATCGGCATCAGTGACGCTCCGCGCCCAACCGCGAAGATGGCGATTGACGCACTGCAGGACCAAGGCGTCGATGTCGTGATGCTCACAGGGGACAACCGCGCCACTGCCGAACGGATCGCCCGCGAGCTCGGCATCCGAGAGGTTCTCGCTGAGGTCTTGCCCGCCGACAAGGCAAGCAATATCGCCGAATTGCAGCGAGCGGGCAAGAAGGTGGCGATGGTCGGCGACGGCGTCAACGACGCCCCCGCGCTGGCCCAAGCCGACCTGGGTATCGCGATCGGAGCCGGCACCGACGTCGCGATCGAGACAGCCGATGTCGTCCTGATGCGATCCGATCCGCTCGACGTTGCCACCGCGATCACGATCGGCCGGGCGACCCTTCGCAAGATGCGGCAGAACCTCGGCTGGGCAGTGGGCTACAACGCGATTGCGATTCCCATCGCTGCCGGCGTCTTCGAACCGAGCTTTGGACTCGTTCTGCGACCAGAAATTGCGGCCCTCTCGATGTCGGGCTCAAGTCTGCTGGTCGCCGTGAACGCTCTGCTTCTCAGGGGCCTGAAACTGCCGACGGCGTAGTACAGATCGAAATCCGCGCCCAGGATTAAAGGCCCGTGGTGCTCACGGTCCTGCCCTGTGCGTCGGCAGCACACCGGCGCAGACAGCGCCTTTGACTTTCGAACCCAGGCGCCTCACGGTCCCCGGGCCGTGCGCGTGCTGATATATCGGCTATGCGATAGCCGTGAGCGAGTTCAATGGACGGTTCGAAATCCACTTGGACGGGGCTGCCGCCACCTAGTTCCAAGAAAATCTGTGACCTCCATGTGACCCCCGCGTGCCAGACGGGGCAGGAGAAGACCTCGATTTGAATATGACTTTTGGTCGGGGGCCCGGGATTTGAACCCGGGGCCTCACGGTCCCGAACCGGCGCGGTGACCTGTCCTTCAGTATCCCCGCGGGACCTCCAGTGTCCTCCTGTACTTGATTGGCGCCTTGGTGGTGACCTTGCGTGTCCTCCCGCATCCTCCTGGTTCCGGAATTGCGTGACACGGCTGTGACCTCCGCGGGTGGCCGAGCGAGCACAGCCGAAGTATCAGGCGACGGTGTAGCCGCCGTCGACGGGCAACGCGACTCCCACCACGAAGCTCGACGCTGCACTGCAGAGCCAGAGGACGGCAGCGGCGATCTCCTCCGCTTGTCCGAGTCGGCCGATCGGCTGGTTGCGCACAGCTTCCGCCATGTCGAGCTCGCCCTTGGCGAGCATGTCGGCAACCATCGGCGTGTAGATCGTTCCGGGGCAGACCGCGTTGATGCGAACACCGCGCGGCGCGTACTCAAGCGCGGCGCTCCTGGTGAGGCCGATCACGCCGTGCTTGGAAGCGTGGTACGACGCACGACCGGGGAGTCCGACGAGGCCGCCCAGTGACGAGCAGTTGACGATCGCGCCGCTGCCTTGTTTGCGCATCTGCCGCAGCTCGTGCTTCATGCAAGCCCAGACGCCGCGGAGATTGATCGCGTTCACTCGGTCGAAGTTGTCGACCGCCTCGTCTGCCGCGTCGCTCGGCGGAATCATTATCCCGGCGTTGTTGAACGCCATGTCAAGCCGACCGAGGCTCGTAACCGTGCGCGCGACGAGCGCGGCGACGTCATCTTCATTGGACACGTCGCAGGTCACGCCGACCGCCGTATGGCCGGCGGTGGTCAGGCCGTCGGCTGCAGCGCGGAGCGCGTTCTCGTTAATGTCGGCGAGCACGACCGACGCTCCAGCCTCTGCGAAGGCTTGCGCCGTCGCGAGCCCCATGCCGGAGCCGGCGCCGGTAACGAGTGCTACTTGGCCAGCGAAGTCATAGGTCGGGTTCACCCGTGCCTCCGTGACTCATGATGGTGAAGTCGCGAGTGGACCGAGATGAAGATCACGCAGCCTCCTACAACTCGATCCTTACGATCATCGATACGCCGCGACCTTTGCTGGGAATCCGCCCAAGTCTTCATGACGGGTTCACCATCACCTTGATCGCCTCGCGGTCGTTCATCGCGCGATAGCCATCCGGCACCTCGTCGAGACCCATGACGCGGTCGAAGACGCGGCCTGGGTCGATCCGCCCCTCGAGCACCTCCGGCAGCAGTTCGTCGATGTAGGCGCGCACCGGCGCCGGACCGCCGCCGATCGTGATGTTGCCGTAGAAAGACGGCCGAGCACTCGGAATCGCCTCGTGCTGCGGCACACCAACACGTCCGACGGCACCGCCGGGGCGAGCGATCGCGATCGCGGTCTCGACAGATTGGTCGAGTCCGACGCACTCGAGGACCGAGTGGACGCCATATCCACCGGTCAGCCCCTTGACGCGCGCGACCGCCTCGGCGCCGCGCTCGCTGACGATATCGGTGGCGCCAAATTCCTTTGCGAGCGCGATGCGGTCGGCGTGGCGTCCCATGATGATGATCTGCTCCGCACCGAGCCGCTTCGCGGCGATCACGCCGCACAGCCCCACAGCACCGTCGCCGACGACTGCAACGCTTTTGCCAGGCGCCACCTTCGCGGCAAGGGCGGCGTGGTGGCCGGTGCCCATTACGTCCGACAGCGTCAGTAGCGAAGGCATCAGCGCGTCTTCCTCACACCGGCAGGCGGAACAGCGTCCCATCGGCGAGAGGGATTCGCAGCGCCTCAGCCTGCGCACCGTTGATGCCGTTGTTGCCGAAGAAGCCGACGTGCACGGACGCCGTTTGCAGCCCTTCGTGGCAGAACTCGCACGTGCCGTCGGAGAACGCGAATGGCATCACGACGACGTCGCCGGGCTTGACGGTGCGGACGTCAGCGCCGATGTCCTCAACGACGCCGATTGCCTCGTGGCCCATGCTCTGGCCTGTCTCGCTCGGCGCCATCGACGTATACGGCCACAGATCGCTGCCGCAGATGCAGGCACGCACGACACGCATGATCGCGTCCGTCCGCTCGATTAGCGACGGGTCAGGAACGTTCTCGATCCGGACGTCACCGGCGCCGTACATGACAGTTGCGCGCATCAGTTCTCTCCTCCCTTGATCGACGGCGCATGGCCGTATTGCTCGTCGGTGACGTGGTCGCCCCACGTGACGACGTTGCCCTTGTCGTCGGCCTGTTGCATCGCGATGTGGGTCATGAAGCGCGTTGGAGCGGCGCCGTGCCAGTGGTTCTCGTCGGGCTCGAAGAAGACGCGGTCGCCGGGGCGGATGACCTCGATTTGACCGCCCTCGCGCTGGCAGAGGCCGACGCCCTCGGTCACCGAAATCGTCTGGCCGTGTGGGTGAGTGTGCCAGGCGGTCCGGGCGCCGGGCGTGAAGTGGACGCTCGCCGCCCCGAGTCGCGAGCCTTCCGACGGCGCTGCGACCGTGTCCACGTAGACGGCGCCCGTGAACCAGTCGCCTGGGCCGGGCATCGTGTCGAAACTGTTTCTCGTGATCTGCATCCGTTCTCCTTCCGGCTTACTTGAAGCCGCGACCCTCGCAGCAGCCATACACAACCGGGCGGGTCAGTTCCTTGAGGATGGCACCGCCTCGCCTGGTGCGATAGGGACAGGTCATCCTGGGAAAGGTGTTCCCAGGATCGTCAGTCCCACGACGGGACTCGCACCCTGCGCGACAATCTCTCCCAGGTGGCAGCTTGAACGCCGACCAGAACGAACTCGCCGAGTTCCTCAAGGCGCGCCGATCGGAGTTGGCCCCAAGCGACGTCGGATTGCCCGAGGGTGCGACTCATCGGCGCGTAGCCGGGCTCCGACGGGACGAGGTCGCGCAGCTCGCAGCGATCAGCATCGACTACTACACCCGGCTCGAGCAGGGCCGGATAAGTCCATCCGCGCCGGTGCTCGCGTCTCTCGCGCGTGTCCTACAGCTAAGTGACGACCAGCGCACCTACATATACGAACTCGCCGGCACGAATGTGGCAGGTACGAAATCCCGCCGGCGGGCACCGCAGAAAGTGAAGCCGTACGTGCAGCGCGTCCTCGACCACATCACCGATACGCCGGCGATGGTCATGACTCCCACGCACGACATCCTCGCTTGGAACCCGCTGGCCGCAGCCTTGATGATCGACTTCGGCGAAGTCCCAGAGCGGGAACGCAACTTTCTCCGACTCATTTTCACGGACCCGCGGATGCGCGCCCTCTACCCCGACTGGGAGGGGCTCGCGCGTGCCGTCGTCGCCTACGTGCGCATGGAGGCAGCGCGAAAGCCCGACGACCCTCGTCTTGCGGAGCTCGTGGGCGACCTCTCTATTCGAGATCCGCATTTCCGCCAATGGTGGGCCGGCACATACGTCGCTTTGAAACGACGAGGCACGAGGATTTACAACCACCCCGTCGTCGGCGAAATCGCGCTTGACTGGGACGCACTAACCTCCGACGCCGAGCCGGATCAGCAGATCATCATCTACACGGCAGAGCCAGGGTCGCCTTCCGAACAGGCGCTCCGGGGCCTCGCGGCGTGGGCGGCGGAGACGTTCGACAGCTCCGTTCATGGGTCGCTCCCGACGCGACGCCGGTCCACGAGCGGACAATCGCGTCGTTAAAGCGCATCCCTGCCAACTCGGCATAAAGGAGCGCTGCGCGGTGTCTGGTTTCAGCCGACAGCGGAGGGAACCGGGGAATGCCTGGCGGTCCTGACCTGTGCGCCCGCAGCACACCGGCGTGGACAGCGCGTTTGATTTTCGAACCCAGGTGGCTCACGGTCCTGGCCCGTGCGTCCTTAGCCTTGAGGCATCTGGGCGGCGGTTGAACTCTCTGGGGTATTCGGACACCGCAGACCTTGCTGTCTCATCCGGCTCGCTGGCCAGCCCTGATCGGGTCGCCGCAACAAAAACCGAGGGCTTCGGTTAGAACCGAGGGCTTTGGGTGCCGGAGTTGGCCGCCCAATTTGGCACCACCCGCAAATCCATCGTCAGTGAGCGCCTTTGGCCAGCTG
>WNGB01001476.1_pt1 | contig 50598 bp, 45 predicted proteins | sample 5400681 | NCBI WGS metagenome assembly WNGB01 (sample SAMN13153367, study PRJNA577476) | soil metagenome | isolation source: 115 cm soil or saprolite under grassland replicate 2 | place: USA:California | collected 2016-06-15
GCCGCCGCCGTTGCCGCCGCCGGTCCGGTCGCCGCTGGCGGACACGCCCCCGCCGCCGGCCCCACCGTCGCCGCCGTCGCCGTCGCCGTCGCCGGCCCCGCCGTCGCCGGCCCCGCCGCTGGCGGACCCGCCGCTGGCGGACCCGTTTGCTGCGGCGCGGGGGGCGGCGAGGGGGTCCAGGGCGGTGCGGAGGATCTGCCAGCCCTCGTTGTCCAGCCAGCCGGCCAACCGGATCCGGCCGCCGCTGGGGATGCCGTGTAGTTCCCGGGTTTCTTCGGCGTGCCGGTCGGCGCGTTCGAGTTGCCGGCGGAGCAGTTCGTCGCCGTGGTCGGGGTCGATGACCTCCACGATCCGCCGGCCCAGCCGGTGCAGCGCCTTGGGGTCGTGGTCGGCGGCGGCGTCGAGCAGGTGTTCCTCGGCGGCGGCGGCGACCCACCCTTCGGCCTGGTCGGGGAGCGCGGCGAGGGAGTCGGCGATGACCTGGGCGTGGTCGACGCTGATCCGCCCGGCGGCCAGCGCCGCGCCGGTGGCGGTCAGGTCGGTGTCCACCGCCCGGGCCAGTGCCACGAGTTGTTTGGCTTGCCGGTGGGGGATCCGCAGCAGGTACCGGACCCATTCGGCGGTGCTGGCCGCGTCGTGTTCTTGGCAGGCGCCGCGGCCATCGGCCTCCCGGATCAGCGGCAGCACCAGCGTCCCGCTGATCCGGGCCAGCAGGGCGTGCGCCCGGGACAGCAGGTCGTCGAGTTCCTTCACCGACAACGACCACAACCGGACATCGGCACAGCCATCCAACGTGGCTTCCAGATCGGCCACGGCGTTGCCTATCGGATGGGTGTACCCCACCGTCGCCGCGTCACCGATCATGTGTTCGATTCTACCGTAAGCGCAACCCTACGTCACCATTCCGGCGGTCTTTTCCGCCGCTTTCTGTACCACTTCCCGGCGCCGGTGTAAAGCCGACGGAACCGGACCGGCGTAACCCTTCAGGTCGGGGACCGGACCAACTTGTCATTTATGCACTTCTCCGGTGGCAAGCCTGCCGCCGAGCGTCAGCGAGGTGGTAGGCGCGGCAGTAGCTCAAAACGCAACCACCCACCCAAACGAGACGGCCGAAACCCCCTATGCCCCAGGAACGGCATCCTTAGCAGTCGGCCCCGCCGGCTCCGAGTACTCAATCCCGACCAGCTTGTCGTCGTCATACACCAACGTAGTCAACGACGCGAGCCCACACTGCCGCTTCCGCGGATCGTGCCACAACCTCCGATGCTCCAAGAATCGCCGCAGAGTCCATATCGGCAACTGATGCGACACCAACACCGCCTCATGCCCCTCCGCAGCCTTGCGCGCCTCCGTCGCGGCTTCCAGCATCCGGTGCGCAATCGTCAGATACGGCTCGCCCCACGAAGGCCGCATCGGATTCCGCAGTCTCCACCAGTTTGCCGGCCGTTTCAGCGCACCGTCGCCGACCCCGAACCTCGTGCCCTCGAACTGGTTCGCCGCCTCGATCAGCCGCGGGTCGGTGATCACCTCCAGGCTGAACGCCCATGCGATCGGCTCGGCGGTCTCCAGGGCGCGCTCGAGCGGCGAGGATGCGATGTAGACGACGTCCCGCCCGGCGAGGTGCTCCGCGATCCGGGCCGCCATCGACGCGCCGGACGCCGAGAGGCGGTAACCGGGCAGCCGCCCGTACAGGATGCCCTTCGGGTTCTGCACCTCGCCGTGGCGCAGCAGGTGGACGAGGGTTCGCGTCACGGGGCCTCCGCACTCGCAGCAGCCTCGGCAGCGTACGGCAGGGCGTCCGCGATCCGGTCGAGTGCCACCTCGTCGTGCGCCGCGGAGCAGAACCACGCCTCGAACGCACTCGGCGGCGGGTACACCCCGCGGTCCAGCAGGGCGTGGAAGAACGGCGGGTACCGCCAGGTCTCGGCGCCCCTCGCCCCGGCGTAGTCGGTCACCGGCGCCTCGGCGAAGAACACCGAGAACAGGTTCCCTGCGTACTGCACCTGGTGCGGCACCCCGACCTTCGTGAGTGCCTCCGACACCAGCCCACCGATCGTCGCCGCGGTCGCATCGACCGCGGCGTACACCGCCTGGGTGCACGCACGCAGGGTCGCCAACCCGGCCGCCACCGCCACGGGGTTACCGGACAGGGTGCCCGCCTGGTACACCGGCCCGGCCGGCGCCAGCCTCGACATCACCGACGCGCGCCCGCCGAACGCCGCCGCGGGCAGCCCGCCGCTCATCACCTTGCCGAAGGTGAACAGGTCCGCGTCCACCGGATCCAGCCCGTACCAGCCGGCGGCCGACACCCGGAACCCGGTCATCACCTCGTCCATGATCAGCAGCGCCCCGTGCGCAGCGGTGATCTCCCGCAACGCCGCATTGAAGCCCGGCAGCGGGGGCACCACCCCCATGTTGCCGGCCGCCGCCTCGGTGATCAGGCAGGCGATCGAGTCACCCGAGGCCGCAAAGGCGGAACGCACCGCCTCGACGTCGTTGTACGGCAGCACGATGGTGTCGGCGGCCTGCGCACCGGTCACGCCGGGGGTGTCCGGCAGGGCGAACGTCGCCACGCCCGACCCGGCCGCGGCCAGCAGCGCGTCAACGTGGCCGTGGTAGCAGCCGGCGAACTTGACCACCTTGGGCCGCCCGGTGACCCCGCGGGCCAGCCGGATCGCGGTCATGGTGGCCTCGGTGCCGGAGTTCACCAGCCGGACCTGCTCCACCGGGGCGATCCGGCGGACGATCTCCTCCGCCAGTTCGACCTCACCCGGCGTCGGCGCCCCGAACGACGTGCCCCGCCCGGCGGCCTCCGCGATCGCGGCCACCACCGCGGGAGGCGCGTGTCCGAGGATCAGCGGACCCCAGGAGCAGATCAGGTCGACGTACTCGCGGCGATCGGCGTCGACAATGTAGGGTCCCCGTCCACCGATCATGAACCGAGGGGTGCCGCCGACCGCGCCGAAGGCCCGGACGGGAGAGTTCACCCCGCCCGGGGTGACCGCCACGGCGCGCGCGAACAGTGCCCCGGAGGCCGGCAGTTCGGTACTCATGAGTGCATCTTTCCAGGCCCTTTCGGGCGCCAGTTCCCCGCTTGGGGTGCGAAATGTCGGAAGCCCGGGCTACGGTGCCTAGTCGTGCCCCGGCATCGATCGCTCCCGCTCACCGCGGCGTTGTCTGCGGTGGTCCTGGTTACTGCAGGCGCGGCGGACGCGTCGCCGCAGGTCGCGTCGGCCGCCGTGCTGGCCGCCGCGACGTTGCCGGGACTTCCCGCGGACGGCCGCACCGGCCTGCCGGCCGACCTGACGCCGCCCGCGTTCGATGCGCACCCTGACTGGCGGACCAGTGCCGGCAAGCCCCGGCCGACGCCGCGGGTGCCGCAGGCGCCGGCGGCCGCGTTCGCGCCGGAGTTGGCCGCCAGCGGCATCCCGGTCGTCGCGCTGACGGCGTACCGGAAGGCCGAGCAGCGGATGGCCAGAGCCGTGCCGGGCTGCCACATCAGGTGGTACCTGGTCGCGGCCATCGGCCGGGTGGAGTCCAACCACGGGCGGTTCGCCGGGGCGCAACTGCTCCAGGACGGCACCTCGAACCCGAAGATCCTCGGCAGCCCGCTGGACGGCCGGCCGGGCTTCGCCACGATCCGGGACACCGACCACGGGGTGTTGGACGGGGACACCACCTTCGACCGGGCGGTCGGGCCGATGCAGTTCATCCCGAGCACCTGGGCGTCGTATGCGGCGGACGGCAACGGCGACCGGAAGGCCGACCCGTTCAACATCTTCGACGCGGCGCTGGCGGCGGCGGACTACCTGTGCAACGGGCACGACCTGTCCACAGTGGCCGGGCAGCGCACGGCGGTGGGCAACTACAACCACTCCGACGAGTACGTAGACCTGGTGCTGGCGCTCGCGGCGGAGTACGCCCGCGGGGTGAAGGTGGACGGCCGCGCGCCGGATCCGGGCACCGGGCACCTGCCCACCCCGCCGAAGGGGGCGCAGCCGCCCGCATCGGTCGGCCCGCCGAATGCCGGCACGCCGACAACGCCGCCGACCAGCACGCCGCCGCCGACCACCACCCCGGATCCGACGCCGACGCCCACACCGACGTGTACGCCGAGTCCCACCCCGACCGCCACGTCCACGCCAACACCCACGCCGACACTGACCCCGGGCAGCACCCCCACCGACACGGCGGCGGCAACGCCGACCGCCACGCCCGCCGCAACGGCGACCGAGCCGGCGGCCACCGCGACTCCGACACCGACACCGACACCGACCTGCTGAGGCCAGGCCCGGCCCACCGGGGTTAGGGTGGCGAAGGTGGACAGCGGACGAACGGAGTTCCGGCCAGACGCGGCATCGATCAGGCGGGCGCAGACGGGACAGCTCTGGTGGGTGGCCTGGGCCGGTGCGCTGAGCGGCCTGACCGCGGCGATGGGGGCGGCGTACGGCGAGGGTTGGACGGTCCTGCTCGGTCTCGCGGCCGCGGCGGTCGGGCTGAGCCTGGCCGCGGTGGGCGTGGCGCGGCACCGCCGGCTCGGCCGGGTGCTGCGCGACGGGCACGGCCTGACCGTGCACGCCGAGGCGCTGGTGCTGCCCGGAGAGCCGCCGCTGGACTGGGCGAGGATCGCCGCGGTGGTGGCGCACCGGCTGGACTGGGCCGGCCTGGAGATCACGCTGCACGACCGCCGCCAGATCAGGGTGCACGCCAACCACTACGGCACGACCGTGGATGAGCTTGCCGAGGCTTTCGCGCGGCACGTGCCGGTCGGCGATCCGGACGCCGCGTACGGCCGGTGGGGCCAGTACTGGAACGGCTGATGGAGACCTTCGAGGTGGACTCCGCCGCGCTGGCGGAGGCGCGCCGCCGCGGCACCCGGGAGGTGGCGCTGCCGGCCGCCTGGCTGGCCGGCTGCGCGGTCGCGATCCTGCTGCTCCCGGTCTGGGCGGTGCCGGTGCTACTGCCGCTGGCGCTGGTCTTCGGGCTGATCGCCGTCGCGGGCGTGCTCCGGCTGCGGCGTACCCGCCGGTCGGCGACCGACACGCTCACCCTCACCGACGCCGGGGTGCGGTATGCCGGCGAGCAGGTCGACTGGGCGCACGTGCGGTCGGTGGTCGCGCACCCGAACTCCGAGCGGCTGGAGGTCCGGACCGGCTGCCCGGAGCTGGTGGACGGGTCGGCCTGCGGCCACCCGCCGCCGCATGCCGCCCGGCGCTGGTCGATGTCGGCCGAGCTTCTCGGCACCAGCATCGACGGGCTGGCGGACGGTTTCGGCCGCTACGTCCCGGTTGACGAGCGCGAACTGCTGTCCGAGGACCGGCTGCGCCGCCTGCTCGGCCGGCACCGGGACAGCCCCGGGTAGGCCGGCCTACCCGCCGAAGACGTGCCGGGCGACGAACGGGCTGCGGAACGTACCGTGCGGGTCCAGCCGCTCCACCAGGGCGCGGAAGTCGGGCAGCCGCGGGTAGCCGGCCCCGAGCCCGGCGAACAGCTTCCCCCAGTGCGGCCGGGCGCCGAACGGCACCAGCCGCTCCTCGATCACCGGCAGCAGCGCCGTCACCTCGGCCTGCCGCGGCTGCCAGGTGAAGTGCACGGCCACGCAGTCCACGCCGTAGCAGGGGCTGAGCCACTGCTCGTCGGCCGCCACCGTACGGATCTCCGAGACCTGCAGCAGCGGGGTGATCCGGTCCGACAGGGCGCGGAACGTCTCGAACGCGGCCAGCGCGTGCCGCCGCGGGATGAGGTACTCCGACTGCAGTTCGGCCCCGCTGCCGGGGGTGAAGCCCAGCCGGAAGTGCGGCAACCGGTCGTACCAGGGCCCAGGCTGGCCGAGCTGCCCCGTGGTGTTCGCCGCCGGCATGCCGGACACCGGGTGCCGCGGGCCGCCGGCCGGGGTGGCGCCGAACAGGCTGCGCGGCGGGGGGCCCTCGTCGACGCGGCTCTTCAGCCACACCTGGTCGATGCTGTCGCCGACCCAGTCGGTGAACAGGCTGACGCTGTACGCCGCGGCCTGCAACTCATCGAAGTGCGCGGCGGCGGCCGACCACGGCAGGTGCTCGAGTTAAGCCCCGTCACGACCGCTCCTCGCTGCCGCCCATCGCCGCCGTAACCGGCGGCGGTGACCGGCAGTGCCGTGACCGGCCGTGCCGCGACCGGCGGTGCCGTGTCTGGTGACCTCGCAAGCTCGGTCACGCCTAACCCAGCCGGCGCGCCACCTCGACCGCCCAGTAGGTGAGTACCAGATCCGCGCCGGCCCGCTTGATCGAGGTGAGCGTCTCGGCGATGACCCGGTCGCGGTCGATCCAGCCGTTGGCCGCCGCCGCCTCCACCATGGCGTACTCGCCAGACACCTGGTACGCCGCCACCGGCACGTTCACGGCGTCGGCCACCCGGCGCACCACGTCCAGGTACGACATGGCCGGCTTGACCATGACTAGGTCGGCGCCCTCGGCCACGTCCAGCGCCACCTCGTGCAGCGCCTCCTCGACCGAGCGCGCCGGGTCCTGCTGGTAGCTCATCCGGTCGCCGGACAGCGACGACTCCACCGCGTCCCGGAACGGGCCGTAGAAGCCGGAGGCGTACTTCGCCGAGTACGCGATGATGCCGACGTCCCCGTGCCCGGCCCGGTCCAGCGCGGATCGGATCACGCCCACCTGGCCGTCCATCATGCCGCTCGGGCCGAGCAGGTCGGCACCCGCCGCGGCCTGCGCCAGCGCCATGTCGGCGTATACGGCCAGCGTCGCGTCGTTGTCCACCGAGCCGTCCGGGCGCAGCACCCCGCAGTGCCCGTGGTCGGTGAACTCGTCCAGGCACAGGTCGCTGATCAGCACGGCCGCGTCGCCGAGGTCGGCGCGCAGCGTGCGCAGCGCCACGTTCAGGATGCCGTCCGGGTCGATGCCACCGGAGCCGACGGCGTCCTTCGCGCTGGGCACCCCGAAGATCGCCAGCCCCCCGACGCCGGCCTGCACCGCGTCCACCGCGGCCTTGCGCAGCGACTCGACGGTGTGCTGCACCACGCCGGGCATCGACCGGACCGGCGCCGGCTCGGCGGCGCCCTCCCGGACGAACATCGGCAGCACCAGGTCGGCCGGGTGCAGCCGGACCTGGGTGGCCAGCCGGCGCAGTGCGGCGTTGCGGCGCAGCCGGCGCGGCCGGGACGACGGGTACGACGGGCTCATCTCAGCTCCTCGGTGTCAGGCGCTGCGGCGGGTGGAACCACTTCTTCGCCTGACACAACCGGCGGGTCTGGGCTGACGGGTCTGGGCTGACGGGTCTGGGCTGACGGGACACGGCCGGCAGGACACGGACTCAGCGGGCGGCGCGGCCCTTCGATTTGGACTTCCGGGACGGCGGCACCGTCTGGCCGCTGTCCCGGAGTTGCCCAGCGTACGCCGCGAGCGCGTCCACCAGCGCCGGCACCTGGGCCACCTCCGGCTGCACGTCCACCCGCAGCCCGAACTCCCGGGCGGTCGCCGCGGTCTGCGGCCCGATGCAGGCCACAACGGTGCGGGGGTGCGGCTTGCCGGCGATGCCGACCAGGTTGCGCACCGTCGAGGAGGAGGTGAAGCAGACCGCGTCGAAGCCGCCGCTCTTGATGGCCTCGCGGGTCTCGGCCGGCGGCGGCGCGGCCCGCACCGTCCGGTACGCGGTCACGTCGTCGATCTCCCAGCCGCGCTGGCGCAGCCCCTCGGCCAGCGTCTCGGTGGCGATGTCCGCACGTGGCAGCAGCACCCGGTCGATCGGGTCGAGCACGGCGTCGTACGGCGGGAACACCTCGAGCAGGCCGTCCGAGGACTGCTCGCCGGCGGGCAGCAGCTCCGGTTCGATGCCGAACGAGCGGACCGCGCCCGCGGTGGCCTCGCCGACGCAGGCGATCTTCACCCCGGCGAACGCCCGCGCGTCCAGCCCGAACTCGGTGAACTTCTCCCGGATGGCCCGTACCGCGTTCGTCGAGGTGAAGACGATCCACTCGTACCGCCCGGTGACCAGGCCCTTGATGGCGCGCTCCATCTGCGCCGGGGTGCGCGGCGGCTCGACCGCGATCGTCGGCACCTCGAACGGCAGGGCGCCGTGCTGGCGCAGCCGTTCGCTCATCGCGCCGGCCTGCTCCTTGGTCCGCGGCACCAGCACCTTCCAGCCATACAGCGCGCGCGACTCCCACCAGCCGAGCTTGGCGGCCTGGCCGACCACCGCACCCACCGCGACCACCAGCGGCCCGGCCAGCTCAGCGGCGGCGCGCTCCAGCTCGGCCAGGGTGGTGACGACGCTGTGCTGGTTCACGCCGGTGCCCTCGGCGGTGACCGTCGCGGGGGTGCCGCCGGCGAGGCCGTGCGCGGTCAGCGAGCCGGCGATGGTCGTCAGGTGCGTTGCGGTGGCGTGCAACACCAGCGGCTGCGGCGCGGCGGCCAGCGCGGCCCAGTCCACGTCCGCGCGCACGTCCGCCTCGGTGTGTACGGACCCGAGCGGCACGCCGGCGTACGCCGGGACCGCGGTGGCCGACGGCACGCCGGGCACCACGTCGAACGGCACCGCGGTACGGGCCACCGCCAACGCCTCGCGCACCACCGCGTCGGTGGTCAACGGGTCGCTGGCCACCAGGCGCACCACGTTCCGGCCGGCCTTCGCCTCGGCGACCAGCACCTTGGCCACGTCGGCCGGCTCGCCGACCGCGGGCCGTACGTCGGCGTGCGCGGCCACCACCGCGGTCTCGCCCTGCAGCAGCCTGTCCGGCACCTCAGGGTCCACCACGAGCACCTCGGCGGAGTGCAACACCTCAACCGCCCGAACGGTCAGCAGGCCCGGGTCGCCAGGACCTGCCCCGACGAAGGTGATCCGGCCTGTCGACTTGCGCGCCCTGCTCATCTGCTCCGCTCCACGCTCGTTCCGCACCTGCCCCCCTTGGTAACGCTCCGCAAGGTCCATGCCTCCCCGGGGGCCCCGTTCGTCGGGCCGCATGTCTGTTCGGTGGGCGCGCGCTGTCGGCCGTGCGGCCCTGCGATGCTCGCTCGCCGTCGCCTCGCGGTGCTCATCGCTCGCTCCCCATCAGTTCGGCGGCGCCGATCTCGAGCAGGTCCACGGCCAGCCGGCGACCCACCTCCTCGGCGTCGGACAGTTGCCCGGTCGCGGACAGCCGGACGGCGTCGGAGCCGTCCAGCGCCGTGACCGAACCACGTACGAAGATCTCCATGCCGTCCTCGCCCTCGGCGACCTCGGCCAGCGCGCCCACCGGCGCGGTGCAGCCGGCCTCCAGCGTGGCGAGCACCGCCCGCTCGGCGGTGGCCGCCGCGCGGGTGTAGGCGTCGTCGAGGGTGGACAGCAGCAGCTTCTCCACGTCGTCATCGTCGGCCCGGCACTCCACCGCGAGGGCGCCCTGCGCCGGGGCCGGCAGCACCTGCAGCGGGTCCAGCACCTCGGTGACCTCGGCCAGCCGGCCCAGCCGCGCCAGTCCGGCGCGGGCCAGCACCACCGCGTCCAGCTCGCCGCCGTGCACCTTGCCCAGGCGGGTGTCCACGTTGCCGCGCAGCGGGACCAGCTCCAGGCCGAGGCCGAGCGCCCGGATCTGGGCCACCCGGCGGGGCGAGCCGGTGCCGACCCGGGCGCCGGATGGCAGCTCGCCGAGGGTGAGACCATCACGGGCGACCAGGGCGTCCCGGGGGTCCTCCCGGGGCGGCACGGCGGCCAGCACCAGGCCAGGGGCGGGGGCGGTGGGCAGGTCCTTGTAAGAGTGCACGGCCAGGTCGATGTCGCCGGCCAGCAGCGCCTCGCGCAGCGCCGACACGAACACCCCGACGTTGCCGAAGGCGGCGATCGGGGCGGACGAGCGGTCGCCCTCGGTGCTGATGTCCACGAGCTCCACCGGCCGGCCGAGCACCCGCTCCAGGGCGGTCGCCACCAACCCCGACTGGACCCGGGCCAGCGCGCTGGCGCGGGTGCCCAGCCGCAGCGTCCGGTCCGCCGGGATCACCGAACCTCCCCGCCCGGCGCCGCGCCCGGTCCGCTCCTCGGCGTCCTGCGGGCACCTGCCATGCTCCGTCGCCTCACACCGCCTCACCGTCCTCGAACCGTTCGGGCAACGCCACCGTCGGCGTGACCACCGCCTCCGGGCGGGCCGGGTCGAGCTCGAACAGCTCGCGGAGCGCCGCGGCGTACACATCTCCGCCGGGAGCCTCGGCAAGCTGCTTGACCCGGACAGTCGGCGCATGCAGCAGGGTGTTGACCACCCGGCGCACCGACCGGTCCAGCTCCTCCCGGACCCGGCTGTCCAGCCCTGGCAGCCGCTGGTCCAGCCGGATCAGCTCGGCGGCGACCACCTCGGCGGCCCGGGCGCGCAGCGCGGTCACCGTCGGGGCCACCTCGAAGGCGCGCAGCGCGGCCAGGTGCCCGGTGACCTCCTCGGCCACGATGGCGCGGGCGGCGTCCACGTCGGCGGCGCGCTCCGACCCGGCCAGCCGCTGGCCGAGCACCGCGATGTCCACGTACGTGATTCCCGGCAGCATCGCCACGGCCGGGTCGGCGTCCCGCGGCAGCCCCAGGTCGAGCACCACCAGCGGCCGCCCGCCGCGGGCCGGCACCGACCGCTCGACCGCGTCGTACCCCACCACGATCCCGGCCGCCCCGGTGGCGGCCACCACCAGGTCGGCGTCGGCGAACAGCTCGCCCAGGCCGTCCAGGGTGACGGCCTGGCCGTCCACGGTGGACGCCAGCCGCTGTGCGTTGCCGAGGGTCCGGTTGGCCACCACGATCCGGTCCGCCCCGGCGCGGCGCAGCGTCGCGGCGGCCAGCGCGCCCATCGACCCGGCGCCGACCACCACGGCCGACAGCCCGACCAGCGGGCCCAGCGTGCGCTCCGCCTCCGCCAGCCCGATGGACACCAGCGAGGCACCGGCGCGGTCGATGCCGGTCTCGGCCCGTACCCGCTTGCCGACCCGCAGCGCGCGCTGGAACACCTCGTGCAGCGCCCGCCCGACCGTCTCCTCCTCGATGCCGACCTGGTACGCCGCTCGGAGCTGGCCGAGGATCTGCGACTCACCCAGCACCATCGAGTCCAGCCCCGCGGCCACCGTGAACAGGTGCTCGATCGCGGCGTCCTCGTAGTGCACGTACAGGTGGTCGGCCAGTTCGGTGATCTCCACCGCGGCGCGCCGGCCCAGCATCGCCGACACGTCCGAGAGCCCGCCGTGGAACCGGTCCACGTCGGCGTACACCTCGATCCGGTTGCAGGTGGACAGCACGACTGCCTCGCCGACGTGGCCGCTGGACTGCAGCTCGTGCAGCACCTTCGGCACGTCGGGGGCGCCGATGCTGACCCGTTCCAGCAACGTCAGCGGGGCGGTGTGGTGGGACGTGCCGACCACCAGGAGTGTCATCCGATCGCCTCCAGTCCAGCGGCTTTCCGCTGCTCGTGGAACGACAGGATCTGCAGCTCCACCGACAGGTCGACCTTGCGTACGTCGACGTTGGGAGGAACCACGAGGACGACGGGGGCGAAGTTCAGAATGCTGGTGACCCCGGCGGCGACCAGCCGGTCGCAGACGTCCTGCGCCGCGGCGCCCGGGGTGGCGATCACTCCGATGGACACGCCCTCGTCCCGGCACACCTGGCTCAGCTCGCTCATCGGGCGGACGGGCAGGCCGTGGATCAGCTCCCCGATCCGGGCCGGGTCGGCGTCGAACAGCGCGGCGATGTGGAAGCCGCGGGTGGCGAACCCGGCGTACCCGGCCAGCGCGTGCCCGAGGTTGCCGATGCCGACCAGGACGACGCTGCGGTGCTGGGACAGGCCCAGCGCACGGGAGATGTGCTCGATCAGGGTCTCCACGTCGTAGCCGACGCCACGGGTGCCGTACGACCCGAGGTAGGACAGGTCCTTGCGCAGCTTGGCCGAGTTGACCCCGGCGGCCGCCGCCAGTTCCTCGCTGGACACCGTGGTGGTGCTCTGCTCGCCGAGCGCGTTGAGCACCCGCAGGTACACCGCCAGCCGGGCCACCGTGGCCTCCGGGATCGTGCGCCAGCGCTCCTTCGGCTCGCGCTGGCTGGCGCGGGCCTGCTCGCTCGCACGCTCGCTCACGGTTCCCCCTCACGGTCCCGGCCGAACCGGGGCCGCCGCCTGTCGGCACCTGCTGGCTGTGCTCAGCACGAGACCCCGGCGAAGCCGCCGGCGCCATCCTGTGGTATTGGCAGATCGTCACCGACACCGTAACGACTTGTGAACGCTGGCACAAAGTCGATCGTCATCCGAACGTGCGAGAACATCCCGTTCACGTGGTGTCGTTCACACGAAGTCACCCGGATGAAACACGCGGTGCGCCGGCAGGGCCTACCCTCTGTCAGATGAAGCATTACCCGCTCGGTGTCGCCCGGGCCCGGCTCGGGGAGCTGGTGCATCGGGTGGAACACACCGGCACGCGCGTCGCGCTGACCCGCCGCGGTCACCCCGCCGCCGTGCTCGTCGCGCCGGCCGACCTGGCCGGGTTGGAGGAGACCGCCGCGGTGCTGTCCAGCCCGGACATCCTCGCCGCGCTGCACCGGGCCCAGGCCGACGTGGCCGCCGGCCGGGTGCTGGCGGCGGACGAGATGTGCCGGCCGCGGTTGCACTGAGCCTGACCGGCCCAGCCCTAGCGGGCCAGCGCGCGCCGTAGCCGCGGCTCCTCCACCTCGAAGTACCCGTGCTCGGCGCCGTCGATCAGGATGACCGGCACCCGGTCGCCGTACTCGGCGCGCAGCTCCGGGTCGGCGTCCACGTCGGACTCCTCCCACGGCGTGCCCAGCTCGGCACAGATCCGCGCCACCGCCGCCCTGGCCAGCTCGCACAGGTGGCACTGCGCCCGGCCCAGCAGCGTGACCCGGTGGTCGGCCGGCGGCATCCTCACGCACCCTCCTCGCTGCGCTCGTCGGCCCTGCGAGCCGGGGCTGCTGTGCTCACTGCTTCGCTCGCAAGCTCGCTCACGGCTCACGGCTCGCCGCGCAGCGCGGCCTTGCGGACCTTGCCGATCGCCGAGTGCGGGAGCTCGGACATAAACTCCACCGCGCTGGGCAGCTTGAACCGTGCCAGCGACCGGCCGGCGTGGGCCAGCACCTCTTCCACCGTCAGCGCGGTGTCCGGCGCGGTCACCACGTACGCCTTCACCGCCTCGCCGGTCTGCTCGTCCGGCACGCCGATAACGGCGCTCTCCACGATCGCCGGGTGCGCGTCCAGCACCGCCTCGATCTCGGCCGGGTACACGTTGAAACCGTTGACCAGGATCAGCTCCTTGGTCCGGTCCACCAGGTGCAGCGCGTCGTCGTCGTCGGCGTAGGCGACATCCCCGGTGCCCCACCAGCCGTCCGCGTCCGGGCCGCCGCGGCCGTCCGGCCAGTACCCGGAGAACAGGTTGGGCCCGCGCACGAAGATCTCGCCCGGATCGTCGTCCTCCGTCGGCTCACCGTCCGCGTCCCGTAGCTCGACCTCCACGCCCGGCATCGGCCACCCGACGCTGCCCGCCCGGGGGACCCCGCGGACCAGCGTGGAGGTCACCGCCGGCGCGGCTTCGGTCAGCCCGTACCCCTCGTGCACCGTGACCCCGGCCGCAGAGATCGTGCGGTACGCCGCCTCGCTCAGCGGCGCCGCGCCGGAGATCGCGGTGCGGACCCCGGCGAACCCGGCGGCCAGCAGGTCCGGGTCGGCCCGCCTCACCCAGGCGAGGTACATCGGCGGCACCCCGATCACCGTGGTGACCCGCTCCGTGGTCATCGTGGCGAGCGTCTCCACCGGCTCGAACCGGTCCACCAGCACCCCGGTGGCGCCGGCGTAGGCCAGCATGCCGAGCCCCGGGTTGAGCCCGTAGATGTGGAACAGCGGCAGCACCAGCAGCACCACGTCGTCCGCGGTGAACGGCGGCGGGTCCAGGCTGGCGCACTGGTCCAGGTTGGCCAGCAGCGCACGATGGCTGAGCATGGCGCCCTTGGGCCGGCCGGTCGTGCCGCTGGTGTAGATCAGCACCGCCAGGTCCTCGCCGCCGCGGCCGGTGCCACCGCGGCCGGTGCCACCGCAGCCGGTGCCGCCGTGGACGGTGCCGCCGCGCCCGGTGCCGACCGGCTCGACCGGCGCCGCCAGCAGGTCCTCCAGCGCGACCGCCCCCTCCGGTGCGATCCGCCCAGGCACCACTAAACGGACCGCCGGGAACTCGGTCCGTCCGTCGATGCTGGCCACCGTGGACGTGACCAGCACCCGGGCGCCGGAGTCGGCCAGCAGGTAGCCCAGCTCCGGCACGGTGTAGCCGACGTTCATCGGCACGGCGACCAGCCCGGCCCGCAGTGTCCCGAAGTAGACGGCCGCGAAGTCGTGGGTGTTGCCGACCTGCAATCCCACCCGGTCACCCTCGGCCAGGTCCAGCCCGCGCAGCGCGGCCGCGACCTGGTCCACCCTCGTGTCCAGGTCGGCCCAGGTCAGCCGGTGCTCACCGCTGACCAGCGCGAGGTGCCCTCCGTCGCGGGCCGCCGCACGGCGGACCAGGTCGGCGACGTTGTGCGGTTCGGCGGCGGCGGTGTCGACCACGCGCGCAGTCTGGCACACTCCGGAAACCCTGCGGGACGAGTCACACTAAGGCACTCTTATGGCCATGCCGGGACGGGGTGTCGGGCCATCAGGGTCGACGGCGACTGTTTCAATTCTTCCACCAGTTGGCCGCCGAAGTTCTTCCCCAAGTAGACCGCGCAGAGTATGAACATCGTGACCGTGCGGAGCGGGCTGGACATTGGAGGAGGTCAACCCAGGGTGTCCCGCCTGGTCCGGACGGTTGCTGCACGGGGAGTTCCAACACGGGGATCCGGAGAGTGGACGCGGGCCGGCGATCCATTCCGTCCGGGACTCGGCGACCAGAGCTGAGGATTGGATGAGCGCGTACGCCGCAGGGCGCCCGCTTGGCATGGGTTTGCGCGCCCTGGCGCATGCCGTCGAGATCATCCGGAAAGAGCCGCTGGAGGGCCACCGGCCGCCCCCCTATGACACCGCCCGGCCGGCACACCGACACGCGACCGGCCGGGAGGGCACCGGCGGGCCAGCCGCCCCGTACCCGTCACCGCGCCCGACTCCCGGGTCCAGGCCGACACCGTCGCCGAGACCGGCCAGCCGGCCATCGCCGCACCCGGCGCCGGCACCGCGCGAGCAGGGCACCACACCGCTGCCCCCGGTGCAGCCGCCGCGGCGGTCCAACACCCGGCCGTCGACGTACCCGCGCACTCCCCTGCCGGTGCCGGAGCCGCCGGAGCTCGACCGGAGCGAAGCGTCCGGAGGGTCCACCTGGCTACTGGTCGAGCAGTCCCAGGCCGGAGACGCGGAGGCCTTCGGCCAGCTCTACGACCGGTACGTCGACCTGGTGCACCGCTACATCTACTACCGGGTCGGTGACCGCAGCACCGCGGAGGACTTCACCAGCGAGACGTTCCTGCGCGCCTGGCGTCGGATCGGGTCGGTCACCAACCAGGGCCGTGACATCGGGGCGTGGTTCATCACGATCGCCCGGAATATCGTGCTCGACCACGTGAAGTCGAGCCGGTACCGGCTGGAGATCGCCACCGCGGACATGTTGGACGCCGACCAGCAGGAGGACGGCCCGGAGGGCGCGGTACTGGACCAGATCGCCAGCGCCGAGCTGCTCAACAGCGTCAAGCAGCTCAACGCCGAGCAGCAGGAGTGCATCGTGCTGCGGTTCCTCGAGGGCCTGTCGGTGGCCGAGACGGCGGCCGTGATGGGCAAGAACGAAGGAGCCATCAAGGCGCTGCAACACCGCGCGGTACGGCGGCTGGCAACGCTGCTGCCGGATGGTTTCAGGTGATCGACACCGTAACCGGAACGGTTGTCCGGTCGTTGAGGGACGTGACCGGCGAGGCGGTCGCGGCGCACTTACCCTGGAGCAATCGATGAACGGTCAGGCCTCCCGTAGGCGGGTCGAGGAGTTCGCCCGCCTGGCCGACCTGGCTGTCGACCGCCCCGGCGCTGAGGTCGCCAGGCAGCTCGCCCTGGACGAGGACGGGGCCCGGCTGGTCGCCGTCACCCGGGCGCTGCGCGAGCTGCGGCTGGATGCCCAGGCGGAGCCGGAGTTCCGCGACCGGCTGCGCCGCCGGCTGGTCGCGGTGGCCAGCGTCAACCCGCCGGCGGCCGCCCCGGCGCCACGCCACCCGCTGGTGCGGGCGCCCGGGGCGCGCAGCCCGCGGCTGGCCTTCCTGGCCGGCGCGCTCGCCGCGCTGATGCTGGTGACCGGGCTGACCCTGCTGGCCAGCAGCCGCGCGCTGCCCGGCGACACGCTGTACGCGGTGAAGCGCAGCAGCGAGCACCTCGAGCTCGCGCTGGTGCACGACCCGCAGGAACGCGGCCTGCGTCAGCTCTCCTTCGCGCAGACCCGGCTGGAGGAGATCGGCCAGCTCATCGCCCGCGGCGGCGGCGTCTCGCTCGGCGCGCACACCCGCACCGTCGCCTCCGGCCACGCACTCACGGCCGGCGACGTCGACCTGGTGCGGCAGGCGCTGGACGACATGGACCGCGACACCGTCCAGGGCGCATCCCTGGTCACCACGTACGCGGTGAGCAGGCGGTCCGACCAGTCGCTGGCCACGCTGGCCACCTGGGCCGTGGCGCAGCGGTCCACGCTGACCGGGATGCAGGGCCGGCTGCCGGCCGCGACAGCGGACCGGGCTGCCACGTCGGTAGCCCTGCTCGACCGGCTGTCCACCCGGGTCGCCCAGCTCCGCGGTGCGCTGCCGTGCACGTGCCTCGCCAAGACCGGCCATGACGAGCTCGGCCCGTTGCCGTGCTCGCCGTGCGCGCCGGCGCAGCCGGGCGGCGGCGCCCTGCCGAGCAGCCGCGGCCCGGCCGGTACGCAGACCGGTGGGCCGACGCCCGCTCGCGGACCGGCCGCGTCGCCGACCGCATCGCCCACGCCGACGGCGACCACGCCCACCACAGCGGGTCCGTTGCCCACCACGACGCTGCCCAGCGCACCGTCCATCACGTCCACCACACCCGTCCTGTGTGACCTGCTGGGACCCATCGTCTGCTGACCTCGCACCACCCGCGCAGCCGCTAGGCTCGGCACTGATCTCGCGACCGATGCGGAGGGCGGATGCCTCGACTGCGGTGGAGCCGCTCGATGGACAGCCGTGCCGAACGCGCCGTGCTGGCCGGAGAGGCGTCTGCGGCGGCCGCCGAGGTGGAGGCAGCACTCGCGGTGCCACCGGACCCCACCGCGGCGGCGTTCTTCGACGTCGACAACACGATGATGATGGGCGCGTCGATCTTCCACTTCGCCAAGGGGCTGGCGACCCGGAAGTTCTTCACGGTGCAGGACCTGGCAGCGTTCGCCTGGCAGCAGGTGAAGTTCCGGCTCGGCGGCAAGGAGAGCCACGAGGACATGCACGCCGCTCGGGAGGGCGCGCTGGCGTTTGTGGCCGGCAAGCGGGTGGACGAGATCATGCCGCTGGCGGAGGAGATCTACGACGAGGAGATGGCGGAACGGATCTGGTCCGGCAGCCACGCGCTGGCGAAGATGCACCTCGACGCGGGGCAGCGGGTCTGGCTGGTCACCGCGACACCGGTCGAACTGGCCTCGATCATCGCGCACCGGCTCGGCCTGACCGGCGCGCTCGGCACCGTGTCCGAGATCGAGGACGGGGCCTACACCGGCCGGCTGGTCGGGGAGGTGCTGCACGGGCCGGCGAAGGCCGAGGCGGTACGCGCACTGGCCGCCCGGGAGGGGCTGGACCTGTCCCGGTGCACCGCGTACAGCGACTCCGTTAACGACCTGCCGATGTTGACCACTGTCGGGCACGCGGTCGCGGTCAACCCGGACCCGAGCCTGCGTTCGGAGGCGCGCCAGCGCGGCTGGGAGATCCGCGACTTCCGCACCGGGCGCAGGGCGGCCAGGGTTGGAATCCCGTCGGTGCTCGGCCTCGGCGCGGCGGCGGGCGTGGTGGCCGGCACCGTCGCGGCGCGGCGCCGGCTGCGTACCCTCGAGCTCTCCGCCGCCGCCCCGGACTCCGCCTCCGCCTCCGCCAAGCGCTCCCGTCCCCGGCGATCACTGATTTTTCGGGCGTAGGGCGTGTCCCGTAGATCTTGGTGGATCTACGGGACACACCCTCGTCGATCTCCATCGGTCCCGGCGGCTCGATGATCGTCGCCGCTCCCGGGGCTCCTGGGGGACTCGGGGGACTCGGCTGTCTCGGCGGACCCGGTAGCTCGATGATCGTCGGAGTCGGTGCTGCGGGTCTCCGGGGCTGCGGCCACCACCGCCAGCGGTAACGCGGCGATCGCGGCGGCCACCGCGAAGGTGACCGTGTACCCGTGCCCGTCGGCCAGCCACCCGGCCACCAGCGGCCCGCCGATCGCACCGAGGTCGCCGGCCATCTGGTACGCCGCGACCACGGTGCCGCCGCGGGAGCCGACCACGTCGCCGACGATCGCGCCCGGGGCCGTCGCCAGCGCGGAGCCCGCCACCCCGAGGATCACCATCGCGGCCAGCATGCCGGGCAGGCTCGGCGCGAGCGCCAGCACCCCGAGGCCGGCCGCACCGGCGGCCAGGCCGGCCAGCAGCACCGGCCGGCGGCCACGGCGGTCGGCGTACCGTCCGGCCGGTAGCAGCAGCGCGCCGCTGGTCGCGGTTGTGACGAAGAACGCCACGCCGGTCCACACCGGCCGCAGGTGCAGCACCTCCGCCACGAACAGCGGCAGCAGCGCGGTCCGCACGCCGATCACCGCCCACTGCCCGGACAGGGTGCTGGCCAGCGCCGCCCGGTACGCCGGGTTGCGCAGCGCGGTGCCCAGGCGCAGCGCACCGGTGCCCTGCCCCGGCCCGACCCGGCCGCCCAGCGGGCTGTTCCGCAGCGCGAGCAGGCCCACCGCGCCGGCGACCACCAGCGTGCCGGCGTATAAGAAGAACGGCGCCCGCAACGACCACGAGGTGAGCGCGCCGCCGAAGACCGGACCGGTGATCGAGCCGAGCAGGAAGCCGCCCGCGTACACGCCCTGTGCCCGGCCGCGCTGCGCGCTCGGCGTGACCCGGATCAGCAGGCTGGCCGAGCCGACGGTGAACATGATCGAGCCGACACCGCCCACCCCGCGCAGCACCAGGAGCTGCCAGTAGCTGCGGGCGAGCCCGGCCAACGCCGAGGAGACCGCCACGATGCCGATCCCGGTGGCCAGCATCACCCGCTCGCCGAACCGGTTGACCAGCCGCCCCACGAACGGCGCCGTGCCCAGCCGAGCGAACGCGAACGCGCTGATCACCGCGCCGGCGGCCGCCTTGGACACCCCGAAGTCGGCCGCGAACAACGGTATCGCCGGCGCCACGATGCCGAACCCCACCGCCACGAAGAACGCCACCGCGACCAGTGCGCCGACCTCGCGCGGCAGATCGGCGAGCGGCCCCGGCCGGCGGCGGCCGCCCTCGTCGGTCCGTCGCAGCATCGCCATGGCCCGGCCACCCTACGACGCCCGCCGAGGCGTCACCCAGCGGCGGGCAGCGCCGGACCCGCCCACCAGCCCGCCGCTGCCGGCTCGGACGGCTCAGGCCCGCGCGGACCGGCTCAGGCCCGCGCGGACCTGCTCAGGCCGGCTCAGGCCGGCTCGGACCGGCTCGCACTGGCTCGCACCGGCTCGGAGGGCCTCAGCGGACGATGCGCACTTGCACCCCCGGCAGCTCGGCGAACCCCTTGTCCGCGGTGACGACAACCCGGTGCCGGGCGACCGCCGTCGCCGCGATGATCAGGTCGTGCGCCCCTCGGATCCGGCCGGCCCGGCTGCAGTCGGCAAGCAGGCGGGCGTGGATGCGCGCCGTCTCCACGTCGTAGCCCTCGACTGGAATCGTCCGGACGATGCGCTCCACCCAGTCACGGCGAACAGCCCGGCGCCTCTCGTCGGCTCGCTCAACCCCGTGCAGCAGCTCAGCGACCGTGATCGCGGCGATCGCGATGTCGTCGCCCGCGGTTGCCAGCTCGGAGGGCTCGAGCCGGCCCCGTTCGGCCTGGATCAGTAAGCCACTGTCCAGGATCACTCGTCCCACACGCGCTCCTGCACGGGAAGGTCACGTACCCACTTCAGGTCGGCGGCCCACTCCGGGTCGACCGGCCGGTGGCGCAGCAGCTCGAGCACCTCAGCGCCGTTGGCGCGGTCGGAAGTCGGAGCTATCACCGCGACCCGCTTGCCGTTGCGGATCACTTCGATGGTCTCGCCCTCACGCTCGACGCGCGTCAGCACTTCGGAGAAGTGCCGCGCGACCTCGGTCGCCGTCATGGTCGTCATGGACTCAGATTATCTGACCCAGTCAGACCAGGGCAAGTCAGAAGAAGACGGAACGGCGCTGTTCGAGCAGGCGGTAAAGGCTCTGCTGGATCGTCTCGCGGACCTGGTCGGTGAGGTTGAAGACCAGCATCGGGTCGTCGGCGTGCTCGGCCAGGTGCGCGGTCGGGATGGGCTCGCCGAACTCGATCAGCCACTTGCTGGGCAGCGGGATCAGGCCGAGCGGGCCGAGCCAGGGGAAGGTGGCGGTGATCGGGAAGTACGGCAGGCCGAGGATCCGGGCCAGCAGCTTCGCCTCGCCCAGCTTGGGGAAGATCTCCTCCGAGCCGACGATCGAACACGGGATGATCGGGACACCGGTCTTCAGCGCGGCCGTGACGAAGCCGCCGCGCCCGAAGCGCTGCAGCTTGTACCGCTCGGAGAACGGCTTGCCGATCCCCTTGAAGCCCTCCGGCCACACCCCGACCAGCTCACCGGCGGCCAGCAGCCGCTCCGCGTCCGGGTTGCACGCCAGGGTGTGGCCGCTCTTGCGGGCGAACTCGCCGAGCGCCGGCGTCTGGAACACCAGGTCGGCACCGAGCGCGCGCAGGTGCCGGCCAGCCGGGTGCTCGTCGTGGACGCCGAGCTGCACCATCACCGCGTCCAGGGGGGCGATGGTGCCGGCGTGGTTGGCCACCACCAGGGCGCCGCCGTGGTCCGGGACGTTGTCCATCCCGGACAGCTCCACCCGGAACCATCTCCGGTACAGCGGCCGGAACAGCGGCAGCAGCACGTTGCTGGCCAGCTCGGCGTCGTACCCGAAGTCGTCCACCTCGTACTCGCCGGTCAGCCGCCGGCGCAGGAACGCCAGGCCGGCGGCGAGCCGGCGCTCCCACTCGTCGTACGTCGGCTGGTGCTCGGCCGCGGTCGCCGGCTCAGCCATCGGCGAGCCCCCGCGGCTGCGGCCGCCCGAGGATGCCGACCAGGGTGCGCTCGATGCCGCTGACCAGGCCTGGGTCGATGATCCGCCGCATCGGGGCGGACTGCAGGAAGTCGTCGAACGCCTGCGCGGTGGTGTACTTCGGGGTGTACCCGAACTCCCGCTTCAGCCTGCCGTTGTCCACCACCCGACCGTAGTGCAGGAAGCGGACCTGCTCCGGGGAGAAGCTGATCAGCTTGATACGCCGGCCGATCTCGGCGACCAGGTTCATCGCCGGCTCCGGCACGGGGACGAAGACGCGGCCCGCACGGCGGATCGCCTGGGACAGCAGCAGGATGCCGTCGCCGCCCACGTTGAAGGTGCCCGGCCGGTCGTCCAGGGCCGCCAGCCGCAGCGTCTCCAGCGCGTCCTCCTCGTGCAGAAGCTGGATCCGCGGGTCGTACCCGAGCAGTGTCGGCACCACCGGCAGCGCCAGGTAGCGGGTCAGCGGCGAGTCGATGTGCGGCCCGATGAAGTTCGCGAACCGCAGCATGCTGATCGACACGTCCGGGCGGCGCCGGCCGAGGCCGCGCACGTACCCCTCGATCTCCACCGAGTCCTTGCCGTAGCTGGTACGCAGCGGCGCCCGCGGCTCGGTCTCCTCGGTGAACATCGCCGGGTCGCGGTGGCTGGCGCCGTATACCGCGGTGCTGGACTTCACCACCAGCCTGCGCACGAACGCCGACTTCTGGCAGGCGGCCAGCAACTGCATGGTGCCGATGACGTTCATCTCCTTCATCGGCACCCGCCCGCCGGCCTGCCCGGGCGTCGCGGCGATGCTCATGTGCACCACGGTGTCCACCCGCGCGGCCGCGATCACCTTGGCGATCAGCGGGTTGCGGATGTCCGCCCGGACGAACTCGGTGCGGCCGAGCATGCCGGCCAGATCCCGTCCGGGCGGTGCGGTGTCGACTCCGATGACGCGTTCGATGTCGGGGTCGGCGGCGAGCCTGGCGGCCAGTCGACCGCCGAGGGTCCGGCTCACGCCGGTGACCAGGGCAACCTTGGGTGGCATCGGCACTCCCCCATCCTGGTTCTCGCTAGGCTGGAATCGTACCGAGAGGGGTTACGCGCTGCGCACGGCCGGTAACAATGCGCACGCGACTTGCCGGGGTCGAGGCCCGGTCTACTTCTTGTTGCGCCGCTGGACGCGCGTCTTCTTCAGCAGCTTGCGGTGCTTCTTCTTGGCCATGCGCTTGCGGCGCTTCTTGATAACCGACCCCATGAACGATCCCCTACACGGTCTTGTTGAACTATGAGACGCCGCCGGATGAGCGCGCCTGAGCCACCAAGGCTACCCGCTCGCGATGTCGCCCACGTTGCGGCCTCGGGTCGGCCGCCAGCACCCCGTGCCGTCAGGTCAGCCAGCCTCGATGAACGCGTCCCGCAGGTAGTCGTGCACCGCCTTCTCAGGCACCCGGAACGACCGGCCGACCCGGACCGCGGTGAGCTCGCCGGAGTGCACCAGACGGTAGACCGTCATCTTGGAGACCCGCATCAGCGCGGCCACCTCCGCGACGGTCAGGAACCTCACCTCCGCCAGGCTGGGATCGGGACGTCCCGGCACCGGCGGGACCGAGTCGTCCCGGTCCGGCCCGGAATCGGACGTGGACATGCGCCACCGCACCTTCGGCACGTGTCGGGCCGCCGGCTTCCCTTCCGGCGGACAAAGACACGCACGTGCCCTTGTCTGAGAGTAGCGGGACTGGTGTGACTCGTGCGATACACACTTTCGGCGCAGGCGGCTCAGGTGCCCGTGATCGTGACCCACCCGCCGTAGCCGGCGATGTACCCACCGACGCCCGGTACCAGGACCCGGTACCGCTTCGCGGTGCCGCGCGCGGGCGCCGGGATGGTGTACACCACCGTGCCGCGCGCATCGGTGTTGTGCGGCCCGAGGGTGCACGGGTGGTCGCCGCACAGCACCTGCAGGTACGTCTTGCCGTTGGCCAGGGCCGGGAAGGTGACGGCGGTGAGGTGTACCAGCGTGCCGGCCGGCGCGATGGCCCGGTCCAGGGTGTCCACAACCCGCCTGGCCACCCGGATCCTGGTGTCGGCGGTCACCGCCGCCCGGTCGGCGTCCCCGGCGTATCCGATCTGGTAGTCGTAGCCGATCCCGGGCACCTGCAGGAAGGAGTAGGCGCCGTCCGGGCCGGTCCGGACCGTGCCGCGCACGATGAACGCGCCGGTGGTGCCGTACACCCGGGTCGCCACGGTGAGCGGGGCGTCGGCGATCGGGGCGCCGTCGAAGGCGCGGGTCAGGGTGCCCGAGACGGTGGACCGGCCGCCGTACACCACGTCCGCCGGCGCGGCGCGTGCGGTCAGCACCGACTGCGTCAGGTGCGGCGTGCGGAGTACCACGGTGGCCCGGTCACCCACGTTGCCGTACCAGTCCCGGCTGAAGACGCTCACCGCGACGTGCTGGTCCGGCGGGAGCGGGCCGAGGTCGCGGGTCGAGGTCAGCAGCCTGCCGCCGTCCAGGCCGTCCTGCAGGGTGGCCGGCGGGGCGCCGCGCAGGGCGTAGCGGACCTCGACCCCGGCATAGTCGGGCACCCCGGCCGGTGGCTGCCAACTCAGGTGCACGGTGCTCGGCGACGTGGTGGCTGCCAGGCCGATGACCGCGGGCGGCGGACCGTTGCTGTCGGCCGGTCGCGGGGCCCCGCCGAACGACGGCTGAAACGCGTTGGACGCAACCCTCGTGTCGCCCAGGTAGATGTCGAGGCTGCCCGCGAGGTACGGCAACCGGCTGTCGACGCCCAGGTACGCCCCGCCGGACGGGCCCCACGCCGCGCCGGTGTACGCGTAGCTCTCCCGCAGGAACTGCATGCTCTCCCGCGCGCCGGTCAGCACGTTGACCCGCAACAGCCCGCCGCCCGGCGGGTCGACGAACAGGAAGCTGCTGCCGTCCGGCGACCACGGGCCGGTCGGCACGTCCGGCCGCACCACCCGGCTGGAGCCGTCCGGCCGGTGCACCGCCTGCGCCGGGTGCTCAAAGCTGCCGCCGGACCACGCCGCGATCAGGGTGCCGTCCGGGCTCCACTGCGGGTTGACCTCCCCGGCGCTGCCCGGCACGAGCGTGACCGCCCCGGTGGCCACCGTGACGACCACCACCGAGTTGCCGCGCCAGGCGGCCAGGGACTGCCCGTCCGGCGACCAACTCGACCCGTACGCGTCCTGGGCAAGCTGCCGCTGCCCGCTGCCGTCGGCGTTGGCAACCCAGAGTGTGGTGTGCCCCGCGGCGTACCGGTGGAACGCGATCCGGCTGCCGTCCGGCGAGACCAGCGGCGCGCTCGCGGCGGCGATCCGCCGCGCCGCACCGGTGCCGTCGGACCTGGCGGTGAAGATGCTGCCGTCGGTCTTCGCGTACGCCAGCAGCCCCGGCGCGACGGCCGCTGTAGTCGCCGTTGTCGCCTGTGCGGCGCTGGCGGGCACGGCGAGCGCCCCGCACAGGCTGGCCAGGGCCAGCAGACCCGTTCTCGGACGCATGGGATCCCCTCAAGTGATCGGGGCGTGCAGGACCACCGGCGCCGAGTACGTGTCGCCATGGCCGAGGGCCGCGGGGACGTAGACGCGGTATGCCGCGGAGGTGCCGGTGGGTGGCGGGCGCAGGGCGTAGATCACGCGGCTGTCGGGGTAGGTGTTGTGCGGGCCGAGCCGGAGCCAGGAGCCGTCGGTCAGCCGCCGCTGCAGGTAGGTCTTGCCGTCGACGTGCGCGGGGGTGACCCGCACGATCAGGTAGGTCACGCCGCCGCGCGGCATGATGACCTCGCGACCGAGCGGCTGGGTGCCGTCCCGGGAGCCGTACAGGCCGGCATCGAGCTGCCACGGCGGCGGCGCGACACGGGGGCCGCCCGGCGCCAGGGTGCTGGCCGTGCCGCCGCGCCCGGTCGGCACGGCGCGCGGCTGGCCCCGCTGGTGGTCGGCGAGCAGCACCGCCGGCAGCGCGATGACCAGCACCGCGACCAGGCCGGCAAGCACGACGACCAGGCCGCGCGGCGGCCGCCGCCGACCGGCCCGGGGGGGTGCCTCGACCGGCCGCCCGGGGACCGGCCGCGCCTTGGAAGCCCCGTACCGCAGGCTCTCGGCCAGCCGTCGCTCGAACAGCCACCGCCACCCGGGCCGGCGACCGGCCACCGCCACCGGCAGGTCGGCGGCGGCGTCCACCGGCCCGGCCTGGACGGCGCCGTACTGCAGGCTGTCCGCCAGCCGGCGCTCGAAGTCGTCCGGGGTCACAGCGCCTCCCGCTGGGTCGGCGGCCGGACGGCCCGTTGTGCCGTCCGCTGCTCCAGCTCGCGCAGCCGCGCCAACCCCCTGGAGGCGTGCACCTTCACGGTGCCCGGGGAGACGCCGAGCAGGTCGGCGATCTCCACCTCGCTCCGGTCCTCGTAATACCGCAGCACGATCACCGCGCGCTGCATGGTGGGCAGCCGGGACACCAACCGCCACAGCCGGTCCCGCTCGTCGTGCTCGGCGTACCGGTCGTCGGGCTGCGGCCGTTCGGGCGGGGTCCCGGTCAGCACCTCGCGGAACCGGCGCCGCCACGTGGACACGTGCGTGGTGTACAGGATCCGGCGGACGTACCCGCCGGCCGGCTGCTCGGTGTCCAGGCGGTCCCAGGCCAGGTACGTCTTGACCAGGGCGGCCTGCAGCAGGTCCTCGGCGGCGGCCTGCTCGCCGGTCAGCAGGAACGCGACCCGCAGCAGCGCGGGAGAGTTCGCGGCGACGAACTCCGCGAACACGTCCCGCTCCCGCTGCAGCATCGGTCCCCTCCGCTACTCTCACGCGACGCGGTGCCGGCCCGTTGACACGAGTTGTGAGGGCTCCTCACGAGATAGCACATCTCGTGGTCCAGCGAAGATGCCCTTTCGACGCCGGTCGGGCGAGGCGCCAGGCGGGCCCGGCACGCCCGGCCGGCGAGGGGGGTAACCGGCCGGCCGTTTACTCGTGCACCCGGCCAAGCTGACGGCTGCGGTCGCGGGCGGCCTCGATGGCGGCGATCAGGGCCGCGCGGACGCCGTGGTTCTCCAGCTCGCGGATGGCGTTGATGGTGGTGCCGGCCGGGGAGGTGACCGCCTCGCGCAGCGTGACCGGGTGCTCGCCGGAGTCGCGCAGCATCACCGCGGCGCCCAGCGACGCCTGCACGATCAGGTCGTGCGCCACCGTCCGGGGCAGCCCGAGCAGGATGCCGGCGTCGGTCATCGCCTCGACCAGGTAGTAGAAGTACGCCGGGCCGGAGCCGGACAGCGCGGTCACCGCGTCCTGCTGCGACTCGGGCACCCGGACCACCTTGCCGACCCGGGACAGCAGCCCGGTGACCAGCGCCAGGTGCCGCTCGGTGGCGTGCGAGCCGGGGCTTACCGCGCTCATCGCCTCGTCCACCAGCACCGGGGTGTTGGTCATCACCCGGATGACGGGTGTGCCGTCGGGCAGCCGCTTCTCGTAGTACGCCGTCGGGATGCCGGCCGCGAACGACACCACCAGCGTGTCCGGCCCGACCGCGTCGGCCAGCTCGTCGACCAGCACGTCGATGTCCTGCGGCTTGACGGTGATCAGCAGCACCTGCGCCTCGGCGGCGGCCTGCCGGTTGCCCACCGCACGCACGCCGTACCGCTCGACCAGCAGCTCGGCCCGTTCCTCCCGCCGCGCGGTGATCAGGATCTCCGCGGTGGGGGTGCCGGCCCGCAGCATGCCGGACAGCAGCGCCTCGCCCAGCTTGCCGGCGCCGAGGACCGCGAGTGTGCTCATGATCTGCTCACCATCGATCGGAGGAAGAAGGTCACGTTCGCGGGCCGCTCGGCCAGCCGGCGCATCAGGTACCCGTACCACTCGTCGCCGTACGGCACGTAGACGCGCACCGTCTCGCCGCGCCCGACCAGCCGGCGCTGCTCGTCCGGCCGGATCCCGTACAGCATCTGGTACTCGTAGCTGCCGCGTTCCCGGCCGTACCATCGCGCCCGCTCGTCGGTGATCGCCACCAGCCGGGGGTCGTGGGTGGCCACCATCGGGTACCCCTCGCCGGCCATCAGCACGTTCAGGCAGCGCACGTAGGAGAGGTCCACCTCGTGCGGATCGGTGAACGCCACCTCGGGCGGCTCGTCGTAGGCACCCTTGCACAGCCGCACCCGGGAGCCCGGGTAGGCCAGGTCGCGGCAGTCGGACTCGGTGCGCCTGAGGTACGCCTGCAGCACGGCGCCGGTGTCCGGGAAGTCGCGGCGTAGCTCGGTCAGCACGGCGAGGGTCGAGTCGGTGGTGGTGTGGTCCTCCATGTCGAGGGTGACCGTGGTGCCGACAGCCTGCGCCGCGGTGCAGATCTCCCGGGCGTGCTCCAGCGCCATGGCCTCATCCAGCGCCTGGCCGATCGCGGACAGCTTGACGCTCACCTCGGACCGGGCGTCGAGGCCCTCGTCGGCGAGCCGTTGCAGCAGCGTGAGGTACGCCTTGGTGGTGGCGACGGCGTGCTGCGGCTCGGTGGTGTCCTCGCCGAGGTGGTCCAGGGACACGGCCAGCCCCTGGCTGGCCAGTTCGCGGGTGACGCGGATGGCGTCCTCCACCCCTTCACCGGCCACGTAGCGCCGGACCACGTTCCGGCTGACCGGCGCGGTGGTGACCAGGCGCTTGAGGCCCTGGTTGCGGGCGGCCGCGAGGATGGCGGAACGCAGCAGCATGGCGCACAGGGTACGGCGCCCGTCACCACCCGCGGTTGCCAGGCGGTGCGGGCGTTAGCGCGGGACGGCGACCCGGGCGCAGGCCAGGTGCAGCCGGGTGAAGGCCAGCGCCTCGGCCAGGTCGGCCTCGCGCTCGGCCCGGGTGGCTGCCCGGCGGGTGTTCACCTCGACCACCACGCTGCCGGTGAAGCCGCGCACGGCCAGCCGCTCCAGCACCTCGGCGCACGGCTGGGTGCCGCGACCGGGCACCAGGTGCTCGTCGCGGGCCTGGCCGGTGCCGTCGGCCATGTGCACGTGGCCGAGCCGGTCGCCCATGTCGGCCAGCATGTCCAGCGCGTCCGAGCGGGACACCGCGGTGTGTGACAGGTCCAGGGTGAAGCTGCGGTGGTCCTCCACGGACGGGTCCCAGTCCGGCGCGTACGCCGAGACCTCCCGGCCGCGGACCCGCAGCGGGAACATGTTCTCCACCGCGAACACGACGTCGGTCTCGCCGGCCATCTTGTCGATGCCGTCCACGAACCGCCGCGCGTAGTCGCGCTGCCAGCGGAACGGCGGGTGCACCACCACGGTCCGTGCGCCCAGTTTCTCCGCGGCGGCCCTGGCCCGGACCAGCTTCTCCCACGGGTCGGTACCCCAGACCCGCTGGGTGATCACCAGGCAGGGGGCGTGCACGGCCAGGATCGGCACGCCGTGATAGTCGGACAGCCGGCGCAACGCCTCCGGGTCCTGGCTCACCGGATCGGTCCACACCATGACCTCGACCCCGTCGTAGCCCAGCCGGGAGGCCATGTCGAACGCGGCCGCGGTGGACTCCGGGTACACCGAAGCGGTGGACAGCCCGAGCCGGGCGGCCGGCACCGACACGGGCGGCAGCGGGCTGGGGGTCATGATACTGAAGCCTACGCCGGGCGTCTGACCGGAACGCCTGGTCAGAGGAATGTCACACGATGTGCTCCTGCTCGTAACACGCGGTCGGACGATCTCGTCGATGTAGCACCAGCGCCACAACTCACCCGGCTGGAACGATCGCATCACCGGGCGTCCGGTGTCCTTGAAGTGCCCGGTGGCGGCTTTCGGCGGATCCCGCGGGTGGCCGCCGGGCGGCTGTGGGACCATCCGGCGCGGGGGTGACGGCGGTGACAGGGTGGGGGCTGGGCGTCGACCTGGGTACCAGCTTCAGCACCGCGGCGACGTGGGCGAACGGGCGTGTCGAGGTGCTGGAGGTCAACGGCGCGCGCCGGATCCCGTCCACCGTGGTGCTCTCCGAGGACGGCCAACTCCTCGGCGGGGTGCTGGCGCAGCGGCAGGCCAGCCGGGTACCGGACCGGGTGGAGCGCAACCCGAAGCGGTACGTCGGCCGCCGGCCGATGTTGCTCGGCGGCACCCCGGTGGACGTCCGGGACGCGCTGGCAGCCCTGCTCGGACTGTTCGTGGCGGAGGCGCGGGCACGCTTCGACGGCACCGCGCCCGGCGCGGTGGTGCTCACCCATCCGGTTGCCTGGGGCACCGACCGGCGGGCGGTACTGCGCGAGTCGGCCGCCACGGTGCTGCCGGACGCCGAGGTGGTGCTGGTCGAGGAGCCGGTCGCGGCGGCGGTGCACTACGCCGACGACCACCGGCTCCGCCCGGACGACCTGGTCGCGGTGTACGACCTCGGCGGCGGCACGTTCGACACGGCGGTGCTGACGGTGCGGGACGGCGGGGACGGCGACCCGGCCGGTGGGTTCGAGGTGGTGGGCGCGCCTGGCGGCGACGACGAGATCGGCGGCGAGGTCTTCGACGAGCGGGTGCTCGGGCACTTCGGCGAGCAGCTTCGCCGGCTGGTGCCGCAATGGTGGGAGCAGGCGACCAGCCGGCCGGAGCGGCGCTGGCAGGCCGCCGTCGCCGCGCTGCTCGACGAGGCGCGGCAGGCCAAGGAGACGCTGTCGGAGTACGAGACCGCGCGGCAGTACATCCCGGACGCCGACGTGGACGTGACGATCAGCCGGGAGGAGTTCGAGGGGCTGGTCGGCGACGACGTCGAACGCACCATGAACCTGATGTCGGCCACCCTGGAGCAGCCGGGGCTGCGACCGGACCGGCTGCGGGGGGTGTTCCTGACCGGCGGCGGCAGCCGGATCCCGCTCGCCCAGGCGGCGGCCCGGGAGCGGTACGGGAAGCTGGTCCGCACCTGGGCGGACCCGAAGACCGTGGTGGCCCTGGGCGCGGCGCGGCTGGCGCAGCGGCCGGTGGGCAGGTCCGGGGTGCGTACCCTCCCGGCCGGGCGGCCGCCGCCGCGACCGCCCGAGCAGGTGCTCGTCACCGGCCCAGGCCCAGGCCCCGGTCCGGCACCGGTGCCGGCGGGACCGCCCGGCGCGCCACCGGCCGGGCCTTCGGCGGCGCCCCCGTCCGGGCCGTCGTCCGGGCCGGTGCCGGTGGTCGGGCCCTGGATCGGGTTTCCGGCAGCACCACCGATCGGGCCCCTGGTCGGGCCGCCCAGCGGGCCGCCCAGCCGGGCGCCGAGCGGGGCGAGCGGGCCTCCCAGCGGGCGGCAGCAGGCCGTCGGGCCGTGGACCGGGCGGCAGCAGGCCGTCGGGCCGTGGACCGGGCCGCAGCAGGCCATGGGGCCGACACCGGATCCCGGCCTGCCCGAGCTGCGGGTGGTTCAGGACGGCGTGCTCGAGGCGCGGCTGGTCGACGACCGGCTCTACGCCTGGTGCGTGGCCGCCGACCGCGGGCACCTGCTGATGGCGATGGACGCGGACGGTCATGTCACCCGGGGCGTGCCCGTCGGGCAGTTGCTGAGCTGGGCGGCCGGGCCGGACGGCCTGCTGGTGACGGAGCGGCGCGGCGGCCAGGTGCTGGTGCACGCGCTGAGCCCGGAGCTGTCCATCCGCAGCACCCGGCCGCTGCCGGCGGGCGGCATCCCGACCGTGCTGCTGAGCGGCTCCCGCGGCTGGGTGTTCTACCGGCCGCGGCGGGCCACCGGGGTGGACAACAGCGCCGGGCTGCCGTGGGGCGAGGTCGGCGACCTGTGCATGCTCGCGGTTGACCTCAACGCGGTGTTCATGCAGGAGCAGCCGGCGGTGCTGCTGGGCCAGCACGCGCTGTGGTACCTGAACGAGAACGGTGTGCTGCGCCGGCTGTTGGACCAGGACAGTCCGACCGGCGGCACGCCGGCACCGACCGGCGTCGAGGGCGAGTGCGCGGTGATCTCCGGGCAGTTCGCCAGCGTCGTGACGGGGCTGGTCAAGCGGCGGTACCGCGACGTGCGCCCGTCGCAGGTCATCACCCTGGTGGCGGCCGGCGGTGGCGGGGCGGGCTGGCGGATCGGCCGACCCGGCCAGCCCTGGGTGCACCAGGTCCGGCACCACGGCGACGGGTGGGCGCTGGCCACCGCGGCCGGCCTGGAGGTGGGCGAGCTGAACGGACCCACCACCATCGTGCTGCCGCGGCCCCGGGCCGGCGCCCAGCGGTGGTTCGGCGCGGACAGGCTGTTCGGGGTGACCATGCAGCAGGCGTTGCCGTCCCGCGGGGTCAGCGTGCACGTGCTGGCGGGGGCCGCCGTCGAGCCGGTGCTGGAACTGCCGGGCGACACGCTGCTCGGCCACCTGTCCTCGCTGTTCCCCACCGAGCGGCCGCGGGTGGCGGCCGAGCCTGGCCGGCTGTGGCTGGCAACCGGGGCCGCCGGCCGGTCACGGATCCACGAGGTGACCGCCGGCGGCGCCACCCAGCGGGTGCAGGCGCCCGGATGGGTGGAGCCGGTGGGCGCCCGGGACGGCCGGCTGTGGTGCCTGTCCGCCTCCGACGTGCCGGCCGGCCCTGGACGCACCACCCCCGCCCGGCTGGGCCACCTACCGCTGGACTGATCCCCGGTCGGCGGCCATGCCCTCGTGGTCGCCGCGTTCTCACGGTCTGCACCGGCACAGCGGCGCGACGATCACCGAAGACGTGGCCGTACGGGAGCCGGCCGGACAGCGAAGGGACGGCGGCGCAGCAACGGCGGCCCGCACGGAGACGCCGGGCAACGGCGTTCCCACGCGGAGACGCCGGGCAACGGCGTTCCCGCGCACGGCTGCCGGACGGCGGCGACCAGCACGACGCGTTTACCGGGTGGCGGCGCGGATCCGGTGTCGCAGGCTGTCGGTACGCGCCTTGAGCTCGGCGGCAGCGGTGAGCCGGCGGTCGGCGTCGTCCCGGCTCTGCTTGCGCGCGCCTGCGTCCCGCTGTGCCGTCTTCTGCAGTTCGCGGCGGCGCGCCTCGATCTCCCGGCGCTGGCCGGCCAGGTGGTCGTCGATGGCCCGCTCCAGGAACCCGCGACGGCGGCTCATCTCCACCTCGACCGCCACCGACATCTCGGTGGTGGCCAGCGCGAACACCTCGGCGACCACCCGCATCACGTCCGCCCTTGCCCGCATGGTCCGCTCGTGCAGGCGCCGGCGCCGTACCATCTCTCCGATCGCGGCCGGTGCGACCACCCAGCCGACCGGCCCGAGCCCGATGAGGCCGGCCATGCCGGCCAGGCTGTAGGTGCCCATCACCGCCGGCAGCCCGTCCCGGACCACGTCGAAGGAGCTGGCCGAGTCGCGGGTGCGGTCGCGCCGGGCGATGGCGCCGATGCGCTCCGGCAGCGCCAGCCCGGTGCCGGCCGGCTGGCCGACGTCGATGCCGAGCTGCCCGGCCAGCTCCGCGAGCTCGCCGTCGAACCACGGCCGCAGCTCCGCCAGCACCTCCAGCCACACCGCCTCCAGCGACTTCTCCAAGCTGTCCGCCAGCAAGGCGGCGTACCCGGTCACCTTCTGCGGCGAGCGCAGGTCGGCCTTGGCGACCTCCCGGTCGTACACCTGCCGCATCCGGTCGAGGGCGTCGCGTACGACCAGGCTGGACTGCCGGGTCAGCAGGCTGGCCTCCAGCGCGGCCCGGCGGCGGTCCCGCTGCCGGTCGGTAACCTCCTCCAGCCGCGCCTGCTCTGCGGCCAGCCGGTCGGCCACCGCCGCATCACCGTCCGCGCCCGCCCGCCGGTCCCGCTCCGCGGCGACCACGGTCTCCAGCACCGAGCCGGCCACCGCCAGTACGTTCCCCGCCCGGACGATCTCCTTCGCCTCGCCGCAGCCGCGCAGGAACCCGGTCACCGCGTCCAGCCCGCTGCGCTCCCACAGCGCCGCGGCCCGGTCGCCCTGGCCGGCCACCCGGCGGGTGTGTGCGTTCTCGGCCAGCTTGGCGCTGACCGGAAACCAGCGTGCCTCCAGCAGCCGGCCCAACCGCTCGGGCGTCTCGTGACCGGCCACGAACCGGGCCAGCCGGTCCCGGTTCTCGGCCAGCAGCGCCCGTACCTCCTCAGCGTCCTCGGCCTTGGTGAAGGCGAACGCGATGGTGTCGATGCGCTGGCTGGCCTCGGCGAGGAACTCCAGCTCCTCCCGCAGCACCGGCTGCCGCTCGGCGCTGACCGCGAACAGCAGCGCATCGGCCTGGCCGAGGCTGGCCAGCGTCACGTGCCGGTGCCCGGCCGTGAGGCTGTCCACGCCGGGGGTGTCCACCAGCCGGACCGCGGCCAGCAGCGGGTGGTCCAGCTCCACGTCCACCCGGACCACGCCGCGGCGACGCTCCGGGTCGCCCAGCACCGAGGCGTAGTCGGCCAGCTCCTCGGGGTCGATGCCGAACGCGTCGCCGGGGTGGCGATGCACGGTCGCGGCCAGCGTCGGGCCGTGCTGCACCGTAACGTGCACGTGGGTGGCGATGTCGGCGTCCACCGGCAACAGCCCGGGCCGGCCGAGCAGCGCGTTCAGCAACCGGGACTTGCCACGCTTCTGGGCGCCGGCCACCACCACGGTCGAGGTGAGGTCCTTCCACCGGGCCGCCTCGGCGCCCAGCGCGTCGGCAAGGTCGGCCCGCCCGACCTGCCCGGCGAAGGCGTGCACCTGGTTGGCGTGGCTCAGCACAGCCTTGATCAGCAGGCTGCGCTCGGCGGCGCCCACCTGGCTGGCGATGTCGGTCACGGCTTCTCCTTGCTGGCGCTCGTCGGCGCCGTGGCCGGCGGAGCTGCGCCCATCGGTGACCTCGCAGGCTCGGTCACTGGTCCACTCCCCTGCTGGCGCTCGTCGGCGCCGTGACCGGCGGAGCTGCGCCCATCGGTGACCTCGCAGGCTCGGTCACTGGTCCACTCCCCTGCTGGCGCTCGTCGGCGCCGTGACCGGCGGAGCTGCGCCCATGGGTGACCTCTCAGGCTCGGTCATGAGTTCCCCCTGTCGGGCACGGCAGCCGGCGTGCCCTCGGTGGCCGCCGCCCAGATCGTCTCGAACGCGTCGCACACCGCGGACAGCGCGCGCCGCCCACCGGCCGGCGGCAGCCCCTGCGCGCGGGACCGGAACCGGGCGGCCAGCCGGGCCGCCCGGATGGCGATCAGCTCCGCGGGCGCGTCCGCCGGCGCGCCGACCTGCGCGGCCAGCCGGTCCGCGGCCAGCGACGCAACCGCCCGGCGATCGGCGTCGGACAGCACCGGCAGGTCGGCCGCGGCGAGCGCGGCGGCCGGTACCTCGGCCGCGGGCCAGCCGGCCTCACCGGCGGCCAGCTCCTCCAGGTGGTCCAGCACACCGCGGGCCCGCACCCCGGCCACCGACCCCGCCGCGGTGGTCGCCACCCGCCGCCACCCGGCGCTGGCCGCCCGGGCGGCCTCGGCGACCGCCGCGGGCGCCGCGTCCGGCGGCAGCCCGAGCTGGTCGGCCGGCCCGGCGCCGCGGACCAACCGCTCGAGCTGCCCGAGCAGTTCGTCGTCCAGCCGCAGTCCTCCGCGCCGGGCGGCGTCGAACGCGGCAAGTACCCGCAGCCCGGACAGCCCGGCCTGCACGGGGCGGCCGTCGTCCAGCGCGTCCCCGACGCCGGCCAGCACCCGCTGGTCGGAGGTGGTGGCGCCCGGGGTGCGGCTGAGCCGGCGCAGGTCGGCGATCGCGCCGAACGCCTTGAGCTGGCCGGCGTGCCGGGCGAAGTGGTCCACCGCGGCGTCCACCGTGCGGGCTCCCCCGGTGAAGCCGGCCCGCACGGCCAGCCGGTCCGCCAGTCCGGCCGCGTCGAGGGCGGGCTCGGCCCGCAGCGCCTCCGCCGCGGACCGGATGCCGTACAGGTACAGCCGGTCCACCAGCCGGCGCCGGGCCGCGGCCGGCACTCCGAGGTCGGTGCCGAGGAAGTCGTCCACGGTGAGCAGCGCGTCGTCCAGGTCGAGCGGGTCGGCGGTGGCCAGGGTGCGCAGCGCGGCCAGGTCGGCGTCGGTGCACGCGCGGGTCCGCGCCGCCTCGGCCAGCAGGCCCACCACCGGCACCACGTCGAAGACCACCGAGCTCAGTTGCTGGTACGCCCGGCTCGCCAACGCGCGGGCCCGCGGCCACGGGTCTGGCTCGTCCACCCGCAGGTCCACGTGGCTGAGCAGCGCCACGGTGTTCACCGCGGACAGCCCGCAGGAGTCGAACAGCGACCGGAACTCGGCCAGCGCGCCGGCATCGAAGCGCTGGGTGTAACGCAGCACGTACAGCAGCGCCTGCACCTCGCCCTGCCGCTGCTCGCCGAACAGCAGCCGCCGGGTGCGCTCCTCGTTCTCCTGGGTCACCGTGTTCATCCCGGGCGTGTCGATGATGGTGAGCGTGCGCAGCGTCGGCGCGGCCAGGTGCACCACCAGCCGGCGCACCAGGTCCGGCGGCACCCCGACGTCGGATGGCAGCCGGCCGGCGTCCAGTGCCCGGGTGTGCAGCGTGCCGTCGTGCAACTCCACGTCGATCCGGCCGTCCTCGGCCGCATCGGCGTACCGGTACCAGGCCACCATCCGGGTGCACTCGCCCGCGTCGACCGGCGCCACCGGCCGGCCCAGCAGCGCGTTCACCAGGGTGGACTTGCCGGCGCTGACCGCTCCCGCGACGGCCAGCCGCAGCGGCTCGCCGAGCCGGGTGCCGATCTGCTCGACGCGGTCGCGCAGGCCGGCGACGGCGAGCCGGCCGGCGGTGTCCCGGCACAGCCACCACAGCGTCTCGGCCGACGCGTCCAGGCCGTCCGGCGGCCAGTCGGCGCCGGTCAGTCCCACGGGTACTCCGTGTCCGAACCGCCGTGGCCGAAGTCGGCGCCGGTGTGGCCGGAATAGCCGCCGTGGTCGCCACCGTCGTCGCCGCCCGGGTGCGCCGGCAGGTCGGCGGCGCCGGGGTCGTGCTCGGGCCAGCCCGGGCCGGCGTGATCGTGCTCCCCGCCGCCGTCGTCCGGGTCGTCGTCCAGGTCGTCCAGGTCCTCCGGGTCGGCCAAGTCGTGCGGGTCGGCCGAGCCCTGTGGGCTGGGCACGTTGTCCGGGTCGGGCAGCTCGTCCGGGTCGCCGCCGCCGTCCACAGTGGACGGTGCGGTGTCGGGATGGTACGGGTCCGCGTGCGGTACGCCGAACACGTCGGCGCCATCCTCGAACGGGCCGGCGGCCCCGGTCCAGCCGGGCAGCAGGTCGCCGTCCGGCTCCGGGGCGGCCGGGTCGAAGGTGCGGGCGAACATCGCCTCCCGGTCCGGTGCCGGAAGCTCAGGCAGCGGGCCGAACAGCGCCGCCCGCAGCGCGGCCAGATCGGTCCCGGCCAGCTCGTCGGGGGTGTCCGGACCGGTCATCGCCCGCCCCTCCGCACCGTTGCCGAAAATCCTCTGGCCGCCGTGCCGGGGTTGCTAACCTGGCCGGGTTGAACAAGTCGGGGGCAGTGGGGGAGGGGGCCGCCCGCGCGGCGGAGGCCGAACTGCTGGCCGCCGCCCGGGCGGGTGATCAGGACGCCTTCCGGGCGCTGTGGGCAACCGCGGAGCGGGCGGCCTACGCGGTCTGCCTGCACGTCACCGGCAACCACCACGACGCCCTGGACGCGCTGCAGGACACCCAGCTCGCCGCCTGGCGCGGGCTCGGCCGGTTCGCCCACCGCGCGTCGTTCTCGTCCTGGGTGTACGCCATCGGCCGCAACGCCGCGCTGGCCGTGGTCCGACGCAGCGCCGGCGCCCCGGTCGAGCTGCCCGAGGACCGGGCCGACGGGCGGACGCCGTTCGACGACGTGGTGGCGGACCGGCTCGCCGTCCGGGCCGCGCTGGCCGCGCTGCCGCAGCCGCGCCGGGACGCGCTGCTGCTGTGGGTCGGCGGGCTGAGCTACGCGCAGATCGCCGCCGAACTGGACGTGCCGATCGACACCGTGAAGGTGTGGATCTTCCGGGCCCGCCGGGCGGTACGCGGGGCGGTGGCGCCCGCCGCGGGCTGAGCCGGTCATCGGCGGTCCACCGGGAACGGGCCGCCCGCCGGCGGCACCCAGTGCAGCACCACCCGCGGCACCCGCAACACCCGGCCGTTGTCGACATAACCACAGCGCTCCGTGCTGGCCACCGTGTCGTGCAGCGCCGGGTCGGCCGCCGGTGCCCGGTCCACCGTCTCGTGCCGGTGCGGGTCGAACCGCTCGCCGTCCGCGCGTACCTCCCTCACCCCCACACCGGCCAGGGCGCGTTGCAGCACCGCGCGCAGCGGTTCGTCCCGGACCTGGTCGCGGTGCCGGATGCAGGCGGCCACCAACTCGTCCCGGCTGACATCGGGCCGGCCGAGCAGCCGATCGATCTGCTCGGCCACCGCGACGCTGGAGGTGCCGGCCCCGACCCTGCGCAGCGCGTCCACCAGGCCGGCCACGCCGGAGGGCGCGCTCGGGACCGGCTCGGTCCGGCGCGGCGTCCCAGGCGAGGGCCCCGGCGGGGTTCCGGACGGCCGCCCGGTCGGCTGTCCGGGCGGCTGTCCGGACGGCGATCCGGGAGGCGATCCGGGCGGCGATCCGGGCGGCGGTCCGGGAGGCGCGACAGTGCCGGTTGTGGTCCGTGGCCGGCCTCGTAGGACCAGCAGCCCGAGCAGCCCGAGTACCACCAGGACCAGCAGCACGACCAGCAGCAACGGGCCGGAGCCGCGGCCGCCGGTGGGGGTGACGGGCACGGGCGCGATGCTGGGCACGACGCTGGGCTGCACGGTGGTCGGCGCCGTGGTGGCCGGCGCCGTGGTGGGCGGCGCCGCCGTGCCGGGCGTACCGGTGCCCGGCTGGCTGCTCGGGGCGCCGATGGTCCCGATCGGGCCTGCGGTGCCGGCGGCCGGCCCGCCGGAGAAGCCGGGTCCGGTGGTGTCCGCCGTGATGGTGCCGAGCGGCCCGCGGGTAGCGGCGGAGGCGGCCAGCGCGCTGGTGTCGCCGGCGGCCGCGAACAGCACCGCCGCGGCCAACACGGTGGCCAGCGCCGTGGCCAGCAGCGCGCCGGTGCGGGTGACAGCCGAGATTGCCGGGCCGGGCGAACCCGGCTCGGCCACCGCACGGGGCGACGCGGTCACCGGCCGCCCGCGGCCCGGCCGCCCGAGTCCGGGCCGGCGTCCGGGGACACCGGGAACGGCCCGGGGGTGTAGCCGGCCGAATCGCTGCCGTAGCCGCCGTAGCCGGAGTCCGCCCCGCCGACGCCGCCCCCGATACTGGTGCCGGAGTCGGTGCCCGCGGTGGGGTCCGCGCCGCTGTCCGTACCGGTCGTGTCCGTACCGGTCGTGTCCGTACCGGTCGTGTCCGTACCGGTCGTGTCCGTACCGGTCGTGTCCGTACCGGTCGTGTCCGTACAGTCGTGTCCGTACCAGTCGTATCCGTCGCGCTTGTATCCGTACCGGTCGTATCCGTCGCGCTCGTGTCCGTACCGGAAGTGTCTGCAGGAGGCGTGTCGGTGCCGGTCCTGTCCGTCGGGGTGCCGTCCGCCGGCGTCGGCGCGGCACCGGTGCGCTCGGCCGTGATGACGCGGTCGGCGACGCCGTCGCCGTCGTCATCGACCAGCACGGTGTCCAGCATGCCGTCCCCGTCGGTGTCCTCGATCTGCAGGTCGGCCTGGCCGTCACCGTCGGTGTCCACGTCGATGACGTCCACCACGCCGTCCCCGTCCAGGTCGGCATACTGCACGTCGGTGTGGCCGTCACCGTCCACATCGGACAGCGCCACGTCGGGCGTGCCGTCACCGTCGGTGTCCACGTACTCCGTCGTCACCTGGGTGTCTTCCACGCTGTCGATCCCGTACCCGCCCGACTCGTCCATCTCGCGATCTCCCATGCTCGTGCCCCGCTGTCAGCCAGTACGAGAGGGCGCACCCCGGCGATGTTTCACGCCGACGGAGGAAATCTTGACGGGCGACTGGCTGAGTCAGCCATAAGGCCGGGTACCGCAGTCAGCCCCGCCCAGATCGGCCGCCCGCGCCACCGCGCGTCGACGCCGCCGCTACCGTCCGGGAGAGGCTCTCTGCCCGGGATGTCGGGACGGGCCTTCTCGACGCAGAGGGGGTGGGGCGGTGCATGGTCTGGAGAACGCGTTCGGCGTGCTGGGCCTGGTCGCGGTGGCCGCCGTCGTGGCCGGAGTGGCCCGCCGGCTGAACTGGTCGGCCCCGCTGCTCGCGGTGCTGGCCGGGCTCGCCGCCTCGATGGTGCCAGGCGTGCCGGAGTTCCGGATCGAGCCGGACGTCGTGCTGTCGCTGATCCTGCCGCCGCTGCTGTTCTCAGCGGCGCTGGACAGTTCGTTCCTGAACTTCCGCCGCAACCTGCGCCCGATCGGGCTGCTTTCGGTCGGGCTGGTGCTGTTCACCGCGCTCGTGCTGGGCGGGGTGATGTACGCGCTGGTGCCGGCGCTGTCGCTGTCCGCGGCGGTCGCTTTCGGCGCCATCGTGGCTCCGCCGGACGCGGTGGCGGCCACCGCGATCGCTCGCCGGCTGGGGCTGCCGCGCCGGCTGGTGGTGATCCTGGCCGGGGAGAGCCTGGTCAACGACGCCACCGCGTTGACCCTGTACCGGGTCGCGGTGGCCGCGGCGGTAGGCACCGGGTTCTCGTTCCTGTCCGCGGCGGGGGTGTTCGTGGTGGCCGCGGCCGGTGGCGTGCTGATCGGGCTCGCTGTGGCGTGGCTGGTGAACTGGGTGATCTGCCGGCTGAGCGACCCGGTGCTGGAGAACACCCTGATGCTGCTGGCGCCGTTCATCGCGTTCGTGCCGGCGGAGACGCTGGACGCCTCCGGGGTGCTCGCCGTGGTGGTGGCCGGGCTGCTGATCGGGCACAAGCTGCCGAAGGCGGCCACGTACGCGTCCCGGCTGCAGGCCGGCGCGGTCTGGAAGATGATCGACTTCCTGCTTGAGTCGGTCGTGTTCGTGCTGATCGGGCTGCAGTTGCACGCCGTGCTGAACGGCCTGCAGTCCTGGTCGGTCGCGCAGCTCGCCGGCTGGGCGGCGGTGGCGGTCGCGGTGGTCATCGCGGCGCGGTACGTGTGGGTGTTCCCGACCACATACCTGCCCCGGGTGCTGTCGCGCCGGCTGCGCGAGCGGGATCCGTCCCCGCCGTGGCAATTCCCGACCGTCGTCGGCTGGGCCGGCATGCGCGGTGTGGTGTCGATCGCCGCCGCGTATGCGCTGCCGGAGAACTTCGAGGCCCGGAACCTGGTCACGTTCCTGACGTTCTGCGTGGTGATCGCGACGCTGGTGCTGCACGGGTTCACGCTGCCCACGGTGATCCGCCGGCTGGGGATGATCGCGGCGGACGAGCGGCGCGCCGACGACCTGGCCGAGGCGGGCGCGCAGCACGCCGCGATCAACGCCGCGATGAACCGGCTGGAGGAGTTGCTCGCGGTCGACGGCGACGTACCGAAAGAGATCGTCGACCGGCTGCGGGACCGCGCAGAGGTGCGGTCGCTGGCCGCCTGGGAGCGGCTGGGCGGGCCGCCGGACGAGCACCTGCGGGAGACCCCGACGGCGGCCTACCGGCGGCTGCGGCGGGAGATGCTGGAGGCGGAGCGGGCGGTGTTCGTCCGGCTTCGGGACGAGGGCCGGATCGACGATGAGGTGCTGCGCCGGGTGCAGTTCGAGCTGGACCTGGAGGAGGCGATGATGTCCCGGGACGAATAGCCCTCACGCTGCGGCCCATGTTCACTGACTGGCGCGTCTTGCGTCGTACGCCCGTGGCGTCTGTCCGGTCGTGCATTTTGGGTGGTCTGTGTTGACTTCGACAATGCGGCCGACCGGGACATGGCGACCCTGGCCACCACCGACCTCGACGTCGAAGCCATGTACCCGACCGACCCCGACGCCCACCCGGTGGACCGCGGCTACACCGAACTGGACCTCCTCGCCGCCTGCGAACAACAAATCGGCTACCTACACGCCATGCAGTTGCGGGCGCTGGCCCGGTTCGCCGCGCTGCGACCAAGCGACAAGGGCAACCTGTTCTCCGACTTCGCCCCCGATGAGGTCGCGCTGGCGTTGGGCTGGACCCGGGCGGTGGCCGGGATGCGGCTGGGGCTGGCGCTGACCCTCACCGACCGGCTGCCCGCGACCCTGGCCGCGCTCGAGGCCGGCGAGATCGATCTGCGGCGGGTGCAGAAGCTGGCCGAGCTGACCGACCCGCTGCCGCCGGCGGTGGCCCGGGCGGTGGAGGCGGCGGTGCTGCCCGACGCGGCGCGGCAGAACACCAGCGAACTGGCCCGCGCCGCCCGCAAGGCCATCGCCCGGCTGGACCCCGACGGCGCCCACGCCCGACACCAGAACCGCAAAGCCGACCGGCGGGTCGTGCTGTACCCGATGGACGACGCCATGGCGGAACTCCGCGCCTACCTGCCCGCCGCCGACGCCACCCGCGTCTACCGCAAGGTCGACCAGGTCGCCCACGCCGCCGCCGGCCCCGGCGACGGGCGGACCATGGACCAACGCCGCGCCGACACCCTCACCGACCTCATCCTCAACCCAACCACCAACACCAACACCACCACCGGCGCCACCAGCAGCACCGGCGGCGGCAGCGGCAGCATCGGCGGCGGCAGCGGCAGCACCGGCGGCGGCGGGGGCAACGGGGTGCTGGTGCAGGTCACGATGCCGCCACCATGCTCATGGGCCTGACCGAACACGGCGCCGAACTGGCCGGGTACGGACCCATCCCCGCCCAGCTGGCCCGGGAACTCGCCGCCGACGGCACCTGGCGGCGACTGCTCACCGACCCGATGTCCGGGCATCTCCTCGACTACAACCCAGTTTCGCGAACACCAGGAAGAACCACCCGATCGGATGAAGGAGTCGGCCGGGGCGGGCCCACCCGCGCCCACCCGCCCACCCCGGGTCCGGGGTGGCGTATGCGGAGTGGGTCGGCCTGGGGCGGCCGTACTCGCATGATCGAGCAGCCGGCCGGCAGGATATCTGGCTCGGTTCTTCGTGGGATGTATATGTCCGGCATATGGGCGGTGGCGTCGCCGGTTACTACCGTGGGGTGGTGAACACGGTGCGGTCCGTCCCGCGGTTTGACCCGGAGTGGTTGGAGGATCCGCGGTTGCGGGCGGGGCTGGCGGTTCAGGATGTGCAGGTGCTGTTCCGTTGGTTGCACGCCCGCGGGTGGAGCCAGGCGCAGATCGGTGCGGCGACGGGGCAGTCGCAGCCGGAGGTGTCGGCGATCCTGAAGGGCCGGCAGGTCAAGGCGTACGCGGTGTTGCTGCGGATCGCGCAGGGTTTGGGGATCCCGCTGGGCTACCTGCGGCTGGGTAGCTGCGTGGCGTGCGATGGCGGTGGCGGCTCGAACGTCGGCGGCTCTCACCTGGAAGGAGATGAGGCCGTGTTCCGACGGCAGTTCCTGGCCGCGGCTGGTGCGATCGCCGCGGGTGGCGCGATAGACGGGGTGAGCGGCCTGTTCCCGAGCCGGGCTTCCCCGGTGCGAGCGGTGCCGGCTCGCGTCGGTGCGGCCGAGGTGGCTCAGGTCCGGACCACCATCGCGCAGTTGCGCAACCTGGAATACCAGCTCGGCTACGGCGCGAGCCTGGACGCGGCTCGCGGGTTCGCCGGCTGGGCGCACGGACTGCTCAACTCCCGGCAGAGCCAGGCCACCGCCCGTGACCTGCGGCTCGCGCTGGCCGACCTGCACACGCTGATCGCCTGGTCCTTCGCCGAAGGCGGCGGGCTTCCGACCAGCGCGCGCCGGCACCACCTACAGGCGCTGGCGCTGGCCCGCGAGGCCGACGAGCCCGCGCTGGTCGGCGCCATCCTGGGAGACATGGCGCATCTGAGCGTCATCAACAGCGACCCGCGCGAGGGCTCCCGGCTGGCCGGGTTCGGCCTGCTGGCCACCGACCACGACGGCGTCCTCCCGGCCGTCCGCGCCGCCCTGTACCTCGAAGACGCGCGTGCGCGGGCACACCTGGCCGACGAGCGCGGCGTCCTCGACGCGCTGTCCCGGGTCGCCGACGACCTGGCCCGGACTGACCCAGCCGCCGTACCGCCGTGGGCCTCGACGTCGTCGATGCTGCTCAAGCACCCCGGCGCCCACGCCGGAATCCGCGGCCAGGTGTACCAGGTGCTGGCCCGCACCCCCGCCTTCCGCCACTACGCCGAAATCGCAGTCGCGGACACCGCTACCGCCCTGGCCGCCTACGACGGCCAGCGGAGCTGGACCGGCCACGTCCTGGACAGGCTCTCCCTCGCCGCCGGCCTGCTGTACACCGGCGCCCTGGACGACGGCGTCGTCGCCGCCAACGAAGCCCTCGACAAGGCCGCCGCGCTTCAGTCCGCCAAGGTCCTGGCCCGGCTCACCGACATCTCCAACGCCGCCCGCCATTACACCGGCCACCCCGACGCTGAGGACCTACGCAGCCACATCGCCGCCCTCACCGCCGCCTGACTCCCCACTGCGCGTGTCCTGCGACGACGCGCGCTCCGTTACACGCCGACGCGGTGTGTTGCCGAATTGGGCTTGTACTAGATCAAGGCCGCCACCTGGCGGCGACGGCACGGGCGCGGCAATCCGCGGACCGTCGCCGCTCGCTACGCTCGCGCTCCGGCCGCGTCGCCCGCCCGGGTCCGTGCTCCGGTTGGCCGATCGCGACCCACCTCACAGCTGGCGTGGGTTCTTGGGTTGGACGCCGAACAGCAGCCAGTTGGGGCAGGTGGGTGCGCAGGGCTCGTACCGCAGCGCCTCGGTCAGCCGGGCGGCGTGGGCGCGGGCGGGGTCGGTGGCGGGGGTGTGGCAGTCGGCGATGTTCTTGGTGAGGTATTTGGTGAGGTAGCCGATCAGCCGGCCCGCTTGGGGTTTGCCGGCGAGCACGCCTTGGGCGTTGACCTGCCGGCCGAACCGGACCACATGCGCCGGGCCGGCCTGCTGGTTGGGCGGGTGCGGCGCGGGCGGCGGGTGTGGTGGGTGCGGCGGGTGGCGGAGCGCGCGAGGCTCCAGCCGACGGCCACGCCGGCGAGAGCGGTGAACGCGCCGAGGCTGGCGGCGGCCATCAGCGTCCACAGGTCGCCGGCACGGGCGGTGGCGGCTGGGGCGGCGGGGCGGGTGAACACCGCGGGTGGCCCCCCGGGGAGCGCACCGGTGGGGGCTGCCGCGGCGGGGACGGTCTCTGCTTCGGCACGTGCGGGGGTGGCGCCGGTGAGGACGTCGTCGACGGCGGCGAAGAACTCGCCTGCGGTCTTCCTGGCCACGCCGGACAGGACGCGCTGGCCGACGCCGCCGACCATGCCGCCCACCACGGCGTCGGCGTCGTAGGACAGCAGTGTGCTGCCGTCGCCGGCGTCGGCGAGGGTGACCGCGACGTCCGCGGTGACCGTGCCGGGGCTGCCGGAGCCGGAGGCGCGCAGCACGAAGGAGTGCGGCGCGCGCTGGTCGGTGAGCCGTACGTCGCCGGAGAAGGTGCCGCGGATCGAGGCGACCCCGGCGGTGACCGTCATCCGGTACGCGTCGGCGCCCACCTGTTCCAGCCGCTCGCAGCCGGGGATGGTCCGCACCAGCACCGCGGGGTCGTTGAGCGCGCCGTACACCCGGTCGACCGGGCCGTGCAGCGTCGCCGTACCGGACACCTTCACCGGGCTCCGCTCCCTTCGTGCGCGCCGTGCGCATCTGCCGGGGACCGGCGGCGCAGTTCCCACAGCTCCGAGGGCGAGATCGGCATCCGGTCGATCCGGAACCCCTCCGCGTCCTCGATCGCGGCCGCGAGCACCGCGGCGCCCGGGATCACGCCAGCCTCGCCGGCGCCCTTGACGCCCAGCGGGTTCAACGGCGACGGCGTCTGGAGGTGGTCGATCTCCACCGTCGGCACCTCCGAGGCGTACGGCATCAGGAAGTCCATGTACGAGGCGTTCAGCAACTGGCCGGCGTCGTCGTACACGATCCGCTCGTACAGCGCGCCGCCGACGCCCTGCGCCACCCCGCCGTGGATCTGCCCCTCGACGATCCGGGGGTTGATCAGGTTGCCGCAGTCGTGCACCACGCAGTACCGCAGGATCCTGATGTCCGCGGTCTCCGGGTCGGTCTCCACCACCGCGGCGTGCATGCCGGACGCGAACGTGGACCGGATCGGCGAGTAGTAGTCGGTCGCCTCCAGCCCGGGCTCGTCGTCGTCGGCCACCGGCGGGCGGTCCGGCTGGACACCGCCCGCGAACTGGGTGGCCAGCGCGGTCTGCTCGTCGAAGGCGTACCGCAGCGGGTTCGACAGCGCGGCCACGGTGCCCAGCGCGATCCGCGCGCTCGGGTCGCCCTTGACCCGGACCACCCCGTCGGCGATCTCCAGGTCGTCCGGCGCCGCCTCCAGCGCCTCCGCGGCGATGCGCAGCGCCTTCGCGCGGACCTTGCCGGCGGCCAGCGCCACCGCGTTCCCGCTCATCACCGCGGCGCGCGAGGCGAACGTGCCGACCGCGTACTTGAACCGCCGGGTGTCCCCGGTCACCACGCTGACCGCGGACAGCGGCACCCCGAGGGCGTCGGCGGCGATCTGGGCGAACACGGTCTCGTGCCCCTGCCCCTGGCTGGTCAGCCCGGTGGCCACCACCACCGCGCCGGTGGTCTCCACCCGGACATGCGCGCCCTCGTACGGCCCGACGCCGGTGCCCTCGACGTAGCAGGCCAGCCCGATACCGACCCGCCGGCCCTCGGCGCGCGCCCGGTCGCGGTAGGCGGGGAAGTCGTCCCAGCCGACGAGCTTGCGCAGCTTCTCCAGCACGGCCGGGTAGTCGCCGGAGTCGTACACCAGCGGCCGGCCGTCCTGGAACGTCAGCCCCTGGTCGTACGGCATCTCCGCGGGAAGGATGAAGTTGCGCTCGCGCACGGCCGCGCGGTCAGCCCCCAGGTAGGCCGCGATCGCGTCCATGGTCCGCTCCATGGCGAACACGCCCTGCGGCCGGCCGGCACCGCGGTACGGGGTGACCATCACGGTGTTGGTGAACAGGCAGGAGAACTCGACGCGGTACGCCCCGGGCTTGTACGGGCCGAGGAGTTGGGTCGCGGTGATGATCGGCACGATGATCCCGTACGGGGTGTACGCGCCGGTGTCGTGCCAGAACCTCACGTCCAGCCCGAGGATCCGCCCGTCGTCGTCGAAGCCGACCCGGACGTGGTGCGACTGGCCCCGCTCGTGCGCGCTGGACACGAAGTGCTCGCGGCGGTCCTCGGCCCACTTGACCTCGCGCTGGAGGCGGATCGCGGCCCACGGGACCAGCACCTCCTCCGGCCACGGGTGCACGATCTTCACCCCGAAGCCGCCGCCCACGTCCGGGGTGACCACCTCGACCCGGTCCACCGGCAGGGCCAGCTTGGTGGCCAGCGCGAACCGCACCGAGGTCGAGGTCTGCGTGGAGGTGTACACCCGCAGCGAGCGGTCCGCCGCGTCCCACCGCGCGTACACGCCCTTGCCCTCCATCGGCATGGACGCGGACCGTTCGATGTCGAGGTCCAGTTCGAGGGTGTGCGGGGCGGCACCGATCGCGGCCGGCGCGTCGCCCACCTGCTGCACCAGGTGCGCGGCCACGTTGTCCGGCACGCCCGCGTGCACGGTGTGGTCGGCCCGACGGGCCGCCTCGATGCCCACCACGGGCGGCAGCGGCTGGTAGTCCACCCGGATCCGCCCGCACACGTCCTCGGCCACATACCTGTCGGTGGCCACCACCATCGCCACCGGCTCGCCGACGTGCCGGACGGTGTCCTTCGCCAGGGCGTACGCGGTGCGGGGCGCGGTCAGGGCGGGGTGCGGGATGAGCACCGGCAGCGGCTCGGCCACCCGGGGGTTGACGTCCGCGGCGAGGTCCTCGTACGTGTAGATCGCCACCAGTCCGGACACGTCGAGCGCGTCGGTGACGTCGATGTCGGCGATCCGGGCGTGCGCGTGCGGGCTGCGCACGAACGCGGCGGCCAGCGCGCCCTGGCCCAGGTCGTCCAGGTACCGCCCGTCGCCGGCCACCAGCCGTGGGTCCTCGCGCCGCGTGATCGGCTCGCCGAACATCTTCGTCACGGCGTGCCACCTCCCGGCCCCGGGTCAGGGGCGGCGGGCGTTCTGGCGGCAGTGTCGCCTGACACCGGGGTGGTGCGTTGCAGCTCGGCCGCGCGCAGCACCGCCGCCACGATGTTCTGGTAGCCGGTGCAGCGGCACAGGTTGCCGCCGATGGCCTCCCGCGCCTCGGCCTCGGTCGGGTCCGGGTACTCGCGCAGGTAGGCCGTGACGGTGGTGATGAACCCGGGCGTGCAGAACCCGCACTGCAGCCCGTGGCAGTCGATGAACGCCTGCTGCACGGGTCCGAGGCTGCCGTCCGGGGCGCGGCAGCCCTCCACGGTGGTGATCTCGGCGCCGTCGACGCTGACCGCGAATAGCAGGCAGGACCGCATCGGGGCGCCGTCGACGAGCACCGTGCAGGCGCCGCAGACGCCGTGCTCGCAGCCCAGGTGCGTGCCGGTCAGGCCGATGTCGTGGCGCAGCGCGTCGGCGAGCAGTCGCCGCGGCGGCACCTGCACGGTGTGCTCGACCCCGTTCACCACCAGCCGGACGGGTTGCGCGAACTCCGCTGGGCCATCGCCCCGGTCAGCGTGCACGGTTCCTCGCAGCCTGCGCTGCCGCCCGCGCGACGAGCACCCCGACCAGGTGCCGGCGGTAGGCGGCCGTCGCGTGGATGTCGTCCTCCGGCTCCACCGCGCCGGCCGCCAGCGCCCCGGCCGCGGCCCAGTCGGCGGCGTCGAACGGCCGGCCGCCGACCGCGTCGGTGAGATCCACCACCACCGGGGTGGGCCCGACCGAGATCAGCCCGGCCCGGGCGCGCACCACACGCAGGTCGGCGTCCAGCATGACCAGCACCCCCGCGCCGGCCACCGCGTAGTCGCCGTGCCGGCGGGACAGCTCCAGCCAGGCGCTGCCCGTGCGGGGCGGCGGCACCGGGAAGCGCGCCGCCACGGCCAACTCCCCCGGCCGCACCGCGGACTCCAGCGGACCCAGGAAGAACTCGGCGGCGGCAACGGTGCGCCGCCCGCCGCCAGCTGTGGCCAGCTCAACGGTGCCGCCCAGCATGGCGAGCACCGCGGGGAGTTCGGCGGCCGGGTCGGCATGCACCAGGCTGCCCACGGTGGTGCCCCGGTTGCGGATCGTGGGGTGCGCGACGCAGGCGGTGGCCTGCCGCAGCAGCGGAATCGCGACGTACGCCCCGGCGTCCCGCTCGACCTCGGCGTGCCGGGCCAGCGCACCCACCTCGACGGCGCCACCTGCACACCGGACGTAGGCGAGCGACCCGATCCGGTTGATGTCGATGAGGTGCCGTGGTGCCGCCAGCCGCATGTTCAGCAGCGGCACCAGGCTCTGCCCGCCGGCCAGCACCTTGCCGTCGTGGCCGACCTCGGCGAGGACGGCCAGCGCCTCGTCGAGGTCGGTCGGGCGGTGGTACACGAACGGCGGCGGCTTCATGGCTCCTGGTACGCCCCGGGCTTATCGACGATGCTGGTTCGGTCCGGGCCACCCGAACCCGGGCCAGTCCCCTCGCCCGCCTGCTGCTCGCGCAGGTGCGGCGGGGCGAGCGCGCGCACCAGGTGGTAGGTCACCAGTGTGACGATGGTGCCCAGCGCGATCCCGCTCAACTGGAAGTTGTCGGTGAACCGCAGCGTGGTGTTGCCGATCGCGATGATGATGCCGGCCGCCACCGGTACGAGGTTGATCGGGTTGCCGAAGTCGACCCCGTTCTCCTTCCAGATCTTCGCGCCGAGCAGGCCGATCATGCCGTACAGCACCACGGTGATGCCGCCCAGCACGCCGCCCGGCGTCGCCGAGATCACCGCCCCGAACTTCGGCGAGAAGCCGAACAGGATCGCCACCGCGGCAGCCACGAAGTACGCGGCGGTGGAGTAGATCCGGGTGGCCGCCATGACACCGATGTTCTCCGCGTACGTGGTGGTGGGCGAGCCGCCGACCAGGCTGGCCAGCGCGGTGCCGAAGCCGTCCGCGCCGATCGCCCGGCCCATCACCGGGTCCAGGTCGGCACCGGTCATCCCGGCCACCGCCTTGACGTGCCCCGTGTTCTCCGCGATCAGCGCGATCACCGCCGGCAGTACCAGCAGCACGAACGTGATCTTGATGTCGGGCAAGTGCCAGCCGACGATCTCCTTGCCGTCCGCGCCGATGTGGGTGTGCGGCGGGAAGCCGAGCCAGTGCGCCGACTTCACAGTGTCCCAGCTCAGCCGCCAGTGCGTGGTGATCTTGCCGGCGCCGGGGTCGAACGCGGTGATCTGGCCGAAGATCCGGTCGAACAGCCAGGACAGCACGTATCCGAAGATGAGCCCCAGGAAGACCGCGATCCGGCTCGCGAACCCGCGGAACCCCACCGCCATGACCATCACCGCGAGCATGGTCAGCAGCGCGATCCACTGGTCCTGCGGCCAGTAGATGCTGGCCACCACCGGGGCCAGGTTGAAGCCGATGAGCATGACCACCGCGCCGGTCACGACCGGCGGCAGCACCCGGTACAGCACCCGCGAGCCGAGGTAGTGGATGACCACGCCGGCCAGGGCGAGTACCAGCCCGGCGACCAGGATCGCGCCGGTCACCTGGGCCGAGGTACCGCCCTGGGCCCGGATCGCGACCACCCCGCCGACGAAGGAGGCCGAGGTGCCCAGGTAGCTCGGCACCCGGCCGCCGACGATCAGCAGGAAGCAGATCGTGGCGATGCCGCTCATCATGATCGCGAGCTGCGGGTTCAGCCCCATGACCAGCGGGAAGACGAACGTCGCGCCGAACATCGCCACGACGTGCTGGGCGCCGAGCCCGACGGTCCGCGGCCAGGACAGCCGCTCGTCGGGACGCACCACCTCGCCGGGCGGCGGGGTCCTGCCGCCGTACACGACACGCCACGCCAGTAGAGCCATGACCGCCGCTCCTCTCAGCCAGGTGTCAAGCTAGCGGTCGGGCGGCCCGGGTGGGCACACCCCCCGTTCTTGACCCTGGCGCGGCGGATCTCGACGATTCGGTGGTGGCGATGCAGGCGTATCCCGGTGCCGCGTCGGCCGCCGTCGCCGCGGTGCTGACCGGGCCGCCGCGCCGGATGACGGTGGCCACGGTCACGGCCGGCGCGGTGTACGTCGCGACAGGCGACCCCGACTGCCCGGCGCTGTGCCTGGCGGCGCCGGAGGCGGTACGGGTGCCGTGCGCGGTCCTCGTCCGCGAGCCGCTGCCGCCGCTGCGGGTCGGCGCGGTGGGTACCGCCGGGGGCGGCGCCCTCACCCTCGGCGCGGTCACCGTACGGATCGCCCGTTGGTGGCGCCCGCCGCGGCCGCGTCTGCCGCCCGACCGCTGCGCCGAGATGTACCGTCTCGTGGCTTCCTGCGCAGGAGTTGGCGCATCTCGCGGTGAGCGGGGCTGGAACGGCGGGTACGGGGTGCTGCCGGACGTGCTGGCGGACGTTGCGGCGCTGCCGGACGTTGCGGCGCTGCCGGACGTTGCGGCGCTGCC
>WNGB01000788.1_pt1 | contig 50478 bp, 42 predicted proteins | sample 5400681 | NCBI WGS metagenome assembly WNGB01 (sample SAMN13153367, study PRJNA577476) | soil metagenome | isolation source: 115 cm soil or saprolite under grassland replicate 2 | place: USA:California | collected 2016-06-15
GTGTGATACGCCCGCTATTGACCAGTTGCAAAATTGATGTCATGCCACTGGTCCGCCCTTGCTCCACGCGGCTCATGACCTCATCAATAATCGCTTTAATCACTCCCGCACCCGTTGGTCTTGTTGGATTTGCGTACACTTCGCTCTTCACAGGTTCCTGAGTGACCGCGTTGGGATTCACGAAATCTTGAGGTTGTGGGAGGATCGATCTGGTGAAGTCTTCGGGGATAATGATCGCAGCCGCGGCTTTGTCTTCGTCAATTAATCGGCGAGCAGCTTCAGAGTCGGAGGAGGTGGTGGGTTCCACTAAATCGGCGAGATCTGCCGAGTTGAACACGTCCACTAACGCGTTCCCTAACTGGTCATTATCCAAATTGACGATAATAACGGGGATGTTTGAAAGTCCGCTATTGTTGCCACTAAAACGGCCTGTGACGAGACCAAGTCCAAAGGTGAGTACGAACGGCGCAGCCAGCATCAGAATAAGAGCAGCGCGATCGCGGAAGGCAATACGCAGATCTTTGAGGCCAATGAGAAAAGTTTTGAGCATAGTTTTCTATGTACACATGTCTACTTGTGTACGGGTAAACAGGTGCACATGTAGACACATAAACAATCTAATCGCGCAGTGCGCGTCCTGTCAGATTCAGAAACACTGCTTCAAGATTCGGCTCGCGGATATCAATCGAGCGGATCTTGATGCCGCGCTCGTTCGCTTTGGTAACGACCGCTGCTAATACGTCTTCCGCTTCCGGGCAGATGACCGAGACTTCGTGATCAGTGGCTTCAGCTTTTTGCACACCTATCAGGCCATTGAGAGAAGAGGCAAGCGCATTAGGATCGTCATTATCTGCGAGATGTAGAATCAACGTTTCGCTCTGGCCCACCTGCTGAGTAAGTTCTTTTTGTGTACCAAGTGCGATCAACTCACCGTGATCGATAATGCCAACGCGATCTGAAAGCTCCTGTGCTTCTTCCATATAATGTGTGGTATACAGCACGGTCATTCCTTGCCTGTTTAGGTCTTTGACCGTATCAAGGATCGCGCGGCGCGATTGTGGATCAATGCCTACAGTGGGTTCATCCATAAATAACAAACGCGGCTTGTGGAGCAGCCCTACCCCAATGTTGACGCGTCGCTTCATGCCACCCGAGTATGTTTTGACTCTGTTCTTGGCTTTGTCAGTCAAGCCAATCTGTTCGAGCACCTCATTCACGCGGTTAGAGAGTATCTGGCCGCTCAGTCCGTACATCTGCCCCCAGAAGATGAGATTCTCATGTGCGGTCAAATCCTCGTAGAGGGCTAAGTCTTGTGGCACCACACCAATAACCTTACGCACGGCCATTGGTTCTTTGGTTACTGAATATCCGGCAAGCATCGCGTCGCCAGCCGTAGGCGTGTAGAGTGTAGATAGTACTGAAACAGTTGTAGTCTTGCCGGCGCCATTTGGGCCGAGCAGGCTAAAGATTTCACCATCTTTGATGTCGAAGGTAATCCCTTTGACTGCGGTGAAATCTCCGTAGTTTTTGACAAGATCATGAACTTCGAGAATACTAGTCATGAATACTCCTCAGCTTATCCTCCAAAGGTTGAAGTCGATGTTTCTGATTATCGATTGCTGCCTACTGATCCAACCGATTGTACTGCCTCAACACATCCACTAATTTCTCGTGCGGTATTGCCTTGACGCACAGCCCATTATGTCCTGTCATCGTTTCGGAGGCAACCATCGAATTGATAATGGCTTCTTCTGTCGCAAATACAGACGCGAACAACAGCGGGTCGATATAATCATTGTGGATGAACTCTACGCTTCCCTTCATGGATCCCGAACCTGCTCCGCCTGATCTGGCGGTTGTGAAAGCCAGGAAAATATCTCCGCTCCCATTTCCGCCGAGCGAGCCTGTGCGTGCCATTCCAAGCGAGGCACGCTTCGCGAGCCGTTTGAGTTGATGAGGAAGCAGAGGTGCATCCGTCCCGATGACAACGATTAATGAGCCATCATCCTGTTTAAATGGATTTTCGCCATTTGTCCATGGGGCGTCTTCGATAAGATGCTTTCCTGCTGGCACACCCGCAATTGTAAGTTGGTAACGGCGTCCAAAATTGGATTGCACCAATGCACCGACTGTCCAACCGCCAAGTTTTTCGGGAATTTTACGCGAGGCTGTCCCCGTTCCACCTTTATATTCATAGCAAAGCATTCCCGTGCCTCCGCCGACATTTCCTTCTTCAATCAGGCCGGATTGTGCAGATTCCAAAGCTTGCCATACATGCTCTGTTTTAATATAGAAGGCGTTCATATCGTTGAGCCAGCCGTCGGCCGTTTCAGCTACAACGGGGCAAGACCATTTTTGGAAGATGGAATTATTCTTTGCCTGCCAGGATATGATCGTATCACGGACTATACCGACCGAATGCGTGTTGGTAATCCCAATCGGGCCTTCGAGCATTCCGCCTTCTTCGACCCACGCTGCACCGGTCATTTCACCATTGCCATTGAAAGTAAAAGTTCCAGCAAATACAGGTTCGTGATTCTCCTGTCCACGCGGGTGGATGATGGTAACACCTGTCCGTGCTGATTCACCTTCGATAACGGTGGTATACCCAACGGTCACGCCGGAAACGTCCGTGATGGCGTTGAAGGGACCAGCTACCCCCTCAAATGGGATTCCCAAATCGCGTGCGCGTGGTTTTGTCATTTCAATTTCCTTACGGGGAGTTTACAGTACGGTCTTCAAATATAACTATAAAAATCTATTTCCAACGTCGGGCCCCTCAGGGGTGCTTCGCGAAGACGTTGAACTCCGAATAGCGGTCTGTTTTTTTCCGGCATCCCGCTCCATTTCATCGTGATTGACAATCGTCCCATCACTATCGAAAAAGAGACGGTCCTTTGAATCTTTCGCTCTAGCTTTGAGCAGGGAAAGATTGTAATCGTACATGTGAGCTTCTGCAGGCGTGCCCATCAAGTCAAGAATTGTTGGCAGGATATTGCTGTGACTGGCTCGATAAGCGGTATCTACCGGATTTGGCAATCGGCCAATGGCGATCAATGGGACGCGCGTCTCCTGGCGTGTACCAGTACAGTGCGTAACTTTTGATCCCTCTTCGTAAAGCGTCTCGCCGTGGTCGGATGTGTAGAGGTAAATTGTGTTTTCTGTATATTCCCTCATTTTTTGAGGATCGGGAAAAAGTCGCGTGAAAAAACCGTTTATATTGTACAAAATGGCGTTGTCATATGCATTCATTGTTTTTTCTGGAAAGGCTTCATACTCCAATGAACTTGATGGGGTCGGAGTCCACACAGCGGCCATAGGAGGATAGTTATTCTCGTAGAGAAAATGTACACCGCGTTTGTTGACGACAATAAAATTTCCGGTAGAACTGTCGACGATCTCACGCAGGCTTTCTGCCGCTAAGAAATCAGATACGAGATTGTCCTCCCCAAACTTTGTTGATTTAATCCAATTATCTATGTAAACCAGGTCGTTCTTGTTGATCCCATTCCAGAGATAGGAGGTTTGTACGTCAATATAAACCGTGCGATATCCCATTGCTTTTGCATACTGGAAGATCGTGGGATGTTTATAGATGATAGCTAGGCTTCCATGCGCGATCGGTGCGCCGATGCTCATCAAGCCGTTGGATATGTTGCTGCACGTGGCGCCCGGGACAGCAATGCCCCAATTATGGAACAATTCCCTTTGTTTTGCGAGTTCTTCAAGATAAGGAGATGTGGTACGCGAGTAGCCGTTCACACTTAAGTGATCACCGCGCAGGCTTTCATCCATGATCAGAACAATATTGTTAGTAGGTTTGATGTCCGACTGAAAGGTTAATTTCTCACGTTCCACTTTGGTAAAGCGCATCCGCACAAATTCTACTAATGCTCTTATGGCCTGAATCGGTGTGGGTCCCCAATTCAGATTGTAAGATAGCTTAGACTGAATGACATTCAATGCAATAAGCATAAATACTAAAAGGCCAAATGATCCCAAGCTTGCAGACAAATTGGATGCAGGCTGTATCACCCAGAGCGTCAGCCCAAAAACAATGATCGAAATAAACACGCGCGCATCAAGGTAAAGCGTGCCCGCGTCTTTCCACATCTTCGGCGGTGAGATCAGCCCAATCTCTATATCTCCAGCGACCGTAAATCGGCGCATTACTTTTTGATATCCATATTCCACCATGGAGGCGAAAATATAGAAACCCGCATAGATCCACTTCAGCCATAATGGGCTCACCAACATGCCGTAAAAAAATACAATAGTCAAACAGAAGGATGTTATTGTTGTGGCTAATTCAGCAAATCTGCTGGCTTGTTTAATGTATTTCCACTGTAATTGAGAAAAGATGATTTCCTCAATAATATAAATAAACGACGTGAGCTCAATTGCGGTGAGCAAAGTCAGTATATGCGGATCGCGAATTAACATATTCGTGACTTTACCATCGCAACAAGTTGCGTTGTAAGTTTTTCAATAATGATATCGGGCACACCATCTACAGCCGAAGATTGCAGACGCAAATCAATTTGATCGTTGACGTAATCTACTGAAACAAATTGACCAGCCGTAGTAACGGCAATCTCGGTTGTGAACCAGTCTAATCCGCAGATGGACGCGATTCGCTTCGTGACGTTCCTAAGCCTGCTCAGACCATATCGATTTTCGTCTTCCTCTGAGAGGACTCCGTAAACGTGAGTAGATGGATGCCACCAGCAGGGCCAAATTTCTCCGCCCGCGTAAAAGATGCGGAACCAGGCGGGCCTGCCATCCAAGTCCATTGGGGCGATGTGTGCCTGCAAAAGATATTTTTGCTCTGGGAATTCAAGACGCGTTTTAGCTATCTCTTCCGGAGATGTAAGCTTGACGACGCCCTCGCCACCACCACCCATAACCGGCTTCATGAAAAAGCTTGAGCCAAGTGGCGTCAGGTCAATTTCACGTAGGACGGGTTGTTCCAAATACGGGGAAAGGATGATGGAGTAAGGCGTCTCCACGCCGCCAGTAATAAATTCAAGGTGCATGGTCGCTTTATCGGAAACGCGCTCCGATACTTCTTCCGGGTTGAGGCGGTAGATATGGTTTTCGCGCGCCCAGCGATTGATCGGGTAAAAGCGTGGGTCACCTTGCGCGCGGTCTAGCAAAGCCTTGAATCTAATCTCCCCCTTGTAAAGTGCTGTTATCGATTCAAGGAGATGCTCAGGCGAAACAAGCCATACTGAAACATTCTGTGCTTCACAAGCGCGTTGGATGTAGCGAATAAAATCGGCATCGTATTCGGAATACCAAGGTAGGCAAAGGTCAAATGATTGCATGCTGGAATTATAAAGGATGAGTGATAAATTCCAAATGCAAAAGCCGAAGCATAAAAGGGTAGTACAATCGTCAATCTTACTGGTTTTTGATGGCCAGAACCAAAAAATGAAAGGATATAAAATGGAAAAAGATACGGTGCAAAAAGGTCAAGTTGTAGCAATGGAATATACCCTCCATGTTGATGGAGAGATGCTCGATTCCTCCAAAGAGGAAGGACCGCTGGAATATCTTGCCGGGTATAGCAATATTATCTCGGGTCTGGATCGTGAGATGATGGGTATGAAAGTCGGCGAAAGCAAAGATGTGGTTATAGCGCCTAAAGATGGATATGGAGAATTCGACAAGCAAGCCTTTGTTGAGGTGAAGCAGAGTGAACTTCCAAAGGAGATCCCTCTGGAAGTAGGTACGGAACTAAATGTGAGTGATAAAGAAGGGCATCAACGTCTTGCTAGTATTGAGGGCGTTAGCAATGGTCTTGTTCGCTTGAATCTAAATCATCCACTGGCAGGCAAGGAATTGCATTTCAACGTGAAGGTGGTTAGCTTGCGTGAGCCCACACAAGAAGAATTGCAGCATGGACATGTCCATGTGGACGGAGGACATCAACATTAAATTGATTGTGTCCATCAAACTTAGCTGTGCCCGCAGTTGAACTGCGGGCACACCTTCTTAAGCGGGTTGGGACTCTTTTTTTGCGGAAGCAAATTGATGTCTTGTACTGAGGCGGAGGTGGAGGATATAGTAGGCCAACGCAGAAACCGCGCAAAGAAGTCCGCCAAGATACCAAAGCAGATTGGGATTGAAGTTGTCAATAATGTAGCCTGCTGCACCGGGGCCAATCGTTGCTGGAATAGCCCAGGCGAGTCCAAAGACTGCTATATAGCGTCCGCGCAAATCTTCGGGTGCGAAGTTTGCAGCCAGCGTCTGGCTGGTCGGTACGAGGATCATCTCACCGATCGTGATGATCACAATATTGAGCGCGAACAAAACGTATGCCGTGAAGACTCCGAAAAGGGTAAAACCAATCATATAAAACAATGTGCCCAAAGCCATCATGAGGAAGGGCGGGCGGATTTTGATCAGGCGCGAGACCCAGAATTGAAATAACACAACCGTGATGGCACTCGTCGTCATTAGCAAGCCATAACCTTTCGGGTTGATGTTGTGATTGTCGCGCAAGTAGACCGAAAGTGTGGTGTACATTTGCTGGTAAATAATCATCATCAGGATAGTCGCGAGCATAAACGCCATGAAGGCTGCATCGCGCAAAACATGCCGATATCCGCCAACAGTTTGCAGGAGTGACTCGCTCTCTGCCTGTTCGTGTGCTTCAGGCTTGGTCTCTGGCAAGGTACGGAAAATTATGAAAGCGACCAGACAACTGATGATTGAATCGATGACGAATAAATAAAAGAAATTGATACTTGCTACAAAGCCACCAATCGTCGGACCAATAATCCAAGATATATTGGCAACAACACGAAGGATACTGAATCCTTCCTGGCGTTTTTCTTCAGGGAGAATATCGGCTACCATCGCCTCATGCGCGGGATTCGAAATATTGGATAGCAATCCAACGACGATAATGATTGGATAGAGCACGTTTATTTCAGTGACCAGACCCAAAAGCAAGCGTACTTACTGCACTGAAAATTAGACCAAATAGGATGAGTCGTCTACGGCCAAATTTATCGGTCAATGCGCCGCCAGCCATTCCACCGATCAGACCGAAGAGGGAAGACATTCCAAGCAGGATGCCCGCCTGCGTCATGCCCACATGGAATTTTTGTGTGATGTAGAGGGCAAAGAATGGAAAGAGCAGCGTCCCACCGATACGGTCGATAAACTGGACGCCAACGACGATCCAGAATAGGGAAGGAAACTCGTGATAAATTTTTTTGAGGCGCGTAAACATGTGGTCCTTTCGTTGTGGGAGAAAGCAATCATAGCACAACTGTTCGGTTTTTTCTAGTAGAAGGCGCACCGGTCGCTGGCTCGGGATTACTAAATGGACAACTACCCGAAATTCCAAAAGGCGTTTTAGATTTTGCTAAACAACATGGAGAAAACCGACTGACGTGGGAACCTGAAAATAGCGTGCGAATCGCATCAGTTGTTCTCCCCTTCAAAAATGGCTTTATATTAGCCGGACGTAATATGAGGGAAGTGGAGATGCGCGAAGCACAGCTCAGCCAATTTGCAGGAATGACCTGGATCCTTGCATTGGTAGCCACCTTGGCGGTGATTGCATTCGGGGAATTCTTTCTTAGTGATAAAAGATAACAATAAACAAAACGATCATTAGTCCCAAGATGCTTCAACCTTCAGGGGCTTTTTCGCGATTTACTACCCTTCGCAACCCAAGCCGTATCCCGATACCAAGCAAAACAAGTCCAAGCATCAGGCCGCCAAAGTTAGTGACGAAATCACTAACCAGTTCCCATTCACTTCCGAATATGTAGCCTAAGCTACCAAAGCCGATGATCCATAAAATTTCACCTGCAACATCATAAACAATAAATCGCTTGTAAGGGAAATTACTCGTGCCAGCCAGTAAATTAATAGGAATGGCAATGGCAGTGACGAGGAATCTCGAGAGAAAGATAGACATTGGTCCCCAGCGTTGAAATGCTCCCTGGGCCTGAATCCAGCCTGAGGTCCCGCGGAATCGGCCATGGATAACATCACGCGCATAAAAGCCTATGCTATAACTGAGGCTATCTCCAACAATCGCGCAAACAAGCCCGACCAAAGCAGTGACGGGCAATGGAAGAATCCCTTGCTGTATGAACGCGCCCGCCGCAATGACAGATAAAGTGCCTGGCATTGGTAATCCCACCGCGCCGAGAAGAACAATTGCACCTAAAATAGGCGCACCATAATTGATGATTTGCGTCAGTAAAAAATCGGACAAGGTTTTATTATTTAACGGACGGGTGGAGTGAGAGGTACGGGTGGCTGATGTTCAATGATGGTGGCTTTGATTTTTGCCAAAACGATGCCCTGTGACTCGGGGTAATAGTCGAGATTTAATTCATGCAGGTTTTTATCACGATTGCCTTTTTCAGGAATATCGAGTGCTTTAAATAACATTTCACCGGGGACGCCGTAGGTTCTTGCAATGTACGGGATTGTCATCCAATCACGGATCAATTCCACATTTGTTTCTCTTGCGGGCGGTGGTTTACCGGGGCCGAAGCCGCCTTCGTGAATGCGTCTGAATCCATGAACGGCGCGCAATCCAAAAAAAGCGACCAGAACAAGTCCAAACGCGATCAACGCAATGGTCAACCCGCGTTGCTTTGCATTCATACTATTCTTGCCATTCCAACTCGTAGTCGCCAACCACTACGGTATCGCCTTCCTGAATGCCGGCTTTACGTAAGGCTTCATCCACGCCGAGGGCCTCCATCAATTTCTGGAATCTTCGCACGGAACCATCATGTTCCCAAAATGTCATCTTGGCAGAGCGCTCGATGGCTGTGCCAGAGACGCGCCAACTACCGTCGTCTTCACGGCTGATCTTGAAATCGCGTGGGTCTTCTTTGGGACGATAAACCGGCATCGGCGGTTCGACTTCTTCAAGTGGAGGAGCTTCAGCCAATTTCTGTACAGCCTTGAGCAATAACTCGCGTGTATTTGTCCGTGCCAATGCTGAGATCGTCATGAACTCTACGTTTAGTTTTTTGAACTTTCTACGAATATCTTCGAGTCTTTCCTGGACTTCGGGTTGGTCTATCTTGTTGAGCGCTACTAGCTGAGGCTTTTTTGCGAGATTCGGATCGAACAGTGACAGCTCCGAATTGATCTGGCTATAGTCTGCGACAGGATCTTCAGACAATCCATCGAGCAAATGGATCAATACACGCGTCCGTTGAATGTGACGCAAAAAATCATGGCCCAGCCCCGCGCCTTGATGCGCGCCTTCGATGAGGCCGGGGATATCTGCAAGTACGACGGTCGTGTCTTCGTCAATGTTTGCTACGCCGAGATTTGGTTCAAGTGTGGTGAAGGGATAAGCCGCGATCTTCGGTTTTGCATTGGTCAATACAGAGAGCAAGGTTGATTTGCCTGCGTTTGGGACGCCGATCAGGCCGATATCAGCGATCAGTTTGAGTTCCAGTTTGAGGCGTTTCTCCTCTAATGGTTCGCCTCTTTCAGCGGTGCGAGGAGCCTGGTTACTCGCCGTTGCGAAGTGTTGGTTACCGCGTCCCCCTCGCCCACCCTTGCAGATAGTAAGTCGCTGGCCGGGCTGAGTCAAATCACCAAGCAATTCACCCGCGTCTGCATCATAAATAACCGTGCCAGGAGGCACGGAAATAATGAGATCCTTGCCATTACGGCCTGTCATTTGTTGCGCGCCGCCATTGGCGCCGTTCTCTGCTGCAAACTTCTGATTTTGACGAAAAGATGAAAGTGTGTTCAGCGTGGGCTTGACTTCAAAAATGACATCGCCACCCTTGCCGCCATCACCGCCATCCGGCCCGCCACGTGGGACATATTTTTCGCGGCGGAAGTGGACCATGCCATCGCCGCCTTTACCTGAACGAACAGAGATTTCTACCTGATCAGTAAACATAACTCCATTATAAACGACCCCCTTTTGTTTACATTGTAATGAGCTTTGCGGAGGTTGTATGCCAGCAGTTCAGTGACCGCGGGTTCATCATCTACAACGAGGATACGAGGAGGCATGAGCGAAGGATAACATGGAATTGTGTCAGGAGAAATGCGTTCTAAACCACTAAGGACACGAAGAGCACGAAGAAACAAAAAATCGGCCTGCCTCACCTACAAGCCGACTGCCCAACTACAACACTATCAAACTACTCACCAGTCTCAGATGCCAGCATGATAAAATCCGGCACTGATGAACTGGCATAAAACCACACTAGAAATCTCCACCCGCGATAAAGGACTTCACGATATCACCGAGACTGTCCGCTCACAGTTGCGCGACTGGGCTGTGCAGGAAGGCATGTGCTTTCTCTTCCTGCCACACACTAGCGCGTCTCTGGTTGTCAGCGAAAACTGGGATCCAACTGCCCGCGCCGACCTGGAGACCTTCATGGAGCGTCTTGTCCCTGAGGGGGATACTTGGTACACGCACGACCTGGAAGGTCCCGACGACGCCACCTCCCACATCCGCGCCATGCTGACAGACACCAGCCTAACTGTTCCAGTGGACGATGGAGACCTGTCCCTGGGAACCTGGCAGGGGATTTACATCTTTGAACACCGCGCCCGTCCACACCGCCGCAACGTGTTGATGCGCGTTTTGAGTGTTGAATAGCAATCAAATAAGTTGGCCTGCCTCACCGACAAGTCGACTTTTTAATTAGCAGACTAGTGGACCAATCGAACTTACAAAACTCCAATCTTAAATTCTTGACAATCTTCAATACGCGGGTGTATAACCACTTTGCAACTTGAATAGTCCTCGTTAGGCCAGGCGGCTGCAAGATACACAAGCCATTGTCCTGAAACGTCGAAAGACGCCAAAGGGTAAACCAGGTGAAGTCGGCATAAGGCTTCGCTCAATGTGGCTGGGACTGAGATGATCAGTCTCTACGATGTGCAGTGCTTAAGCTCAACCAGAGAGGCAGCATTTTGTAACGCGTGAGTTACCTGCCTCCTGGTCAATGTGACGGGAGGCTTTCATTTTGCCAGCATGTGATGTCTAGGTTATGTCATTCTGAGGAGCGTAGCGACGAAGAATCTCATATTACAGAGCAACACTTCATACAAGGTCAAGATTCTTCGCTCGCTCAGAATGACATGATCTTAGAAAAATCTACACACATGCTGCAAGGAGGTTTCTGCGTGGACGCAGATGGTAATAAACGTATTCTCTCCGGGCGAAATAACGTTTCGCATCGTTCGTCATATCTGTGTTTCTCAGATCTCCTCCGGTCGCGCCTATTGAATCCGTAAAATGATTCGAGGATAGTGCAAGCCGGGGAATTAGAAATAGTTGACGGGTCGAATGTGAATCGCCTTTCGCTCAAACGGAGGCGATTTTTTGTTGCCTCCACTAATGATCAAGAGCAAGAACAAACTCATCAAATGAACGCTCGTGATGAAGTTGTCCGCGCTCTCGATCTTGCCGGTAATGTCATTTCAGAAAACATTATTGAGAATAGAAAGGAATAAATATGAACCCAAACCTCAAAATGATCGATCCCGAAGCTTTGATTGAAGCGCGTGATTTTAATACCTTAAGGGAAGAGACAAAAAACTGGCCCTCGCCTGATCTTGCCGAGTTAATGGAACCACTATCGGCGGAGAAGGAGGCGGTGATCTTCCGTTTGCTGCCGCGCGAACAGGCCGCGGATGTCTTCACTTACCTTTCCGATGAACGGCAGGAAGAATTGCTCAAGGCGATGGCGCGTGAAGAAGTCGCGAGCATCTTGAATGCGATGGATCCAGACGACCGGACCTCATTACTGGAGGAAATGCCTGCAAACGTGATCCAACACATGTTGAACCTGCTTTCGCCGGAGGAGCGTCAGGTTGCTTCACATTTGCTTGGATACGCCGAAGATTCGGTCGGACGTTTGATGACCCCCGATTTCGTCCGCATCCGTCCGAACTGGACTGTTCAACGCGCACTCGAACATATCCGCCGCTACGGCAAGGACAGCGAGACCATGAGTATGATTTACGTAATTGACGAGAACGGTAAATTGATTGACGATCTGCGTATTCGCCAACTCTTGCTGGCGTCACCTGACACCCTTATCTCAGAGTTGATGGACTCCCGTTTTACCTCATTAAAAGCTACAGATGACCGTGAAAAAGCAGTTGAAGAGTTCAAAGGAGCGGACCTTATCGCTCTGCCTGTTACTGATACCAATGGTGTGCTGTTGGGAATTGTAACTGTCGATGATATCCTCGATGTTGCGGAAGAGGAGGCTACGGAAGATATTCAGAAGATCGGTGGTTCTGAAGCACTTGATGAACCTTACATGAGGATTGCCATACCCCGGATGGTTCGTAAGCGAGCGACCTGGTTGATTATTTTATTCTTGAGTGAGATGCTTACTGCCACTGCAATGGGCAAATTCGAGACTGAAATCGCGAAGGCTGTGGTACTCTCCATCTTTGTACCGCTGGTCATTTCCAGCGGAGGTAATTCAGGCTCGCAGGCTTCTACATTGATCATTCGCGCTATGGCACTCGGTGAAGTAGGATTGCGTGATTGGTGGCGTGTGATGCGACGGGAGATATTATCTGGCCTGGCCTTGGGAGCGATCCTCGGGACGATTGGTATCATCCGAATTTCCGCCTGGCATTTTCTCTTCAATTCTTATGGCGAACACTGGTTCCTGCTCGCGTTGACTGTGGGATTTGCATTGGTTGGAATTGTGTTGTGGGGATCACTGGCAGGCTCGATGTTACCTTTCCTCCTCCGCCGCATCGGCCTGGACCCCGCTACATCCTCCGCTCCGTTTGTTGCCACGTTGGTGGACGTTTCCGGTCTGGTTATTTATTTCACGGTAGCGGCTTTCATCCTGCGCGGGACGCTTTTGTGACCCCCTCCGCCCTCCGGGCACCTCCCCCAAATTCGCATAAAATCAAAATCGTCCTAAGAATTATATAGCGAATTTGGGGGAGGTCGGGTGAGGGTCTATCTCACCAACCTCCAATCTGCATTTAATACGAGCGAGGCCGCGAGCAATGGCAACTGACACATCGAATCGTAATAGCCAGCCACTCTGACCACATCCGATTAGGCGATTGATTTATGTATAATAATTATTGATGTCACGCATTTACAAGTATTAAGGAGAATAGTCATGCCAGTACGAAATGCAGAAGCAGTTTGGGATGGATCTTTGAAGGAAGGGAATGGTAAAGTAAAGCTTGGCAGTGGGGCCTTTGAAGGGACTTACACTTGGTCCTCACGATTTGAAAATGAGAAGGGAACCAATCCCGAGGAACTCTTAGGAGCGGCCCACGCCGCTTGTTATTCCATGGCGCTCAGCTCAAATCTGGGCAAGGCGGGTTTTACCTCAGAGCATATTCATACTAGCGTTCAGGTTACGATAGAACGGGTGGAAGGAAAGAACCGCATCACCGAAATTCATGTTGAAACAGAAGCAACTGTGCCCGGCATCAGCAACGAGCAGTTTCAGCAGATTGCCGAATCCGTTAAACAGACCTGTCCGGTGTCCGTGGCGCTTTCCAGTGTTCCTACCATGTTGACCGCGCGCTTGTTAGCATAGCTGATTTCTAATACGGATCCTAATATCCATAAACAAAAAGCCGGGCAAGTTTCCTCGCTCGACTCCTTGTTTACATGTTTACATGTCTACTTGTATACTTGTTTACTTACTACTTCTTCTTCCCAAACTTCTTCATCAAAATATCCTGCAGCGTCGGCTGGCCGATCTCCTGCAACTCATAGCGTACTCTTTGCGAAGGCTTGTTCATCTTGATTATGCGCGTCAGGTCAATGGGCGTGCCGACGATAACCAGATCCACATCGGATTTATTGATTGTCTCTTCGAGGTCCTTCGTCTGTGAATCGCCGTAACCCATCGCCGGTAGGATTGGACCAGTCTTCGGATATTTCTCATAGGTCGCTGCGATGGACTTGACCGCGAACGGGCGTGGGTCAACGATCTCAGCCGCGCCGAATCGCCGTGCGGCAACATAACCAGCACCATAAGCCATCTCACCGTGAGTCAACGTTGGGCCGTCTTCAATAACCAAAACGCGCTTGCCTTGAATCGCTCCAGGGTTATCCACAAAAAGAGGCGAAGCTGCTTCGATTTGAATCGCATTCGGATTCAGCTTTCGTAGAGATTCACGTACACGGATCACCTTGTCTGGGTCCGCGGTATCCACTTTGTTGATCACGAATACATCCGCCATGCGCGCATTCGCTTCGCCGGGGTGGTAGGTTGACTCATGGCCGGGGCGATGCGGGTCGGCTACAACAATTTGCAGGTTCGAGACATAGAACGGGAAGTCATTGTTACCACCATCCCATAACACAATATCCACTTCCTGTTCGGCCTTGCGAATGATCTTCTCGTAGTCCACACCGGCATAGACGATCACACCATTGTCAATGTGAGGTTCGTATTCCTCGCGCTCCTCAATTGTGCATTGCTGTTCGACGAGATCATCATAATCTGCGAAGCGTTGCACTTCCTGGCGAATGAGATTGCCATACGGCATGGGATGGCGGATGGCTGCGACTTTATATCCCATATCCCTCAAGATGAGGGAAACCCGCCTCGTCGTCTGACTTTTGCCTGATCCTGTCCGAACAGCACAGACCGACACCACGGGCTTCATCGATTTGATCTGTGTATGTTTGGTGCCGAGCAGACTAAAGTCCGCGCCTGCCGCGATTGCTATTGAAGCTTTGTGCATCACATATTCATGTGGCACGTCGCTATATGCGAACACTACCTGTTCCGCCTGATGCTTTTTGATCAAATCCACAAGTTCTTCCTCAGCATGGATCGGGATCCCTTGGGGATATAGATCGCCAGCCAGTTCCTTTGGATACAGGCGGCCTTCGATATCCGGTATCTGTGTCGCGGTAAATGCAACCACTTCGTAGTCCTTGTTGCCGCGGAAGTATGTGTTGAAGTTGTGAAAGTCACGTCCGGCGGCGCCCATGATGATGGTTTTGATTGGCATAGGGTTCTCCTATTTGCATGCCACACTGAGGACAGTGTCCGAAGATCCTCGGTTTTGGTTTTGAGTCTCTTCGTTTTTACCCAGCGCAGCATTAAATCCCGATTTGATACCCGGTGGTCAAGTAGGGCTGAGTGCACGTCGAAGCCCATATCGAGACCACCCGTTTCAAGCAAGCTTACATTGACGGTCTCGATATGCCCCGACGAACACGGAGCTACTCGACCATCGGTGTTACATAACCTCCGGTGCTTTGATCACCAATAACCGCAATGCGCTTGCAATCACTTGTTTGGCTGCCGCGACAAGCCTCAAACGAGCGTCGCGAATATTTTTATCCTCCGCCTGCAAGACTGGCACTGCGTGATAGAAGGAGTGGAAAGCATTCGCTAGATCATATGCGTATTGTGCCATGACAAGCGGACGATATTCATTTGCTGCTTGTTCGACCATGGTAGGAAAGCGTGAGACTTGCTCGATTAACTCGATCTCCTGTTTGGTCAGCTCGAAATCAAACTTTGCGTTTGCCGGGACTTTCCCATCTACTTTCTTGAGGATCGAGTTGGCGCGCACGTGAGCATTCTGAATATATGGACCAGTTCTTCCATCGAAGGAAAGCGCCGCGTCCATTTCGAAGACGATATCCTTGTTGTTATCTACTGAGAGTATGGAATAAGCGAGCGCGCCCAAGCCGATCTGTCTCGCGATCTCCTCCCGCTTTCCTTCGGGGATATCTCCGCTTTTTTCAGATTCCACAGCCAGCACACGTCTTACTGCCTCATCTGCCACATCTTTGAACAGCACCACGCGTCCGCGCCGGGCAGACATAGCTCCTTCAGGCAAGGTGATAAAACCATAGGAAAGGTGGTAGCACTTGGATGATTGCGGAAATCCCCAGAGCTCGAGGATCTTGAAGGCCTGCTGAAAATGTAAACTCTGGCGGAAATCTACCACGTAGATCGAGCGGTCAACATGATACTGCTCGAACTTAACTTTAGCGAGCGCCAAATCCTTGGCGAGATAGAGCGAAGTGCCATCATTGCGCAAAAGGACTGCTGTGCGATATTTATCTTTTTTAAGCCCCAGTTTCTCATCAATCTTGACGATCACTGGGCCGCCTTGTGGGCGTTCGTCTTCGGCAATCCCTCTCTGGATCAACTCTTGCACAATGACTTTGGATTGCTCATCCGCTTCGCTCTCATAGAACCACACATCCATTTTTATGTCTAACATGTCCAGGATCGCGCGCAGTTCTTCGAGGCTCCATTCGCGTGTTTCTAACCATAATTCATGAATATAAGGATCACCTGCATCGAGTCGGCGGTAGATTTCACGACGTTCAGCCTCATAAGCCTCGCGGCAGGCTTTTTCCTCAGCCGTCTCATTTGCCTTTGGTTCAAGCAGGGCTGTTGCCTCTGCATACAGTTTCAACAGCCACTGTCCGCGCTCATGAATGCCTTCTGGTTCCTGGCCTTTATAGAATTTCTCATAAGCCCAAAGCACAGTAACCACACCTAGGCCTTCATCGCCAGGATACGAGGCGCGGATCGTCTCAAAGCCATCGAATTGCATGATCCGTGCTAAAGATTCGCCCAACAAAGTTGTTCGGGCATGCCCAATGTGAAATGAGTGATGTGTATTCGGCTGGGCGTATTCGACCATGACTCTTTCACTTTTAACGGAACCCCGCCCGAAGTCCGCGCCTGAGGCGAGTACTTCATCCGCCACACGACGCGCATACTCCGAAGTCGAAAAATATAGATTGAGATAACCTTTTACTGCCTCGATGCGAGAAATCCCCTCTATGCTTCCCAGTTGATTTTTAGCCTGCTCGGCGATCTCCTGCGCTCTCAGCGGGACAGGTTTCCCGCGTTTGCCCGCGCGCGCTTCATCTGCCGCAATCTGAAAAAAAGAAGTGCTAATACCCCATTCACCGCTGAATGGGATTGGCGACCATTTAAGTACGGTAAAAGGAATATCATTCTGCGCAAAGAACTCGCGTATTTTTGCTTCGATGACTTGTTGTTCTTTTTGAAACATAGGTCAATTATAGACTTCTCACCTACTTTGTGGGAGATTAAGGTGGATATCAAATAAAAAGGGAGTCCTGAGTTGATAGAAGGACTCCCGTTTCGGTCAAAACTGGAAATTAATTACTGCGCTATTTTTTCGCGGTCTTTTTGTCAGAAGCCTTCTTCGCTTTTGAATCTTCCACGGCAGCTTCGGCCTCTGTGGATTCGGCAGGTACGTTGCTGAGCGCGGCAAGACGTTTCATCAGACGGCCTTTTCGACGCGCGGCGTTATTGGTATGCAACACACCTTTTTCAGCGGCCTTATCCAGCATGCTGATGGCTTTCATAATCGCTTCTTTTGTTTCAGGCGTGCCCTCTTCAAAAGCGATGCGCGCCTGGCTGACTGCTGTACGTGCCGCGCCGCGAAACGTGCGGTTGCGCAGGCGGCGCTTTTCATTTTGACGATTGCGTTTGATCTGAGACTTAATATTAGCCAAAGTACTTCCTCCAAAAATCTTGCCTTTCTTTATGACGGCGAGTTATTTTACATGAGGGGTTGGTTTTTGTCCAGTACCGCAACAACTTTACGAGAAAAAGCTCCTCCCGTTTTTGGGATCAAAACGGGAGGATGAAGTTATTGAGTCGCTGTTGCTGTCGGTGTCACCGGTGTTGCCGGGGTGCTGGTGGGCGGTCGTGTTGCGGTCGGCGTGACTATATTCGCTGGAATTACTAGCAATTGTGCAATGAAGATTGCGTTCGGATCCTCTAGTTTATTCTCGGCAATAATAGCTTCCTCAGTGCTATGGAATTTAGCAGCAATCAACGCCAATGTGTCACCGGGTTCAACTATGTAATTTATTTTGGTGCCGCTTGGTAAATCGGCGGGAACAGGTGTTGAAGTAGGGACTGGCATTCCAGGATTAGGCAAAGTAAGTTTTTCACCTGGAACGAGATTTAGTGTGGTGGGATCAATACCCGTAGCTGTTTCTGCATTATAGGGATTTAGCATCATAATAAGCTTGAGTCCGTTATCTCCCAGACCGAATTTTTCCACGATTCCAAATAGCGTGTCTCCTTCCACCACTACGTATTCGAACGGCGCGGATGGAGTTGATGTGGTGGTCACTGTACCCGTTGGTGTAATGGTAGGTGTCTCGGTCGGTGTGCTGGTGGATGTCGTCGTAAAAGTCACAGTGGGAGTTGGAGTATCAGTAGCGAACATCGCGCTGAGCGGCTTGCTCGGTCCAGCTAACCAGGCGATCAGAAGGATCACACCACCGAGAATCAAAACACCGGCAGCGATATAGATGAGATTTGGGCCGCGCCGTTGTCGTCTCTTGCGATAGGAATTGATTACGCTGGAAGTGGAAGATTGGATGGGGGGTCTCTTCATGGTTGATATCCTCTATCAAGACGCGCCCAGATGAGGTCTGTCCCACCCGGCGCTAGTTAAAATAATTCTACCTGAAAAATGGGGATTGTGTGGAAAGAGACAAGTTGACCAGGAAACTGGTAGGCAGGTACACAAGTACACAGGTAATTTGTATTTAAGCCTGTCTACTTGTTTACCTGTTTTCCTGTCTACCTATTTCATGTGTGTTTTCAGGAACTGACCTGTATACGATCCCTTCACCTTCATGATCTGCTCAGGTGTTCCCTCCGCAATCAGTTCACCCCCGCGGTCGCCGCCTTCAGGTCCGAGATCAATCAGCCAGTCGGCGATCTTTATGATATCAAGATTATGCTCGATAATCAAGACAGAGTTGCCTGCATCCACCAATCTCTGTAAAACTTCAATCAATTTGTGGACATCCGCCGCATGTAGACCAACAGACGGCTCATCCAAAACATAGAGCGTCCGTCCGGTCGCGCGCCGCGAAAGTTCCTTCGAGAGTTTCACGCGTTGCGCCTCACCACCAGAGAGGGTTGTGGCAGGCTGGCCAACGCGGATGTAACCGAGTCCCACTTCCTGCAACAATTTCAATTTGTTTTGCATCGGCGGGTAGTTTTTGAATTCTTCCAGCGCGTGATCAACCGTCATGTCGAGCACGTCTGCGATGCTGTATTTATCGCGGAAAAGCACTTGCAAAGTTTCACGATTGAACCGCTTGCCGTGGCATACATCGCAAGGAACATATACATCAGGCAGGAACTGCATTTCGATGCGCAGCACACCTTGTCCCTGGCACGCTTCACAACGTCCGCCGTGCACGTTGAACGAAAAGCGCCCCGGCTTGTAACCGCGCATTTTGCTCTCGGGCAGTTCCGCGAATAGTTTACGAATCTCATCGAACAACCCAGTGTATGTGCCAGGGTTGGAACGCGGCGTGCGGCCAATGGGGGATTGGTCAATGTTGATAATCTTATCGAGATGTTCAACCCCTTCAATCCGCTCGTGCTCACCCGCGCTGGTACGCGCGCCCATCAACTTCGCGGCAAGTGCGTTATATAGGATATCGCTCATCAATGTGGATTTACCCGACCCGCTCACACCGGTGATGCAAACCAACTTCCCTAAGGGGATCTTAACATTAATGCCCTTTAGATTGTTCGCGCGTCCGCCAACGATTGTGAGCGATTTACCATTTCCTTCCCGCCTCTTCTTCGGGACTTCAATCTGCTTGCGCCCCGAAAGGTATGCTCCTGTCAATGACTTTGGGTGTTCCAAAATCTGTTGTGGCGTTCCCTCGGCAATGACCCGACCTCCATGCTCACCCGCGGCAGGGCCCAGGTCAATTACCCAGTCTGCTTCAAGAATGGTTTCAGAGTCATGTTCAACGACCAAAACCGTGTTGCCTAAATCGCGTAGACCTTTTAGGGTGGTCAGTAATCTCGAGTTATCGCGCGGGTGCAAGCCAATGGACGGTTCATCCAGCACATACAACACACCGACCAGGCGCGAACCGACTTGCGTTGCCAGTCGAATGCGCTGAGCTTCGCCGCCTGAAAGTGTGGCTGCTGAACGCCTGAGGGTTAAGTAATCCAAACCGACGTTTACCAAAAAGGTCAGCCGTTCATGGATCTCTTTGATGATGCGCTCAGCAATCGTCTTTTGTTTTGGTGTCAGCGGAGAATTTTTGCCAGAGATTTTCTTTACCCAATCCAGCGTTTTCAGCACAGGCCAGGAAGTGACTTCAATGATGTTGACGTCATCTACGGTCACTGCCAGGGCAGCAGGGTTGAGTCGCTTGCCTTTACACGTCGGGCAGGGACGGTCAGACATAAACTCTGAAATTTTTTCTCGAATATATTCTGAGTTCGTTTCCTTGTATCTGCGTTCAAGGTTGGTGATCACTCCCTCGAAGGCGCGCGAGAACCTGAACTCATTTCCATTGGAATTCCTGTACGACATCGAGACTTGCCTATCGCCTGTTCCGTATAGGACGATAGCTAATTGATCTTTGCTCAATTCACGTACTGGTTTATCTAGATCGATTCTGTATGCGCGCGCCGCGGCCTGCAGACTTTGCCAGTAGTAACCGCCTTCTTCTTTTGGTCCACTCCACTCCATGCTAGCAATTGCTCCCTCGTTCAGAGACCTGTCGGGGTCTGGGATGATGCGGTCGGGATCTATCTCCAGTTTTGAGCCAAGCCCCTGACAGTCCGGGCAGGCGCCCTGCGGAGTGTTGAACGAAAAGGTGCGCGGCTCCACTTCCGTGATGCTGATACCATGTACAGGGCAGGCGAGATGTTCGGAAAAATGGACATCTTCACCCTTGCCATCTTTGGGAGAGGGTTGGGCCGGGGGCATATTTATCGTGACATAGCCTTCGCCAAACTTGAGCGCGGTTTCCACAGAATCCGTCAAACGCGTGCGTGCCGCTTTTTTCTCTTCCTTATCACCATTATTTGATATGACAAGGCGGTCAACCACCGCTTCAATCGTATGCTGCTTGTAGCGGTCAAGTTCGATCTCATCATCCAAGGAGTAGACTGTTCCATCCACGCGTGCACGCGCAAAGCCTGCCTTACGAATTTCCTCAAAAACTGCCTGATAGGTACCTTTTCGTCCGCGCACCATAGGAGAAAGAACAAGAATCCGTGTGTCATCCGGAAGTGTTTCAATCTTATCCACGATCTCCTGTGCAGATTGCTTGACCACTTCACGCCCGCAGATCGGACAATGTGGGATTCCCGCACGGGCGTAGAGCAGACGCATAAAGTCATAGATTTCGGTAACAGTACCAACCGTCGAGCGGGGATTATGCGAAGTGCTTTTCTGGTCAATCGATACCGCAGGAGAGAGTCCGTCGATATAATCCACATCGGGCTTGTCCATCTGGCCGATGAATTGGCGCGCATAGGCCGAGAGCGACTCGACGTAGCGTCGTTGGCCCTCTGCAAAGATGGTATCAAATGCAAGCGAGGATTTGCCCGAACCCGAAAGTCCCGTCACGACAACGAATTTGTTGCGCGGGATCTCAACGGTGATATTTTTTAAGTTGTGGACGCGTGCGCCCACCACACGAATATTATTAGATGACATGAATTGGCCTTCTCAATTGTGGAAAAAGCGAATTAATTATAGCACATTTGTTTCAATTATCATATGATTGTCTTTCAATGCGCGAAGTATATTCATATGCAAAGGAAAACTATAATCCGGCTAATTAGCAAAACTCAATTATATCAATGGCTTATTAGATGATAATAAGAAGCCCATCGAGTTTTTGTAAAATCTTTTATACGCAAATTGGGCGCCGTGGTCTATAATTGTCATTATTTCCCATTCACAGGAGGAGCAATGAAAACTGACCTGAAAACGACAACCGAGCAGGTTCAAGGCAAGAACGCCATAACGGTTTTGCACCTGAATGGCTGGCTTGACAAGAATAACGAGGATCGGTTCTACGAGACCGCAAGCGATGTTTATAAGCAGGGCACTCGTTTGCTCATCCTAGATATGTCCGCGGTGGATACGATCACTAGTGCCGGGATGCGCGCGCTTACAAAAGTGTATAAGCTATATACACCTGAGGCTGACCAATACAAAGCTACCCATGTGAAGATATACGGCGCTCCGGAACACATCTCTCATGTGCTCGGCATCACTGGCTTTTTAAAGTACATTCCTAATTACGAAAGCATGCAAGCGGCTATTGATTCCTTTAACGAATAATTCGCCTGAGCCTGTCGCCTAAGCACCCGCTTTTTCTTTCAAAACAGTACTTCAATAATCCTCCGACAACTCTTCATGCGCGGACACCAACACAATAGTGTCCAAGCTATAAATTCGACGCGACTTATTCTATGCTCAAGCAGTCGTCCGTCGTGATACTTACGCTGCCCTGTCCGGGGCACGGGGCACTTGCCGTCCCCGAACCGCAGGTGCGGGGCAGGTGTCGCACCGTCGTGCCCTGTCCCGTCCGCCTGCACCTGCCCGTGCCTACCGGCAGGGTAGGTATCGCGCCGGCACAGGCGGGCCAGGACGGGGCTCGCGTCACGAACGGTAGGGCAGTTCGGGTGAGCATCCCTGTGGGATGACGCAGGGAGCACGCTCATTTGCATATTGGGGTGACGATAATGAAGTTGTAATGTCACGTGATATACTGATGTGCAACTTCTCAAATCCGGCAGGGTTTTATTATTTACACCCGCCGGTAGGGCTTAGTCTCCAGTGCCTGAACCGGAATTTCAAGAAGACGATGTGTTAACCCGCGCCTCGAATGGTGACCGTGATGCTTTCGGTCAACTGTACGAGCTATATTTGGAACGCATCTTCAACTACGTGTACTACCGGACGGGGAATCTTCACGACGCCGAGGATCTCACAGCCCGCGTCTTTCAACGGGCAATGAACCATATTGAAAACTATACCGATCGCGGCGTGCCATTTTCAGCGTGGTTGTATCGCATTGCTCACAACCTCGTCGCGAACTGGCACCGTGACCGGAGCCGCAAACAGGAGATCCCGCTGGATGATTTGCCTGTGCTTCCCACAAAAGGCGATCATCCGGAAAGAAACTTGGTACGTTCCCAGGAGCAGGAAGCGCTTCTTCGTTTGATCAGACGACTGCCTCCTGAACGGCAAAACTTGTTGATACTGAAATTCGTTGAGAACATGTCGAACTCGGAGATCGGTCAGATCATGGGCCGGTCCGAAGGTGCAGTCAAGAGCTTATACCATCGTACTCTGCTAGCGCTCCGCGATCAAATAGGAGATCAAAACATTAATCTTGATGGAGACTGACTATGCTGAGAATCGTTACTGACGGCGCCGCCGATATGCCTCCTGCCTGGGAAAAAGAGTTCGATATCCAAGTTTGCCCAATCAACATCCGGTTTGGAGAGAAGTCTTATCTCCAAAATATAGACCTGGACACTGCAGGTTTCTATAGGATGGTAAAAGAGACCCGGACCATCCCCAAAACTGCTCAACCATCGCCTCATCAATTCTCCGAGTTCTACCAAAAAGTTGCGCAGCCGGGCGATACCATCATTTCCATTCATGTAACCAGTGTGCTTTCGGGTACGTATGCTTCGGCAGTCCAGGCCGCCGAAGAAGTCAAGGACATGTTCAAGGTCATTCCGGTTGACTCAATGGTCGGCTCGGCTGGAATCGGTCTCATGTGCCGCGAGATTCGCAAGATGGATCGAGCGGGCAAAAGCGCCGAAGAAATCGTCAAGTACATTGAACGCATCCGCAGCCGTGTGCGCATGATCGTGACGCTCGATACGTTGGAATTCGCCAAGATGAGCGGACGTGTGAAAACTCTCCAGGCAGCGTTGGCTTCCCTGCTGAACGTCAAGCCGATTGCCATCTTAAGAAACGGCGACTTAAAAATGTCAGAGCGTGTCCGTACACGCAAAGCGTCGATTGAACGAGTCATGGAAATTGCAAAGGAAGAATTTGGCGACCAGCTTGTATATCTTGTAGTTATTCAAGCCAATGATAAACCTTCCGGTGAGGCTTTGATGGCGGAAGCGAAGAAGCGTTTCAACTGCCAGGGCGAGGTGGTGATGACCGACCTTTCCATTTCGGTAGCCGCCAATCTCGGACCCGGAACGGTCGGTCTGGTGTTATATCCTGTGGAATAGGTAAGAATGATTAAACGCAAGCGGAAGAACATCCCCCCCGAAGAACTTGATATCCTCGAAGCGCAGCTTGCCGGGACCCTGAAACCGGTCGCGCCTCCGATGGATATCCTCAACCGCGTGAAAGAACGTATCCGTATGCCCGCGCGCGAAGAGATCGTTTTTCGCATGCGCGACTGGGGCTCGCTGGTATTTGTATTCAGCGGAGTGATGACCGGTATGTTGTTGATCATTACCGTGGCCCGCGCCTTCTTTTATTTCACAGTTCGCAGGCATACAGGCTGAATATTTCCTAACAAAACTCCCCAGAAGGCTCATTCGCCACCTGGGGAGTTTTGTTGATGTGTAACGTAAAAATACCATGCCAGAAGAGAATGTGTCGTGCATACCTTGACTAGTATATGTATCTGACGATAACCCTTCGGGTCGCTGGGTAAATTGCCGTATAATATTAGAATATGGGAGAGCGCGAATTTCTGATATACCTTGATCCAGAGACCCGTTTATGCCGCTATAGGCATTACCATGTTTCCAATGGAAAACAAATAACAGAATTTCGCATACAACTTGAAATTTTGGTTCAAGGTAATGGCTTGCAGTCGTCCGATATGATACAGCAAACGGACGCCCTCACCGCGATATTCTTCACCCGAATGGCGAGCAAACAAAAGATTGGTTCGAGGGCTATTCTGTGGCAGAAGTGTTGACAATCGGTCAAAACGACATAATGGAGAATTGGTCTTTTTATCGGGAACGTTTTGTGAAGGAGAAGAAAGAATGAAAGAGTTCTATCGCGCGAAATTCAATGATTTATTTATAGAATTTACGCGCTACCTTATAACCCATCCAGACTTTGGTGAGAACATTCCCAAAGGAGCAGAGGTGATTCTGCTGGACCGCCGTGATCCCGGTTATACGCGATTCATGGTGGAGAAAGCTCCAAAAGAAGACGTCGTGTTCATAGATGTGGGAGAACTGGCTCCCATTCGTTCGAGATTGCGGAAACCAAAGATCATATCTCGTCCACCTGCTGTGTTATCCGGTTAACAGTCAAAACTGGCACAGGCCAAACAAACCTGTGCCGGTTTTATTTTGTATAGCCGAACTTGCTTGTCCGGGATGCGGTTGATTATTACCGTGGCCCGTGCCCTGTTTTATTTCACAGTTCGCAGGCATACAGGCTGAATATTTCCCAACAAAAATCCCCAGAAGGCGAATGAGCCTGCTGGGGATTTTATTTTAAAACCTCATAAGTATTTGTAGGGCGGGTTTTCAACTCGCCAAATCTTGTGTTTTCAAAAGACTGTCAGGCTAAAAGCCTGACCTACGTGCGACTGTAAGTGCGGGTCTCCCAAAACATCATTCTTCTCCTACATCGGAAATTCTAATGAAGGCTGGCCATAAATAACCCAATAGCTCCCATGGCCTAATAGTTAGTTTACTAATAACTATTAGGCCAATTGTGAATGCCAACAGAGAGAGGCTAGTAAGAATGAACACAAACCATGTTGGCATTTGTAGCAGCACGTGACCCAAGAAGTACATGAATATTACTATTGCAGATGCCATTAAAGCATAGAAAATGAAAATTATTATCAGGCTTTTGGTATTCATCTTATCTTCCTCGCTTTCCACCACGTGAACTAGTCGACTAGTAACCTGCTGGAACAGAGGCACTTTCTTAGTTCAACAATTCTTCACACAACTTCTTCGCTTCTGCCACCAAATCCGCGTCCACGGGTAATTTGAATTCCTCCGTGACGCGCAAGGTCAAATGGTCAGCGATCAGCTTCAAGTCAGGGGAGAGATGCGGTTCGACTTTGAGCAGATTCAATAAATCGTACGCGCTGGTACTGAGGACACGAATCCCACGTCGAGTAAAGTATTCTCTGATCGCAATCCCGGCCGCGCGCCGCGCACAGACACGTGCCTGCCCCTCATTGCCATTTGCACGCGCTTCCGCGGCTCTCTCAAATTCAAGCTGTATCCTTGTACTCCAGTCCATTTCTCGCTGGATTATAATGTCACGAACGATTTGGAGGCAGAGATGAGACGTCACCTTTTTAAACTATTAAGTGTGTTTGTGATTTTGGGGATTGTTACATTGGCATGCGGTGCAATAACTAATGAGACGCCGAAAGAGACGAAAGAGGCGCAAAAACCTTCAAAAGGCACAGGGCCAAGGACCGTTACGGGAAGTGTCACTTATACCAACACATTCTTTACGGAAGGGGTTGCTCAACCGGAGGTCATCCTTGAAGACCAGGGCGGGTTTGTGACCCGGGATCGCAAGTTCTTGATACCCGTTGAGTCACAGGTGATCGGCAAGATCACTTCAGATTTTTATACTTCACCATTCACATATAGTTTGGATCTCCCCGCAGAGCCAAACGGTACACTGCATGATGTAGATCATGATGGAAACGAAGAAACCGGGGTCATGGTCTTCGCAGCGGCTTACTGGACCAACACCTGGGGCGACCCGTATCTGGAGCGCCGCGATCAGGGGGGCGGTGGTTGGTCTACAGCGTATGCTTCGACCAAGATCAGCGATGACCCCAACTTTTATCTGGAAGTGTATGGCGGCAAGTATTTGGTGTATGCGCCGGATGACAAGCAGCAGTTCCCTTCAGATTATGGAGATGATAAAAAACTCTTCACTGATGACGACCCGGTCATGGATCTCCCCGCGGGCTGGTCTGTGGTTGATTTAGATCAATCACCCTTCACCATTGACCGTTCAGACGAAGCAACGCTTGATCTCTATGAGCCCGAAAGCGCCGCGCTTGATGATTTCTCCAAGCTTTCCTACACAGAAGCTTTTGACAAAATGATCGAAAAATTCAAGAATGAGTACGCTTTTACAGAATTTAAGAAGATAGACTGGGATGCCAAAGCCAAAGAACTCCGTCCGCGTTTTGAAGAAGCGGAAAAGAAGAATGACCCACATGCATACGCCCTTGCATTACGCGACTTTATCTGGTCCATTCCTGATACCCATGTTGGGTTTGATCAAAGCCTCTTGAATGAGGACTTTACCAGAGAGACAGAGGGCGGACTGGGCTTTGCCATGCGCGAAACGGATGATGGCAAGATCATCGCCAACTTTATTTTGCCAGGCGGTCCAGGAGAAGCAGCCGGGATGAAATGGGGAGCAGAGATCGTTTCATTGGATGGAAAGCCAACAGCTCAAGTTGTCGAGGCAACTGTCCCGTGGTCATCTCCGTTCAGCAATCCAATCAGCAAGCGCCTGCAGCAACTGCGTTATGCGCTTCGTTTCCCAATGGATAAAGGTCAGGTGGAGGTTACATTTGTCAATCCAGGCGAGAGCTCAAAGACCGCAAAGTTGGATGTAGTCAATGAGCGTACCAGTTTTAGTTTTTCGTCGTTTCGCGCAGGCGAATCGCCGACCGAATTGCCAGTTGAGTTTAAGATATTACCCAGTGGATTTGGTTATGTAAAAATCAGCAGCTTCTTCGATAATGATGTGCTATCTATTCAGGTGTGGGAACGCGCGATCAAGTTCTTCAACGATAATCAGATACCGGGCGTGATTCTCGATATGCGCGTCAATGGCGGCGGAAGTGGCTGGCTGGCTGACCAAATGGCTGCTTATTTCTTCAATGAAGAAATCGTCGTAGGCAATACAGCTAAATATAGGAAAGCCACCGGTGAATTCTATATGGACCCCGGCGATGAGCAGCGTATGATCCCACCCAGAGAGGAACTCCAATATAATGGACCGGTGGCCGTGATGGTTGGGCCAGGTTGTGCCAGTGCCTGCGAATTCTTCTCGTATAACATGACAATCAATGACCGCGCAACTATTGTCGGGTATTATCCGAGCGAAGGTGCAGGCGGGAGCGTGGAGCAGTTTTTGATGCCGGAAAATATTACGGTTCAGATAACAATTGGCCGCGCGGTTGATGCAGAGGGCAATATCCATCTTGAAGGAAAGGGCGTTGTACCGGATGTCAAAGTCCCTGTCACGGCTGAGACTCTCAAGCAAGAGGCCAACGGCGAAGATGTGGTGTTGCAAGCTGCTGAAAAAGCTCTTGGTACACCACTTGGAGCAGGGATCACGCCTTCCGATTCACCGAAGATTGCTTCAGCTTCGGATGCAGAGGCTGCCTTGACTTCAGGCGCGACTTTCCTTGAGAATAAGGCCAAAGAACAATATGATGCAACAACGTTCGCGAAGCCGGGCACCGTAACTTATAATGTTAATCTGCCAAAATCCGACACGTTGATCTGGTCATATGCCTGGTGTGCAAAAGATACAAACACGCTCCAACAGAACTTGAAAAATATTGATGTAAAGTTTGTGCTGGATGGTAAGGAAGTTCCAGTGGATAAGATGGCTACCTTTGATACTGAATCCGGGGGTAACCAATGTCATCTCATCTATACGGCACTGAGTGATTGGCCAGGGGGGGAGCATCATCTCACTACTACGGCGACTTTTACCGATAAGATCAACGACGGATCTGCGGATTACGCAGCTGGTGATTATGTTTTGGATTATACGGTTACGGTCAATCCGTAAGAACCTATCCAAATAACGGAATGCGGAGTTAAGTTCGCACTCCGAAGTAGGAGCCTTGGATTTCCAAGGCTCTTATTTTTATGGTGAAGCACTATCAGATAAAATCACCCAACGTTCTTTGGGAATAGGAGCCAGACAATAATAAAAAGAATCAAGCTTCGAGTAAAATTCAAATATTGTGATCCATGATTGATGAACTTGAGAAAATCATTGCGGGAAAAAATATCCTCATCCTCGGCGTTGGCAACCGCTTACGCCAGGACGATGGGATTGGGTCATACCTCGTGAAACGCTTGCAAAAAAGAGTAAGTATCCCCATGATAGATGCAGGCGATGTGCCTGAAAATTATATTGGTCCGATTGAAAATTCAGGTGCAAATTTTGTGCTGGTTGTTGACGCGGCAGACTTTGGGGGTAGTCCTGGTGAAATCGCGCTCATTGAGCTTGACAAAATAAAAAATTTTGGAATTTCCACACACACCGCGAACTTGTCTCTCTTGTTTAAAGTTATCCCACAGGACAAACGACCAGATGTACTTCTTGTCGCGATCCAACCTGGGTCAACGGAAATAGGTCAGGGATTGACGGACGCGGTAAGGGATTCGCTTGATGGGTTGGAGCAGTTATTTCTACAGTTGTTTAAATAATCCTCTTGCGAGAGTCGCATGTAGTAGGTCAGGCTTTTAGCCTGACGTTCCTTATAAAACGTAAGATTTGACGGGTTGCCCCGTACGTTCATCGGATAATTTGGATGAACCGTACGGGGTTATCCCTTTTCAGGGATACTTCGCGACAAACCCGCCCTACTTGGCTTGCCTCAAATTAATCAATAAAACGATATTTGAATAAAGTCCATACTGCTACAAAGGCATCGTGAACTTTGATCTTCTTGCCTTGCGAGTAATCACGTGGATTGAAAGATATCGACACCTCGTATATACGGAAGCGGCGTTTAAGAATTTTGGCTGTGAATTCCGGTTCGAAATCAAAGCCATTGGCGTGCAAAACCATACCTTCGATCACTTCGCGCCGGAACACCTTATATCCAGTCTCCATATCAGTAAGAATATTGTTGTAAAGAATATTGGTCATGAAGGTGAGCAGCTTGTTCGCGATCATGTGCCAGTACATGGTTGGACGTCGCGGCCCACCAAGAAATCGTGAGCCATAGACGACATCAGCGATGTCTTCTTTGATTGGCTGTAACAAACGTGGGTAATCGCGTGGATCGTATTCCAGATCGGCGTCTTGTATCAACAGAACATCGCCTTTCGCTGCACTTATCCCGGTACGGACGGCTGCGCCTTTTCCCTGATTATGTTCGTGTAGGATAACCCGCACCACACCCTTGCTATCCAATTTACTCAGGATATCTCGTGTCCCATCCAATGAACCATCATCTACAACAACAATTTCTTTTACAAGTTTTATGGCCTGAACACGCTTCAAAATCTCTTTAATACTTTCAACTTCATTGTAAACGGGGATGATGACGGAAAGTTTCATGGTGATTAAATTATAAACGAAAAGGTTTTTGACGCGAATGAAAGACCGAATCTAGGGAGTGTTTAAAGAGATGAGCCCAGGAAACTTTGACTACAGAGAAAAATAAAGGAAAAATTCTGTGCTCTCCGTGTTCTCCCTGGACTGTCCGTCCAGGACAGGCTGTGGTGAAGAAATGAGCAGGCTAACAAAATTACCGATTCCCTGAATCCAGGGATTATTCCAATCAGCAGTATAATCAGGCCATTCGTGGAAATTTTCTATTTTTCTCTTGCAATTAAATGGATATCAGATTATGACAAGATTAAGTGGACAAATCGCACCACCCTCCGCACCACCTTCTAGCGGTTTTTCTCCGCCACAAATCAATTCACTGGAAGACACAGGGCTTTCTCCCCTCTGGCTGCAAGATCTTGTGCTTAAGGTTTTGTACTTTCGCGGTTATCTGACTGGTTTCAAAATAGCCGAAGATATCGCTCTGCCTTTTGCAAGTGTAACAGACCAGCTCCTATTTTCACTGAAACAGGAAAAATTAATCGAAGTGAAGTCTTCGCAAGGAGGCTTGGGAGAGGGTGCATACACATATGGTATTACTGGCCAGGGGGTTTTGCGTGCGCGCGAGGCTTTGGAGCGCAGCCAGTATGCCGGACCTGCGCCTGTGCCCTTTGAAGTGTATAACGAAGCGATCCGCCGCCAGAAGAGCAGTCGTCTGACAGTGACCACGCGCACCATGCGCCAAATTCTGTCACAGCTCGTTATATCGGATTCTACATTTCAACGGCTTGGCCCGGCATTGAATTCAGGTACGTCTATTTTCATGTACGGCCCCCCTGGCAATGGTAAGACGAGTATTGCACGCGCCTTTGGGAATCTGGTATTAAGTCAGAACATGTATATTCCCTATGCCCTTTATCTCGATGGGCAGGTGATTAAACTCTATGATGCGGTGAGTCATAGCCTGGCACCACAATCGGAGCCTGGAACTGCCGGCTTAACAATAGGTACAGGGAACTTGCGCCCAAGCACGCGCCGTGATCCACGCTGGGTAAAAATCCGCCGTCCGTTCATCGTCGTTGGCGGAGAACTCACACTCGAGGGTCTTGATCTTGTCTTTGATGACACACATAAATTTTACGAAGCGCCGTTCCAGGTGAAAGCGAACGGGGGATTTTTGTTGATTGACGACTTTGGACGGCAACAAGTCCGTCCGCGTGATCTGCTCAACCGCTGGATCGTACCGCTCGAAAACCGGGTAGATTATCTGCGCCTCCACACCGGGCGTAAAGTTGAAGTGCCTTTCGACGTTTTGATAGTGTTCTCCACAAATCTCCCACCAAAAGATCTTGTAGATGAAGCGTTTTTGCGCCGTTTGAGACACAAAATTGAAATCGGTGATCCTTCCTATGAAGAGTACCGCGAAATCTTCCGCCGGGTCGCGCAGGCTAAAAGGATTGAATACAACGACCAGGGTCTTGCCTACCTCTTGCAGGAATGGTATATCAAGCGTAATCGTAAACTGCGCGCGTCTCATCCGCGTGACCTGTGTGATCAGATCAACGACATTGCCAGCTATCTTGCCGTCCAGCCGACCATGACGCGCGAGATGCTGGATCGCGCTGCCCAAGCTTATTTTGTGGATATATAGTCCGCTTCACGCGGCGCTTTAGCTTGATTCCCATGCTTGAGCAGTTTCCACGCCCCATCATTTTTGCCCATCGTGGCGCAAGTATACAGGCTCCAGAAAATACACTGGAGTCATTTCAGCTAGCCTTTGACCAGGGAGCCGATGCCATCGAACTGGATGCCAAGCTTAGCGCTGACGGAGAAGTGGTCGTCATACATGATGGGATAGTGGACCGCACAACGAATGGCCATGGACGCGTATCTGCGCTTAAACTGGCAGATTTGCGTACATTGGACGCAGGCAGTTTTTTTTCTGAGAAATATCAAGGAGCAAGAATCCCCACCTTAGATGAAGTCTTTGAAACCGTTGGTAAAAAAGGCTTAATCAACGTTGAGTTAACGAATTACTATGGCCCGCGTGACAATTTAGCAGAAAAAGTTTGTGCACTGGTCAAGAAACACGCATTGCAAGAGTGCGTTATTTTTTCATCCTTCTTCACCTATAACTTAAAAAAAACTGCCCAAATCCTTCCTGAAGTGCCGCGCGGTCTGCTGGCATTGGATGGTTGGAAGGGCATATGGGCACGATCGTTTGGGTTTATGTTTGGCGAATATCAGGCCTTGCATCCAAATATCAAGGATGTGGACCAACAACAAGTGAAGCGTGTTCACCGTTTGAAACGGCGCGTCCACGTGTGGACGGTCAATGCGCCGGAGGATATTCTGCGTTTGAAGGAATGGAGCGTTGACGGAATCTTCACCGATGATCCGCAGACTGCGGTTCGTGCGCTGGGGAGGGGCGCGTAATCCCGTACGAATGTCTGGATCAGGTTCACTGTCGGCGCGCCGCTTTTATTCAAGGATGGTCAAATCAGGTATGGGGCTTTACATTAATACAGTAAAATGCAAACTGTGGAAATCAATACGATGAAGCGCATCCTAGTTGGAATGGTCCTGTTTATAGTTCTTGCGGGATCAATCGGCATTTCTGCGTCTGTGCAGGCACAAACCCCAACACCGCCCCCCAATATTGATTCGATTTTAAGCTCCATGACTCCTGAAGAGCGAGTAGGGCAGTTGTTTTTAGTGACCTTTACCGGTACGGATACAGGCGATAAGTCACAAGTGTACGATTTGATCACGCATCATCATGTGGGCGGAGTCGTATTACTGGCCTCCAATGATAATTTTGTGGCTGCCCCCAGAACTGTGCCCGAAGTTCATGCCTTAATTAGCAGGTTACAAGAACTGGAATACAATCGCTCGCTCACTCAAGAAAATGATCCAGTGACGGGACAATCAACTGATTTGACTTACGTCCCTCTTTTTATTGGTATCGCATATGAAGGCAATGAGTTACCCGCTAATCCAATATTGACTGGTCTTACACCTCTTCCGAGTGAGATGGCGATTGGTGCTTCGTGGAACACACATTTTGCGACCCAAGTCGGTGCTGTGCAGGGAAGAGAGCTAGCTGCACTAGGTTTTAATTTTTTTATGGGACCATCCCTTGATGTATTGGAATCTCCTAGCTCTACAGCTAGTGGTGATCTTGGTACTCTTTCGTTCGGTGGTGATCCTTACTGGGTGGGCGAGATGGGAAGAGCATACATTACTGGGTTGCATCTGGGTAGTGCGGGTCGTATGCTTGTTATATCAAACCATTTTCCTGGAAGCGGTGGATCAGACCGCTTGCCAGAAGAAGAGATTGCAACCGTCCAAAAATCGCTTGAGCAATTAAAGCAAATTGAGCTATATCCATTTTTTGCGGTTACCGGAAATAGCCCGACACCAGAAGCTGCCACGGATGGGTTGTTAGTTTCACATATCAGATATCGAGGCTTTCAAGGCAATATTCGTGCTACCACGCGCCCAGTCAGCTTTGATGCGCAGGCATTGACCGACATCTTGGCTCTGCCCGAATTTACTTCCTGGTACCAGAATGGTGGTTTGATTGTCAGCGATGATCTAGGCACGCGTGCAGTTCACGACTTTTATGTACAAGGCGGTGAGACGTTTTCCCCGCAATTTGTTACCCGAGATGCATTTCTGGCCGGAAATGACCTGCTTTATCTGGGAAACATAGTCTCAAATGATGTAGAGGATACCTATACCAGTACTGTAAAGATCCTCGATTTCTTCACTCAAAAATATCGTGAAGACCCTGCATTTGCAAAGAATGTAGATGCTTCGGTAAAACGAATACTCACGAAGAAATCTAATCTTTATGGCAGCTTTAACTACACAAATGTGCAGACGCCGTCGAATGCACTCATTTCCCTTGGCAACGCAGAGGATGTAACCTTTGAAGTAGCACGTAATTCGGCTACTCTCATTAGCCCCGAATTACAGGATCTTCCGACTGTTTTTCCATCCCCTCCACAGATACGCGATCGCACAGTGTTTATCACAGACACAGCACCTGTCAAGCAGTGCAGTTCGTGCCTAGAGCAACCATCCCTTGCAGTGGATGCATTACAACAAACTGTCCTTCGCTTATACGGTCCCGGAGCTGGCAACCAAACGACTGATTTCCGCCTCTCCTCCCATACCCTCCAAAACTTGCAGGATATGTTGGATGGCTTGCAGCCAGAGTTCATCGAAAATGACATCACTCGATCGAATTGGGTAGTGATCTCGATTACCGGTTCCAACCGTGGACAACCTGCGCTGGTCCGACGATTTCTGCGAGAACGGCAGGATTTGCTACGGGATAAACACATCATTCTATTTTCGTTTGGTGCACCCTATTATTTCGACTCGACAGATATTTCCAATATCACAGCTTATTTTGGGCTGTACAGTTACCAGCCACCATTCGTGGATGTGGCTGCACGATTGCTCTTTAAAGAATTGACTCCGATAGGTGCATCCCCTGTTTCAATTCCCAGCGTTGGCTATGATTTGATTTCCGCGATGCGAGCTGACCCGAATCAAATCATTTCGCTCTCACTAGACCTTCCACCTGCTACCGAATCCGAAAACACCACCGCGACACCTGTGCCGACTCCGATTCCGCTCTTCAAAATAGGCGATACAATAGCGATTCGTACCGGCGTGATATACGACCACAATGGACATTCCGTGCCGGATGACACCGTTGTGCAATTTTCCATGACGTTGACCGGCGAAGGCGGGGGTATTCTTCAGCAAGTGGATACGACCACTACTCAGGGCATAGCCCGCGCCTCGTTTGGATTGGACAAGCCTGGGCTACTCCAAATCCACGCGACAAGTGAGCCAGCCATGATATCAGAAGTCCTCCAGTTAGATGTCTCACAATCAGGCCCGGTAGCTGTGACGGTGGTTGTACCGGCGTTAACCGAATCAATTGAACCGGTCCCGGCTACACCAGTTCCAACTCCGGAAGATAAATTTATCACCCCCGAAGGCTATCCGCGCTTTAACGCATGGTTCTTATGTATGTTGTTAATTGCATTTAGTGCATGGGTGGGATACTGGTCTAGCAGGCGTTTTATCGCGCGGCAGGGAGCAGTTCGCTTTGCGCTGGGAACTTTGTTTGGTGGACTTGTCGCTTATAATTATCTCGTTCTCGGTCTGCCTGGCGGGTCGAACTGGCTATCATCGAATGGATTAACAGGCGTACTAATCATCATACTTATTGGGGAACTACTCGGTTCTGCCGCGGGTCTGCTCTGGTCACAGCGCTAAATTTCATTCATAAATATCGACTTCGATTTACCGTCGCGCCGAGGAATATTAATTATTCACTGGCAATTTTATTTTCGAGCAGGAGAAAAAATGGCTCAACAAAATAGTGCAAAAGTAAAACAACCTCCGATTCTCTTTGATAAAACACAAGCTAATATCAAAAAATTGAACAACTTGCTTGGCGGAACACTTGTCACATATTTCAATAATCCGCGAGGGAGCGTCTGTCACGATGATGTAGTTGCGTTGTATGAATTATTGCAAAAATTGGACAGGAGTGAAACAATTTACCTTTTTATCAAATCCAGCGGTGGGAATGGACAATCCTCTCTGCGATTAGTGAACTTACTCCGCCAATACTGCGACCGGATTGTGGCGCTCGTTCCATTGGAATGTGCTTCCGCCGCGACGATGATCGCATTGGGCGCGAACGAGATTCAGATGGGGCCGCTGGCATATCTCACGCCGGTGGATACGTCCCTCACGCACGCGCTCTCACCAATTGACCGCGATAATGACCGCGTAAGCGTCAGCCTGGATGAGCTCAATCGCGTCGTGAAACTGTGGCAAGCCGAGAAGTCTGATTCGAACGAGAATCCTTATCAGCAATTGTTCCAGCATGTACACCCGCTTGTCATTGGAGCGGTGGATCGAGCGGAGTCGTTGTCTATTATGCTATGCAAGGAATTACTGGCATATCATATTTCTGATGAGAAGGAAGCAGAACGAATTGCCAATATGCTGAATGAGAAATACCCGTCGCATGGTTATCCCATCTTGTTCAGCGAGGCCCAGCGAATTGGCTTGAATGTCAACCTTCTTCGGCCAGAGATCAATACGCTCTTGCTTGAGCTCAACGAGTTATACAGCGAGATGGGACAGCGCGCCACCACCGATTTTGACGATACCCACGCACATAGCAATGAGATTCTCAATATCTGGGAATCGACCTGCGTGCAGGTCGTTTACCAGCAGGACAAGGATTGGTTCTATCGTACCGAAGAACGACGCTGGATCGCGCTGAACGACAATAGTAGCTGGCGGCGCTTCGAGCAGATAGGGAACAAAGTGGAGAAATCAATCCTACACATCGCATAGAGCGATGAAAATAACTCAGCCTGCACTCAATGTTCGGCCCGCAGTTTAGTGCGGGCCGAACCCTTTAGAAATTTTTACGGCGTGTGGAAGAATTGATCCATTACAGGGGCAATATTTTCAGGGATATCCTCATTCCAGGCACCCCCATCAATCACTTCACCGGTGGCCTGCCCCTTTGAATCAAGCTTGAAATAAACAGGGATTGCCTCGACTTTATAATCGTCTACCCCCCAACCCCATTCATCCACGTCCAGTTTAATAATGTATACACCATCATAGGCTTTTAGCATGAGCTCATTTTTTTCTTCCAAGGACTTATTTATGGCTTGACACGGCGGGCACCAACTAGCGTCAAACTCAACGACAGGCAACTGTCCCAACTTCATTGCTTTCTGTGCTTCAATTGCGAGCAGAGAGCTCAAATCTCCATCTTTTGGATGCAAGCGGGTTTCTGTATATCCAATTAGTGCAATGGAAGGGTCCTGGGTAGATTTTGGGATTGATTTAGTGGCAGGTGAGGTGTAAGAGGGCGCGGATTTTGTGGGAAACAGAAAATTACAAGCAAGCAGAAAGATTACTGTAAGGATAAGTGCGATTAATTTGCGCATACTCTATTCCCTTCTTTTATGGATTTAAAACAGTTTCTCTGCATGGTACATGCACTGCAATCGCCTTACCAATAACAGGTGGTTTGCAACCTTTTTCACTGCAGGCCATATATGTCACATTGACTTCTTCATCTACCCAACCCTTCCCAGATGGCAATTCAATAGGAAGAGAAAGTTTCACTTCCCCGGGTGGATAAACTAATAATTCTTTTGGCTCAAAATTGGTTGGATATGCCGCAACACTTTCTGTCAATTCACCGAGTACAATCATTTTGCTATTTTGTGTTAGTTCAAGCAAGGTAGGTCGGCCAAGACCATCGACACCATTCTTAGGGATGTCTTTACTATAAAAATAAAGACCTGGTACAAGTGGGGCAAATGTGGCAGATAAAACAAACTGGTCATTTTCTTCATGCTCCAAAGCGATCATTACTTTTACATCGTTTTCTGTGGACGCTGCCAATTGAAGCGACTCACCGCGTTCAGGAATATCAAAAGGCCGACAGGACACCAGCCCAAGCATGAGTGTGAAGATGATGGCCGTTCGTAAATAAGATCCCATTACGTCGTAAGTTGTAAAAGCGAAGGCTTCCGAAATCAATGCGATCTCGGAAGCCTCTTACTAATGACTGAAAACTGATTACTGGCCCTAAGCGGTCTCCAGATAGCGTTCAATTTCGTAATCGCTCACGCGCATACGGAACTCATCCCACTCTTCCCACTTCGCACGCTGGAAGGCATCATAAGTCATTTCGCCGAGCGCGGCTTTCACAACTTCATCTTTTTCCAACTCGGTGAGGGCTTCAGCTAATGAGCCAGGCAATTCCTTCACACCCATCTTCTCGCGCTCCTCATGCTCAAGATGGTACAGGTTGATGTTGTTGAGTGGCGCGGGTGCTTGCATATTGTTGTCAATGCCATCCAGTGCCGCGCCGAGCATGACACTGAATGCTAGATATGGATTCGATGAAGGATCGGGGAAGCGCAGTTCTGCCCGCACAGCCTTATCGAGGCCAGGCGTATAGCGCGGGATGCGAATCAATGCCGACCGGTTCTGCTGAGCCCAGCCGATGTATACGGGAGCTTCGTAACCTGGCACAAGACGCTTATAGGAGTTAACCGTAGGTGCCACTACCGCGGCGAGTGCACGGGCGTGGGTCAACTGACCGGCAATGAACGAATATGCCAATTTCGAGAGGCAGGCCGGGTCTGTCGTGTCGAAGAACAGGTTAGCGCCTGTCTTCTTGTCGAAGAGGGACTGGTGACAGTGCATCCCAGAGCCGTTAATGCCGAACACAGGCTTGGGCATGAAAGAAGCGACCAGTCCGTGCTGTGCGGCAATCGCTTTGACAGTGTATTTCAACGTCAGCACATTATCTGCAGTCTTGAGCGCATCTGCAAACCGGAAGTCGATTTCGTGCTGACCGAGCGCCACTTCGTGATGGCCCACTTCCACGTCGAGTCCCATCGCATCAAGCGCATCCATCAGCGCGGTACGCACGACCACGGCCTCATCGAAGGATGAAAAATCAAAATAGCCACCTGTGTCATGCGGAACAGGATGAACGCCCTTACCATTGGAGCCTTTGAACAGGAAGAACTCGGGCTCGGGTCCAATGTTGTAAGTCCAACCACGTTCTTCTATTTTCTTCAACACGGTCTTCAACGTGCCGCGCGGGTCTCCTTCAAATGGTTCACCATTCGGCATCAAAATATCGCAGAAAACACGTGCTCGCCGCGACTCTGGTGATGACCATGGAAGCACCGCATACGTTTCAGGGTCGAGCATCAAGCGCATGTCGCTTTCCTGGATCCGAGCGAAACCTTCCACGGAAGAGCCATCGAACCACACGCCATCCTTCAACGCATCCTCGAGATGGCGGACCGGCATGTCTACACTTTTTACAGCACCGGTCACATCCGAAAACTGCAACGCGATAAACTTGACATTATCTTCCTTGACACGTTTCAATAGATCTTGATTATTCATTTGTCCTCTCCATGTTATATGATTTGGTATTGATCTTGCCAAAAGGTCTTAGCGGTTTTCGGTTTCGGTCAATACATTTTCCTTTATATAGACGGTGACTTTGCGATAGACTTCAGATGGGGACTTGCGAATACCATCGACGCTCAAAAGTGCTTCGACCGGAATCCCAAACTGTCTTTCATTTTCGATGAGATACGGTTCAATCAACCTCCAGTCTGCTTCTGTTAAATCTCCGAAGATCCCACCGTTGAGTTGATCGTCCTCCACTTTGCGATGTGGATCACGGATAAAGATCGCGCCGCCCGATGCCAGAGAAAACAAGTTGCCGCCTGGATATGGACTGGGCAAGTCAACAAGTTGACCATCCTCTGTATAAGCGACGCCATTCAAGATTACGAAGCCTCCACCCTTATGTGGATCGCCTGCCATGAAGGACTCAGCAAGATAATCAAGACAGGTCCCGTTGATAACCGCGCGCGGTTTGCCCACCGCATTGATCAGCGGACGTCCTGCTGCGGAGCCAAGTACATAAATCTCGCCGCCTTTCGCACCGTATAAAAATGTCTGCCCAACATCGCCGTGAATGACGAATTTTCCCGATTTGATGATTTGTCCCAGTTGATCCTGTCCATCGGCATGGAGGTGGACTTCCACACCATCCAGGCCTGAACCAGCGTAGTCACCGACATCGCCGTATAGGTCGACGCGTGTATCCGCGGTATTCGCGCCAAAGCCAACCGCTGCGAAACGCCCGCCTCGCCAATTGTAAATAACAAGATTGCGCCAGCCGCACTGACGGGCTCTCACCATCCAACGCGCCGCGGCTTCGTCACCTTCCGCAGGAAAACCTAATGCATCCATGACCAGAACTGCTTCGGATGGTAGTGGTGATTTCAACTCATGACGAGTATTCCATGTAATACGAGAGACACCACTTGGAATTGTGTGCCCGAACAAACAAGTTAACGCATGATCCACTAGTGTAAGTATCGATGCTCGTTTCTTGTTTCCTGTATCGGCGCGTCGGTCGCGGATCAGGCTGAGAGTCTCGCGGGCGAAGTGCCATTCGTTTGCACCGTTGCCGCCGAAATCTGCGATCCAGTCAAAGCCCCAGGCCAGTTCATTCCAATCGCGAGCGGAAAGTTGTGGACGGATGTAATTCCAGGCAGTAGGCGCGCCGCCATCGTCGTAGGCATGAGTGAGTCCATTGATCCAGTCGGCGCGGAATGCCGCACCTGCTACGGCTGGTTCCACCTGCGCCGGCGCGTGGATACGATCCTGCAAGCTGACCGTTTTGCCGAATTTATTGGTACAGGTGAGAGCCCGACCTCCCTCTTGGTGAGGGACAACAGTGAAGCGGAATGATCCACCATCTGTATATGAACCGCCGCGTGCAACCCAGTATTTATCGGCAAGCGACTTAAAACGATCATCTTCTGCAGAGAGTGAGCGCAGACAGGCATTGATGGCCTGACGTTCACTGGCGATCAAACCAATTTGAACTTTTCCGCCCTCCTCTTTCTCTCCCCCTAAATTCTCCGAATTTGGGGGGAGCCGGAGGGGGGTCGGGGTATTTTCATACAGCGCAAACACTTGAGGACGTAACATGCTTGTATCCGTAATGCCCAACAATTCAAATCGATCTTTATCTGTATTCGAGCGTGCAACGATGAAGAACCACGGCCCGTCAGGTGAGCCGTGAATGTGAGTACGTTGCACGGCACGATACAAGGACTGTTTCTCTCCAGGCAACATGACAAAATCATGCTCAGTCGTTGGAGCCATGGCTTCGAGCGTGATCTCCAATGGATATTGGTAGACGCGATCCCACAAGTCAAAAAGTTGGACACTCACTTCTGTATCAGTCAGGAACAATTGACCAATGTTCCGCTGGCGCAGATATTCGCTCACCGCGTGATAGTTGGAAAAATCGCCGTTGTGAACCAACGCTTCATTCAAGCCAATGAAAGGATGTGCGCCGCCCGGATGCCACACGCGTCCCTTTGTAGGATAACGCTGGTGAGCGATCCAGACGTGCGCGGTCTGATCTTCAAGCTTGTAATATGCTACCACTTGTTCAGCATAGCCAACAATCTTTAGCACCGAGAGGTTGCGTCCATGGCTCATCACGAAGGCGCGCTTTTCACCCAAGCTGGCATAAAACTTGACATCCAATTTGTATGTGTTCTGATAGACAAATTCGTCTTCGATGAGGCGCGGACTCAAAGCTAAGAGTTTGTTCTTTTCAGCGAATCCAGCTAAAACGTCTGGTTTGACGCGTACGAAATAACGCCAGACGTCCGGAGGGCGAACGTCGAGTCCTTCCACCTGATGATGATCCTCCAGATGAGGCAGTTCATATGATTTTGCTACATCAAAATATGGTTCGATGAATTCAGCTTCGACTTCGCCGCGCGCCGATGGATCAAGTAACGCGATCTGCAGCAGATAATGCGATTTGAGAATCTCCGCATCCACCCCGACTTGAACGGGATCGAGCCCAACCATGGCAATCCCGCCGCCTTTGCCATTTCCGCGGTTATGCATTTGATAGGACGCAGTCAACACATGCCTGCCCGCAACTGGAATATTTGCTGCAAGTCCAAGCACACCACAGCCGCCTTCCGCGGCATCCTCCGTGCGTTTAAAAGACGGAGCTAACTCCAGAAGCTCTTTCCGTGATGCTAGAATTTCATCCGAACTCATACGACCTCCTCAATCACTACTACATTCACTCACTCTTTCTTTGATAACGCGAATCTCGCTGGTGGGCTTTTTCGTAAAATTGATTAGTATCACCGAACCGATAATGATCGTCGCAGCAAGCAGGATGCGCGGCTCCAATGGCTCAGCGGCTAGCCAGGCACCAAGCAAAACTGCGACAACCGGATTAACATACGCGTACGTTGAAACCAGAGATATCGGGGCGTTTTGCAAAAGCCAGCCATAGGAAACAAAACCGATCAATGAGCCGATAAAAATCAGATATAGCAAGGCGAGGCTCGAATTCAATGAAATAGCAGTCACATCGTAACCGGCCCATTCGCCAGTGATGCCTGAGACGATGAATAATCCGATACTGCCTGCCACCATTTCTGCACCTGTTGCCATCAGCGAGGACTTCGGTAATTCAGCGGACTTGCTAAACACCGAGCCAAGTGACCAAAGCACACAGGCAATCAGCAAAGCAACTACCCCAAGTCGATTCAGTTGTGTCCCGCCGCCCGAGATGTTGGATGGTCCAACAAGCAGGTAAATACCGCCGAATCCAACTAACAAACCGAGAGTAGCTTGCCAGCTTGGTTTCGCTCCGCCGGGACGCAAAGACTCTGCTATTACCATAACCAGCGGTACCGCACCGATAATCAACGCCGCAATGCCAGAAGGAATGGTCTGTTCTGCCCAGGAGACCAATCCGTTGCCACCTAGGAGTAACAGTAAACCAATCACGGCTGTGTTTCTCCATTGGCGTGAAGTAGGAAATGGTTCACCACTTAATCTACGCCAAATTAATAAAATGATCCCCGAGATAAAGAACCGCAGCCCCGCTTGAAAGAATGGTGGGATGGTTTCCACTGCGAATCGAATCGCCAAATATGTTGAGCCCCAGACTATATAAAGTGCCAGTAAAGCAATCCAAATTTTGGTTTTCATTTTTATCCAGACTCCCCTCTCCCTTTTAGGGAGAGGGGCAGGGTGAGGGTCAATTCTTCTACTCGACCACCGAATAAGCCATCTCTCTCGCCAGCAACGCCTTCTTGCGTAGCGTGCCATAACGGTAATTCCCAAACTCGCCGACTTTGCGTATCACGCGGTGGCATGGGATCAACACTGGAACCGGGTTATGCCCCACTGCGGTTCCAACAGCACGCATCGCATTCGGTCTGCCAATCCATGCAGCGATATCGCCGTACGTTGTGACTGAACCAACAGGTACACTCAGCAAGGCTTCCCAAACTTTCAATTGGAAGTTGGTGCCGCGCAAATGCACTTGCAACGGCTCTTTCCTATGCTGGTTCAAATCAAAGATCGGCTCGACCAGTGGGGCAGTAGACGCAAAATCTTCGATCATTTTGGCCTGCTTCCATTCGGCAACCAGGTTGTCAATTGCGTTACCTTCACTCGACTGCACGAACCCTAGGTGGCAGATGCCGCGATCCGTGATGCCGATCAGGCATTTACCGAAAGGCGTAGGATGAATCCCGTAACGGACAGTCAGACCCGCGCCGCGGCTTTTATATTCGCCCGGCGTCACTGCTTCAGTGGTGACGAATAGATCATGCAGGCGGCCTAAGCTCGAAAGTCCGACCTGATATGTGGTATCAAGCAGATTCTCAGACTGGTCGAGCAAATCCTTTGCGTTTTCCTTCGTCAGGAATTGCAGGAAACGCTTCGGGCTGATCCCTGCCCAACGTGTGAATACGCGCTGGAAATGAAATTCGCTCAAGCCCACATTTGCCGCAATCTCTTCAAGGCTCGGCTGTTTTTTATAATTTTTTTCAAGGTACAGGATTGCCTGCTCGATGAGCGGGTAATCTTCGTTCAACTCATAATAGTTTGTGACAGAGATATCCATCGGGTCCTCCTTGGACTTTAAGTTGGTTCTATTGTATGAGCCTCTATCTGTCCGATACACCCGATTCTTGCTATCCTTGTCATGCTGAGCGTAGCGAAGCATCTCTATTACGGGCATGAGACTCTTCGCTCGCAACGAACGCTCACTCAGGGTGACACTAATCAAGATACACCAACAAATCACTTCTTCCGCGCAATTCACTGATTGACTTCATCCCAAGCGTTTGTAGAATACCGGCTAGTTGCCATAGCCAGGAATTGTACATGTTGACAATGCGCTGATAAGCTTCCATTGCATTTACAAGTTTAGCTTGTTCTGGGTCAGTGGTTGTGATACCGAATGGGCAACCCAGTCCCTTTTCGCATGATGCGATACGGACACAACCAATCGCTACGAGTTCTGCTGTGCCGAGGATGGCCCCATCCGCGCCAAGCGCAATAGCCTTGGCCACATCCCATGCTGAACGCAATCCACCAGATGACATTAATATGATTTCATCGCGGATGCCTTCTTCCACCAAAAACTTGTGGACTTTTGGAATAGCATATTCAATCGGCATGGCGATATTCTTTTTCGCAATTTCCGGCGCTGCACCTGTACCACCATAGGCACCATCAAGATGAACAATATGTGCGCCAGCATAATAAGCACCAACAGCCACCATATCAACATCAGTCGGTGTAGAGACTTTCACAGAAATCAATGCTCGTTCGTTGGTCTGCTTCAACCAGTCGACGTGCTTTTTGTGATCTTCCACCGAATAGACGCTATGGAACGGAAAAGGTGAGAACAATGATGTACCCTGCACCGCTTCACGCAAGCGCGCCACCGACTCAGTATTCTTGTTGCCAAGCAAGTGACCGCCAAGGCCAGGTTTGGCTCCCTGCGCGTACTTGATCTCAACAATGCGGGCGCGCTGAATAGCCTCTTCGCTCACGCCAAACAAACCGGTTGCCACTTGCGTGATGATAAAGTCGGCATACTCGGCCATTTCATCTGGATAACCACCTTCACCGGTAGAAATAAACGTTCCGAGTACCTGAGCTGCCTTTGCACGCGCTGTCATCACAGGCGTACCGATCGAGCCGTAGGACATACCTGCGCCATACCAAGGCATAGGTATTTTTACTTCCGGTCTTTCGTCATGGCGGCGATTGAGGGAAAAGCCCAGCTCAAAATCCTTGGGGTCTGCAATCGGCGGGTTGGCCGGATTCATTTCAAATTCGAAATTGAATGCAAGCCGATCGAAGCCTCCATCTGAGGCGCCGAAGCGGTAATCCCATTCAGCGTCTTTTGGTGGCTGGCCCGTCTGCGCTTGAGCCTTTGTTGCAAGCAGGAGCGATTGGCTCCATCTGAAATCGCCCTCCGCTCCCAATGCTATTTTTAGCTTTGGCAACGAACCAAATGACTTGCTCCCTCCCAGTAATTCTTTAAAGAGCGTTTCTTCGGATTTATGCCAGATAGTGCGGCCAACTTCGCCGCGTAAACGGCGGATTTCCCGGATACCCATCGCACCAAGCGCTTCAAGCATCTGGTCGCGCCAGGCATTTATTAAATTAACAAGGCGCTGTGCTCCCCATTCCGGATTAATTTCTTCCGTTTCGGCGTGACACTTACCTTTATCTGCCCACAGGGAGCAACCCCAGGCGATTTGCATCGAAAAGTCAATGGCGACCAGGTCCGCGCCACAGGCGATGGCTTTAATTACGTGTTCCGCCGCGCCGATCCCACCGGAGATGATCAGCGTGACCTGATCGCGCAACGCGGCTTTGACTAATGCTACATGTACCTCACGAATAGCTTCAGGCAGAGGACGATTGGTCATATCCCGCCCGACTTCATCTGCTAGCAAATGAATGACCGGCACACCTTGGCGCGTCAATTCCACGGCTGATTCTGCCGCGCTTTTGGATAAAGGCAGGCGAACACCGATAATCGATTTACCATGATGCATTCTAGATTTTGCATATGCTGTGGAAATTTCTTCGAAAGTCGGATTTGCGCCAGCGTCAATTTCTATGTAAGCGGGAGTAGTTTCAAGTGATTGTCCAATTTCAGACGCAGTGAGCATGAGACCGAGGTGTTTTATATCCTGCCCTTCGTCGAAGTCTGAAGGTGAGATCAAAGCCAGAGTTTTTAGTTTTTTAGCCGCGTTGAGAACTGCTTTTACCGCGCCTCTTCCTGGAAGGGGAACAGGCAACGGGTCAAAGATGATCGGTATCGAAAGGCTGATACACATTGGGAGTGCACTGTTTAGTTCGCCCCCGGCAAAAGTGAGTCTTTCCAATCCTGCCCCAATATCCACCTGGGTAGAGATATATTCGCGTCCGTGAATTCCATCGCGCGTCGGGCGGACAATTTCAGACATATCCAGCCACATCCCCTCAAAACCTTCACCCGCGAATTTGCCGCCATAGCCACTTCCCGAGATGGGAATACGCCCGGTTTCGGCCTGATACCAGGTCTGGGTGATGATTTCGGCAGTCCAATAATCGTCTCCGCGTTGGTTACGTCCTTGGAAAACAGGATGACCGTATTTTACATATGCATCACCCTCTGCGATCAGAAAATCTGCCGGGTAACCTCCAGGTGGAGGGGTGGCGTTCTCAGTATGGATATGATATCTGCTTGAAGACATGACCGACCTCCAGAAAACAAAAAGGCACGCGTGGGCGTGCCTTGATATAGCAATATGCCATTATTCAAAACAGCCCTTCCAAAATCAGACAGGCAAATAGTTCCTGCCTGTATCACTGCGTTTGCCTTGTCCCAGATGTTGCCATCTGGTTTTCGGCGGGAGCAACAGAGTTTTTTTAAACTCGTTACTCCTATTACGCTTTTTTGGAAGGGAGAAAGAAGTCTGTGATGGACTTCGGAGGCATCCGCTGATCTATCCGATGTTCCCTCACCCGTCCTCTCCCAAAATGGGAGAGGGGGATTGGTTAGCATATCTCTCGCGAGACAGAACCTCCACCTCGTGACCCTGATCTTGCACAGGGCCCAGCCGCTAATTCTCCGTCTATGCAGTTGTTAATCTTGTGGCATCACCACATTGGCGGCGATTGTACCCGCGCAAAGGATTCTGGTCAAGCAGAAAAGCTTCGGAAATTTGTTTGAAGGCTATTCCAACTATGAGGTCTTCATAAAGGATTCTAGAGTTTCGTCTCCCGATAAGATTATTTAGTGAATTGCTTTTTAACACTAGAGGCTCAAGCCGCCAGGGACGGCGCAGGGAGCTAGTACCGCAACCCCGCCTGAGTTCGGGCGGGGCAACCATATTAAGTTGTAGGGTCACAACGCGCTTTATTCCTTGGAATCTAGCAGAGTACCCCACATCTTAAGGAAGTTGCGGCACTAGTTATGAAGTTGTAATCTGATAAGACTTTCTGGTGATTTGCTTTTGAATTATATTTAGATAATATAATTCAATTTTTATTGATTCAGGAGGTCTGCATGAAATCAGTTCATACCATTCAAGATTATATTGACGTAGTAAATCAGGGAATTACGGGGATATTTGGATATGGAAGGCCAAAGAAAGTCATTATTATTGGCGCAGGCTTGGCAGGTCTCGCTGCCGCTTATGAGCTGCTCAAGGCAGGCCATGATCCAATCATTCTCGAAGCCCAACAACGTGTAGGCGGAAGAATCTATACCATGCGCGAACCGTTTGCACGTGGGCTATATGGTGAGGCTGGCGCGATGCGTATCCCGCGTGCTCACAAGTTAACCTTGGCCTATATTGAGAAATTTGGTCTGCACACGTGTGATTTTGTGATGGGGAATCCAGAAGCGCATGTGTATATCGGTGGAGTCCGCAGGCGGCTGGTAGAAGTGCAGGAGAATCCTTACTTGCTTGGTTTTGAAACATCAGATAAGGAAAAGGGCAAGATTTCAGGCCACTATTGGGAAGAAACGATTCGGCCTCTGGTTGAGAAAATTGAAAAGGAAGGGGAGACAGGCTGGGAGCAGATCAACAAAGAATATGACCAGTACTCCGTGCGTGAATTTCTGGAGTTGAATGGCTGGTCCGAAGGCGTGATTGAGATGTTCGGTCTGCTTAACAATCAGGAAGCGATGATGAACTCCTCTTTCCTGGAGCTGTTTCGTGAAGATGGCGGCAATTATTACACTAACATGTGTCAGATTGAAGGCGGCGCAGATAACCTCCCGCACGCGTTTCTACCCGAACTAGGTTCACGCATTCGATATGGTGCAAAGATGATCGCCATTGACCAGACGCCCGATGAAGTCATCATCCATTATCAAACGCATGCCGGTCGATCAAAGGTGACGGGTGAATATGCACTCGTTACCGTGCCATTTCCCGTGTTGCGCCATGTGGAAGTGCTCAAGCCGTTTTCACGCCCAAAGCAACGCGCCATTCGCCAGCTTCATTATGATGCTTCTGCAAAAATCTTTTTTCAAACACGCCGCCGCTTCTGGGAAATAGACGATGGCATCTATGGTGGCGGCACAGTGACAGACTTGCCGATCCGCAATCTTTACTACACTGATTATGGTAAAGATACCGGGCGCGGTATTTTACTGGCAAGCTATACATGGTCTGAAGATGCACAGAGATGGGGGTCGCTTTCGCCACGTGATCGTATCGTCCAAGCACTTGAAAATGTCGCTGTGATTCATCCCCAGATCTTAGAGGAATTTGAAGTGGGTGCTTCACACATGTGGCATGATGATGAATTCGCAGGCGGTGCATTCGCCCTGTTTGATCCTGGTCAGCAGACTCTCCTGCATGAAGAGATTATCAGACCCGAAGGGCGCATTCATTTTGCGGGCGAGCATGCCTCGCTTTATCATGCCTGGATTCAAGGCGCATTTGAGTCAGGCCTGCGAGCCGCGATTGCAATCCACAGGGAATAAAATAACCTGACAGGATTTCTAAACCCATCAGGCTTACTTGAAAAAAAACACCCCGCACGTGCCGTGTACTGCAAGGTTTTGAACCTGCTTTCGCAGGTTGGGCTCCGACCCAGAAACGCCGCCTTGGCTCAGGCCTATCGCGTTATTTCTGAAAGATAAGGGCCCTAAAAGTGAGTGTTGGCTCAAAACGTGGATGCAGTATCTCGAACACAGCAGGGCAACGTTCTTATACCATATTCAAGGATGCAATGGTAGAGGAAAATTAATCCATGCCTAAGAGTTAAGTACGGACTATGTTAACCGATATAATGCATGTGCTATGACAAATTGAACATTTTGTCAACGATTATGCTAATCTGAATTCGTTTCAATGAATAATGCAAAGAAGTAATTGGTTTAGTAAATTTGAATAGCGAAGATATTTTCCAATTCTAAGAAGGACAGTTTTTTGTTATTGGTTGCCAGTTGAAATTTATTTCGAGTTATACTACTCCATTAGTCATATAAGCCAATCCCCGAAAGAGGTAAAAATGTCATATGTCAAAGGTATTGATGTGGCTCTTTATGAGCCAAACATTGATTGGGTAAAGGTGCGCGCGCAGGAAATACGCTTTGCTTTTATCAAGGCTTCTCAAGCAGATTTTAATGATCCAAAGTTCGATTCACATTGGGCAGGAGCAAAACAGGCAGGCATTTTGCGCGGTGCCTACCATTTCCTGGATCCTAGGGTGGATGGGAATATCCAGGCAGAAACGTATCTAAGGAAAGCAAAACTTGAGCCAGGCGACTTGCCACCTGTTTTGGATTTGGAAGAACTCTATGTGAAGGCATCGGCAATACCACAGAACTTAAAGGGTCTAAAGTCCGCAAAGGCCTCCAAAGGATCAAAAGGCGCCAAGCCGGTTACAGTTCCAGATAAGGTTCCAGTCGTGGTGCCGAACACTCAGATGATTTCTTGTACCGAGAAGTGGCTAACCAAAGTCGAAGCTGAGACAGGCCGCAGGCCCATTATTTACTCCAGGGCCGACTTTTTGAAAGAACACGTTAGCGGGCCCGGAGGCAAGCCGCCGCAATGGGCGATGAACCACATGATTTGGGTCGCCAATTACCTCGACCATGAGATTCGAGATAATGATCTGCCTATTCAGCCAATGGGTTGGTCAGATTGGACATTCTGGCAGTATTCAGATACTGGCTTGTTGGATGGAGTAACGAATGAAGACGGAAAGACCCGGACCGGAGTTGACCTGAATTTCTATCGCGGCACGCTGGAAGAGCTTTATGCCTTGGCCGGAGCAACCATGCCGGATGTTCTATCTGGCGCTGTTCTAACGGAGAATGCTCAGCCAAAGGTAGATGCTGTGAGCGCAGTTCATTCGATGGACGTAACTACTCCTACGCCAATATCCACCATGAAGCACCTTGTCAAATCTGGAGACACGCTTGGCGCACTGGCGCTTCAGTTCCATACGACTGTTGAGGCGATCATGGCACTCAACCCGCAAATTACAAATCCAAATATTATCAAAGTGGGAGATACACTCAATATCCCGCACATATAATGTGCTATATAACATAAGTTCCCGCCGCGAGAGGCAGGAACTTATGATTCTACGAGTAAAAAGACCTGACAGGTTTTCAAAACCTGTCAGGTCTGGTAATCATGGGTACACCCTCTTGATCGTCCTCGGGAACGGTATTGCCTCGCGAATATGCTCAATCCCGCATAACCATGCCGTGACGCGTTCCACGCCCATTCCAAACCCAGAGTGGGGGACAGAGCCATACTTGCGCAATTCCAGATACCACTTGAAGGCTTCTTCAGGCAACCCTTGTTCATGAATGCGCTTGAGCAAAAGGTCATGATCCGAAATGCGCTCCGAGCCCCCACAAATTTCGCCGTAGCCTTCCGGCGCGAGTAAATCCACAGACTTGCATACGTCGGG
>WNGB01000789.1_pt1 | contig 50456 bp, 42 predicted proteins | sample 5400681 | NCBI WGS metagenome assembly WNGB01 (sample SAMN13153367, study PRJNA577476) | soil metagenome | isolation source: 115 cm soil or saprolite under grassland replicate 2 | place: USA:California | collected 2016-06-15
CCCGCCGCTGCCCCCCGCAGGCGAATGACCGGCGGGTGCCCCACCGCCCGCTACCACATCTTGCGGTCAAGCCCCGATCGCGCTCATTTCCGGCAATTCTTGAGCGCGGTGAGTAGCGGGGAAACCCCGCACAAGCCGTCGCGCCGAATCGGCAGGCGGTGCTAGCTGACCACCCTTTCGACCGATTGGACGTCCACCCCGGGAACCCATGGCACAACTTGATTCGGCTGCACGTGTACGAACAGAAGAGTCCAAACCGACGTACCGCATCGCCCCGCACAACATCGAGGCGGAGCAGTCGCTGCTGGGCGCCATCCTGGTCAACAACGAGGCGCTCTACCGCGTCTCCGACTTTCTGGAGCCGGTGCATTTCTTCGAGCCGGTCCATCAGCAGATCTACGAGATCGCCCGCAGCCTGATCCGGACCGGCAAGCTCGCCTCGCCGGTGACGTTGAAGACATTTCTGCCGGCCGACGTCGACATCGCCGGGCTTCCCGTCCCACAGTATCTCGCCCGGCTGGCGGCCGAAGCGACCACGATCATCAATGCGGCCGACTACGGACGCGCGATCTATGACCTCTCGATCCGGCGCGATCTGATCGGGATCGGCGAGGAGATGGTCAACACCGCGTTCGATGCGCCAGTCGATGCGACGCCGGGCGAGCAGATCGAGGAGGCCGAGCGCAAGCTCTACGATCTGGCGGAGGTCGGCCGCTACGGCGGCGGATTCCTGAAATTCGAGACGGCGCTCACCACCGCGCTGGAGATGGCCTCGCACGCCTACCAGCGCGACGGGAAACTGTCGGGACTGGCCACCGGCCTGCGCGATGTCGACAACAAGATGGGTGGATTGCAGAAGTCCGATCTGATCATTCTCGCCGGCCGCCCCGGCATGGGAAAGACCTCGCTCGCGACCAACATCGCCTACAACGTCGCGCGCGCCTGGGTTGGCGACGTGCAGCCGGACGGTCACATCGCAACCGTCAACGGCGGGCGCGTCGGCTTCTTCTCGCTCGAAATGTCGGCCGAGCAGCTCGCCACCCGCATCCTCTCCGAGCAGACCGAAATCTCCTCAAGCCGGATCAGGCGCGGCGAAATCACCCAGACCGATTTTGAGGTCATCAAGGACAAGTCGATCGAAATCCAGCACCTGCCGCTGTTCATCGACGAGACCGGCGGCCTCTCGATCGCGCAGCTCGCGGCGCGCGCCCGCCGCCTCAAGCGGCAGCGCGGCCTCGACCTGCTGGTGATCGACTACATCCAGCTCCTGCAAGGCTCCACGCGCCGCTCTGCGGAAAATCGCGTGCAGGAGATCACCGAAATTACCACCAGTTTGAAGGCGCTCGCCAAGGAGCTCGCGATTCCGATCATCGCGCTCTCGCAGCTCTCGCGCCAGGTCGAGAACCGCGACGACAAGCGCCCGCAGCTCTCCGATCTGCGTGAATCGGGTTCGATCGAGCAGGACGCCGACGTCGTGCTGTTCGTGTTCCGTGAGGAATACTACCTGAGCAACAAGGAGCCGCGGCCTGGCAGCGACGAACACGTCAAGTGGCAGACCGAGATGGAGGCCGCACACGGCAAGGCCGAAGTGATCATCGGCAAGCAGCGCCACGGGCCAACCGGCACGGTGTATCTGCAGTTCGAGGCGTCAGTGACGCGCTTCGATAATCTCGCCGAGGACCAGCAGATGCCCGAGCGCTCGCCCGCGTTCTAGCGGCGTGAGCGTCCTCCCACCGCCGCCCTGGACGACGGTGGCGTGGCCGGTCATAACAGGGCCATGACCCTCCAGGACGCCACGCTCCAGCCCGCCAACCCGACCGCCGCGTCCGACGACGCCGCCGCCGGCGGCGTGCTCACCATCGATCTTGGCGCCATCGAAGCCAACTGGAAGAAGCTCGCCGGCATGACCGTGCCGGTCGAATGTGCCGCGGTGGTCAAGGGCGACGGCTACGGCTGCGGCCTCGAACCGGTGACCACCAGGCTGCACAAGGCCGGCTGCCGCACCTTCTTCGTCGCCGATGTCGGCGAAGGCAAGCGCGTGCGCGCCATCGTGCGCGATGCCGCCATCTACGTGCTCAATGGCGTGCTGCCGAACACCGGGCGGGCGCTCGCCGACGCCCACCTGCGGCCGGTCATCAACAGCCCGACCGAGCTCGCCGAATGGGACACGTTCGTCTCGACCAATGACTGGCGCCATGGCGCGGCGCTCCACATCGACACCGGAATGAACCGCCTCGGCCTCACGGTCGAGGAAGGCGTGGCGATCGCGACGCGCGCCAAGTCGGAGACCCATGGCTTCACGCTGCTGATGAGCCATTTCGCCTGCGCGGATGCGCCCGATCATCCGATGAACGACCAGCAGATCCGGCTGTTCCGCGAGCTGCGCATTCTCTATCGCGGCATCCCCTCCTCGCTCGCCAATTCGTCGGGAATCTTTCTCGGCGGCACGGTGCATTGCGACATGGTGCGCCCCGGCGCCGCGCTCTACGGCGTCAATCCGACGCCCGGCCGCAACAACCCGATGCGCCCGGTGGTCGAGCTCAAGGGCCGCATCATCCAGGTGCGCCACGTCAAGAAGGGCGAGAGCGTCGGCTATAGCGCGACCTTCACGACCACGCGGCCGAGCCGGCTCGCTATCGTGGCGGTCGGCTATGCCGACGGCTATGCGCGCGCGGCCGGCGCCGCCAAGGGCAAGCCTCCCGCCGAAGTCATCGTCTCCGGCAAGCGTTGCCCGCTGGCCGGCCGCATCTCCATGGATCTGATGGCGGTCGATGTGAGCGACCTGCCCGAGGGTAGCGCGCGGCGCGGCGACCTCGCCACGCTGATCGGCGGCGACATCGGCGTCGACGAGCTCGCGGCCGCGACCGGGACGATCGGCTACGAGGTGCTGGCGAGCCTCGGACGGCGCTACCACCGTATCTATCGCGGCTGATCACACGCCGACCGACCGTCCACAAGTGGTAAGGTCAGCCGAATCGGCGGCGCAATCGCAGCCTCAGGGAGCCGTGAGACTTGGCGCGACGCGATCCGAGCTTTGTCTGCCAGAACTGCGGCGCCGCCTATGGCCGCTGGCAGGGCAAGTGCGACGCCTGCGGCGAGTGGAACACGATCGCCGAGGAGAGCGCCGCCACCGCGCGCCCGCAGCAGCCCGGGCGCGCGCCGCGCAAGGGGCGTCCGTTTGCGCTCGAGCCGCTCACCGGCGAGGCGCACGACGCCCCCCGACTCGCCGGCGGCATCCCCGAGTTCGATCGCGTCACCGGTGGCGGCTTCGTGCGTGGCTCGGTGCTCCTGCTCGGCGGTGACCCGGGCATCGGCAAGTCGACGCTGCTGATCCAGGTCGCGGCCACGCTCGCGCGCGCGGGCCACCGCGCCGTCTATATTTCCGGCGAGGAAGCTGTGGCGCAGGTGAGGTTGCGCGCCGAACGGCTTGGACTTGCAGGCGCGGCGGTCGAGCTCGCCGCTGAGACTTCGGTTGAAGACATCGTCGCAACGCTGGGCGAGCGGGGCGCCCCGCGGCTCGTCATCATCGACTCGATCCAGACCATGTGGACCGACATGGTCGAATCCGCGCCCGGCACCGTCACCCAGGTGCGCGGCTCGGCGCAGATGCTGATCCGCTACGCCAAGCGCTCGGGCGCTGCCATCATCCTGGTCGGGCACGTCACCAAGGACGGCCAGATCGCGGGACCGCGCGTGGTCGAGCACATGGTCGACGCGGTGCTGTCGTTCGAAGGCGAAGGCTCGCACCACTTCCGCATCCTGCGCGCGGTCAAGAATAGATTTGGGCCCACCGATGAGATCGGCGTGTTCGAAATGACCGGCGCGGGGCTGCGCGAGGTCGCCAACCCGTCCGAACTCTTTCTGTCCGAGCGCGATCTCGGCGCGCCCGGCACCGCGGTGTTCGCCGGCATCGAGGGCACCCGGCCCCTGCTCGTCGAGATCCAGGCGCTGGTGGCGCCGACCTCGCTCGGCACGCCGCGGCGCGCGGTGGTCGGCTGGGACCAGAGCCGGCTGTCGATGGTGCTCGCGGTGCTCGAGGCGCATTGCGGCGTGCGGCTCTCGGGCCACGACGTCTATCTCAATGTCGCCGGGGGGCTGCGCATCCAGGAACCGGCGGCCGACCTTGCCGCCGCCGCCGCGCTGGTGTCGTCGCTCGCCAATGCGCCGTTGCCGGCCGATGCGGTCTATTTCGGCGAGATTTCGCTCTCGGGCGCGGTACGGCCGGTGGCGCAGGCGCCGGCCCGGCTCAAGGAGGCGAAGAAGCTCGGCTTCGCCCGCGCCATCGTCCCGGAGGCGGCGAGCGCCGACGCCGGCGCCGAGGGCGGTCTCAAGCTCCACAGCGTTGCCATGCTGTCCGCCCTCGTCGCCGACATCGCGGCAAAGGGCACGCGCCCGCAGCGGACGGAGCGCCGCGCCATTGGCGAGAGCTGATCCGCCTCTGCTCTATCGCGGATCGGCCACGCGGCCCTGGAATAGGATCGCGCCGCTCGCGTCGTCGACGATGTAATAGAGGAACGGCCGGTCGACCCGGAACGGCTCCGGGCTCAACGCGGCGCTGCTCATGGTCATCCCGACGGCGGTCGCCGCCGCCGCTTCGGTGCCGTCCTCGTCGACCTCGATGGCAGCACGGTGCGCGATCTGGTCGATCACCAGCCCGCCAGCCGGCCGGCCGGTCATCCCGCTGAAGTCGGCCCGGCTGCGGTCGAACGCCAGGCGCATCCCGGCCTGTTGCAGCGGCGGCACGAGATCGGCCTTGAAGGCGGACTTGAAGCGCGGCAGCGCCAAGGTCACGGACTTGGTCGGCGCCATGCGCAGCGCCGTAAACAGCGTGGGCAGTTCTTCCGCGTCGAGCTTTGCGCTGATCGCGGCCAGCCCATCGACCGCGTCCGGGACCACGACCACCATGCCGATCGCCCGGATGACATAGGGCAGCCGGATGGCGCGGTAGCCGCCGCGCGCCGTCACCGCATAGGCCGCGACCTTGTTCATGGTCGGGACCTGCACCTGCTGCGACAGCGACAGGTTGAAGACCTCGGCTCGCGTGGCCTGTTTGCTGAAGGTGGATGCCCAGTTCGATTTGAAATAGGCCGCGTTGAGAAGGACGGCGACCGCGTCGGGATCGAGCTGATCGATGATCTTGTCGATCTTGCCTTCGGTCTTGCGCTTGACCCAGCTGTTGACCTCGTCGAGGCCGGCGTTGCGGAAGACTTCGGCGGCGTACTTGTCGCCGAGCAGCGCCGCGTAGTCCTTAGACACGAGCCCGCCGTTCTTAGCCAGCATCAGCGCATTGGCGACCAGGAGCTTTGCCGTCGGCGGCAGGATCGCCGGCGTCACGCACTGAGCTCCCTCCCGCCGAGCGGGCGCCGGGCAGGTCCCGTTCGCAAGCACTGGGAATTCGCAGCGGTCGCCCTCGAGGCGCGCCTCCCCGGTGCACCGCGGCGGGTCGGCACTCTTGCCATAGCCATTGAGGATCGCGAGCGCGCCGGCGTTGGCGTCGGCGATCTCGGCGCGGGCGAGCCGGTGCTTGAGCGCGACCGCCATTTCGCGCTCGGTCTCCGACCGTGCCCCGGCGAGCGCCATGGCCATGGCGGCGCCGATCGAATAGGGCGAGAACACGATGTTGCCCGGAGCGGCGGCGAACGTCCGAAACAGCTCTTGGCCGGACGCGTTGTAGGCCGCGACCAGGGCCTCGACCTTGCCGCCGTCCTGCGCCCGCGCCATGCGCGGCAGGCCGGACAGCGCCAGCGCGCCGAACGAGGCAAGGAACGCTCGCCGATGCGTGCCCATGATTCACTCCTGGTGCGTTGCGCCCCCACGGAGTGGCCCGATCTAGTGGCCGAAATTGCATCCAAATGATGTTGGACCGCCAAGGCGACCGCAGGTGTGGCCGCCGCGCCCGTCGCCCAGATTTCAACCCGCAAAACCAACAAAGACCGGTGACGGCGCGGCCGCGTCCGGCTATACCAGCGGGCGACGGCGGGGTGGCCGTCTCCTGCCTCCATGAGGACAAATTGGGCAGGAAAATTAAACAGTTGGGGCGATGATCGGCGGCCCCTTGCGGGCGAACTGCGGTGCAGGTCAGCTAGAGGACCGGCGACCGCCGATTCGCTTTGTCGAGGGGCAACCGCGTGCAGAGGACCAGAACTTCGTCATGCCCATCACGATCCTCGACATCATCCTGCTCGGCGTCATGCTGGTTTCGGCGCTGCTCGCCATGATCCGCGGATTCATGCGCGAAATCCTGTCGATTGCGGCGTGGGTAATCGCCGCCGGCGCCACTCTCTACGCCTACGCCAAGCTGCTGCCCTACGCGAAGTCGTACTTCAACAACGACATCGTCGCGGCCGGTGTGGTGATTGGCGGCACGTTCCTGCTCACGCTGATCATCGTATCGATCATCACCGTGCGCTTCTCCGACATGGTGCTCGACAGCCGGGTTGGCGCGCTCGACCGCACGCTGGGCTTCCTGTTCGGACTCGGCCGCGGCCTGATCATCGTGGTCGTCGCCTTCCTGTTCTTCGCTTGGCTGGTTCCCCCGCGCACCCAGCCGAGCTGGGTCGCCAACGCCAAGTCCAAGGTGGTCCTGCAATCGACCGGCGACTGGCTGATGTCGATGTTGCCGGAAGACCCCGAGAACACCATCTTAAAGAGGCTCAAGCGGCCCAAGCCGGAAGACGGCGAGCCGCAAGACGGACCGCCGGACCAGCGCGGGAGCCTAAACAGTCCCGCGCGTGAGGCGGCCGGATACGGTCAGTCGGACCGGACCGGCATGCAGAGACTGATCCAAGGCAACTCCGCCACGCGGTGAAACAGCCAGGGGCCCAGATGAGCGACATGATCGATGCTCCGAGTGCAGACGGCCTCCTAGACCTCGACGGAGACCGTCTGCGCGAAGAGTGCGGCGTCTTCGGCATCTTCAACCATCCCGACGCCGCCGCGATTACGGCACTCGGTCTGCACGCGCTCCAGCACCGCGGCCAGGAGGCGGCCGGCATCGTCTCCTTCGACGGCAAGCGGTTCCACTCCGAGCGCCGCATGGGCCTCGTCGGGGAAAGCTTCTCCCGCCGCGAGGTGATTGACCGCCTGCCCGGCACGTCGGCGATCGGCCACGTCCGCTATTCGACCACCGGCGAGACCATCCTGCGCAATGTCCAGCCGCTGTTCGCCGAGCTCGACGGCGGCGGCTTCGCGATCGGCCACAACGGCAACCTGACCAACGGGCTCACGCTGCGCCGCCAGCTGGTGCACGACGGCGCCCTGATGCAGTCGACCAGCGACACCGAGGTGATCCTGCATCTGGTGGCGCGGGCGCGGCGCAACCGCTTCATCGACCGCTTCGTCGAGGGCCTGCGCGCGCTCGAAGGCGCCTATGCCTTCGTCGGCCTCACCAACAAGAAGCTGATCGGCGCCCGCGACCCGCTCGGCATCCGGCCGCTGGTCATCGGCCGGCTTGACGGCTGCCCGATCCTGGCGTCGGAGACTTGCGCGCTCGACATCATTGGCGCCAAATACGTGCGCGACGTCGAGAACGGCGAAGTCGTCGTGTTCGACGAGGACGACATGCATTCGCACAAGCCGTTCCCGCCGATGCAGGCGCGGCCGTGCATCTTCGAATACATCTATTTCGCGCGGCCGGATTCGATCGTGGGCGGCCGCCATGTCTACGATGTGCGCAAGACCATGGGCGCGCAGCTTGCGCTCGAGGCGCCCGCCACCGCCGACGTGGTCATTCCGGTGCCGGACTCCGGCGTGCCGGCGGCGATCGGCTACGCCCAGCAATCGGGCATCCCCTACGAGCTCGGCATCATCCGCAACCACTATGTGGGCCGCACCTTCATCCAGCCGACCCAGTCGATCCGCGAGATCGGCGTGCGGATGAAGCATTCGGCCAACCGGACGGTCGTTGCCGGCAAGCGCATCGTTCTGCTCGACGATTCGCTGGTGCGCGGCACTACCTCGGTCAAGATCGTGGCGATGATGCGCGAGGCGGGCGCGCGCGAAGTGCACATGCGGATCGCGAGCCCGCCGATCACCCATTCCGACTACTACGGGATCGACACGCCCGAGCGCGACAAACTCCTGGCCGCCACCCACGACCTCGAAAGCATGCGCCAGTTCATCGGCGCCGACTCGCTGAACTTCCTGTCGGTCGAGGGCATCTACCGCGCCATGGGCTATGAGAAGCGCGACTCGGTGCGGCCGCAGTTCACCGACCATTGCTTCACCGGCGACTATCCGACCGGGCTGACCGACCAGTCGGCGCAGGACCACGCGCCGCGCCAGCTTTCGCTGCTGGCGGAAGCGAGCTGACAAGCTCCCGATAGTGTCATTCCGGAAGCCCGCGAAGCGGGCTATCCGGAATCCATAACGCCAATCGCGGTTTCTCAAGTATCCTGGCGATGGATTCCGGGTTCGCTGCTGCGCAGCGCCCCGGAATGACAGAAAGAGAGATCATGTCCTCTCCCCTCGCCAACAAGATCGCGCTCGTCACCGGCGCCTCGCGCGGGATCGGCTATGCGACTTCGCTCGCGCTCGCCCGCGCGGGTGCGCACGTGGTCGCGGTCGCGCGCACGGTCGGAGGCCTGGAAGAGCTCGACGACGCGATCCGTGCCGCCGGCGGCTCGGCGACGCTGGTCCCGCTCGACCTCAAGGACTACGAAGGCATCGCCCGCCTGGGCGCCGCGCTCAACGAACGCTACCACCGGCTCGACATCCTCGTCGGCAACGCCGGCATTCTCGGACCGTTGTCGCCGCTCGGGCACGTGCCACCAAACGAGTGGGACGACGTCATCGCCGTCAATGTGACCGCCAACTGGCACCTCATCCGTTCGATGGACACGCTGCTGCGCCTGTCGGAATCCGGCCGCGTGGTGTTCCTCACCTCCGGCGTCGGTGCGAGTCCGCGCGCCTACTGGGGCCCCTACGCGATCTCGAAGGCAGCGCTCGACACGCTGGCGCGCACCTACGCGGCCGAGACGGTCACGACCAATGTCCGCGTCAACCTGTTCAGCCCGGGCCCCACCCGCACGCGCATGCGCGCCGCCGCCATGCCGGGCGAAGACCCGATGTCGCTCAAGGCCGCAGATGCGGTGGCGGAGAAGATCGTCGAACTGTGCCTGCCCGAGTTTCAGGAGACCGGCAAGATCTACGACTACCGGTCGGGCCGGCTGCTCGTCCCCCAGCCGCCAGCGTAGACCATTGCGCTGACCTCTCGGCGTCATGCCCGCGCTTGTCGCGGGCATCCACGTCTTGGTGCAAGCAAGACGCGGATGGCCGGGACAAGGCCCGGCCATGACGTGGATGGAACGAATGCCAACTACTTCCAATTCAGGAATTCGAGCAGCGCGTCGCCCATGACCCACTTGCGGTCGGCGTCCGACAGGAACGTCAGTTCCTCGATGAAGTGGTCCACATAGAGGCGGTAGGGATACTTGCCGCGCTGATGCGTCAGGTCCGTCCCCCAGAAGCATCGACGCGGGCCAAAGGCGTCGACCAGCCGGCGCACGTGCTCCGTCATATCCCGGAACGGATAAGGCTCGTCCGAAAACCCGGGGATCGCTGAGAGCTTGACCCCAACGTTCGGATGCTTCGCGAACGGCGCGATCAGCGCGATGCGTTCGCGAACGCGCTTGTACTCCGGCCCGCGCGTCGCCAGCCCCATGTGATCGATGATCAACCGCAGCCCTGGATGGGCCTGTGCAATCTTTCCGATCGCTTCCGGCGCATCCGGCGCGAACAGCATGATCGGCACTCCGGCCGCTTCGGCGGCGGGCCAGAACCAGTCGACCGTGCCGTCGAGGATCCAGCGCGTCTTCTCGTGGTTGAACGCGAGGCGGACCCCGAGCATGCCGGGCTGGCGCTTCCAGGTCGGCAGCAACGCCTTCGAGTCCGGCCGTTCCACCGGGAAGCGGCCCATGATGGCGAAGCGATCCGGATATCGTTTCGTCGCCTCGAGCGCGTGATCGTTGTCGTCGCCCGGCCAGGTCGGCGGCACGATGATGGCGCGATCGACGCCGGCCTCGTCCATCATCGGCACGAATTTCTGCCAGGTCAGCGGCTCGGGCAGGTGCGCGCGCTGCTTGCCGCCCGGGATCCACGGCCGTTCGGGCGTTTCCGGTCCCCAGAGATGGATTTGCGAATCGACGATCATGGGCTCCTCACTCGTCATTCACGCTGGGTCGTGCGCGCCGCGACCGCGAGCGCCGCGGCGAGCAGCAGCGCCGCCAGCAGATACGCCGCACCCGGCTGATGCCAGGCCACCCCCGTGCCGATCGAGACTGCGAAGACCTGGATGAACAGGCCGGGACCGAGCAGATTGGCGATCCCTATCAGGCTTGCATTGGCGCCCTGCAACTGGCCCTGCTCGGTCGCCCCGACGCGACGGCTCAAGCGCTCCGCCGTTTCCGTTTCGCATAAGGATTCTTTTTCTCGCGCAGCGTCAACCGGATCGGGGTCCCCGGCAGGTCGAAGGTTTCACGCAGCTCATTGACGAGATAGCGCCGATAGGCTTCCGGCACCGCATCGGCGCGGCTGCAGAACAGCACGAAGCTCGGCGGCCGGCTCTTGGGCTGGGTCACATAGTCGAGCCGGATGCGCCGCCCGGAGACCGCGGGTGGCGGATGCGCGGAGGTCACGTCGGCGAGCCAGCGGTTCAGCGCGCTTGTCGGCGCGCGCTTGTTCCAGACCGCGTGCGCCTCGACGACGGCCGCCATCAGCCGGTCGAGGCCCGCGCCGGTGAGCCCGGAGGTGCCAACCACCGGCACGCCCGTGACCTGCGGCAGCCAATGGTCGGTCTCCTCGCGCAGCTTCTTGATCGCGCCCGGGCGGGACTCGGCCAAGTCCCACTTGTTCATGCCGATGACGACCGCGCGGCCTTCGCGCTCGACCAGATCGACGATGCGCAGGTCCTGCTCCTCGAACGGTGCTTGTACGTCCATCAGCACAACCACCACCTCGGCGAAGCGCACCGCATTGAGGGTATCTGAGACGGACAATTTCTCGAGCTTCTCTTCGATCTTGGCACGCTTGCGCAGGCCTGCGGTGTCATGGACGCGGAAGCGGCGGCCGCGCCAGTCGAGATCGACCGCGATCGTGTCGCGGGTGATGCCGGCTTCCGGTCCCGTGAGGAGCCGCTCCTCGCCGAGCAGCCGGTTGACCAGGGTCGACTTGCCGCTGTTGGGCCGTCCGATCACGGCGACATTGATCGGCCGCGCGGCGTCGCTCACCTCGTCACCGGCAGGCGTTGCCGTCTGCTCAGGCAAGGCGCTGCGCAGCGCATCGTAGAGATCGGCGAGCCCTTCCCCGTGCTCGGCCGAAATCGCGACGGGTTCACCGAGACCGAGCGCATAGGCTTCAAGCACGCCGGCCTTTGCGGCGCGGCCTTCGCTCTTGTTGGCGACCACGATCGACGGCTTGCCCGATCGACGGACGACATCCGCGAAGGCTTCATCAACCGGCGTCGGGCCGGCGCGCGCGTCCATGAGGAAGAACACCGCGTCGGCCGCGGCGAGCGCAGCCTCGGTCTGCGCCTGCATACGTCCCGTGAGGCTTTCGGGCGCGGCGGTCTCGAGGCCAGCGGTATCGATCACCGTGAAGGCGAGATCGCCGAGCCGCGCGGCGCCTTCGCGGCGGTCGCGGGTAACGCCGGGAAGGTCATCGACCAGCGCCAGGCGCCTGCCGACCAGCCGATTGAACAGCGTGGACTTGCCGACGTTCGGCCGTCCGACGATGGCGACCGTGAAGCTCATGACGAGGCGCCGGCGCGTTGCGGGAGGCCGCTCTATGCCGCGGCCGGGCGCCGAACGCAAATCAGCGCACGGGCGGGGGATCAGGCCACTGCACCGCGCCCGGCGATCCGCTGGGCTGCGGCTGCTGCGGCGGCGGCGGGTCCGGCCACGGCGAGGCGGCGCCCTGTTGCTGCTGCGGTTGCTGCGCAGCCGGCGCCCGGCGGACCGTCACCGAAGTCGGCGGCTGCTCTGCTGTAGCCTGCTGCGGCTTCGGCTTCGCTTTGGGCTTCGGCTTGGCCTTTTCGCGCGGCGCCGGGCTGAATTCGTCGGGCGGCGTAGCAGCAGCTTGCCTGGGCGCAGCCTGCCTGGGCGTCCCGGCGGCCTGCCGCGCTGGCGGCGGAGCACCCTGCGGATCGCCGGCATTGGCGACATCAGGCGGGGGCTGATCGCCCTTGACCAAGTCGGACGGAATGCCCTGCGCCACGCCCGGTACGCCTTCTGGGAACACCGGCTTGCGGTCGCCCGGCAGCTTCTTCTTGGTGTTGAAGAAATCGCCGGCAAACAGCTCGGTCGGGTCGAGCGCGTCGCCGATGCTGCCGCAGCCGCCGAGCGGCAGCGCGAGCACCGATGCGATGAGGACGATGCGCGCAAATCTGGTCATCACTGCGTCTCTCAGCTGCCGCTGCCGGCCGCGCCGAGCGCGATCAGCATTTCGATGCGGGCCCGGGTCGCGGGTGGTGTCTGGATGTCGGCGGCGATCATGTCGAACCAGCGCTTGGCCGCGGTCATGTCGCCGGAGCGCCACGCTGCGACTGCCAACAGTTCGCGGGCCGTGAAGCGATAGGGACGGCCCTGCGTCGCCAGCGGCTCAAGCCGTGACCGCGCCTCGGTGAAGGAGCCCTCGTCGATCAGGAGCGAGCCGGCCCGCACGGCGGCGAGGTCCTGCAGCGCCTGGCTGACTGAACGGTCGTCGGCGATCTTCTCATAGGCCGGGATCGCCGACTTCGGCTCGCGCTGCGCGAGCTCGGCGGCCTGGCGCACGCGCGCGAGAGCGCGGTAGCTGGCGGGACCTTCGGCGATGATCTTGGCGAAGGCGGCTTCGGCCTCGGCGTGCTTGCCCTCGTCGCTCAGGGTCTGCGCCGCCTCGAAGGCGGCTCCGGTCTCAGCCGCCAGCTTGATCTGCCAATACTCGTAGCCGCGCCAGCCGCCGACCGCGGCCAGGATCAGGAACACGCCGACGAAGACGAGATTCTGGTAGCGATCCCACAGCTTCTTGAGCTGTTCGCGCCGTACTTCCTCATCGACTTCCCGGAAGATGTCAGCCACGAAGGAGTTCCCCGGAATTCCCGCCTGTGCCCGCCCCGACGCCGATCGACCCCTCGACCGGAACGTGCCCGATAACCTAACGATGTGGCGGGGGCAAGGCAAAAGGCCCCTTTAACCATCGTTAAGAACTCAAAATAGTTGTTTATTTCCGGGCCTTTGGCCGCATCGGGTAGACGTGGTCGGGTCCCGGGAAGGCGCGCGAGCGCACCTCCTTGGCATAGCTCGCGATCGCCGCCTCGATCCCCGGCCCCAGATCGCCATAGCGCTTGACGAATTTCGGCACCCGCGGCGACAGGCCGAGCATGTCCTCGAGGACGAGAATCTGGCCGTCGCAGGCCGGGCTCGCCCCGATGCCGATGGTCGGGATCGGAACCTGCTCGCTGATGCGACGCCCGAGCGGCTCGGCGACCGCTTCGATCACCACCGCAAAGGCACCGGCGTCGGCGACCGCCATCGCGTCAGCCTCGATCGGCTCCCAGTCGGCCTCGTCACGCCCCTGCGCCCGAAATGAGCCGATCGTGTTGATCGACTGCGGCGTCAGCCCGACGTGGCCCATCACCGGGACTCCGCGCTCGACCAGGAACGCGATGGTATCGGCCATCCGGCGGCCGCCCTCGAGCTTGATCGCGCCGCAATGGGTTTCCTTGAGCACGCGCGCGCACGACGCGAAGGCCTGCTCCTTCGACTGCTCGTAGGAACCGAACGGCATGTCGACCACCACCAGCGCGCGCCTGGAGCCGCGCATCACGGCGTGGCCCTGCAGGATCATCATCTCGAGTGTTACAGGAACAGTGGTCTCGAGCCCGTGCATCACCATGCCGAGCGAATCCCCGACCAGGATGATGTCGCAATAGCGGTCGACCAGCCGCGCGGTATGGGCGTGATAGGAGGTCAGGCACACGATCGGTTCGCCGCCCTTGCGGGCGCGGATATCGGGCGCGGTCAGCCGCTTGATTTCTTCTTGTGCGGACATGGGTCAACTCCCGAACACAGTCCTGCCGATGACCAACGGATGAAACCAAAAGCCGAGCGCGAAATAAACCGCCGTGCCGGCGACCACTGCGATGAAGTCGTTCCGAAATCCGCCGGAGGGGATCGCCGGCGCGCCAGGGTCGCCGCGACGCTTGAGCGCGATGCGATCATACACCGCCCAAGCAAGCAACGATCCGAACAGGATGATCGAGCCGAGGTCGCCATTGGCGATGAGGTGCGCCAGCGCCCACAGCTTCACGCCGACCAGCATTGGGTGCTTGAGCACGCGCCTGATCTCGCCGGGAATGTAGGCGGCCAGGATGCAGATGATCGCGGGCCAGACCAGCGCGTCGGTGACATGCCGGGTCCAGCGCGGCGGATACCAGATGTCGATCCATTCGCCCGCGCGGTAACGCGCAAAGCCGTAGCCGATCAGGATGATGCCGACGAGTGCAACGAGCGCGAATAGTCCCTTGTAGGGGCCTTCGCCGAGGCGCGCGATCAGCGCGGCGCGTTGCGCGCGCAGCGTGACAAGGACGTGGCTGCCGATAAAGACGGCGAGCCCGAGGATCATGATCGCGAGGCCCATGTGGGCCTGTTTAGCACATCCTCCGATCGTGACTACGGCCGTGCGCTGGCGACGCTTACCGGCGCTAGCGGACCCAATGCGCCCGCGTTATCGTCGCGACGCAATCGGAGAGAACCATGACCAATCGGCGCGGGTGGGCCGTCACCAGCATTGCCGTCCTTGCGCTGGGCTGCACCTCCCTGCCCGCTGTCGCCGACGACGAGTTTTTCGCCGGCAAGCGCATCCAGATGGTGATCGGTTGGGAAGTCGGCGGCGGCTACGACATCTATGCGCGCCTCCTCGCCCGCCACATCGGCAAGCATATTCCCGGCAATCCGACGATCGTGCCGCAGAACATGCCGGGCGCCGGCAGCCGGCTGGCGGCGAACTGGCTCTACAACATCGCGCCCAAGGACGGCACTGCGATTGCGACCATCGGCCAGGGCACGCCGCTCGACCAGGCGATGAACGAGCCGTCGGTGCGCTACGACGCCGGCAAGCTCAACTGGATCGGCAATCCGATCATGGACAACCTGGTGACCGCGGTGACGCAGCGCTCCGGCGTCGAGACCCTCGACGATCTCAAGGCCAAGGGCGGCCTGTTCTGCGGCGACGTCGGCGCCGGGCCGACCTCGACCTTCCCCGAAATCCTCAATCAGCTGCTCGGCACCAAGAACAAGATCATTCCGGGCTTCCCGGGCGTGAATTCGGTGCACTTGGCGATGGAGCGCGGCGAGGTCGACTGCATCGGCGGCACCACCTGGTCGTCGATGAAGGCGACGCGCGGCCAGAAGTTGCGCAGCCGGGAGCTCGGCATCCTGTTGCAATGGGGCACGCTGAAGGACCCCGAGATTTCCGAGTACATGCGGCGCGAGATTCCGCTGATCCTCGATATTGCGCAGAACGACCTCGATCGCCGGGCGCTGAGCTTCATCGTGGCGAGCGCCACCATCGGCCGGCCGTTCGCGGCACCACCGACCGTGCCGTACGATCGCGTGCGCGCGCTGCGCCAGGCCTTCGATGCGACCATGAAGGACGCGGAATTCCTGGCCGAGGCCGCCAAGGCGAGCATGGACGTCAAGCCGATGTCCGGTGAGGCCTTGCAGCAGCTCGCGACCGAGGTCGCGCAGGCGCCGGCGGAAGGACTTACCCGCGCCAGGGAGCTGATCGGACGCGGCGGGAAGTGACACGTCACACCACCGGCGAATGGCCGCCGTCGACGTTGATAGCGGTGCCGCTGATATAGGACGCGGCGTCCGACACCAGGAAACAGGCGAGGTTCGCGAACTCCTCGGCCTTGCCGATGCGCCGCAGCGGAATGTCCTTGGTGCGCCCGGCGATATATTGCTCCAGCGGGATGCCTGACTTGGCGGCGCGCTGCACGTGCTGGTCGGCCTCGATGAACCCGACCAGCATCGCATTGACCAGCACGTTGTGCGGCCCGCCCTCGTGCGCGAGCACCTTGGTCAGGGCGAGGCCCGCCGCGCGCGAGATCGTGGTCGGCGCGCTGCCGGCGCGCGGCGCCTTGGAGCCGATGTTCAGCACGTTGATGACGCGACCCCAGCGCCGCTCCTTCATCTGCGGCCAGGCCAGCCGGGTGAGCCGGATGGCCGCGAACAGCTTCTGATCGAGATCCTCGCGCCAGACCTCGTCGGCGATCTCCTCGAACGCGCCGTTGCGCGAGGTGCCGGCATTGTTGACGACGATGTCGACCTTGCCGAACGCGCGCATCGCCTCGTCGTAGATGGTGCCGATGCCGACGGCCGTCCCGACGTCGCCCTGTATCCCCGCGACGCGGCCCTTGGCGCCAGCGCCGATCGACTTGACTGCGGCGTCGAGCGCCTCGCGCCCGCGCGCCGCGATGAGGACGTCGGCACCCGAAGCGGCGAAACGGGTCGCGATCCCAAAGCCCAGGCCTTTGCTGCCGCCGGTGACAATGGCGGATCGGCCGGTCAGATCGATGTTCATGGAGATCGCTCCGAATGATGCGCGCTAGTGCAGCGCCTTTTCATAGGTCTCGGGCTTGAAACCGACGATGATCTTTCCGCCGACATCGAGCACCGGCCGCTTGATCATCGACGGCTGATCGAGCATCAGCGCGATCGCCTTCTTCTCCGTGACCGCGTCCCTGTCCTTGTCGGGCAGCTTGCGGAACGTGGTGCCGGCGCGGTTGAGCAGCGTCTCCCAGCCCACTAATTTCGCCCAGCCTTCGAGCCGGCCGCGCTCGATCCCCGCCGCCTTGTAGTCGTGGAACGCATAGGCGATGCCGTGCTGCTCGAGCCAAGCGCGCGCCTTCTTCATGGTGTCGCAGGTCTTGATGCCGTAGATCGTGATGGTCTGACTTGATTTGGCCATCTCACCCACCCTCACCCCTGCGCACATCCGCCATTCAACGTGCTTCCATTTGTTATCATTGTCTGATATCCTATTTCAATGCCACGTCGTGATCTGGGTCTTGACCGCCTGCTCGATCTTGACGGCTTCTTTGCTGAGTCAAGATCGAGGCGAAGGAAGTGCCTGCGGACGCGGCGCGGCCGCACGGTGTCGCCTACACCCTGACCTTGCACGACCCGAATGGGCACCGCGTGTTCGGCATCGATAACGCCCATGTCGTACGGTCCACGCGCGGGCCCGCGGGCCGCTCGCGAAGCGGGCAGGACCATCTGCATCGTGGCGACACGATGCGGCCGTACCACTATCGGGACGCAGATACGTTGATCGACGATTTCTGGCGTGAGTTCTTGGCAACCGTGCAGTGAAAAGGAAACCAGCGAATGAAAACGAAGGTCCTCAAGGTCGCCATCGCGCCGCGCGAAACGATCATGCGCTACACGCGCGACATCGTGGCCGGGCGCCGCCGCCGCACGGCCGACGATCCGGATATCTGGTTCACCTCGCTCGAAAGCTTCGCGAAGGTGCTGTCGGATAAGAACCGTGCCTTGCTGGCGCTGATTGCCGAACGGGAGCCGCCGTCCATCGACGCACTCGCGGCGGCAAGCGGCCGAGCCAAGAGCAATCTCTCGCGTACATTGCGGACGATGGAGCAGTATGGATTGGTCATGTTCAAGAAGGGCGAGGGCCGCAAATTGCGGCCGGTGGTGACGTTCGGTCGGGTGGAACTGAGCCTGAAAGTCGCGGCGTGAGCTCACTTCCCCCATACGATCGAGACGCATTCCCCCTCACTCCCACTCGATCGTGCCCGGCGGCTTCGAGGTCACGTCGTAAACCACGCGGTTGACGCCCTTGACCTCGTTGACGATGCGGGTCGCCACGTGGCCGATGAAGCCCATGTCGAAGGGATAGAAGTCGGCGGTCATGCCGTCGGTCGAGGTCACGGCGCGCAGGCCCACAACGTAGTCGTAGGTGCGGAAGTCGCCCATCACGCCGACCGTGCGCACCGGCAGCAGCACCGCGAACGCCTGCCAGATTTCGTCATAGAGGCCGGCGCGCCGGATCTCCTCGATATAGACGGCGTCGGCGCGGCGCAGGATCTCAAGCTTGTCGCGGGTGATCTCGCCCGGGCAGCGGATGGCGAGGCCCGGCCCCGGGAACGGGTGGCGGCCGACGAACTTCTCCGGCAGGCCGAGCTCGCGGCCGAGCGCGCGCACCTCGTCCTTGAACAGCTCGCGCAGCGGCTCGACCAGCTTCATGTTCATCCGCTCAGGGAGCCCCCCGACGTTGTGATGCGACTTGATGGTGACCGACGGCCCGCCGGTGAACGACACGCTCTCGATCACGTCGGGATAGAGCGTGCCCTGCGCCAGAAACTCGGCGCCGCCGAGCTTTTTCGCTTCCGCCTCGAACACATCGATGAACAGCTTGCCGATGGTCTTGCGCTTGAGCTCGGGGTCGGTGATGCCTTCGAGTTTGCCGAGGAAAAGCCCTTCCGCTTCAACATGCACGAGCGGGATGTTGTAGCTGTCGTGGAACAGCGTCACGACCTCCTTCGCCTCGCCCAGCCGCAACAGGCCGTGGTCGGCGAACACACAGGTGAGCTGGTTGCCGATCGCCTCGTGGATCAGCACCGCGGCCACCGCGGAATCGACCCCGCCGGAGAGGCCGCAGATCACCCGGCCCTCGCCGACCTGGCGCCTGATCTTGTCGATCGCCTCGTCCTTGAAGGCGCGCATGGTCCAGTCGCCGGTGAGGCCAGCGATCTTGCGGATGAAGTTGCGGATCAGCGCCGCGCCATGCGGCGTGTGGATCACTTCCAGGTGGAACTGCGCCGCATAGAACTTGCGCCGCTCATCGGCGATGACGGCGATCGGCGCGTTCGGCGCGGAGGCGACGGCGCGGAAGCCCGGCGGGAGCACGGTCACCCGGTCGCCGTGGCTCATCCACACCGGATATTTCTGGCCCTTCTGCCACACGCCGTCGAACAGCGCGCTGTCCTCGGTCACTTCCACCTCGGCGCGGCCGAACTCGCGATGGTGTCCGCCCTCGACCTTGCCGCCGAGCTGCTCGGCCATCGCCTGCTCGCCGTAGCAGATGCCGAGCACCGGGACGCCGGCCTCGTAGATCGCCATCGGGGCGAGCGGGGCGTCCTTTTCGTGCACCGAGGCGGGGCCGCCGGACAGGATCACGGCCTTGGGCTTCATCTCCCGGAAGGCGTCCTCCGCCTTCTGGAACGGCACGATCTCGCAATAGACCTTCTCCTCGCGCACGCGCCGGGCGATGAGCTGCGTCACCTGCGAGCCGAAATCGACGATGAGGATTTTGTCGTGCATACCGAGTCCGGCCGGACGGGCGCGAACCAGGAATCGACGGCCGTTCGGAAACGCTATGTGGCGGGCTGGCCCGGCCGGGTCAAGGCCGCGAAACCGGCCTGTGTACGGCGCGCGTTTCGTGCCCCGCCGCGACGATCGTGGCCGCGTTCGTGCGATTGACCCGCCCCACCGGCCGCGCGCACCTCGGCCGCCTGAGTTACGCGCTGCGGGTGAGGACCGCGACATAGAACCCGTCCGTGTCGGTCCGCCGCGGCGTCATCAGCAGGCCTTCGTCAGAGATCAGCACGGCGCGGCGAAACAGGAAGGCGCGCTCACCGAGCGCGTTCGCGACGTCGGCCGGCGGCACGGGCGCAAACGTCGGATGGCGGGCCACAAAGGCGCGCACCTGATCGCCGTTCTCCTCCGCCAGCACCGAACAGGTGACATAGGCGATGCGCCCGCCGGGCTTCACCAGCGGCGCGGCAGCGTCGAGCGCCGCCGCCTGAACCCTGCAGCGCATCTCGAGCGCGCCCGGCCGCACCCGCCACTTGGCGTCGGGATTGCGCCGCCAGGCGCCGGTGCCGGTGCAGGGCGCATCGATCAGGACAAGGTCGGCACGGCCCGCGAGGCCGTCGAGGGCAGGCCCCGGCCCCGTCGGCGTGTGCACCTGGATGTTGTGCACGTCGGCGCGCGCGATGCGGGCATGGATCGGCGCGAGCCGGCGCTTGTCGCTGTCGGTCGCATGGATCTGGCCGCGGCCTTCCATCGCCGCCGCCAGCGCGAGCGTCTTGCCGCCGGCGCCGGCGCAGAGGTCGACGACCTGCTCGCCCGGTTTGGCGCCGGCGCAGAGCGCGGCGACTTGGGAGCCTTCGTCCTGCACCTCGATCTGGCCCTTGATGAAGGCCGGCTCGGCGTGGATCGCGGGGTTCTTGGCGTCGGGCGCGAGCACGAGGCGCAGGCCCCAGGGCGACCAGCGCGTCGGCGTTGGAGCTAGGTGAGACAGCGCCTGCGCCGCCGTGTCGCGATCGCCCTTGAGCGTGTTCACCCGCAGATCGAGCGGCGCGCGGCTCGCAAGCGCGGCACCCTCGGCGGCGCGCTCGTCGTCGAAGGCGCGGGTGAGATGCGGATCGAGCCATTCCGGGTAGTCGCCGGCGACCCAAGGTGGCGCGCCGTCGAGGCTCGCGGATTCGAGCCGCGCGCGCTCGGCTTCGCGCAACGCACCCGGCGCATGGCGGCCGTCCTCAGCGAGCCTGGCGATCGCCGGTACGTCGAGCTTGCGTTCGAGGGCGAGCATGCCGAACACGACCGCGCGCGGCGTTGCATCGTCCATCACGAAGGCGGCGGAGGATTTGCGCCGCAGCGCGTCGTAGGCGACGCCAGCGATCGCGGCGCGGTCGCCGGAGCCGGCGAAGCGGTGCGCGAGGCCCCAGTCCTTGAGCGCATCGGCGGCCGGACGGCGGCGCGCCTCGATGTCGGCAAGCACTTCGATCGCAGCGGCAAGGCGGGCACCCGGGGTCATGGCGCTCAGGTGCGCCGTTGTTGCCGCAATGGCAAGTGAATGTCGTGCACGTTTCTCTCCTGTTGCCCGCATCTCTCTCCGTTCGTCCCCGCACAAGCGGAGACTCAGGAGCCAATCGCACCGGCCTCTCGATTCCTGGGTTCCCGCGTGCGCGGGGACGAACGGAGAAAAACTGCGCGAACCGCAACCTGCATGCTGTTCGCTTGGCTGAGAGAGTGCATAGCCAACGCTATGCTGGCCCCTGTTGCTTTGCTTGGGCGCGGGGGTTCGCCCGTCTTCCTCTCTTTTCGCTGCCCCCCAATGGAGGGGGGATGGCGCGCCGAGCAGGCGCTCCCGATTACTCGGGCGGTGCCGGATTGGTTACCGGCTTAAGACGCACATCGTCGCCGATGTGCGCCGCGCCTCTCGGCGCGCCATACGCGGCATCGCCGGCAATTTGCCTTCTACGGGTCTCGGACCGCAGGGCGTCCTGGTAGTGCGCCCACCCGGTTTTGCTCCGAGAGCCGCCCCGGGACGCGATTGCGAGTCACGCCCGGAGGTGCCGCATCTTGTCCCATCTTTGCGAGCGCCTGCGCAGACGCCCCTCCGTTTAGACAGGACAATGGGACTCTAGGCCGGCACCGCGCACCGATTCCTCTGAAGATGTGCACACCCCCTACAACTAACGGGTTGTATCATGTGAAAGCTTCTCGTTAGCTATTGACCATCAATCCTCCCCCCTCTAAAGCGGTTGATCAACAGAAAGAAATGAGAATCAGCGAAAACGATGAAACGCAAGATCCTCATCATGGGCTTGCCGGGCGCCGGCAAGACTACTTTGTCCAACGCGCTGGCTCCACGTCTGAACGCCGTCCATTTCAATGCCGACGCCGTACGCGCCAACGTCAACAAGGACCTCGGCTTCTCCGAGGCCGACCGGGTCGAGCATGCCCGCCGCATGGGCTGGCTGTGCGATCAGGTGGTCAATGTCGGCTGTTTTGCGATCGCCGATTTCATCTGCCCCACGCCCGCAACCCGAGCGGCGTTCACGGCCGGCGGTTCGGCCTTCGTCATCTGGATCGATCGCATCCGGTCCGGAGCATTCCAAGACACCAACCAGATGTTTGTTCCGCCGGAACATGTCGATGTTCATGTCACGCCTGAAGGCTCCCCCGAGTACTGGGCCGAGCAGGCGATCCATCTGCTGCGCCCGGTGTTCGATCCCAAGAAGCCGACTGCGCTCTTCGTCGGCCGCTACCAGCCCTTCCACGATGGTCACAAGGCGCTGATCGTCGAGGGGATGAAGCGGGTGGGCCAGGCGTGCATCGCGGTGCGCGACACCCAGGGCGTCGACGGCAAGAATCCATTCGCGTTCGAATACGTCCGAGCCCGGATCGAACACGGCTTGCGCGAGTTCGAAGGGCGATTTGTCGTCATGCCGCTGCCGAACATCACCGACATCTTCTATGGCCGCGATGTCGGCTACCGCATCGAGCGGATTGATCTCGATGGTGCAATCGAGCGAGTTTCGGCAACCGACTTGCGGCGAAGAATTGCCCGCTCGGCCTAGCTGTGAACGCTCGATGCATCCGCCTCGTGCTCGGCTAAACCCGAACGTGTCGAATTCGGCAGCACGGAAGTGCAGATGATTTGGCGGACCAAACTCAAATCGGCCATCGGAAGCTTGGAAGCGCGCCTGCAGAAGCAGGAACTGGAGACCAGCAGAATCTCCGAGCTCTTGCAGCAGCGAGAGCAAACGCTGGGCGAGATCTCGGGACTTCTGCAGCAGCGCGAGCATGAGCTGCGCGAAATTTCGGGACGTCTGCAGCAGCGCGAGCGGGAGCTGAGCAGCACCATCGAGCGCTACGAGGAACTCGGGGCGCACGTCAACTTTCTGCACAATCCGGAAAGCACGAGGGGCGCCCAACAGCTCGCCGGATTCTTGCTCAGCCGCAACCGCCCGCTGCCCGACGATTTCCAGGAACGCGCGCTGCGCCTGCAGTTGCGCCAGGCACCATACGATCTGAACTTGACCTACAGTCTGGTGGCGCTGCTGCACCGAACTGGGATGCCGCCGCTACCCGATCCCAAATTCGTGACGCACGATGCGCTGCCGTCCGACATGCCGGACATCGAAACCCTCATACAGTCCGGCCACGATCAAACCGCTCGCACGGGCGACGTGTTCCGTCTCTATGCGGCACTGTGGCAGGCCTGCGTTCGTTTTCCCGGAAGCCCGCGGGGATGGGCAGAATTTGCGCGCAGTTTTGCAGACCGCGGCGAATGGGAGCATTGCCTGATCGCCGCACGGCACGTGCTTGCCGCGGACATGACGCCTGATGTCGCAACCGGCACCGCGATGCTGCGTGCCCTGAGCACCTTGGGCGAGGAGGGTCGGCTGGCAGACCTGCCCTGGCAGAATTGGGTTTTGGCCCTGCCTTCTGACCTGCATGCTCATCCCGATCTGGCGAACCTGCTGCTGGCAGCGCGCGAGACGGATCGGGCAGCGGCTCTGGTGTCAAAGTTCACCGCACAATGGCCGGAAAAGGTCGAAACCTGGATCGTCGCCGCCAGCATTGCGCATGAACAGGAAAACATCGCCGCCGCCTATGAACTCTTGCTCCGCGCCTTCGAGTTGGATTTTCCGCGAGCGCTTCATTCGGTCGTTCGCACGTTTACGGGCCGCCTGGACATCGTCCGGCAGCTCGGAAAGCTGGACGAGTTCATCGAACGAATGACCAAGTTGGCGCGCAAGCACAAAGACGCTCACATCATTCCTGCCCACCCATCGCCGGAATCCTTTCAGGATGCCCATTCCCGGCGCCGCCGAGCGCTGGAACGCGGGCTTCCGCCCGCGCTTATGGTCACAATGGGCAAGAGCGCGAGCGTTTCCATCGGCAACATCCTATCCTCCGGCTTCGATCTGCCGACCGTCCTCTATTCGATCATGAGCTTTGGCGCGATCGAGCCGTGGCTGAAGGACTTTCTCGATGGGGGGAGCTACTATGCCAACCACCTTTCCCCGTCGGCCCGCAACGTCGAAATGCTCGCAGCGGCTACCGCTCCAAGCGTTATTGTGAACGTGAGAGACCCGCGCCAGCAAATGATTTCGATGGTCGAACATGTTCGTCGCTATTCCAGCATGACGCTTCCCTCACTGCGGGCAAAAGTGAGCGGCGGTCCCGACAACGGTGTCGCGTTCGCTCTCGAGGAGTTCTTTCCGATGACGTTGTCCTGGATCGACGGCTGGGTCAAAGCGAGGGCCCAGCTCACGATCCACTTCACCACGTTCGAGGAATTCGTGCGGGATCGGGATCAGTTCGTCGACCGATTGGTGTCGATCTATGGCGGCGATACACGGTTCTTCAATCGACAGGCGGCGCTGCAAGAGCACACCGGCATCGACTATCATCGCCGGTTGGGAAGCGTCGATGAATGGCGCAGCATTCTCAGTCCACAACAGACCGAACGAGTGAACAGTCAGATTCCGAACGAATATTGGAATCTGTTCGGCTGGACGCCGTAGCGGTCGCGCCTACGGGCCAGCAAAGAATTTCGCTGCGCCTCGCAGTCACGCCACCGTTGCGTTGCTCCCGCTGACGCGGGAGCTCAGTGCGCGGCGCGCACCGAGAGCATGGTGAAGTCCGGGTCGGAGAGGAAATATTCGCCGATCGGGCACTGCTGCTTGAGCAGGTCGAGCCGCGCGCCGCTCTCCTTGCCCTTGCCCACCGGAATCGGGTTGAGTACCGGATTGACGCCGACCATCTCCTCGACGTCGTCCTTGAACTTGTCGACGCTCTCGACCGTGAAGCCGAGGTGGTCCATGCCGGTCGGCAGGATCGAGGTGCCGAGATAATTCTTGATCCGCCACGGCATGATCATCAGCGTCATCTTGCCGTCGCTGAGATAGTGATTGGGATCGCCGGGCTTGGCGTTCTGCTCGGACAATTGCAGCACGTCGATGTAGAAGCGCGCCATCTCGTCGGGCCGCAGGGTGCGGATCGCAACGTGGCTGATGTGGCGCTCGTGCTGGGCGCCGGCCTCGTTCTCGACATAGACGCCGGCGCGGTTGGCCATCTGCTTCTGCGACAGGTCGAACACGTTGCCGTCGGGATCGTTGGCGGTGATGCCGGCGAACGGCCGGGTCGACGGCCGCTGCACATAGCCGGCGCCGGGATACTTGCCGATGCGGTCGAGCACGGTTTCGACGTCCGCGACTTCGACGCCGAAATGGTCGAGCCCGGCCGGCCGGCCGGCCTTGCGCGGGTTGATGTTGAGGCCGACGTAGCCGTCGCCGACCGTGATCGCGCGGTTGGTACGGGTCTTCGCCGCCGTGCTCATGCCGAACAGCGACTGGTAGAAGGCGGCGAGCAGCGAGTATTTCTCGCTTACGATGGCGACGTGGTTGATCTTGGCGAACACGGGGGTCCCCTTTTCGGCGGCAGTTGCTGTGGGTCGGCCGTATCTTATCGGCCGGCGCCCTCCCATGCCAAGAGCGCCACGTGCGCCGCCAGCACCAGCACGGCGAGAAAGTTGATCATGAACACCTGCCCGCGCAGCGGCACGTTGTCGGTCAGCGTCTGCACCAGGGTGTGGATGACGCGGCCCAGGACGAACACCCAGGCCGCGATCACGTCGACCAGCGTGACCTTGCCGAGCGCGACCAGGAGCACGACGAGGCCGTAGAAGATGACCGGCCACTCGAACTGGTTGGCGAGGTTGCGGGTGATGCGCGCGACCTCGAGCGGCTCCTCGCGGCCGAGCACGAAGCAGGAGGATTCGATCGCGCCGCTCCTGACCGCGCGCTGCCGCGCGACCGTGAGCCAGGCGTAGAGCAGGACGACCCAGCCGATATGGGCAAGCATGGGCCACAGGATGGAGGTCATGGGGGCTCGTGTGTTCGGTGTTCAAACAACGGACAATCGATCCGCATTGTGGCGCCCGGGCCGCAGGCGATGCAACCGGCCGCTGCATCGCGCGTTGTCTAAAGGGGTGACGGGCGCCCGAGGAGATTCGCCATGCGTCATTCCATGACTTCGGCCACGGCCTTGCTGATATCGGTGATGCTCGGCGTTGCGGCGGCTCAGGGTCAAAACGCCGCGCCGCCGGCGCAGCAGCCGGAGAATCAGCCGCCGGCCCAGAAGGAAAATCCCCTTCCTGGCTCGCCCCAGCATCAGGGCCAGGTCGACCGCGCGATCAATTCCGAGTCCGGCCGCGCCGGCAAGGACGAGCCGCTGCCGCGCAAGGACGATAATTCGGTGTTCGTGAACGGCGCGTTGAACGTCCCCGGCGCGCCCAAGGACTCCGAAACCGTGCCGGCGAAATTCTCCGCGCGCAATGCCACGCTCGACAAGCTGCCGATCATCGCGGCCCCGCTCTGGCTCAACGACCAGCAGCGCCAGAAGATCGCCGCCACGCTGCGTACCGGCAGCGCGCCGGTCGCCTCCACCGACACGGCCCTCGCCGGGCAGATTCCACTCAACGTCGAGATGCTCGATCTTCCCGACGCGCTCAAGCGCGAGATCCCGGACGTGCAGAAGCTGAAATACGTGCGCGCCGGCGAGCGCATCCTGCTGGTCGATCCGCCCAACCGCATCGTGGTGGGGGAGATCAAAGACTAACCGCGCGCACATACTTCGGACATAGGTCCAGACAGAGCCACGGCCCACCCTCCCCTCGAGGGGGAGGGTCGCGATCATCGCAGGCAAGCTTGCGCAACCTGCGCAGGCTTGGCTGCGTGCGAGCGGGGTGGGGTGAACGCGAAGCGCCACTCACTATCACCCCACCCCGACCGCCTCGCTTCGCTGCGCTCTGCTCGGCGGTCGACCCTCCCCCTCCAGGGGAGGGTAAGCCGCCGCACGTGTAGCAGTTCGTCGCTTCATCGTGCTTGCGGCTTGATCATCATTCCCCCACTGTCACTCCGGTGGCGCCAATTCGAACCGGAACGGCGAGACGCCGCGGATGGTCTCGTCGAGCACCAAGGGGCGCGTGAGCGGCGGCTCGGCGCGCTGGCCGCAATTGATCCGCTCGCACAGCCGGCAATTGACGCCGATCGGGATCGCTTCCGCCTTGTCGAGGTTGAGGCCGGCCGAATAGACCAGGCGCGCGACATACTTCATTTCGCAGCCGAGCCCGATGGCGTAGCGCGGCTGCGGCTGGCCGTAGGGCGCGGCGGCGCGCTGCACGGTCTGCGCGATCGAGAAATAGCGCGCGCCATCCGGCAGCTCGATGATCTGGGTGACCAGGCGGTCGGGCGTCTCGAAGGTCGCGTGCACGTTCCACAACGGACAGGTGCCGCCGAACTTCGAGAACGGAAAGGTGCCGGACGAGAAGCGCTTCGACACGTTGCCGGCGCGATCGACGCGCAGCATGAAGAACGGCACGCCGCGCGCGTTCGGCCGGGCCAGGGTGGTGAGACGGTGGCAGACCTGCTCGAAGCCGGCGCCGAAGCGCTGGCCTAAAAGCGCGATGTCGTAGGCCAGGCTTTCCGCAGTCTCGTGGAAACGGCCGTAGGGCATGATCACGGCGGCGGCAAAGTAATTCGCGAGCGAGATGCGAAAGAGGCGGCGGGCCTGGTCGTCGAGCGCACCGCTCGCGGTGATGATCTGGTCGATCGGCGCCTTGGCCTCGGCGAGCGCCAACTGAAAAGCGGCCTGAAAGACGCAGCCGGCGCCGTCGAGCAGCTCCGACAGCAGCAGCTGCTTGCGGTGCTGGGCGTAGCGGCGCAGCGTGTCGCGCATCACGTCGACCGGCAGTATGCGGACCAGGATGCCGTGGCGCTCGCGCAGCCGTTCCGACAGCGCGCGAAACAGCTCATGGGCCGGCGCATCGAGCTCGTCGCGCAGCGTCTCGGCCGCGGTCTCGAGCGCCGGGAAGTGGTTGCGATTGGCTTCGATCAGGTCGCGCACGCGCTCGACCGGGTTGGTCTCCTGGCTCGGCGCATCGTCGCGGCCGGCGAGCCGCGCCGCCGCCATGCTCTCGCCGCGGCGCGCCTCGACATAGGCGCGGTAGAGCCGCTGCACCGCGTTGGCCGCATCGGGGCAGAGCTCGACCAGGTCGCGCAGCTCCTGCTTGGGCAATTCCATCTGGCGAAACAGCGGATCGCTGAACACCTCGTTCAGCTCGGCGAAGAAGCGGTCCTTGTCGGCGGCGGCGAGCTCGCGCAGGTCGACGTCATAGGCCTGCGCCATCTTGAGCAGGATCTGCGCGGTGACCGGGCGCTGGTTGCGCTCAATCAGATTGACATAGCTCGGCGAGACGCCGAGCTCGTCGGCCATTTGCGTCTGCGACAGCCCGAGCTGGCGGCGGAGGCGCCGAAAGCGCGGGCCGATGAACAGCTTGGCGCCGGATTCGGGTTCCCGTTTTGACATTTGTGACATCCATACAGCTTTATTTGTCACGATGTTACAGGATAGCACGATTGCCTGGCAATCGGCATTCCCAATCATTCCGCACGAAGTTATAGGTCTGAGTCAAGCGACGACACCATTTGTCACGACTGTATGAAAGGGACTGAGATGCCGAAGCTGACGTTCGCCGAGCTGATGCCGGATGCCCCGGCGGGCCGTTTCGACGGTATCGAGCGCGGCTATTCGCCGGCCGACGTGCTGCGGCTCGCGGGCTCGTTCCGGACGCGCCATTCGCTCGCCGAGCGCGGCGCCAACCGGCTGTGGGAGCTTTTGCAGTCGGAGGCCTATGTGCCGGCGCTGGGCGCGATGACCGGCAATCAGGCGGTGCAGATGGTGCGCGCCGGCCTCAATGCGATCTATCTCTCGGGCTGGCAGGTGGCGGCCGACAGCAACACCGCCGGCGCGACCTATCCGGACCAGAGCCTCTACCCGGCGAATTCCGGGCCGGAACTGTGCCGGCGCATCAACCAGGCGCTGCGGCGCGCCGACCAGATCGAGCATGCCGAGGGCGGCATCCGGCGCGACTGGTACGCGCCGATCGTGGCCGACGCGGAAGCCGGCTTCGGCGGGCCGCTCAACGCCTACGAGGTCATGCGCGCCTATATCGAGGCGGGCGTCGCCGGCGTGCACTTCGAGGACCAGCTCGCCTCGGAGAAGAAATGCGGCCACATGGGCGGCAAGGTGCTGATCCCGACCGCCGCGCACGAGCGCAACCTTACGGCGGCGCGCCTGGCCGCCGACGTGTGCCGGGTGCCGACGCTGGTGATCGCGCGCACCGACGCCGAAAGCGCGAAGCTGATCACCTCCGACGTCGACGAACGCGACCGCGAATTCATCACCGGCGAGCGCACGGTCGAGGGATTTTTCCGGCTCAAGCCGGGCAGCGGGCTCGCCCACTGCATCAAGCGCGGGCTCGCCTTCGCGCGCGTGGCCGACATGCTGTGGTGGGAGACCTCGCATCCCAACCTCGATGAGGCGCGGACATTTGCGGAGGCGGTGCATCGGGAATTTCCGGGCAAGCTTCTCGCCTACAACTGCTCGCCCTCGTTCAACTGGCGCGCCAATCTCGACGAAGCGACGATCGCGCGCTTCCAGCGCGAGCTCGGCGCCATGGGGTACAAGTTCCAGTTCGTCACGCTGGCGGGCTTCCACAGCCTCAATCACGGCATGTTCGAGCTCGCGCGCGGCTACGCGGCGCGCGGCATGAGCGCCTATTGCGAGCTGCAGGAGGCGGAGTTCGGCTCGGAGGCGCAGGGCTATACCGCGACCCGCCACCAGCGCGAGGTCGGCACCGGCTATTTCGATCTGATCAGCCTCGCGGTCAGCGGCGGCGCGGCCTCGACCACGGCGCTCGCCGACTCGACCGAGAGCGCGCAGTTCGAGGGGGCAAAGCTTCCCGTCGCGGCGGAGTAGCGGACGGGAGCAACACGAGGAGGTTTGCCATGTCCAACCACTATCGGTTTTGGGTCGTCGGCGGCGAGTTCCGTTCGCTCGGCTTCGAGGAGATCGTCAGCGGCACCGAGCGGCTGATCGGGCCGTTCGACACCCGCGACGACGCCGAGCGCTCGTGGCGTGACGTGTCGGAGGCGCATCGTTCGCGCTGCAGGGTGCGCTTCACCATCGTGCAGGAGAACGCCGCGGCGGCTGCGTGACGCCGTTGACCGTCACCCTGAGGCGCGCCCCCGGCCTCTTGAGCCGGGGGAGCCTCGAAGGGTGCGACCCCGGGTCTGGCCGCAGGTCGGGGCCGTTCATCCTTCGAGGGCCTCGCTCCGCTCGGCCACCTCAGGATGACGGGGAAAGAGTGAGCTTGCCGCGAGTCAAGCGTGTGCGCGTCGCAGGAGGTGTGAGATGAGTGGTCGAATCGAGGTGGGCGGACTGCGGGTCGCCAAGGTTCTGCACGACTTCATCGCCGCAGAGGCCCTCCCGGACGCGCACATGTCAGTCGAGGCGTTCTGGGCGGGTTTCGCGGCGCTCGTCCGCGAGCTCGGGCCGCGCAACCGCGAGCTGCTGGCATTGCGCGACGTGCTGCAGGCGCGCATCGACGAGTTTCACCGGGTGCATGCCGGCAAGCCGTTCGACCCGCGTGCCTACGAGCGCTTCCTGCGCAAGATCGGCTATCTCCTGCCGGAGCCGGCCGACGTTGCGGTCCGCACCGCCAACGTCGACAACGAGATAGCCACGATTGCGGGGCCGCAGCTGGTGGTGCCGCTGTCGAACGCGCGCTACGCGCTCAACGCCGCCAATGCGAGGTGGGGCAGCCTCTACGACGCGCTCTACGGCACCGATGCGATCGCGGAGGACAACGGCTCCGCGCGCGGCGCGACCTACAACAAGCGCCGCGGCGCGCGGGTGATCGCGCGGGCGCGGGTGTTTCTGGACGAAGCGGCGCCGCTCGCGCAGGGGAGCCACAGCAACGCCGTGGCCTACGCGGTCGAGGACGGGCAGCTGGTCGTCACGCTCGGCGGCGCCGCGCACACGGCGCTGGCGCGGCCGGAGCAGTTTGCCGGCTTCCAGGGCGAGGCGGGCGCGCCGTCGGCGCTGCTCCTGCGCAACCACGGCCTGTACGCCGAGATCCTGATCGACCGCAGCCATGCGATCGGGCGCGACGACCCCGCCGGCATCGCCGACGTGGTGCTGGAGTCAGCGATCACCACCATCATGGACCTGGAGGACAGCGTCGCGGCGGTCGATGCCGAAGACAAGGTCGCGCTCTACCGCAACTGGCTCGGGCTGATGCGCGGCACGCTCAGCGCGCGCTTCGAGAAGCACGGACGGATCGTGCAGCGGCGGCTCAACGGCGACCGCGTCTACCGCACGCCGAAGGGCGGCGCGCTGACGCTGCCGGGCCGCAGCCTGATGCTGGTGCGTCATGTCGGGCTGCACATGGATACCGACGCCGTGCTCGACGCGGCCGGGTACGAGATACCGGAGGGCATGCTCGATGCCGTGGTGACGGCACTCATCGCGATGCGTGAAGGCACAATGCGCAATAGCCGCGTCGGGTCGATTTACATCGTGAAGCCGAAGCTGCACGGGCCGGAGGAGGTCGCGTTCACCGACGCGCTGTTCGCGCGCGTCGAGGACCTGCTGCGGCTGCCGCGCCACACGCTCAAGCTCGGGATCATGGACGAGGAGCGGCGCACCACCGTGAACCTCAAGGCCTGTATCCGCGCCGCCGCCGACCGGGTGGTATTCATCAACACCGGCTTCCTCGACCGCACCGGCGACGAGATCCACACCGCGATGGACGCCGGGCCGATGGTCCGCAAGGCCGACATGAAGGCCGCGGCCTGGATCAAGGCCTACGAGGACTGGAACGTGGACGCCGGGCTCGCCTGCGGCCTGCCCGGCAGGGCCCAGATCGGCAAGGGCATGTGGGCGGCGCCCGACCGGATGGCCGACATGCTGGCGCAGAAAGTCGCGCATCCCATGGCAGGGGCGAACACCGCCTGGGTGCCCTCCCCGACCGCGGCGACGCTGCACGCGCTGCACTATCACCAGGTCGACGTCGCGGCGCGCCAGCAGGAGCTGCGCGGGCGTCCGAAGGCGAAGCTCGCGGACATCCTCACGGTGCCGGTCGCGCCGGCGCGGTGGTCCGACGAGGAGATCGCGCGGGAACTCGACAACAACGCGCAGGGTATTTTGGGCTACGTGGTGCGCTGGATCGACCAGGGCGTCGGCTGCTCCAAGGTGCCCGATATCAACAATGTCGGCCTGATGGAGGACCGCGCCACCTTGCGGATCTCGAGCCAGCACATCGCCAATTGGCTGCGGCATGGCGTGGTGACTGAGAGGCAGGTGATGGAGACGCTCAAGCGGATGGCGGCGGTGGTCGACCAGCAGAACGCCGGCGACCCGGGCTATCGGCCGATGGCGCCGGGCTTCGATGGCCCAGCCTTCGCGGCGGCCTGCGATCTGATATTCCAGGGACATTCGCAGCCGAACGGCTACACCGAATGGATCCTGCAGGCGCGGCGGCGGGAGGCGAAGGCCGCACCGGCCTGGGCGCGAGCGATTGTCGAAGCCGCCGAATGAACCCGAGCCGGGCGATTGCACCGCCATTGTGTACGGCACCTGACCCACGGGACGTGGGCGGCCGAGGCAACCGGCGGCTCAGAAAATAAAGTCATGCGCCGCTGGAACCAACACGCACATCCAGATTTGGAACTTTTGACGACTACGCGGGTGCCTCCAAAAATTCGATCAGCGCAAAGAAAATTGGCGGCGCACGCTCGACGTCAAAATAATGCCTTGCCGCGCCGGTACCTTCACGCGACTGGTGCAGGACAATAAAAAGATCAAGACCCGCAAATAACGCCGAGTTCAGGGAGGGCGCCGTGTCTGTCCAAGAGCGAGTGGTATCCGAGCAAGAGCTACCTCACGCGTCAGCCGACGAGCTGATGGCGCGCAAATTCGTGTATCGCATCCGTAAGCTGCGCTTGATGGGCATGGAGGATGCCGCCCGGGCGCTGGAGATGGAACTTCGGAATGCGCCGTTTGCCAGTACGTTGCACGCGGCCCCCCTCTATGCCGGCAGCCCGGCGGTCGCTCCGACCGGCACGGTGGAGGCGGCGTAAGGTCTGGCCTTATGCCCTTGACGGGTAGTTCGGGCTCTCGCGCGTGATGGTCACGTCGTGGACGTGGCTTTCGCGCAGCCCCGCCGCGGAGATGCGTACGAACTCGGCCCGCTTGTGGAACTCGGCGAGCGACTTGGCGCCGACGTAGCCCATGGCGGCGCGCAGCCCTCCATTGAGCTGGTGTAGAACGGTCGCGGCCGCACCCTTGTAGGGAACCTGGCCCTCGACGCCTTCCGGCACGAGCTTGAGCGTATCCTTGATGTCCTGCTGGAAGTAGCGGTCGGCCGAGCCGCGCGCCATGGCGCCGACCGAGCCCATCCCGCGATAGGTCTTGTACGAGCGGCCCTGGTAGAGAAATACCTCGCCCGGGGTCTCGTCGGTGCCGGCCAAGAGCGAGCCGACCATGGCGCAGTCGGCGCCGGCGGCGAGCGCCTTGGCGAGATCGCCGGAATACTTGATGCCGCCATCGGCGATGACCGGCGTCTTGCTGGTGCTGGCGGTCGCGACCGCGTCCATGATCGCGGTGAGCTGGGGCACGCCGACGCCGGCCACGATCCGCGTGGTGCAGATCGAGCCCGGCCCGATGCCGACCTTGATGGCGTCGGCGCCCGAGTCGATGAGCGCCTTGGCGCCCTCCGAGGTGGCGACGTTGCCGGCTACCACCTGCACGGCGTTGGAGAGCCGCTTGATGCGGGTGACAGCGTCGAGCACCGAGCGCGAATGGCCATGGGCGGTATCGACCACCACGAGATCAACGCCGGCCTCGATCAGCCCTTCGGTGCGCTTGAAGCCGGCCTCGCCCACCGTGGTTGCGGCGGCGACCCGCAGCCGGCCCTGCTCGTCCTTGCAGGCGTGGGGGTTGGCGACCGCCTTCTCGATGTCCTTGACGGTGATCAGGCCGACGCAGCGATACTGCGAGTCGACGACCAAGAGCTTCTCGATGCGGTGTTGGTGCAGGAGCCGCTTGGCCTCGTCCTGACCGACGCTTTCGCGCACCGTGATCAGCCGCTCCTTGGTCATCAGCTCGGAGACTTTTTGGCGCGGGTCGGTGGCAAAGCGCACGTCGCGGTTGGTGAGGATGCCGACGAGCTTGCCGGCCTTGCCGTTGGCGGCGCCCTCGACCACCGGAATGCCGGAAATGCCGTAGCCCTTCATCAGGTCGAGCGCCTCGGCCAGCGTGGCGCCCGGATGGATGGTGACCGGGTTTACCACCATGCCGGACTCGAACTTCTTGACCTGGCGGACCTGCGCGGCCTGCTCCTCGGGCTCGAGATTGCGGTGGATGACGCCGAGCCCGCCGGCCTGCGCCATGGCGATCGCCATGCGGACCTCGGTCACGGTGTCCATGGCGGAGGCGATGATCGGGATGTTGAGCGAGATTTCGCGGGTGATGCGGGTGCGGATGTCTACGTCGGAGGGCAGGATTTCCGACAGGCCTGGCTTGATCAGGACGTCGTCGAAGGTGAGCGCCTCACGCAGATTTCCGTTGGATTTCGCGGCCATCGCCAACACTGCCTTCGTCCGCCCTTGCGGGCTAGATGGGGCCGGCGGCGACCGAAAGGAAGCGGTGGTCTGCGGCGAAACCTGCTGGCTTCACCGCGAATCGACGGCCCGTTTTGGGTTGGCGAAGGTGGGTAGCACGGCAACGCAGCAATGCATAGTGCGGGGAACTGCGTGACCTGTGGGGAGCGCCGGGCTAATCCCTGGCGCAACGGTCTGACCACGCCCATATTCTGACGATGCCTCAGGTGCTTACCAAGAAGCGCAGGCTTGCATCGGAGGCCCCCGCAGCGCCGCCTCCGCGGCAGCTTGGAGCTCCCAAAAACACAAAGACCCTCGCCACGCTGTTCCACCCGGCGGTGGCCGCGTGGTTCGACGGCGCGTTTGCCGCGCCGACGGACGTGCAGGCGCAGGCCTGGCCGGCGATCCAGTCCGGCCGCAACGTGCTGATCGCGGCGCCGACCGGCTCCGGCAAGACGCTGGCGGCGTTTCTGGCCGCGATCGACGCGCTGGTGCGGGAGGGACTCGAGACCGGGCTCAGGGATGAGACCCAGGTCGTCTACGTCTCGCCGCTGAAGGCGCTGTCGAACGACATCCAGCGCAACCTCGAAGCGCCGCTGGCCGGCATCCGCGCGGCGCTGAAGGCGCAGGGTCTGCCCGATGTCGAGATCAGGACCTGGGTGCGCACCGGCGACACGCCGCCCGGCGAGCGCCAGCGGATGCACCGCCGTCCCCCGCACATCGTCGTCACCACGCCGGAGTCGCTCTATCTGCTGCTGGGCTCGCAGTCCGGCCGCGACATGCTCAAGACGACGCGCACCGTGATCGTCGACGAAATCCACGCAATGGCGCCCAACAAGCGCGGAACGCACCTTGCGGTGTCGCTGGAGCGGCTCGACGCGCTCTGTGGCAAGCGCCTGCTGCGGGTCGGCCTGTCGGCGACGCAGAAGCCGATCGAACTCATGGCGCGCTTTCTGGTCGGCGCGGGCGAAGGCGCGCCCGATTGCGAGATCGTCGATGCCGGCCACCATCGCGCGCGCGACCTCGCGCTCGAGGTTCCCTCCTCCCCGCTTGAAGCGGTCATGTCGGCGGAAGTGTGGGAGCAGATCTACGGCCGGCTGACCGAGCTGATCGAGGCGCATCGCACCACGCTGATCTTCGTCAACACGCGACGGCTTGCCGAGCGCGTCACCCGGCATCTGTCGGAACGGCTCGGCCAGGAGCAGGTGACCGCCCACCACGGCAGTCTCGCCAAGGAGCTGCGGCTCGACGCCGAGCAGCGGCTCAAGCACGGCAAGCTGAAGGCCCTGGTCGCGACCGCATCGCTGGAGCTCGGCATCGACATCGGCGACGTTGATCTCGTGTGCCAGCTCGGCTCGCCGCGCTCGATCGCGGCGTTTCTCCAGCGTGTCGGACGATCGGGGCATGCCGTCGACGGCACGCCCAAGGGCCGCCTGTTTCCGCTCTCGCGCGACGAGCTGGTCGAATGCGCGGCGCTGCTCGACAGCGTCCGCCGCGGCGAGCTTGATCGGCTGAAGATCCCGGAGCGGCCGCTCGACGTGCTGGCGCAGCAGATCGTCGCCGAGGTCAGCGCCCGCGACTATGGCGAGGATGAACTCTACGCGCTGGTGCGACGCGCCTGGCCGTATCGTGCGCTCGATCGCGCGGACTTCGCCGCCGTCATCAAAATGCTGGCGGAAGGCTTTACGACGAGGCGCGGCCGCCGCGGCGCACTGATCCACCATGACGCGGTCAATCGCGTGCTGCGCGGCCGGCGCGGCGCGCGGCTGACCGCACTGACCTCCGGCGGCACGATTCCCGACAACGCCGACTATCAGGTGCTGCTGGAGCCCGAGAACCATTTCATCGGCACCGTGAACGAGGACTTCGCGGTCGAGAGCATGGCCGGCGACATCTTCCAGCTCGGCAACAAGAGCTATCGCATCCAGCGCGTCGAACGCGGCGTGGTTCGGGTCGAGGATGCGCATGGCATGGCGCCGACGATTCCGTTCTGGCTGGGCGAGGCGCCCGGCCGCACCGACGAGCTGTCGGTCTCGGTGTCGCGCCTGCGCGCCGACATCGCCGCGAGCCTCGCGGCTGATCCCAGCGGCGAGCGTGCAATTGAATGGCTCATCGAGACGGTCGGCGTCGCCGAGCCAGCGGCGCGGCAATTGATCGAGTATCTGGCCGCGGCGCGGGCGGCGCTCGGCTGCCTGCCGACCCAGGACACCATCGTGTTCGAGCGCTTCTTCGACGAAGTCGGCGGCATGCAGTTCATCGTGCATTCGCCATTCGGCAGCCGCATCAACCGCGCCTGGGGGCTGGCGCTGCGCAAGCGCTTCTGCCGCAAGTTCAATTTTGAGCTGCAGGCGGCGGCGACCGAGGACAACATCATTCTCTCGCTGACCACCGCGCACAGCTTCGCGATCGAGGACGTGTCGCGCTATCTCAACGCCGCAACCGTGCGGACGGTGCTGATCCAGGCCATGCTCGATGCGCCGATGTTCATCACGCGCTGGCGCTGGGTGACCTCCGTCGCGCTCGCGCTGCCCCGCTTCCGCGGCGGCCGCAAGGTCCCGCCGCAGCTTGCGCGCATGGGCGCCGAGGATCTGATCGGTTCGGTGTTTCCCGATCAGATCGCGTGCGCCGAAAACCTTGTCGGCGAGCGCGAGATTCCGGACCATCCGCTGGTGCGCCAGACGATCAGCGACTGTCTGACCGAAGCGATGGACATCGACGGCCTGGAGCGGCTGCTGTCGCGCATCGAATCCGGCGACATCCGGATCGTGGCGCGCGAGCTGAACCAGCCCTCGCCGCTGGCGGTCGAGGTCCTGTCGGCGCGCCCTTATGCCTATCTCGATGACGCGCCGTTGGAGGAACGCCGCACCCAGGCGGTGATGGCGCGCCGCTGGCTGTCTCCGGAGGACGCCTCCGACCTCGGCCGGCTCGATGCCGACGCCATCGCGCGCGTGCGCACCGAGGCGTGGCCCGATCCGACCAACGCCGACGAGCTGCACGACGCGATGGTCTGGCTCGGCTTCGTGACGGCGCAGGAGGCGCAAGCGCCGGGTTGGGACGGCTGGCTCGCCGAACTCGCGCAGCAGAAGCGGGCGGCAAGGCTCACCACGCCGACGGACACGCTCTGGATCACGGCGGAGCGGCTGCCGCACTTCGAGGCGGCCGGGCCGGTGCAGCTCGATCCGGAAATCGCCGCGCCGGCTGGCGCGGAAGCCTGCGCGCGCGAGCAGGCGCTGGTCGAAATCCTGCGCGGGCGGCTTGAGGGTTTGGGTCCCGTCACCGAGGAGACGCTGGTCGCTCCGCTCGGCCTTGCGTCCGGCGAAAACGCGGCGGCGCTGGCCGCGCTCGAGACCGAAGGTTTTGCCCTGCGCGGCCGGTTCACGGCGGGCATAAACGCAGATGAATGGTGCGAGCGCCGGCTGCTGGCGCGGATTCATCACTACACGGTCAAACGACTGCGGGCCGAGATCGAGCCGGTTGCGGCGCGGGACTTCCTCCGCTTCCTGCTGAGCTGGCAGCACGTGACCGCCGACGCGCGCATGGAAGGTGCCCGCGCTCTCGACACGCTGATCGGACAAGTTGAAGGATTTGAAGCGCCAGCCGCATCCTGGGAGAGCGAGATTCTTCCGGCGCGCCTCAAGGGCTATCAGCCGTCCTGGCTCGACGAGCGCTGCGTCGCCGGCCGCATCGCCTGGACGCGGCTGCGGCCACGGTCCAACGGCGGCGAAAGCCGCGCCGCGCCCGTGCGCACGACCCCGATCACGCTCTTGGCGCGCCGCAACGTCGGCTCCTGGAACGCGGTCTCCGCGAAGGGAAACGCGGGACAGCCGAGCCGCGACGCGCAGGCCGTGCTCGACCATATCCGTCAGCACGGCGCCTCGTTTTTTGACGAGCTGGTCGACGGAACGCGGCTGTTGCGATGCCAGGTCGAAGATGGCCTTGCCGAACTGGTCGGGTCAGGCCTGGTGAACTCCGACAGCTTCGGCGGGTTGCGGGCGCTGCTGGTGCCGTCGGCCGACCGCCGGCCCAATGGCCGGCACCGCCGCGGCACGATGTCGCGAATGGAAGACGCCGGCCGCTGGGCGCTGACGCGGCGCGCTCACCCTGCGTCCGGCGATGCGAAGCCGGCAGCCGAGGCGGTCGAGCATGTGGCGCGCACGCTGCTCGCGCGCTATGGCGTGGTTTTTTGGCGCGTGCTCGAACGCGAGGCGGCCTGGCTGCCGCCGTGGCGCGATCTCCTGCGCGTCTATCGCAGGCTGGAAAGCCGCGGCGAGATTCGCGGCGGGCGTTTTGTGGCCGGCTTCGCCGGCGAGCAGTTCGCGCTGCCGGAGGCGGTCGGCATGCTGCGCGAGATGCGCCGCAAGCCGGAGGATGGCGCGTGGGTGTCGGTGTCCGGCGCCGATCCGCTCAACCTCGTGGGCATCATCACGCCTGGCCCGAAACTTCCGGCGCTGGCCGGAAACCGGGTGCTCTATCGCGACGGGCTGCCGGTCGCCGTACTGGCGGCGGGCAACGTGCAATTCCTGCAGACGCTGGACACCGCCACCGAATGGGACGCGCGCAACGCGTTGCTGCGCAAGGTCAGGAGCGCGCCATCGCTTTCACCCGCGGGTGGCGACGCTAGCAAAGCAATTCAGCTCTAGCCGCACGCACAATTGCAGCAAGGACATGTTGCACGTGCCGCGGCTTCACCTCTCCCCGCAGGGGAAAGGTCGACGCGCGAAGCGCGTCGGGTGAGGGGGTTACCAATTTATCGAGAGACCCGAACCCCTCACCCCACCCCTCTCCCCTGCGGGGAGAGGGAGCAGACCGAGTCCGCCGCACGACTTACTTCTCAGCTTGACAGCGGTGGCTGGTCCCGCGCGGTCAGCGGCCGAAGCCCGGCGGCGGGCCGTGGCGCTCGATCGCCTCGACGATCTCGCGGTGCTTGCGGTTCTCCCGCTTCATATGGACGGCAATCACCGCGTGGAGCGACGGGACCAGGAACAGCACCCAGAACACCAGCCCGAAGATGATGCACGGGATGATGATGATAAGATTGAGCAGCGCCGACAGCGGCTGCCCGTTGATGAGCAGCGCGATCGGCGGCAGGAATACCGCAAGGATGTAGATCATCGAAGTCCTCGCCAGTCGGCACAACCATCACCGCAAGAGCGCCACGGGGAACCGTCACGCGGTTGTCATTTAGGAACCTTTCGCCCCGGCGCAATGGCTGGTGGGCACGAGTTGCCAGGGCGGGCCCCATTTCTGTTACGGTGCGGCAACAATCGAAGGGCGACCAAATTTCCATGCTCTCCAACCGCATCGTGCCGCTGATCGTGGCGGTCGCCCTGTTCATGGAGAACATGGATTCCACGGTGATCGCGACCTCGCTGCCGGCGATCGCGGCCGACATCGGGACGAGCCCGCTGTCGCTCAAACTCGCCATCACCTCCTACCTGCTGTCGCTCGCCGTGTTCCTGCCGGTGAGCGGGTGGACCGCCGACCGGTTCGGCGCGCGCACGGTGTTTCGCGCCGCCATCATCGTGTTCATGGCGGGCTCGATCGGCTGCGCGTTCTCGGGCTCGCTCACCCAGTTCGTAATTGCCCGCATCGTCGAGGGCATGGGCGGGGCGATGATGACCCCTGTTGCCCGCCTGATCCTGGTGCGCACGGTCGACAAGCGCGAGCTGGTGCTGGCGATGATCTGGGTCACGGTGCCGGCGCTGACCGGGCCGCTGATCGGGCCGCCGCTCGGCGGGTTCATTACCACCTACCTCTCCTGGCACTGGATCTTCCTGATCAACGTGCCGATGGGCATCGCCGGGATCGTCCTCGCGACCATCTACATCGAGAATGTGCGCGCCGAGACGCCCGATCCGTTCGATCCGAAAGGTGCCGTGCTCGCCGGCGTCGGCATCGCCGGGCTGGTGTTCGGCGGCTCGGTGCTCGGGCTCAATTTCCTGCCGCTGCCGGTGACGATCGCGCTGATCGTGGTCGGCGCGGCCGCGACCGTGGCTTATGTGTTTCACGCGCGGCGCACGCCGGTGCCGATCCTCGACCTCGGCCTGCTCAAGATTCCGACGCTGCGCGCCGCCGTGGTCGGCGGCTTCGTCTATCGCGGCGGCATCGGCGCGATGCCGTTCCTGCTGCCGCTGACCTTGCAGCTCGGGTTCGACATGACGGCGTTCCAGGCCGGCCTGATCACGGTGGCCAATGTCGTGGGCGCGCTCGGGATGAAGATGATGATTCCGTTCGTGCTGCGGCGCTTCGGCTTCCGCGTTGCGCTCACCGCCAATGCGCTGATCTCATCGGTGTTCGTCGGGCTGTGCGCGACCTTCACGCCGGGCGTGCCGCTGGCCTGGATCATCGCGGTGCTACTGGTCGGCGGCTTCTTCCGCTCGCTCGAATATACGAGCCTCAACACCATCGCCTATGCCGACATGGACCGCGCGAATATGAGCCGCGCCACCTCGATGGTCGCCGTCGGCCAGCAGCTGTCGATCTCGATCGGCGTCGCGCTCGGCGCCGCGCTGGTCGACCTCACGCTGCGCCTGCGCGGCCATACGACGATCACGGCCGCCGACTTCCAGCCGGCCTGGATCGTCATCGCGCTGATCGGCGCGTCGAGCAGCGTGCTGTTCTGGCGGATGCCGGTCGACGCCGGCGCCGAGGTGTCGCGCCGCAGCGTGGGCACGGACCGGGGGCCGACCGACGCGACCGATCAGAAGCAGGGGTGATGATGCACGGGCTCTCCATCAAGCGACGCACTTGGGAGAGCTGTCGCGGACTCATTGCTCGCATTTACGAAGACTCGCGCCGCAGCGTGCCCTCTCCCGCTTGCCGGGGAGGGACAGGGAGGGGGCGAATACGCACCAATCTATCCGTCTGCCCCCTCCCCACTCCTCCCCCGCAAGCGGGGGAGGGAGCAGACCGAGTCCGGCGCACGGCTTCGATCAACTCGCCTCACACTTCGATCAACTCCGCCCGCGAAAGCCCGTCGCCAAGAGATAGAGCTCCGCCGAATCGGTGCGGCTCGCGGCCGGCTTCACGTGCTTGACGCTCACGAAGTCGCGCTTGAGCTGCGCGAGCAAGGTCACTTCGGTGCCGCCCTGCAGCACCTTGCAGAGGAACGCGCCGCCCGGCGCCAGCACCTCGCGGGCGAACTCGGCGGCGGCTTCGGCGAGCGCCATGATGCGCAGGTGGTCGGTCTTGCGATGGCCGGTGGCGTTTGCCGCCATGTCGGAGAGCACGACGTTGGCCTCGCCGCCGAGCATCGCCTTAAGCTTGCCGGGCGCGGTCGGGTCGAGGAAATCGAGCTGCAGGAATTCTGCGCCCGGAATAGCTCCCATCTCCAGCAGGTCGATCCCGACCACGCGGCCCCTGCCCTCGCCCGCGCGCTTGGCCGCCACCTGGCTCCAGCCGCCGGGGGCGGCGCCGAGATCGACCACACGCGCGCCGGGCTTGATCAGCCGGTGCTTGTCGTCGATCTCGATCAGCTTGTAGGCGGCGCGCGAGCGATAGCCCTCGCGCTTGGCGCGGCCGACATAGGGGTCGTTGAGCTGGCGTTCGAGCCAGAGCTTCGACGACAGCGAGCGGCTCTTGCCGGTTTTCACCCGGACTTTGAGCGGGCGTTTGGTGCGATCAGAGGGCATGGACCAACCAGGCGAACAGCGAATAGTGAATAGTGAAGTAACAGCTGCCAACCTACCATTCGCTATTCGCTACTCACTATTCTGCCAGACGCCGTCGTCGCGCATCATCTGCACCAGCATGCCCTCGCGCAGCCCCCGGTCGGCGACGCGCAGCCGCCGGCACGGGAAGGCGCGGCGCATGGCGTCGAAGATGGCGCAGCCGGCGAGCACGAGGTCGGCGCGCTCGGCGCCGATGCAGGCATTGGCGACGCGGTCCTCGTAGGTCCAGCCGAGCAGGCGCTCGATCACGCCGTCGACCTCGACGTCGCTCATCCAGCAGCCGTCGACGCGGCGGCGGTCGTAACGTTTGAGATCGAGGAAGACGCCGGCGATCGTGGTCACGGTGCCGGAGGTGCCGAGCATGTGCACGCGATCCATCGCGGGACGGCCATACTCGGCGACGAAGCGGTCGACGTAGACCGCCACCTCCGCGATCATGGCCTCGTAGATGGCACGCGTGACGGCGTGGCCGCCGTGGCGCTCGGCGAGCGTCACCACGCCGATCGGGATCGAGACCCAGGCCTCGATCTCCGGCAGCGGCGGCCCGCAGCGCGTGGCGACCGAACGGCCGAGCCGCACCAGCTCGGAGGAGCCGCCGCCGATGTCGAACAGGATCACGCCGTCGGCCTCGCGGTCGATCAGCGGGGTGCAGCCGGTGGCGGCGAGCTCGGCTTCGGTGGCGCGGTCGATGATCTCGAGCTCGAGGCCGACATCGCTCGCGATGCGCGCGCGGAACTCGGTGCCGTTGATGGCGGCCCGGCAGGCCTCGGTCGCGATCAGCCGCGCGCGGGTGACGTTGCGGTTCGCCATCTTGTCGCGGCAGATGCCGAGTGCCTCGACCGCGCGCGCGATCGCCCCGTCGCTGATGCGGCCGGAGGCCGAGATGCCCTCGCCCAACCGGATGATTCGCGAGAACGCATCGACCACCCGGAAAGCATCGCCGGTCGGCCGCGCGACCAGCAGGCGGCAGTTGTTGGTGCCGAGGTCGAGCGCCGCATAGGTGGCGGCGCCATCGTGGGACTGGCGCGGATGGTCATACGGTGATCGCCGACCCCACGGAGACCGCCGACGCGGCCCCCGCTCACGCGCAGGGTCGAGGCCCCCGGAGTCCCGGGCCTCGTCGTTCATGCGATGCCTTCCTGCCGTAGCCCTGGCCTCGACCGGCGCGGCGATGTCCAAAATCCGCTTATCGAGGCAAGTGTAACAGTGTCGCGCCTTCGCGCAACAGCTGCACGAAAACCGCATGGCTCGTGTCCCGATTCCGAAGTTCGCCAACACTCACGGCACATTCCGATGCGAACTTCGCAATCAAAGGACACGAGCAACTCTATGATTCTAGGGCCCCTTTTGAACCCGAGGTTCGCAATCGCACTCGCGGCACGTGTGTGCGAACCTCGGGTTCGGGGCACTAGCCATAAGTCCTTGTGGAAGCGGGCTTACTCCATTATTTCAGGGCGACCCTGGGCTTCTTTATCCAGTCGATGAATCGGCGTGCGGCAGGCCCTCCGGAGGCCCGCGAGGACGCTTGTGGCAGCGACATTTGAGTGGCCCCTCGGCCGGGACATGCGATGAATCTGCAGAACGACCCCAACAGCTGGTCCGTCACCAAATTCGGCATCGGCCAGCCGGTGCTGCGCAGCGAGGATCCGGTCCTGGTGCGGGGCGAAGGCCGCTTCACCGACGACGTGAGCGTGCCCGGGCAGGCCTATGCGGTGATCATCCGCAGCCGCCACGCGCACGGGATCATCCGCAAGATCGATACCGAGGCGGCGCGCAAGATGAAGGGCGTGCTCGGCGTCTATACCGGCGCTGATCTCATCGCCGCCGGCTACGGCACGCTCAGGTGCATCGTGCCGTTCAAGAACCGCGACGGCAGCGAGATGAAGAAGCCGCCGCGCCCTGCGCTGCCGGTTGACAAGGTGCGCTACGTCGGCGACCCGGTGGCGTTCGTGGTGGCCGAGACGCTGGTGCAGGCGAAGGACGCCGCCGAGGCGGTCGAGCTCGACATCGAGCCGCTGCCCGCCGTCGTTAATCCGGAGGACGCGGTGCGGCCGGGCGCGCCGGTGCTCTACGACGAGGCGCCCGACAATGTGGCGCTCGACTATCACTACGGCGACAGCGCCAAGGTCGATGCCGCGTTCGCGCAGGCCGCCCACGTCACCAAGCTCAAGATCATCAACAGCCGCGTGGTGGTCAACGCCATGGAGCCGCGCGCGGCGCTCGCCAGTTTCGAGAACGGACGCTTCACGCTCTACTCGTGTTCGCAGGGCGTGTTCGGCATGAAGAGCAGCATCGCGCAGGTGCTCAATGTCGAGCCCAAGCAGGTGCGCGTGGTGACCGGCAATGTCGGCGGCTCGTTCGGCATGAAGGCGGCGGTCTATCCCGAATACGTCTGCATCCTGCATGCGGCGCGCGCGCTCGGCCGGCCGGTCAAGTGGACCGACGAGCGCTCGACCAGTTTCGTGTCCTACAGCCACGGCCGCGATCACCGGGTGACGGCGGAGCTGGCGCTCGCCGAGGACGGCAGCTTCCTGGCGGTGCGGCTCACGAGCTTCGGCAACATGGGCGGGTTTCTCGCCAACGTCGGGCCGATGCCGTCGACCCAGAACGCGGTGAAGAACGTGCAGAGCGCCTACCGCACGCCGCTGATTGAAGTGTCGACCAAGTGCGTGTTCACCAACACCAGCCATGTCTCGGCCTATCGCGGCGCCGGCCGGCCGGAAGGCAACTACTACATGGAGCGGCTGATCGACACCGCCGCGGCCGAGATGGACATCGATCGGCTGGAGCTGCGGCGGCGCAACTTCGTCAAGCCGCGCGAGCTGCCGTTCAAGGCCGCCTTGGGCAGCATTTATGACAGCGGCGACTTCGCGACCGTGCTCAAGAAGGCGCTCGAGGCCGCCGACACCAAGGGCTTCGCCAAGCGCAAGCGCGAGAGCCGCAAGCGCGGCAAGCTGCGCGGCCTCGGGGTCGGCTCATATCTGGAGGTGACCGCGCCGCCGTCGAAGGAGCTGGGCGGGATCGTGTTCGAGAACGACGGCAGCGTGACGATCCTCACCGGCACGCTCGACTTCGGCATGGGCCACGCCTCTCCGTTCGCGCAGGTCCTGCACGAGAAGCTCGGCATCCCGTTCGAGAAGATCCGCCTGATGCAGGGCGACAGCGACAAGCTCGCGATCGGCGGCGGCTCCGGCGGCTCGAAGAGCCTCATGCACACCGGCACCGCGCTGGTCGAGGCCTCCGCCAAGGTGATCGATCAAGGCAAGGCGATCGCCTCGCACGTGCTCGAAGCGGCGCCCTCCGACATCGAGTTCAAGGACGGGCGCTTCGTCATCGCCGGCACCGACCGGGCGATCGGGATCATGGAGCTCGCGCAGAAGCTGCGCTCCGGGATCAACCTGCCGGAGGGCGTTCCGACCTCGCTCGACGTGCGGCATGTGAGCGACGGCCCGGGCGGGTCGACCTATCCGAACGGCTGCCACGTCTGCGAGGTCGAGATCGACCCCGACACCGGCGTGGTCGAGGTCGTAAAATATTCCGCCGTCAACGACTTCGGCACCATCATCAATCCGATGATCGTCGAGGGCCAGCTGCACGGCGGCGTGGTGCAGGGCATCGGGCAGACGCTGATGGAGATGACCGCCTACGACGCCGAGGGTCAGTTCCTGACCGGGTCCTACATGGACTACGCGCTGCCGCGCGCGAAGGATGCGCCGATGATGTCGGTCGCCAACCATGAGGTGCCGGCCAAGACCAATCCGCTCGGCGTCAAGGGCTGCGGCGAAGCTGGCTGCGCCGGCTCGCTCACCTCGATCATGAACGCGGTGGTCGACGCGCTCTCCGAATACGGCATCCGCCATATCGACATGCCGGCGACACCGCATCGGGTGTGGCAGGCGATCCGTGCAGCCAACGGCGCGCGGGCGGGCTGACCCGCGACGAGCACAAGCAAGAAGACGGCGCGAGAGGAAGCGACGAGGACATGACCCAGACGATCGATCTGCCGCTGCCGGCGACGCGCGCGAGCGAGCAAAAGCTCGTCGGCGGCGTCTGCTTCGGCCATCTCGTCAGCCACTACTACATCATGCTGCTTGCGCCGCTGTTCCTGTTCGTGCGCGAGGACTACGGGGTCACCTATACCGAGCTCGGTCTTGCGTTCACCGCCTTCAATGTGGTGTCGACGGTGGTGCAGACGCCCACCGGCTTCCTGGTCGACAAAGTGAACGCGCGCATCGTGATCATTTGCGGCCTGCTGCTCGGCGCGCTCGCGTTCACGGTTGCGGGGCTGGTCCATTCATACTGGGTGTTCGTCGCGATGTTCGCGGTCGCCGGGCTCGCCAACACGGTCTACCACCCGGCCGACTACGCGCTGCTCTCGCAATATGTGCCGCACGAGCGCGCCGGCCGCGCGTTCTCGTTCCATACCTTCTCCGGCATGATCGGCAACGCGGTCGCGCCGCCGACGCTGCTGTTCATGACAGCCCTGTTCGGCTGGCGCAGCGCCCTGTTCGGAGCGGCGGCGCTCGGCGTGATCGCGGCGCTTGTGCTGATGCTGGTACGCGAGCCCGAGCTCGCCAAGCCCGCGGCCAAGCCGACCAGGAGCGAGGGCGCGGAGGCACCGCCCGACGGCTGGAAGCTGCTGATGTCGGCGCCGATCCTGCTCAATCTGTTCTTCTTCATCCTGCTGTCGTTCTGCGGCGGCGGACTCAACAACTATCTGGTGGTGTCGCTCGCGGCGCTCTACGCGACGCCGGCGGCGGTCGCGAACTCGGCGCTGACCGGGCTGCTCATCATGAGCGCGGTCGGCGTGCTGGCCGGCGGCGTGCTCACCGGCTGGACCTCGCGCCACGGTCTGGTCGCCAGCGGCGGGCTCATGGTGACCGCGATCGTCTGCACGCTCGTGGGCTTGGTCGATTTCAGTGCGGTCGCGCTGGTGCTGTTGATGTCGGCGGCCGGCTTCTTCTCCGGCATCACCATGCCCTCGCGCGACATGATCGTGCGCGCGGTGACGCCGCACGGCGCCTATGGCCGGGTGTTCGGCTTCGTCTCGACCGGCTTCAACATCGCCGGCATCGTGTCGCCGCTCATTTTCGGTCAGCTGCTCGACCGCGGCCACGTGCGCGAGATCTTCTTCTTCATGGCGGCCTGCGCGCTGCTCTCGATCGCCACGGTCTTCGTCAGCACGACACGCAAGCGCGCGGCCTAGTGGCCCGATTCCGAAGTTCGCCAGCACCCGCGGCACGCTCTCAGGCGAACTTCGGAATCAAGGGCCACTAGCAACTCTATGATTCTAGTGCCCCTTTTGCACCCGAAGTTCGCGATCGAATTCGCGGCACTGGCGCGCGAACTTCGGGTTCGGGGCACTAGTCTTTCTTGTCGCCGACGCGGAAGTTTCCGATCGCGTGCATGAAGCAGATCTTCTCGACCGCGCGACAGGCTTTGAGCACCTCGGCGACGGCCTCTTCCTCGGACTTCATGTTGGCGACGGCGTACCAGCGCGGCAGGATTCCCCGCGCCAGCGCCCGCCAATCGTCGCCGGTATAGATTTTGCCGATGCGCTCCTTGTCGGCATCGGTCATGTCGGTCTCGCCCGCCAGCGTGAACGGCCGCGGGATCAGATAAGTCTTGGGAAGCTTGTGGGTTGGACGACCATTGACCGACACCAGCAGACATGGGCTCTGAAAGCGATCGGAACATCGCTCGACTGCAAGCCGAGCGGCTTCCGCCGGATCGGGGTGGTTCGATGACCACCAATATCCGTTCTGGTTGACGGCGAGCGCCTTGCTGTCAGGCCGCTGCAAGTAGTTTTGGAACGCCTGCTCGTTGAAGGCAAAACTCAACAGCTTGATCTCATCGGGCGTGAAGGGCGTGTCCAACGGCGCGGCGCGCACATCTTCCGGCAGCGGGAACGCCGGCTTCGACCAGACCACCTTGTTGCCGATGGCGTAGATCCGGCAATAACCTTTCTGGTCGCGCTGACTGCAGCGATCGAGCGCCTCGCGCTTGGCCGCTTCGACGTCGACGGCTCCGACTGCGACGCCCCATCCTTCCCGCGCGATCGATACCGACTTGTGATCGGGGTCCTTCTCGTAGTTGGCCAACGACTCGCGGACCCGGTCGTTGACCAGCGGGATCCTGGTGTGATCGAACCGCTCCTCGGCAGTGGCCGGCGGCCCCGGGGACCAGGGATAGAACTCCCAGGCAGCGAGAGCCAGCACCAGAACGCCGAGCGCGGCGCCGCCCGCGGCGATCCAGACGGTCGGTCTTGCGGCAGCGACCTTGGGCCGGAGGCCGCGCTCCGGCGCTGCGATGAGCTCGAACTGCGAGACGACCACCCGGTAGCATCGGATGGCGCGCGGAATGTTGCGAAGGCTCTGATCGCCGAGGTCGATCACATTGAGGCGGATCTTGTTCTGCACGTGGGAACGAACGTCGTCGGAAATGCAGATACCACCCGGCTCGGCCAGATTCTCGAGCCGCGCCGCGACGTTCACCGCGTCACCGAGGAGGTCGCCATTCTCCGCCACCAGCACGTCGCCGATCGCGATGCCGATGCGAAAAAGCATCTTCTGGTCGTCGGGAAGTTGCGCGTTCTCGGCGTTGTTGGCGTCCTGAATGTCGATGGCGCAGCGCACCGCATCGACCGCGCTGTCGAACTTCGCGAGGATCGCGTCGCCCGCCGTGTTGAACACGGTGCCCTGGTGCTTCTTCACCAGGTCCCAGAACACGGTCGAAGCTGCCGTGAACCGGCGAATCGTCTCTTCTTCGCGGTCGGCAACCAGCCGACTGTAGCCGGCGACATCCGATGCCAGAATGACGGTGAGCGTTCGTCGCATTCGACAACCAGGAAAGTCTTGCGGGCTTGGCCGCGGCAGCCGGGTGCCCGACTGCCTATCGCGGCGGATTCCCCCAAACGAATTTCGAACGGCGCGGATAGTAGCGATATTCCAGCTTTCCTCAAAGCATCGGGGCCGGTGGCAGGGGGCTACCGGCGCCGACAGCGGCGTTCCGGGCTTAGTCCTCGCGCTTGCCGGTCGCGTCGAGGAAGATCCGAGGCCGGGGTGGCTAAAGCTTTTCGAACGTTTCGGTGTCGCAGCGGTCGATGACGACCGCCATGCGAAGGTCCGTAATCTTCTGCTCCCGATAGAAGATCGCGTACATGCGGCGCTGCCCCTCGCCTTCGCCCTGAACACAGGCCATCCAATCCGCGAACGCGACCGCATGCGACTTGCGCAAGGGCGAGATCGTAGGATCTTGAAGGCCGCCGGGAAAGGTGAGCTTGCTGACCCGCTCACTGGCCAGCTTCTTGTAGGTCGCCGCAGTGCGGACGAAATCGGCCTCTTCGTCGATCGGCGAGCGGGGCGAATAGTCCCACAGCGGCGAGCAGCCGGCCAGAGAGACAACGGCTATTGCAAGCACGAGCCGCAGCATCGACGCAGGATTCCAGTTCCCCCACCGCAGCATACCGCAACCCGTATTAATTTACCCTAGTCAACCGCAACCAAATCACAGGCTGCCGCGTTCGCCCTTGGAGCCCAGGGCGAGGATCCGCGGCGAACCGCGCTCGACCATCACACCAACGCGCCCGATTTTGGGCCGCCTCGGGATCGCCGGGCGGCGGCCGGCGCATGGCTCACGAAAGACTACGTCAAGGAGTCCATCCATGCTGTTTCCGAGCAGGCGAATGTCACCGGCCTGGCTCTTGGCCGCGGCGCTGCTGCCCTCCTTCGCCGCCCTCCAATCCGCGACGGCGCTCACGCTCTATGAGGCGGAGGCGACCTGTCCTGTTGACGGACAAACGTTTCGGGCAACGCTGGTCGCCAGCTACACATCGACCGGCACGCGGCTCGATCTCAAACCCGTGGGCGACGTGATCGCGCCCTATCGCTATCCCGTCTGTCCAGGCAGCGGCTTCGTTGTGTACCGCAGCGAATTTTCCGGCGACGAGATCGCAGCGATCCGCTCGATCGCGGCCAGCGACGAATTCAAGGCGCTGCGGGCCAAGCATACCGACCACGCCGTGGTCGCCTATGTGAAGCAGCGGCTCGGCGCCGGCGAGTTCGACGCCGCTTTGTCCTATCTGCAGGCGAGCTGGGAAGCCGAGCGCGACCGCCCGCAGCTCGTCGACGAGTACCGCACGCTCGCGCTCGAGGGCTTCGACGCGGCGCGCGCGCGCGGCAATCTGAGTTTGGATGACCGACAGACCGCGATGGTGGTCAGCGCCGAGCTCGAACGGCTGCTCGGCGATTTCAGCGCGGCAGCGGAGCGGATCACGAGTCTGGTGCTGGAGCTGGCGGCGGACGGCGCGGCCGGGAATGCGGCGCTGATGACGGCGGTCGAGCAGATCGCGCAGCACACCTACAACCGCCGTGCGCAACCGCAAGTCCTGTCCGATCAGACGAGCCAGGGGACCGTCGGATCGGGCGCGCGATAAGGCTGGCTTTCCGCAGAAACGCGCAGTGGACCACCGGCTTTGGGGCCCA